>Ga0126305_10000379_pt1 | contig 19343 bp, 19 predicted proteins | sample Plot26_FD_92536 | JGI IMG/M metagenome (GOLD analysis project Ga0126305, IMG submission 92536) | Serpentine soil microbial communities from UC McLaughlin Reserve, CA, USA - Plot26 | ecosystem: Environmental > Terrestrial > Soil > Grasslands | place: USA: UC McLaughlin Reserve, Lake County... | reverse complement strand
TGCTGCTCCGCGGCGGCGCTGCTGGTCACATGCGAGATCGTACGTCGCGTCGGATTTGCCTAGCGCAGTTGGCCTAACATCGCTATCCTCGTCGGCTTCTGCCCCGGTCTATCCGTCTGCCCCGTGGCTTGCCGCTCAAACCTTTGGTTGATCTGACTCACCGGCTCGCTTGGACTCGGGAGCTTTTCCGGGCCTCTTGAGGGCCAAGATCAGACCTGTGACTGCGGATATGACGCCCGCGAAAAAGCCTCCAGCGGAGCTTATTAGCGCCGCGATACCGATGTAATCCACCGTCTGCACCGGTGATTGCGTTGGGGGGGAGCCCAACCTCCCAGAGGGAAGCGTCAGGAGCAAGACAACGAAGGATGCAACCACCAGGACAAACCCGATAATGATCAGCCGGACGCCACGGCGTCGATTCCCGCTCGACCTGGCCATAGCAAAAGGGTGTCATGAGGGCTTGCTCCTAAGAAAGAAGTCGAGTTCGGCAGAAACCATATTCAGCGACATCGACAGGACCAGGCGGATGCTGGACTTGATCGAGCGCTAGACCTACGCCAACGCCTTGAAGGCACCCGTGCAAGTGATCGCTGGTCGGGTCGTACTGGTAGGGGTTCGCAAACTTAGATGCACCGCATGATCGAGGTGCCTGAGGATCCTCATCCAAACCGCGGCTAACAGCTGGCCGGTGTCAAAAGCGGGCGAACCGCGCCCAAACGAAGCAGTAGACCCCGAAGCAGGCGATTCCGACGGCAATCGCCATAAGCAGAACTGTGCCAAATGGCTGATCTCGGGCTGTCGCGAGAGCATCGTCCATCCCCCCTGCCTTGTCCGGGTCGTGAGTCAGTGCCGCCCAGCCGAACAGTCCGCCGATCATGGCCAGAGCTATTCCCTTGCATATGTAGCCGGCGCTGCCGAGTCGAAGGATTCCTCTGCTCACGCCAAGAATCAGGTCGTCGACGAATGTCTGCCGTACACGTTTGACGATTTGAGCGATCCCGATTGCCAAAACTCCACCGCCGACTAAACCAACGAGAAGCTGGCCGAAGGGCAGCGACATGAGTTTTGCAGACAGCGTCTCCTCGCCTTGCTCAGACCGGACGCCGCGCCGATGGAGACACCGATAGCAAGCAGACCAAGCGCCAAATAGATCGCCGCGCGCCCCGCTGAGCGTCCGCGGCCCTTGACCCCGCCCTCCCGGAGCGGATCGTCGCGACCCAGGACGGCCTCCATCAACTGCCAGATAGTGACCGTCAGGAATCCGGCCGCCATCACCCACAGCAACACACCGCCCAAAGGTTGCTTCGCGACCTGCTTCAGGGCACCGCCGGGCGATGTGTTCCCCCGCTCACCTAAAGCGACGTTGACGGTGAGCCAGGCGACCAACAGATGTACGACGCCATAACTCACGAGCCCGACTTTCACCAATACCTGATAGCCGCGGCTGTGCCGGATTCCCTGGAGATCCACGCCTTTGGTGGCACGCGGCTCTCCCGTGCGACCGCCTGATCGCCAATGCGACACGTCAGCCCCCCTCAGCCGGTCTTTTCGCCGCTTTCGCGGCGCGCTTGGTCTCGCGGACTCTCGCCAGGGAATCAGCATCCACGATGTCAGCCACAGAACGGTAGGAGCCTTCCTCGCCGAAGCCGCCAGCCGCCTCACGCCACCCTGGCGGCTGAATTCCACGCCGCTTCGCGAGCACAGCGGTGAAGATGGCCGCCTTCTCGCTACCGAATCCGGGCAGCGCGGCGAGAGCCTGCCAGAGCTCTTCACCGGTGGCCGCGTCCCGCCACACATTGCTCGCCTGGCCGTCGTAGTTGTCGGAGAGCACGCGACAGACCTGCTGAATCCGTTTGGCCATCGCGGCTGGGAAACGATGAATCGCCGGGCGCTGTGCGCATATGGCGATGAACTCCTCCTCGGGCATGGCCGCGATCGCGGCCACGTCCAGCCGGCCCTCCATCCGCCGTGCGATCACCAGCGGACCAGTGAACGCCTTTTCCATCGGGACTTGTTGGTCCAAGATCATGGCAATGAGCAGGGCGTTGTCGTCTTCGGTCAAAAGGCGGTCGGCTTCAGGATCGCCTGTGAGCCAGATGGGTGCATTGGCCATGTCCGCATTCTGCCCGGGTGGCCGCGTCTGCGGGCCACTTCGACGATGGAGACTGCATGAAGCTCTTTCCAGGACTGGATCTATTTTCGACGAGGAGTACGACCCGGCGCCCCGCTAGCCGCACGCGGTATGCCCGATTCTCCGCTCACTCGTGCATGACGTACTCGGGGCGAGGTTTGAGCGTGAGGACCTCTTCGGGACTCATGAGCCGTCCACCGTCTTCCCGATCCTCGGTGAAGAACAACTTGAAGCCTGCATGGACAAACTTCGGCGTGGTCTTGTTGACTGCCCGATAGGTCTTGAACTTGAACCGCGGTGGGCCGAGCCCATCCACCGACTTGATCAGCACCACGCCGGCGTGCTGCTTCAGGCCGGACTCCTTGCGGACAACACTCGCCGCTACCTGGTGGTAGACCATCACCTTCTCCGGCAGGTCGTACTCGTCCACCAGGCTCGCCAGGTAGCCGGCGATCTGGTTCAGTTCGGCACCTGTCGTGTGACCGTAGAGACCGCCCGGCCGCTGGCCAGGATCCATGGCCCACTCCGGGTCAAGCGCGACCCCGACGTTAGGTAACTTCAGCCACTTCTCGTACGCCTTCGCCTCGGGCAGGAACTCAGACCGACCAGGCTGAATGTTCAACAGCAGCAGCGCTTCATGTTGGCGCGCCGCTTCGTAGTAGGTCTCGATCTGGTCATCGCTGATCCGGTATCGGTACTTGCCGTCCCGACCGGGGTTGCGCTGTACGACTGTCGTGATCACTTCGAGCACAGGCAGGATCTCCCTCCCGCTCGCGTAGGCGTTGGCACGCCTCTTCAGCTCCACCAGCCGGGCGTCGAGTGGTCCGGTGCCTAGACGGCCGAGCGTCTTAGCGCCGGTCAAGCCGGCATAGCCGACCAACCGGTGGTGGGGGAAGATCTCGCGGCCACCACGCGGCAGCTCTGCCGACGCCGGCATTGATGGCGGGTTGCTGCTCGGCTGCGGTGTGGCTTTCCGTGGCGTTGACATGCTGCCCGGATTCGGACTGCCGGCAGGCGCGGTGTCGGTGATCTCGAGGGGCGCGGAATTCACCGGTGGCCGAGCTGCCTGCGGCGCGCTCGGCGCGGCGGAACATCCGACACCTGCCATCAGGCCAGCCGCAACGGCGAGTCTCCCGAGTTTCGATATGCGAGCCCACCGTCGCTCGATGATCACTGCGTCACCCTATCCACGCCGCGTGGAGCGGGCTAATCTTCAGCGGTAGGAGGTTGCCTATGCGGATCCACGAGATTCTCCACGCAAAGGGCTACGACGTCATCACGATTCGGCCGCGGGCGTCGGTCAAGGAAATGCTGCAGCTACTGCGTGATCACAATCTCGGGGCGGTGGTCGTATCAGAGGACGGTCGCCGGGTCAGCGGCATCGTGACCGAGCGTGATGTCGTTCGCCGATTGGTCGATGGAGCTGACTTTCTCGATGCGCCGGTATCAGAGGTGATGACAGCCGATGTCGAGACCTGCCAACCCGGCGATTCCGTTCACACCCTCATGTCCACGATGACGAATCAGCGCATCCGCCATCTGCCGGTGGTCAATGACGACGGAATGCTGGAAGGCATCGTCAGCATCGGGGATGTCGTGAAGTCCCACATCACCCAGATCGAGTTCGAGCGGGATCAGCTGGAGGGCTACGTCACCCGCTGACGGATGGGGATCACTGAGGCAGCAGAGCGCTCAGATATTGATCATGTGGCCTGGGATTCCGTGGGCCACTTCCTTGATTGCCTCCGACAGGGTCGGGTGTGAGTGAACGTTCCGCGCCACTTCCTCGGCTGTCAGATCCCACAACTGCGCCAAGGTCAGCTCTGGCAGCAGCTCGGTGACTTCCGGTCCGACCATGTGCACGCCGAGAATCTCGCCATGCTTGGCATCCGCCACCAGCTTTACGAATCCCGATGCGTCGCCCAGCCCGTGCGCCTTGCCGTTGGCGCTGAACGGGAACTTCGCCGTTTTCACGTCGTAGCCCATGTCCCGCGCCTGCTGCTCCAAATAGCCGAACGAGCCGATCTGCGGCTGGCAGAACGTGGCCCGTGGAATCATGTCGTAGTCGAGCTCGATCGTCTCGGCGCCCGCGATGGCCTCAGCGGCAACGATGCCCTGAGCCTCCGCGGCATGCGCCAGCATGAGCTTGGCCGTGCAATCGCCGATCGCGTAGATGTGCGGCACGTTGGTGCGCATCAGGCCGTCGATGGCGATCGCGCCGCGATCGGTGAGCTCGACGCCGGTCTTGTCCAGCCCATAGCCGTCGGTCCGCGGTGAGAAGCCGATCGCCTGCAGGACCTTGTCTGCCTCCAGCACCTTGCTGTCTCCACCAGCTGCCGGGGACACCGTGACTTTGACTTTCTCGCCTGAGTCATCAATGGCCTCGACCTTGGTAGAAGTCATCGTGGTGATTCCGAGCTTCCGGTACGCGCGGGCCAGCTCTGCCGAAACCTCCGGCTCCTCCAAGGGCACCAGGCGATCGAGGTACTCCACGATGGTGACCTCTACGTCGTAGTTCGCCATCACGTAGCCGAATTCCACCCCAATGGCTCCAGCGCCGGCGATGATGATCGACTCGGGCAGCGAGTCGGTGACGATCTGCTCCTCGTAGGTCACAACCCGCTCGCTCAGTGAAGTGCCCGGTAGCAGCTTTGTCGTGGCGCCGGCAGCGATGATCGCGTGGTCGAAGGTGACCGTCGTATCGCCCTCGCTGCCACTGACGCTGATCGTGTGGTCGTCGGTGAAACTGCCCCAACCGTTGATCTCGGTGATCTTGTTCTTCTTCATCAAGAAATGCACACCCTTGACCATCCGCTCCGCCACCGCACGGCTACGGGAGAACGCGGCCTGGAAGTTGAAACTTACGTCGCCCTCGATCCCGAAGGTCTTCGCTTCGGCGTGGAAGATGTGCGCCAGTTCGGCGTTGCGCAGCAGGGCCTTGCTCGGGATGCACCCGACGTTCAGGCAGACGCCTCCCCAGTACTTGTCCTCGATGATGCCGGTTGACAGACCAAGCTGGGCGGCGCGAATGGCGGCGACATATCCACCGGGTCCTGCACCGAGCACGACAACGTCATAATGTGCAGCCATGCGGCAACTCTAGAAGCATGTCCGGCAGTGCGGCCAGCCGCCCTTTGCCCCGTTGTTGAATACGAAATCTGTCCGACACGCCGATGAGTTGCACAAAAATCTCACATATGACGTATCGTCTGGTCACGTGACGGACACGTACCTGGACCGGATCGGGGGCTTGATCCGGGACGCCCGCAAGCATCGGGGTCTTACCCAAACCCAACTGGCTGACGTGCTGGGGACCAGCCAGAGCGCAGTCCACCGGATCGAAGCCGGCAACCAGAATCTCAGCCTGGAGATGGTAAACCGGATTGCCGAAGCGCTCGACTCCACGCTCATATCCGTCGGGGGAGCTGGACCGCAGCATTTACGGGTGCAAGGCGGCGCCAAGCTCACCGGCAGCATTCCGGTTCGCTCGTCGAAGAACGCCGCCGTGGCCTTGCTCTGCGCAAGCCTGCTCAATCGGGGCCGCACGGTCATCCGGGGCATTGCCAAGATCGAGGAGGTCAACCGAATCCTCGAGGTGCTGACCAGCATGGGGGTCCGGGCGACCTGGTCCCCCGACGGCAACGACCTGGAGCTGATCAGGCCGGCGGAACTGAATCTCGGCACGATGGATCTGGATGCAGCGCGACGCACTCGCAGCGTGATCATGTTCCTGGGGCCGCTGCTGCACTCCTACTCCAGATTCCAGCTTCCGTACGCGGGTGGCTGTGACCTCGGCCGCCGCACCATCGAGCCGCACCTGCAGGTGTTGCGCCGGTTCGGTCTCGACGTTCTGCCGACCGATGGCTTCTACAACTGCACGGTGGACGAGTCGGTCGAGCCGGATCGCCCGATCACCCTGACCGAGCGCGGCGATACGGTCACCGAGAACGCCTTGCTCGCTGCTGCCCTCTCCCCCAGCCTGACCACCATTCGCAATGCCAGTCCGAACTACATGGTCCAGGACCTGTGCGTTTTCTTGAGCCATCTGGGTGTGGAGATTGACGGCATCGGTACCACGACGTTGAAGGTCCGTGGCGTGAGGTCGATCAACACCGACGTCGAGTTCGCTCCTTCGGAGGATCCGATCGAGGCAATGAGCCTGCTAACGGCCGCGATCGTCACCCAATCCGAGCTGACAATCCAACGAGCGCCGATTGAGTTCCTCGAGATCGAGCTGGCGGTCCTCGAGGAAATGGGTCTGGATTTCACGTTGAGCCACGAATACGTCGCGGCCAACGGCCACGCTCGGCTGGTAGACGTGACAGTCCGGCCGTCGGTGCTGAAGTCGCCGATCGACAAAATCCATCCGATGCCGTTCCCCGGTCTCAACATCGACAATCTGCCGTTCTTCGCGGTGATCGCGGCGTCTGCTGAGGGTAAGACCATCATCCACGACTGGGTCTACGAAAACCGGGCCATCTACCTCACCGAACTCAATCGGCTCGGTGCCCGCGTGCAACTCTTGGATCCGCACCGGATCATCGTGGAGGGACCAACCCGCTGGCGTGGTACCACGGTGATCTGTCCGCCGGCCTTGCGGCCCGCGGTCTGCGTCCTGCTCGGCATGCTTGCCGCCCGCGGTGAGTCGGTGCTGCGCGACATCTATGTGATCAACCGGGGTTACGAGGACCTCGCGAGGCGGCTCAGCGGCCTGGGCGCCAACATCGAGATCTTCCGCGACTAAGGCGGAATCAGTCGAAGCGATGAGGGCTCAGCGCAATCGGGTGACCTCGAAACTGTGGCTGGGGCTCACGATCTCGTTCTGAGCCGCCACGAGCTGCAGCTCGCGCTCCCCGGCGGCAACAGTTGCAGCCAGCAGACCAAAGACAATGGCGGCGGTACGCGCCAGGGCAGCTCGGATGTCGGCGGCGTTCAGCAACTGCGCCAAGAAGATGGCCGCGGTGAGATCGCCGGCACCATTGAAGCTCTGGGGCAGCTCCGGGGTCGTGATCGACCAGGCGGCGTCGTCGGATACCACCACCATGGTGATTGAGTGCGGGTCGACCTCCCGCTGCAACACGCTGGTCACCAGCACAATCTGCGGGCCCCGAGCACGTAGCGCGTCGGCAGCTGCTACCACGTCGTCAAGGGTTTTGGTCCTTCGGCCGGTGAGATAGTCAAGCTCGTACTGGTTCGGCGTGCTGATGTCGGCCGCCGGTATCACCTGGTCCCGGATCAGTTCGGGAACCCCCGGTCTCACGAAGAGGCCGCGTCCAATATCGCCGAGGACTGGATCACAGCAGTAAACCGCGCGTGGGTTGCGTTCCTTCACCAGTGCCACTGCCTCAAGGATCACCTCGCCCACATCAGCGCCACCCTGGTAGCCCGACAACACAGCGTCACAGCCGCTCAGAACACCTCGTTCATCGAGTCCCCGAATCACCTCGGTCAGATCGCCGGCCGAAATATGCGGGCCGCGCCACGCCCCGTAGCCCGTGTGGTTGGAGAAATGCACGGTGAGGACCGGATATACCTCGACACCCATCCGCATCAGCGGGAAGGTGACCGCGCTGTTGCCGACATGCCCATAGGCCACCGAGGACTGGATCGACAAGATCGCGGTCACGGCGGACATTGTGGCACTGACCAAATATCGCCGTCCGGGAGAGCGATTTGCACTTGACTTTTAGAGTGGTCCCATGTCGCCTGGCGCCGAGGACCACTCGAGACCGCCCAAGGGGACTGAGCCGGCGAGAGTCTCAGCACCCGGAGCGACGATGCGGCTTGACCAGGGCCAGATCCGGGTGACCGGCCAGGATGAGGCACAGCAGTCCTCAGACCACCCCGAGCAGGGGCGTCGAAGCCCCCATGGCGAGCAGCACCATGAGCACCATCACCATGTCCTGATTGAGCCGGAAGAGGATCGCTGGCTCTGGCGCCGCAAAATCCGGGAGAACCCTCGGCAGCTTGCCGTCTATCGCTCGCTTGTCGGCATCCTCGGCCTGCTGCTGGTCTGCCTTGGCTTCGTTTCCGGTCCATTGCCCGGCCCCGGCGGGATCCCGCTGATTCTGGCTGGGCTGGCGATCTGGTCAAGTGAGTTCGAATGGGCTCACCAGTTGATGCATTGGTTCAAGGCCCAGTTGCACCGATACCGCACCTGGTCGCCTCATTGGAAGATCGCATTCTGGGCAATCTTCCTCGGCTGCTGCCTCCTAGTCGGCTACGGCTACCTCTTGGTGCTGGGAGCACCCAGCTGGCTGCCCGACAGTATCGCCGGCGCCATCGAATGGCTCCCTTGGATCGACTGACAGGGCGAGTTGCTGATCAGCGACTCGCCGACCTTCGCTGTCCATCTCAATCCACTTGGGGCGACCGATAATTGGGGCCATGCGGGCCGACGCGTATCAGTTCTTCGAGCCGCGCTTCATCCCCTTCGCACACCGAGGTGGAGCTTCGTACCCACCAAACCTGCACCGCGAGAACAGCCTTCATGCCTTCACCCAAGCCACCGCACTTGGCTACGGCTATCTCGAGACCGACGTTCACGCGACCTCAGATGGTGTTCTGATCGCCTTCCACGATGACAAGCTGGATCGGGTCACAGACGGGCAGGGCGCTATCGCCGACCTCACGTACAAACAGGTGTCCGAGGCCAGGATCCACGGCATCGACCCGATTCCGCTGTTCGAGGATCTGCTGACCACGTTCCCGGACGCCAGGTTCAATGTGGACGCCAAGTCGGAAAAGTCGGTCGACCTGCTTGCTGAGCTGATCATCCGCCATAACGCACAGGACAGGGTCTGCGTCGCCTCGTTCGGCATCCGCCGTATCCATCGGTTGCGCAAGAGGCTCGGCAAGCAGGTCCCAGCTGCGGCAAGCGCGCTCGGGGTCGCGCTCAACCGGTTCGCACCCTGGTTCACCAAGATCATCAACACCCCGGCCCCGGTGCTGCAGATGCCGTTCGAACAAAAGATCCTGGGAGTCCGACTCAAGTTGTTCACGCCGGCTCTGGTCAAGGCGGCCCACGACGCGGGGAAGCAGGTGCATGTTTGGACAGTCGACGATCCCAACACCATGGCCAATTTGATCGACGCGGGCGCCGACGGAATCTTCACCGATCGGATCGACCTGCTCAAGGATGTGCTGCAGAAACGGTCCATGTGGCCAGCCGAAGGCGAAGGCCGCACCGAATGAGCGGTGGATGAGCGCAACGGATTCTCAGAACCACGACTCGGGGACGCAGGGCCAGCTGACAGCGGCGGGCGCCGCACCATCGCGTCCGGTACGTCGGCGCGCGGTCGCGGCCTGGGCGTTGTGGGACTGGGGCGCCTCCGCCTACAGCACCATCGTGACTTCCTTCGTCTTCGCTCCCTACCTGACCGGGGTCGTTGCCAAGAACCGGCCGCCCGACTCCCTCAGCGGTGAGACCTGGCTCGGCATCGCGCTGTTCATCGCCGGCTTCTTCGTGGCGGCACTCGCCCCGGTGACCGGCCAACGGGCCGACGCCGGCGGCCATCGCAAGCGCAGCCTGGCGATCTGGTCCGCGATGGTCATCGCATCGACCGTTGGCCTGTTCTTCGTCAGCGACGACTACCGGTATCTCTGGCTTGGGCTGGCCTTGCTAGCTGCCGGGTCTGCATTCATGGAATTCGCTGGCGTTGCCTACAACGCCATGCTGCAGCAGATCTCCAACCCTACAAACATCGGCAAGATCTCCGGCCTCGGCTGGGGCAGCGGCTATCTCGGCGGCATCGTAGTGATGCTGCTGGCGTTCATCCTGTTCATCCAGCCCGAGGTCGGCCTCTTCGGTGTGACGGCCGAAGGAGGGCTGAAATACCGTGCCCTGGCGCTTGTGGTCGCCGTCTGGTTCGCGTTCTGGGCGATCCCGATCTTCGTTGCGATTCCGGAGATTCCACCGAATCCAGACATCCCACGAGTGGGTTTCTTCGCCTCCTACCGGGTGCTCGTGCGAGACGTCAGCGCGCTGTACCGCTGGGATCGGCACGCGCTCTGGTTCCTCCTCGCTAGCGCCCTGTACCGGGACGGATTGGTGGGCATCTTCAGCTTCGGTGCGGTTCTGGCAGTCGCGGTGTACGGGCTGAGCGCCAGCGACGTCGTGATCTTCGGGGTGGCTGCCAACGTTGTTGCTGCAATCGGGGCGTTTGCCGCCGGCATCGTCGAGGATCGAATCGGGCCCAAGCCGGTGATCATGACGTCCCTGGCAGCGCTCGCGGCAATCTTGGTTGTGTTGCTGTTCGCCCACGGGGAAACACTGTTCTGGATCTTCGGCTTACTGCTCTGCCTCTGGGTCGGACCAGCCCAGTCGAGTTCTCGCACCTACCTCGCGCGGCTCTCCCCGCGCGGCAGGGAAGGTCAGATGTTCGGGCTGTACGCGACCACGGGTCGGGCGGTCTCCTTCCTTGCGCCCGGCCTGTTCGCGCTGGCCTCCGGCGTTTTCGAGTCGGCGCGGATGGGGACGCTAGGAATCCTCCTTGTCCTGCTCGCCGGGCTGGTGGCACTCTCCCGGGTGAAGCCGCCACCTCGATCCCAGCCGGCATCGATCGAAACAGCATCGGTGGCCTGAGCGTGGAACATTTGACCGTCTCGAGTCGTTGCACTGATCCGGGGTCAACACCGAGAGTGTGGAAAGAAGACGGAGGTTGCGCTGATGGCTGATCGCTCGCTGAAGGGCACCGGTCTCGGAGCAAAGAGCTTCGAGGACGAGGCCGGAGTCGAGTTCGCCCCACGCCAGGAAGTCGCCTACGACTGCCCGCGGCAACACCAGTTCACCTTGGTCTTTGCGGCAGAGGCCGAGATCCCGTCCCTGTGGGAGTGCCCGCGGTGCGGTGCCGAGTCCCTGCGTTCTGACGGCGAGCGTCCAGAGCTGAAGGAAGAGAAGCCCACCCGGACCCATTGGGACATGCTGCGCGAGCGTCGCTCTATCGCCGAGCTCGAGGATCTGCTGGCCGAGCGGCTGGACCTGCTTCGCTCGGGCGCGCTGGGCCCCAACTACAACGCCGGTTCTAGCTCGAAGAGGACTGCCTGACTTTCTGGTTGGACAGCGCGCCACGATGCCGTCGCTTCAACCTCGACGTCAGCTGAGAGGTTCGATAGGCGATGCCCCAGGCAGTGGTACGCACTAGCGCCTCGGCGACGATGCTCTTGTTCATCTTGGAGTCGCCGTATTCACGCTCGATGAAGGTAATCGGTACCTCGACGACTCGATAGCCGGCCTTCAACGCTCGCCAGGCCAGATCCACTTGGAAGCAATATCCGGCCGATGAAACATTGTCCAGGCCGAGCCCCAACAGCGTCTGGCGCCGGAACACCCGGTAACCGCCGGTGGCGTCCTTCAACGGGATTCCGAGGGCGATCCGGGTCCACAGATTGCCGCCTCGGGAAAGGATCTCCCGAGACCTCGGCCAATTGACCACCTCTCCGCCTCTGACCCAGCGAGATCCGAGCACCAGGTCCGCATCGGAGATCGCATCGAGCAGCCGCGGCAGCTGCTCCGGCTGGTGCGACCCATCTGCGTCCATCTCGACCAGCATGTCGTAGCCGGCATTGATGCCCCATTCGAAACCGGCCAAGTAGGCGGCGCCCAGACCTTCCTTGCCAAGCCGATGCATGACGTGCACATGATCCTCAGCAGCAGCCAAGGCATCGGCGATTTTGCCGGTGCCGTCGGGTGAATTGTCATCGGCAATCAAAATATGCGCCTGCGGAACCGCGTCTCGGGTACGAGTGACGATCCGCTCGATGTTCTCGGACTCGTTGTAGGTCGGAATGATGACCAGGATCTTCTCCCGGCCGGTGGGCGTGGGATCGCTCACTTCAGCCTCTCCTTTACCGGCTGGCCGTCACTCGGTCCCCGGTCGGATCAGTTTCGCGCGTGATGTCGGCTCCATCCTGGCTTATGGGCCTGACGGGACGCCCCGAGGCCCGCAACCGCACACCGGCCAGCACGCAACATAGCAGCCCGCTAAACGCGATCATGCGGTCGATCCATGGCGCCAACCAGATAGCCGGCGTGAGCTCGGTGCGCAGCGGCATCGAAACCACCATCGAGGCGGCGGTGAATTCCTCGGTCCTGGTCACGACCCGGCCGTGCGCGTCGATGAGCCCTGAGACGCTGTTGGTGGTAGCCACGGCGATCTCACGCCGAGCCTCCATTGCCCTGGCCCGGGTGATCGCGAATTGCTGCTCGATCTGGCCAGTGCCGCCGTAGGTGGCGTTGTTGCTCTGAACGAGCAGCAGCTGGGCTCCCCCGGACAGTACCGAGTAGATGGTTCGGTCGTAAGCGAGTTCGAAGCAGATGATGTCGCCGATATTGATCCTTCGACCATCGACTCCGACCTCGAGGACACCGGGGGTGGTGCCGGGCACGGACTGGGCACCGACTCGTTCGAGAATCGGTAGCAACGGCAGCAAGTGTCGCCGGAACGGGATCCACTCACCGAAGGGAACCAGATTTCGCTTGTCGTAGCGCGCGGTGATTCCTCGTTCCGGATCCCACCACAAGGCCGTGGTCTGTCGCTCGTCCTCTCCTGGACCTGCCATCACGGCACCGACAAAGACCGGCCGACCGGCGATCTCGGCGGCAGCGCGCACCGTCTGCCCGGTGACCTGATCCCGCGTCGGGTCGATGTCGGTTGAATTCTCCGGCCAAAGGATGAAGTCGGGCATGGGCACTTGGCCGAGCCTCGAGCGTACGGTGAGGTTGACGGTCTCTGCCAGATGATTGTTGGTGACTGATCGCATCCGACCGAGGGCTTCCAGGCCGCGCCCGGGGACATTCCCCTGGACAATGCCAACATTCACCGAGCCCGCCGTGCCCGGTGGTGGACGCAGGAAGGTCAGCCAGAGGCCGGCGCCCAGGAGCACTGCGAGGCAGAGCACAGTGACGCCGGCGCGTCGAACGACATCGTGCCTGCTGCCTGAGCGAGGGACACCGACGACGACCCACGCGACCAGTTGCCCGATCAGGGCCACAAGGAATGAAACACCGGCGACTCCGATGATGGGAAAAAAGCCGGCTAGCGGAGTGTCTACGGCGGCGTAGGCAAGGCGGGCCCAGCCGAAGCCGCCAAACGGGATTCGGGAGTAGGTGTACTCGATCATCACCCAGCAGCAGGCGGCGGCAAGCGGCCAGGCAGGCAACGTCGAGACGAGGTGCAGAGCTATGCCGAGCAGGCCGAAGAACACCGACACGAACGCGATGAGCACGATCGCGATCCAGACCCCTAGCACATGAACCCAGCTGACGGTGATCGCCAGCATGGCGAAGCCGAACACATAACCGAGGGCGAAGGAGCTGCGAATACTGACCGTTCCGGGGCCTTTCGACGAGCTCGGGCCGCCTGAAATGGGATTTGCCGAGCCCCGATTGCGGACGGCAAGGGTAAATGCAGGAAGGCCGATAAGCAGCAACGGCCAAAGTCCGTACGGCTGCCAGCTCAAACCGGTGGCAATTCCTGCGGCTGCTACAACGACGAATCGCACGATCACCGTTCGACGGTTGCGCGGTGACCGCGGAACCTCGACCTCGGCGAGGGTGGACACGTGCCGAGCCTACCTAGGAGACCGGTGTCTCCCGGTTCTCATGCTTCGGGAGGCCCGAATCGCTTGGACCGTGGATCTGCCGGCCCGCGACCACCGTTGCCCAGCAAGACGGCAGCGGGTCACCGTAGGCCAGCCGCGGCAGCTCGACTGTTGCTGAGGCGCTCCCACCTTCGCTTTCCCACACCGCAAGATCGGCCCGCCAACCGGCACGCAGCAGGCCGGCCTGGTCCACCCGGCCTGCTCGTCGCCCGCCCATCGTGGCAGCCGCGAAAGCCTCGGCGACCGACAGGCGTTCGGTTTGTTGCCAGTGGCGGGCTGCAGCGCGTACGGTCTCCCAGCCCGCAATCGGCGTCACCGGCGAATCAGTACCGAACGCCAGTTGGACACCAGCTCGGTGCAGGCTGCCGCACCGATTCATGGCCGTTGCGCGATCGGTTCCGAGCCGCTGCTCGTACAGCTCGCCAGGGCCACCCCACAGGGCATCGAACGCGGGCTGCATGCTGGCGACCACGCCGTACTCGGCCAGTGCGGCAATATCCGCCGACGACGCCATCTCCAGATGCTCGAGTCGATGCCGGCTGCGCCGCAGGGCTTCCACACCGACCGCTGAGGCGGCCCAGCGAAAGGCCCGAGCCGCTGCGGCCACAGCTGCGTCGCCGATGCAGTGGAAGCCACCCTGCACGCCCGCGGTCGTGCACACCACGATGTGGCGTGCTATCTCCTCATCGCTCAGATATCGGGCACCTCGATCGGTGGAGCCGGCGATCTGGTCGCGGTACGGCTCGGACAGTGCGGCCGTGCGGGAACCAAGAGCTCCGTCGATGCACAGATCTCCCGCCAGGCCCGCGGCCCCGACTGAGCGGGCTTTCGCCAGTGTCTCAGGGCTGGCCAGTTCACCCCAGTAGCTGATCACCTCGATGCCCTGCGTCGTGGCCGCATCGCGCACTCGAGCGATGTCTTCGATCGGGCCGAGATGTGGCCCCGCCATGTCGTGGACTGCGCCGACTCCCGCCGCCGCCGCGCGACCGAGCGCGAGTGCTGCGTCCGCGCGACGCTCGGCGTCGGAGAACAGCCCGTCCATCCTGCCACGGACCAGGTGATGAGCCTGGCGACTTACCAACCCATCCGCCCGGCATCCCTCCGCGCCGGCGATCTCAGGCAATTGATCTCGAAGTGCAGTCGAGATCACCGCTGAATGCACGTCCACCCGGGCGAGATAGACAGCAACCTGGCCGGCGACTTGATCAAGTTCAGTACGGGTCGGCGGCCGAGGATCGGGCCAGCGCCGTTCGTCCCAGCCCTGGCCGACAATCACCCGGCGGTCGCGATGGGTTGCGGCGTACGAGCGCACCGCCTGCAGGACATCCTCACGACTCCGCGCGTCATGCAGGTCGAGTCCTGTGATCACCTGTCCGGTTTGGATGACATGCAGGTGCGCGTCGACAAAGGCCGGCGTGACCAGTCGGCCATCAAGATCAACTTCTCGTCCGCCAGACGCGAAGGCGCGAGCTCCCGCCTCCGAACCGACGAACCCGATCCGACTGTCGGTCATGACCAGCGCTGAAGCAATCGGCTTGTCCGGCGAGTAAATGCGGCCATTACGGAGAACTGTGACCAAAGCCATGCGCCTGTCCTGAGCAGGAGCCGTGAGAACGGCTAGATCTGCGGACGGTCCTCGAAAGGCACCGACAGCACGGTCGTCGTATGAGTTGACACCTTGCCATCGGATCGGATCCTGGCCAGGACGTTTTCCAGCTGCGCCATGCTCTCCACCTGGACCTTGAGCAGGTAGCTGGCGTCGCCGGCCACCGAGTAGCAGGAGATGATCTCATCGATGTGCTGGAGCCGCTCCGGTGCATCGTCGGGCTGGCTCGGATCGAAGGGCTTGATCGCCACGAACGCCGTCACCTGCAGGCCCAGCTCGTTGCAGTCCAACACCGCTCGATATCCCTTGATCGCACCGCGCTGCTCGAGGCGCCGAACCCGTTGCTGGGCTGCCGAGGTGGAGAGTCCGGTCTCCTTACCGATGTCGGTGTAGGACATTCGACCGTCTCGCGCAAGCAGCGCGAGGATCCGACGGTCGAGCTTTTCCATGGTCGTATCGTGCCAGGATTCGTTTGTGGGCGATCGCAAAATCATGCTTCTGGACACGGCGTCGCTGTATTTCCGCGCCTTCTTCGGCGTTCCGGATTCATTTCGTGCGGCCGACGGAACGCCGGTCAACGCCGTCCGTGGTCTCCTCGACTTCATCAGCCGATTGGTTGCTGCCTACTCCCCCACCCACCTCGCCTGCTGTTGGGACAACGACTGGCGCCCCGCATGGCGGGTCGAGCTGATTCCGTCCTACAAAGCCCACCGGGTTGCCGCACCCGGTCAGGTCGGCGTTACCGAAATGGCCGCCTCGCCAGACACCAGCGTCGAGCTCGCACCGAATGATCTTGCGGTCCAGGTGCCGTATATCTTGGCCGTGCTCGACAGCCTCGGGATCGCAGTCATCGGCAAGGATGGTTACGAGGCAGATGACGTGCTCGGCACGCTGTCCTGCACCGCGCCCATGCCGGTCGATGTCGTCACCGGCGACCGCGATCTGTTCCAGCTGGTCGACGACGCTCGCTCGGTGCGCGTGCTCTACATCGCCCGCGGCGTCGGGAATCACGAGCAGGTGGACGAGGCCTGGGTTCGAGCAAGGTACGGCATTCCGGCGCAGGCTTACGTGGACTACGCGATCATGCGCGGCGACGCATCGGATGGTCTGCCGGGGGTCGCCGGCATCGGAGACAAGACCGCCGCCAGTCTGCTGAATTCCTACGGCAGCCTCGACGGCATTCTGGCTGCGGCGAGCGATCCACACACCAAGATCAGCGGCTCGATCCGGTCGAAGCTCGGCGGAGCTATCGACTATCTCGCCGTCGCACCCGCGGTCGTAGCCGTGGCTCGTGATCTTGATCTGGATTTCGAATGGGATGATCTTCTGCTGCCGAGCGGGCCCCGCGATCCAGACAAGTTCGCCGAACTCGCCGAACTGCTTGAACTGGGCGGCAGTGCCGACCGCATCCTGGCGAGCCTCCGTGGTGATCGCTGATCAGACCGAGCCAATCGCCGGACAACTCGGAACCCCGTACGCCGTTCCGCTGGGACCCGGCCCAGAACCGGGGCAGCTCGTTGCCAAGCTCGATGTCGAGGACCGTCCAGCTGTGCTGTGGGGCAACTGGTTCGGCGGCGGCGTTGTGGTGTTGCGCTCACCGCTGCGACACGTCGGCCCGGCCACGGCTGTGGACGTTGCCGGGCTGGTCGACGACCAGCCAACGCTCAGTGTTGGAAGTCCTCGAGATGACAATGCGACCGCTGTTCAGATCGGTGGTGGCTGGATCGGCTGCCTGAGCTTCTCTGCTGGCACCAGTACTGCTTGCTTCTACGACTCGTTGCTGCGTTGGCGGCAGGACACCGGCTGGACATTCGAAGCCCTGGGCTTCCAGGGCCGTGAGTCGCACCTGAACACAGAACTTGAAAGCTGGCGCCATCTGCTGCAATCTGCGGCCGACACAATCCCACCGGCCGGTCTTGCGGGACGGTTCACAACAATCGAGCCGCCGGCTCTCAGCCAATTGCGTTACCTCGCTGGTGTTGAGGCCGCGATCGGCAAGATCAATGCCGGAAGGTTCTATCAGCTCAACTTGTGCACACGCCTGTGGTCGCGATCCCTGGCGAATGCACCCGTTCTCTTCGCGCACCTCGCCGAGCAGCTCGATCCGGCCTACGGGGCGCTGTTGGTCACCCAGTCAGATGATCAAGATCCCGGGCAAGTCGCACCAGACCTCGTCAGCATGAGCCCAGAGCTGTTTCTTCGCGTGCGCGGACGGCAGGTGATCACGTCACCAATCAAGGGAACCGCGCCTCGAAACCTCGGTGACGCTGACGCGCCGAGCCTGCGCGCGTCGGCCAAGGATGCGGCCGAGAACATCATGATCGTTGACCTGATGCGCAATGATCTGTCCCGGGTATGTCGTCCAGGCACCGTTCAGGTGGAGAGGCTCCTGGAGCTTCAGGCTCATCCTGGAGTCTGGCATCTGGTCTCGACAGTCACCGGGCAGCTGGCGGATGGAGTAACTACCGGCCAACTGCTTGGGACCACTTTCCCGCCCGGCTCGGTGACCGGCGCCCCGAAATCGTCGGCACTGCGAGGGATCACCGACCTCGAACCGCACCGACGGGGGGCCTACACCGGGGCCTTCGGTCTGGCCAGCCCGATCGCCGGCGCCGATTTCAACGTGCTGATCCGGACGCTGGAGTGCACCCGAGACCGGATCGAATTGGGGGTTGGCGGAGGTATCACCGTCGACAGTTCGCCGATCACCGAGTGGTACGAATGTCTGGCCAAGGCCGCTCCCCTGGTGTCGGCGCTCGGCTCCAAACTGCACCCCGAGCTGCAAGTGGCGGCACCACAACCGAGCGCTCGGCAGCTGGCTGGCGGCCTCTTTGAAACAATGCTGGCCATCCGCTCATCGGTGCTCCGGCTGGCCGCGCACCTCGCACGTCTTGACCGCTCCTGCCACGAGCTCTATAGCGTCGGAATTCCTGATGATCTTGCCGGCCGCGTGGCGGCCATCGTCACCGCCCAACCCTCTCCCGCGCCGCGGTGCGCGGTCCGCGTCATTGCCCGACCGGATGCCGATGGGCTGACTGTCGAGGTTTCCCTGGCTCCCCTGGTGGCGCGAGCGTCCGATTCCAGGCTCAGCTGTGCCGAACGCCCGACGTCGACCTGGCGGCACAAGTGGGCTGATCGGGCTGAGCTGCTGGCAGCCGAGCAGGCATCAGCTCCTGAGCTGCCTTACTTCCTTACTGCGGCCGGCTCGCCCCGCTTCGTCGCGGAAACCTCGCGGGGCAATCTGTTCTGCAAGGCGGTCGACGGCACCTGGCTGACACCGCCGCTCGACGAAGACGTGCTGCCCGGTGTGACCAGGCGGGACGTTCTCGACATCTTCAACCGGGCACAGCTGCCACTGCGGATCGAGCGCTTTGCCGCGGAGCAGTTCCAACACTCCCAGGGCGCGTTCTGGACCAGCAGCCTTCGCGGGGCGGTCCCGATCACCGCCGTCGACGGTGTCCGGCTGCCAGCCTCCGATCAGCTGGTGAACATGATCAATACAGAGCTCGGCATCAGCTAGCTCATCAGCGCCAGAAAGAGGTCTGCGCCGATTTTGCTAACCTACCCATCTCCGGCCGCCGACTAACGTCCGGATTCACGTGCAGTCCCCGCCAGCCGGTGTATGAGGAGGTCCGGGATGCCCGGCTCTTCACGCCGGTGGCACTTTCATGCCGTCAATTCTGTGCTCCGCGCCGCCTTTGCCGCCGCTTCCGGCGAGGTAATCGTCGCAGCCGTCGCTCTTGTCGGGCTAGCGGTTGCGCTCGCCGGGGGCCAGCGATGGCTCGGGCTCGTTCTGGCTCTGCTCGCTCTGGTAGTGGCCGCCTGGTTGGGCTGGCAGCTGTGGCGCTCCGATGTCAGCGAGCGCGATCTTGAGCCCGTGGGCTCGCAGGTCTTGTCCCGGATCCTGGCTGTGATGGCGGGCGCTGTGGTCGTGGGGACTGTGCCCGAGCCGACGGCACCCGCCGTGGTTTCGGCTGTCACCGTGGTCCTGCTTGTCACGGCACT
>Ga0126305_10000377_pt1 | contig 19561 bp, 19 predicted proteins | sample Plot26_FD_92536 | JGI IMG/M metagenome (GOLD analysis project Ga0126305, IMG submission 92536) | Serpentine soil microbial communities from UC McLaughlin Reserve, CA, USA - Plot26 | ecosystem: Environmental > Terrestrial > Soil > Grasslands | place: USA: UC McLaughlin Reserve, Lake County... | reverse complement strand
CTACCTCGACTACTCGCGCGAGGAGGGGCAGTGGCTGCCGAACGAGTTCGGCGGCAACGAGGACCTCGACGCCGTCCGGTTCCTGACGGAGCTGAACGAGCTCGTCCACGGCCGCGAGCCGGGCACGTTGTCGGTCGCGGAGGAGTCCACCGCGTGGCCGGGCGTCTCGCGGCCGACCTACCTCGGCGGGCTCGGGTTCGGCTTCAAGTGGAACATGGGCTGGATGCACGACACGCTGGACTACTTCCAGCGCGATCCTGTGCACCGCTCGTACCACCACCACCAGCTGACGTTCGCGCTCGTGTACGCGTTCTCGGAGAACTTCGTGCTGCCGCTCTCCCACGACGAGGTCGTCCACGGCAAGGGCTCGCTGCTCTCGAAGATGCCCGGCGACCGCTGGCAGAAGTTCGCCAACCTGCGCTCGCTCTACGGCTACATGTGGGCCCATCCGGGCAAGCAGCTGCTCTTCATGGGCGGCGAGCTCGGGCAGGAGGCGGAGTGGTCCGAGGAGCGGTCGCTCGACTGGCACCTGCTCGAGCAGGCCGACCACGCCGGCCTGCAGTCGCTCGTCCGCGACCTCAACCGGGTCTACCGCTCGCGGCCGGCGCTCTGGGAGGTCGACTTCGAGCCGAGCGGGTTCCAGTGGCTGGAGCCGAACGACGCGTCGAACAACGTCCTGGCGTTCGCCCGCTGGTCGGCAGACCGCTCGGACGTAGTCGTCTGCGTCTGCAACCTCTCGCCGGTGTCGCGGGACGGTTACCGGCTGGGGATGCCGCGGGCCGGCCGGTGGGTCGAGGCGCTCAACACCGACTCGACCTACTACGGCGGCTCCGACGTCGGCAACCTCGGAGGCGTCGTGGCCGAGGAGCACGGCTGGCACGACCAGCCGTACTCGGCGGAGGTGACGCTGGCGCCGCTCGGCGTCCTGTGGCTCGTCCCCCAGGCCTAAAGCGTGGGTAGCGTTCAGGCGTGCGCCTCCTCAAGCGCATCGTGCGCCTCATCTGGGGCGACGACGTCGAGCCCGAGATCCGGCCGCTGCTCTACGTCGGGCTGGCCGGGTCGCTCAGCGCCTCATCGATGTGGACGTTCATGGGCATCTGGGCGGTCGACAAGCTCGGCGCCGACTCGTCCTCGCTGGCCGTGGCGCTGCTCGTCGGCGCCTGCCTCGCGGCGACGACGGGTTACGTCGCCGGCCACCTCTCGGATCGTCTCGGGCGGCGGCCGCTCATCCTCGCCGGCTGGGCGATCCTCTCGCTCTACGTGCTGCTGTACGCGCTGGTCGGCGAGCGCACGACGCTCGGCCTGATCGTTCTGGCGGGCGCGGGGATGGCCGGCAGCATCGGTTGGGCCGCGACGCAGGCGTTCGTCGCCGACCTCGTCCCGCGAGAGCGCCACGAGTCGGCGTTTGCGTCGCTTCGCGTGGCCAACAACCTCGGCGTCGTCGGCGGGCCCGTCCTCGGCGGCGTCCTCCTACTCGTCTCGTGGACGGCGCTCTTCCTGGGCGTCTCGCTGCTGAGCGCGGCCGTGTTCGTGCTCGCCTGGCGGCTCTTGCCGCGGCGCGGGGCGTACGCACCGGACGAGCAGCCGGACCGCGGCTCCTTCGCGGTCATCCGGCGCGACCACGTCTTCGCGCTCTTCCTCGTCTCGACGGCGCTCGCCTACATCGTCTACGTGGCGTACGAGACGGTGCTTCCCATCTCGCTCGTCGACACGCACGGCCTCGCGCCGTCGACGTGGGGGTTCCTCGTCATCCTGAACCCGGCGATGGTGACCGTCTTCCAGCTCCGGCTGACACGGTGGACGGCCGACGTGTCGCCGTTGCTCAAGCTGGCGACGGCGATCCTGCTGATGGGACTGCCGTTCCTCGTGCTGTCGGTCAGCGCCGCGGTTCCCGTCGTCCTCGCAGTCATCTTCGTGTTCGTCGTCGGCGAGATGCTGTGGGTGCCGACGTCGCAGGCGGTTGCGGCGGGTCTCGCCCCGGCTGACCTGCGCGGCGCCTACCTCGGCGCGTTCTCGAGCATGGGCGCCGTCGGCTTCGCGCTGGCGCCGTTCACCGGCCTGCTCGTCCGCGACGCGGCCGGCGACACGGCGATGTGGGGTTTCTTCGCCGTGATGTCTGTGGTCGGTGCCGTCGTCGGCGCGTTCGCGGTGCGGCTTACGTACTCGCACCGGTTCGCCGCACCGTCCGGCGAGCGGGAGGGGTCGGCGGCAATCACCGCCCACGCCCCTCCCAATCTTCCGGTGGAACCCGCGCTAGTACCCGACGCCGCCACCGCCGCTACCGCCACCGCCGGCGTACACGGCGATGACCACCACGACGGCGACCGTCAGCAAGATCGCGCCGATCCACAGCGTTTTCCGTGAAAGTGGCATGTCCGACCCCCTTTCGTGGAACTGGACGGACACCTCTTTTCAAGCCTGTACGGGCCAGCTATTCCGTCGGTTTCCGCTAGCGGTCGTCCTCGTCGCACCGGGCTCAGCGTTGCACTAGCTAACGTGCCGCCTCCGTGATCGCCGTGGACAACGTGCTGGGGGCGACGCCTTGCGGCGGTGGCGTCGTGGCGTTCCGCGTCTGGGCGCCCGGCGGAGGCTCGCTCCGGATTCGCCTCGAGGGGGAGGAGCACGAGCTCGCACGGCTCGACGACGGCTTCTGGGAGACCGAGCTCCCCGCCCGCCACGGCGACCGGTACGTCTATGTCGTCGACGGCGCCGAGTGGCCGGATCCGTGCTCGCGCTGGCAGCCCGAAGGCGTCCGCGGGCCTTCGGCGGTGGTCGAGCTGCCGCGACCGGCCGGGTGGCAGGCCGTCTCGCTCGACGAGCTCGTGCTGTACGAGCTCCACGTCGGCACCTTCAGCCCCGAGGGCACGTTCGACGGGATGATTCCACGCCTGCGCGGGCTCCGCGAGTTGGGGGTGACCGCGATCGAGCTGATGCCCGTCGCGACGTTCCCGGGCGAGCGGGGCTGGGGGTACGACGGGCTCTACACGTGGGCGCCGCACCCCGCGTACGGCGGGCCGGAGGGCCTCCTACGCCTCGTCGAGGCCTCCCACGCGGAGGGCCTTGGGGTCGTGGTGGACGTCGTCTACAACCACGTCGGGCCTGGGAATGAAGCTCTGCGCGCTCTCGGGCCGTACTTCACCGACCGGCATGAGACCTTCTGGGGCGACGCGATCGACTACTCGCAGCCGGCCGTTCGCGAGTGGGCGATCCAGAACGCGGAAACGTGGGTGCGCGACTACGGCGTCGACGGGCTGCGGCTCGACGCGACGCACGCCGTCTTCGACGACTCGCCCAAGCATGTCCTGGCGGAGCTGGCCGAGCGGGTCCGGCCGGCGCTCGTCATCTCCGAGATCGAGACGGGCGATCTCAGGCCGATCGAGGAGTGGGGGCATGACGCGCAGTGGGCGGACGAGCTGCACCACGAGCTGCATGTACTCCTCACGGCCGAGCGAGACGGTTACTACGCCGAGTACGGCTCGCTCGAAGGCCTGGCCGCGCAGATCGAGCGGAGGCCGCCCGAGCGGCTCGTCGTCTGCTCCCAGAACCACGACCAGGTCGGCAACCGCGCCTTCGGCGACCGGCCCCGGCCGGAGGAGCTGCGGATCCGCGCCGCGGTGACGCTGTTCGCGCCGCAGACTCCGCTGCTCTTCCAGGGCGAGGAGTACGGGGAACAGCGGCCGTTCCTCTTCTTCACCGACCACATCGACCCCGCGATCGCCGACGCGACCCGCGAGGGACGCCGTCGCGAGTTCGCCGCCTTTGCCGCGTTCTCCGGTGAGGAACTGCCCGACCCACAGGCGCCCGAGACGTTCGAGCGCTCGAAGCTCGACCCGTCAACCGGCGACGACGAGCTGCGGGCCTTCTACCGGGAGCTGCTCGCACTGCGGCGCACGCTGCCCCTAGCTGTGTCGACGAGCATCGAGGGCCGCGTCCTGCGCGTCCGGCGCGGCGACGTCGAGCTGATCGCCGACTTCGACGCCCTCACTGCAGAGATCTCGCGGTGAAGCGCTGGCCCGGGAATCCGTTCCCGCTCGGCGCGACGTCGACCGGGGCGGGGACGAACTTCTCGCTCTTTTCGGAGCACGCCGAGCGCGTCGAGCTCTGCTTCTTCGACGACGACGACAACGAGACCCGAGTCGAGCTGACCGAGCGGACGGCTCACCACTGGCACGGCTACCTGCCCGATGTGGGGCGGGGCCAGCGGTACGGCTACCGAATCCACGGGCCCTACGACGCAGGGCGCGGGCTTCGGTTCAACGCGGCGAAGCTCCTGATCGACCCGTACGCGAAGGCGATCGAGGGCCCGATTCGCTGGGAGCGCGGAGACACGCTCCCGTACGTGGCCGACGGCAGCGACGAGGCCGACCTCCACCCCGACACGGCCGACAGCGCGCCCGCGATCCCTAAGAGCGTCGTCGTCGACGAGGCCTTCGACTGGGAGGGAGACCGGACGCCGCGAACGCCGTGGAACGAGACGATCATCTACGAGACACACGTCAAGGGCTTCACGAAGACCGACCGGCGGGTGCGCGAGGACCTGCGAGGCACGTACGCCGGCCTCGCGTCCGAGCGCACGGTCGAGTACCTGACGAGGCTGGGCGTCACCGCGGTCGAGCTGCTCCCGGTGCACCACATCGCGGACGAGCAGTTCCTGGCCGACAAGGGCCTGACGAACTACTGGGGGTACAGCTCGATCGGCTACCTCGCCCCGCACGCGCTGTACGCGGCCACCGGCCGGCGCGGCGAGCAGGTCGCGGAGTTCAAGGGCATGGTGAAAGCCCTGCACAGAGGCGGGATCGAGGTCATCCTGGACGTCGTCTACAACCACACCGCCGAGGGGAACCACCTCGGGCCGATGCTCGCCTTCAAGGGCGTCGACAACAGTGCGTACTACCGGCTCGTCCCCGACGACCTGCGCTTCTACATGGACTACACGGGCACTGGCAACACGCTCAACACGGTCCATCCGAGCGTCCTGCGCCTGATCATGGACTCCCTCCGCTACTTCGTCATGGACTGCCACGTCGACGGCTTCCGGTTCGACCTGGCCTCGGCGCTCGCGCGTCAGCTGCACGACGTCGACCGGCTGCACGCCTTCTTCGACATCATCCATCAGGACCCGGTGCTCTCCCAGGTGAAGCTGATCGCGGAGCCGTGGGACGTCGGCCCGGGCGGCTACCAGGTCGGCAACTTTCCCGTCCTGTGGAGCGAGTGGAACGGGATCTACCGCGACACGATGCGCGACTTCTGGCGCGGCGAGTCGGGCGTCGGCGACTTCGCGTCCCGCTTCACCGGCTCCAGCGACCTCTACCAGCTCGACGGGCGCCGGCCGTTCGCGTCGATCAACTTCATCACGGCGCACGACGGCTTCACGCTCGCCGACCTCGTCTCGTACAACGAGAAGCACAACGAGGCGAACCTCGAGGACAACCGCGACGGCGAGAGCCACAACCGCTCGTGGAACCACGGCGTCGAGGGGCCTACCGACGACCCGGACATCACCGCGCTCCGCCGTCGGCAGGAGCGGAACTTTCTGGCCACGCTGCTGCTCTCCCAGGGCGTGCCGATGCTCCTCGGCGGCGACGAGGTCTCGCGCACGCAGGGCGGCAACAACAACGCCTGGTGCCAGGACAACGAGATCTCCTGGTTCGACTGGGAGCTCGACGAGCCGCGCATGCAGCAGCTCGAGTGGACGAAGCGGCTGATCGCGCTGCGGAAGGCGCATCCGGTCTTCCGCCGGACCCGCTTCCTCGAGGGCCGGAACGGCGGCGCGGCCGGGCTGCCGGACGTGTGGTGGTTCCGGCCCGACGGCCGCCGGATGACGATCCGCGACTGGGAGAGCCCCGAGTCGCGGGCGCTCGGCGTGTTCCTCAACGGCGAGGAAGTGCAGGACCTGACGCCGTGGGGCGAGCCGGAACGCGATGACTCCTTCCTGCTGATGTTCAACGCGCACTTCGAGCCGGTTCGCTTCCGCGTGCCCGCCCGCCGCTTCGGGGCCCGGTGGATGCTGGAGCTCTCGACCACGGAGCCCGAGCTGGAGCCCGGCTCGCGGAGCTTCGCCGCCCGTGACGAGGTCCAGCTCGTCGATCGTTCGATCGTCGTGCTCCGCCGGGGTTGAGCGAGCTCCGCGCGACCTACCGGCTCCAGCTCACGCCGGACTTTGGCTTCGCGGAGGCGCGCGCCGTCGTGCCGTACCTGCGCGACCTGGGGATCTCGCACCTCTACCTGTCGCCGGTCATGCAGGCGCGCTCGGCCTCGACGCACGGCTACGACGTCGTCGATCCGACCCGCGTCTCGGAGGAGCTCGGCGGGGAGGAGGCCCTACGGTCCCTATGTTCGGCTCCGGGCCTCGGCGTGGTCCTGGACGTCGTCCCGAACCACATGGCCGCAGGCGACGACAACCCCTACTGGCGCGATCCCGAACGCCGGCGCAAGTTCTTCGACTGGGACGAGGAGACCGGCTGGTACCGCCGTTTCTTCACGATCGACGACCTCGCCGGGGTGCGGGTCGAGGATCCGTGGGTCTTCGAAGCGACGCACGCGAAGGTCTTCGAGCTGATCGAGGACGGGCTCGTGCAGGGGCTCCGGATCGATCACCCTGACGGCCTCGCCGATCCCCGCGGCTACCTGGAGCGCCTGCCGCACGTCCCGGTCTGGGTCGAGAAGATCCTCGAGCCCGGGGAGAGGCTGCGCGACTGGCCGGTCGAGGGGACGACCGGCTACGAGTTCGCGAACGACGTCACGGCGCTGTTCGTCGATCCGGTCGGCGAGGAACCGCTGACGGCGTTCTATGCGGAGTTGACAGGCGAGACGCGTTCCTTCGCCGAGGTCGCGGGCGAGGCGAAGCTCGAGCTCGCACGGACCGACTTCCAGCGCGAGTTCGCGCGGCTGCGTTCGCTGCTCCACCATCCGCGGCTCGAGGAGGCGGCCGCCTCGCTGCCGGTCTACCGCACGTACGTCGAGCCGTGGTCAGGGCGGGTCGAGGACGCCGACCGCGACGCACTCGCCGGCGTCCCTCCCGAGCTCCGGCGCGTCTTGTTGCTGGAGGAGCGCGGCGACCCCGAGTTCGTCGTACGCTTCCAGCAGGCGACCGGGCCGGTGATGGCGAAGGGTGTCGAGGACACCGCGTTCTACCGCTGGCTCCGGCTCACCGCGCTGAACGAGGTGGGCGGCAACCCCGACCGCTTCTCGCTCTCCGTGGACGATTTCCACGAGGGGAACCTCGAGCGCGAGGCACGCTTCCCGCGGCACCTGCTCGCCACGCAGACGCACGACACGAAGCGGAGCGGTGACGTGCGCGCTCGGATCGCCGCCCTCGCCGGGATGGCCGGCGAGTGGGCCGCGCACGTGCGGGGCTGGCGGCGCCTGGACGACCCAAACGAGGACTACCTGCTCTGGCAGACGCTGATCGGCGCCTGGCCGATCGAGCGCGAGCGGGTCGAGGCGTACATGGAGAAGGCGCTCCGCGAGGCGAAGCTGAACACGAACTGGATCCAGCCCGAGGAAGCGCACGAGGCTCGGGTACGAGCTGCGATCGGCGGGGTGTACGCGGACCTGCCGACGGGCTTCGAGGCGTTCGCGGCGCGCGTCGCGAAGGCGGGGCGCCGGATCTCGCTGGCGATGACCCTGCTCAAGGTGACGGTTCCGGGCGTTCCGGACGTCTACCAGGGCGACGAGCTCGAGTCGCTGAGCCTCGTCGACCCGGACAACCGTCAGCCCGTCGACTTCGACCTCCGCCGGCGTGTGCTCGCGTCGGACGCACCGCCGGCGAAGCTCCGTCTCGTCCGCGACGCGCTCGCTCTCCGCGCGCTGGGGCCATACGAGCCGATCGAGGCCGGGCCGTCGGTCTGCGCGTTTCGGCGAGGCGACGACGTGGTCGTGGCCGCCGTCGTCCACGGCTCGGGCGGAACGCTGCGCCTGCCGCCCGGAAGCTGGCGGGACCGCCTCACGGGCGCCTCTCTCGAGGGCGACGTCGAGCTGGGCGATCCCCCGATCGCACTGATCCAGCGGTCGACGAGTTAACGAATCGTCAGCACCGTAAACGGCTCGTTCGGGTCACGTACGGATTCGCACGAGCACTCTAGGAATCGGCGCAGAAACGGAGCAGGCTCGGCCCGTCACCGTCCGTTCGAAGGAGGCTCGTCATGTTCCGTCTCGTCCTACTGCTCGCCGCAGCCGTTGCGGCGTTAGCCGCCACGCAGGCCGCCCTCGCGCAGGCGCCGGCAAACGACAATCGCGCCAGCGCGCAGCGGCTCGGGGCGCCGCCGGTTTCCGTCGGCGGCAGCACGGCGGGCGCGACCCGCGACGTCAACGACCCGGGCGGCTGCGCCCCGACGACGAACTCCGTGTGGTATCGCCTGGACGGCACCGGCGAAGGCCGGCTGATCGTGCGCCTCGACGCAGCCGACGAGGTCGACTTGACGATCGTCGTCCTCCGCAGGGTCCGGTCGGAGACGAGCTTCGTCACTTGCCGGAACACGGACTCGAAGGGGAACGCCGCCCTGTCGTTCGGCACGGCCGACGAGGGCAACTACCTGTTCATGGTCGCCCAGCGGGCCACCTCGCAGCCAGGAGGCTTTCGCCTGAGTCTGCTCGCGCCCGAGAACCGCGAGGCGTACCCCGGCACACACCTGCCCGCTCGCGGCGTGACGACCACCGTCGACCCGCTGCTCGACGCCGACGACGCGTGGTCGACAGAGATGAAAGCGGCCCACACGTACCGCATCAACCTGGTGAGCGGCGCCGAGAGATGCGTGACGCTTGCGCTGTACGGGCCGCGGCTGCGCTCGTTCGTGTCCGGTGCGCCGCTCCGCTCGGCGGGGTGCGGCGGATACCTGACGTTCACGCCCGGTCCCGGCGGCGGCGGGCGCTACAGCCTGCGTGTGTTCGCGCGAGGCGAGCGGGGCGAGGCCAGATACCGGCTCCAGGTCGCCGAGGCGGGCCGCGACGACACATCGCCCGGTGTCCCGCTTCACAACCTCGAGCAGCGTGCCGGGAGGCTCTCCGGCCGCTCGGTCGACGTGATCGACCTCTACCGCTTCCAGGTCGGCGCGCGGAGCGACGTGGTGCTCACGCTCGCGACGGGTGAGCAGATGCAGACCGACCTCGCGCTGCTGAACGACCGCGGTCGGAACGTCCGCTGCGAGTGCCTGGCGAGCGGCGGGACGCGGATGCGGCTCCAGCTGCCGCGCGGGCGCTACTTCCTAGCGGTGCGCGCGCGCGAGCACACCGGCGGGCGCTACCGGCTCCGCCTCCTCGTCCGCGAGATCACGAAGACGGGGATCTCCATCGACGGCGAGCGGCGGGCCTTCGCGAACCCGGGTCGCTCCGTGGTCGTGGCGGCGACGGTCTCGCCGGCGCGCGCCGGCGGTCTAGTGCGCTTCAAGGTCGACCGCTTCGACCCGTTGCAAGGCTGGGTCTTCGCGCGCTTCCTGACCGCCGAGGTCGGTGCGGACGGTGTTGCACGCGTAGCCTGGATCCCGCCCTCGGTCGGGCGCTGGCGGATCGACGCCCGCTTCCGCGGGACGATCGCCCGCAGCCCGAGCCGCAGCGGAACGGCGACGCTGCTCGTTGCCGAGCCGTTCTAGGCCGCGAACGGAAAGAAAGACCGAGCCGGGCGGCCAACGCCCGGCTCGGCGGGGGAAGGGCGGGTCGCAAGCGACCCAGCTAGGGAATGCCTTGCCGACCTGCGGCCGTCTCAAACACCCAGGCGGCGCGCCCACGCTTCGCCCGCGGCCTTTCCCTCGGGGGTAGCGAGGAAGTGCTCGAGCGGGACGTGGAGGAACGCGGCGCGCGCCTCCGCGAGCACCTCGCCGCCCGCGGCGCGAATCTCGCCGTCGACGTGCAGGCGCCGGCCGCGGGCGCCCTTCAGCCTCGCTGCGATCGCCAGCTCCGTGTTGATCGGCACGAGCTTCCGGTAGCGCACGAAGATCCGGGCGGTGACCGTGGGGAAGCGATACCAGGTCGCGAGCAGGCCACAGGCCTCGTCGAGCGCGGCGCCGACGAGCCCGCCGTGCGCGATCCCCGGTCCGCCCTGGTGCCGCTCGTCGAACGAGAACGAGGCCTCGTAGGTGTCGGCGCCCTCCTGCGTCGGCGTGGGCAGCCCGATCCCGTCCGGGCTGTCGCCGCAACCCCAGCAGGTGCGATCGTGGTGTGGAGGAATCTTCACCGAGACGACACGGTTGTGACACGCCAGCGCGTGAAAGTGACCGCTGCCGGCCGATACCGTTGACCTCCCGCCGGGAAAACGCCCGCTTCGCGTGGACAAATCGTCACGTTGCCGTTACCCAGGCTGCCGGCGATCCGGGCTTCGCACGCGCTCGGGCGCGGAAAGACAGGTCTCGAATGGTCAGCGGAGGCCGCCGCGCTCGTGGTGGGCTCGGAAGAAATTCTCGGAGCCCGCCGTGGCCATCGCCGCCGAGGCCGAGATCTCGAGCGCCATAGCGGCCGCGGCCACGATCTGGGCGAAGCGGTAAACCTTTCCCGCGCCCGCGCACCCCATCACGCCGAGCCACGTCCGCGCGAACGGCAGCGTCGTACCGCCGCCCACGGTGCCCACCTCGAGGCCCGGGAAGCGGATGGAGACGTGGAGCCCACCTTCGACGCGCCGGCCGGTCCCGTGCGCCATCGACGACGTGCCGACCATGCCGAGGTCCTGCCCGGTGCATGCGAACAACGCCGCAACCGCCGACGCGGGCGTGAAGGCCACCGACTGCATCCCGCTCGCAATCGCGCCGTGCGTGCCCACCCACGAGAGCTCGAGCAGGTCGTCCACGGTCGTCCGCAACACGCGTCGCACCGCCTCGTCGGTCAGCACTGCCTCGGCGATCACCGTCTTGCCGTGGCCCGACTGGAAGAACTCGAAGGACGGCTTCTTGTCGCCGCCCATGTTCGCCTCGAGCATCGCGCGCGACGGCTTCACCGGCGACCGCTCGATCACGTAGCCCATGTTCAGCGCGTACGCGTTCCGGGTCATCATGTTCGGCCCGACCGCGTCGCCGGTCGTCCAGCGCCAGAGCACGTGGCACATCGGTCCCACGACGTGCGTCTTCACCCCGCGCAGCACGGCGAACCGGGAGAGCTCGGGAAACGGCGCCGACCGCAGCCACTCGCGCATCGAGTCGACCTCGCCCTCGATCCAGCGGGCCAGCCGGATCGCCTCGCCGGCGTCCGCACAGACGAAGCACGACGCGCGCGTTATCCGGTCCGCGAGGACGTGCGTTCGAAAGCCGCCGGACTCGGTCACGGCCTTGATCCCGCGCTGCATCGAGGCCGTCAGCCCGCCCTCGGTGTGCGCGAGCGGGACGAATACCTCCTCCGAAGCACGACCGGTCTCCTCGACCGAGCCGTCGTCGTCGAGCTCGTAGGAGCCGAGCGAGACCACGAGCGGCCCGGCGACCGAGACCGGAATCACGGTCGCGCCGGTCAGCTGCTCGGCCGCAACAGTCCACGGCTGGAGGTCGAAGCCGACCACCTCGCCGTCGAGGCCGAGCGCCTCCTGGCGGGCGCGGATCGAGTCGGCGTCGTTCTTCCGTGGGAACCGCTTCACGGGCGCATTCTCACGCGAGCGCTAACCTCCGCGCCTCGATGGCGGCGACGAGCATGGACGGACGGGCCCTGGCCGAGCGGATCCGCGCGGACGTCGCGGACGAGGTGAGCGACCTCGACCGCGCTCCCGGGCTCGCAACGGTGCTGGTCGGCGACGACCCCGCCTCCGACATCTACATCCGCAACAAGCACAAGGCCGCCCGCGAGGCCGGCATCGACGCCCTCGATCACCGCCTCGCGCAGTACGCGTCCGAGGAAGACGTGCTCGGCCTCGTCCAAGAGCTCAACGAGAAGGACGAGATCGACGCCATCCTCGTCCAGCTCCCGCTCCCCGACGGCATCGACGAGAACAAGGTCATCCGCGCCGTGGAGCCGGTGAAGGACGTCGACGGGTTCCATCCCTTCAACGCGGGCCAGCTCTACCTCGGCGAGCCGACGCATGTGCCGGCCACGCCGCTCGGCATCCTGGCGCTTCTGGACGAGTACGACGTCGAGCTGGAGGGTGCGAGCGCCGTTGTCATCGGGCGGAGCCAGATCGTCGGCAAGCCCGTCGCCCACCTGCTGCTGCAGAGAAACGCCACCGTCACGCTCTGCCACTCGCGCACGAAGGACCTGGCCGACAGGGCCCGCGCCGCCGACGTTCTCGTCGTCGCCACGGGCCGGGCCGGCCTGGTCGGCGCCGACGAGGTCAAGGAGGGGGCGACAGTCGTGGACGTCGGCATCAACCGCGCCGAAACCGGGATCGTCGGCGACGTCGACCCGGCGGCCGCCGGGCGCGCTGGCCTGATCACCCCGGTGCCCGGCGGAGTCGGCCCGATGACGATCGCGATGCTGCTCAGGAGCACGGTTCGCGCCGCTCGCTACAGGCGCGGACAGCTTGCCTACCCCCTGTAGTAGCGCTACAGTTCCGCGCGTTGTATCCAGTTCGGCGGCTCGGTGCCCGGGCCGTCGTTTGTTCGTAAGGAGGAAGTAGTTGGCTCAGGGCACCGTCAAATGGTTCTCGAATGAGAAGGGCTACGGGTTCATCGAGCGCGAGGGTGGCGACGACGTGTTCGTCCACCACTCGGCCGTGAACATGGAGGGCTACCGCTCGCTGACCGAGGGTCAGAAGGTGGAGTTCGAGGTCGTGCAGGGCGACAAGGGCCTGCAGGCCTCCAACGTCCAGCCGATCTAGGCCTTTCCGAGACCCGAATGCCGCCGAGGGCCCCGGAAGGGGCCCTCAGCGTTTTGGGAGGATTTCGACACACATGGCGATCACGAGAGCACAGGTGGAACACGTCGCGCGGCTGGCGCACCTCGCCCTGACCGACGAGGAGCTGGACCGTTTCGGCGACCAGCTCGGCGCCATCCTGGACGCGGTCGGCAAGGTCTCCGAGCTCGACCTGACCGACGTCGAGCCGACCTCGCACCCGCTGGACCTCGCGAACGTCTGGCGCGAGGACGAGCCGCAGCCCTCGCTACCGCGCGAGGAGGCGCTCGCCAACGCCCCCGAGACCGAGCGTGGCTTCTTCAAGGTCCCGCCCGCGCTGGGCCCGGAGCCCGACCTGTGATCGACACGCTCCGACTGACCGCCGAGGACGCCATGGGGCTGCTCGAGCGCGGCGAGGTGTCGCCACGGGAGCTCTGGGACGCCTACCGGGCCGCGATCGAGGAACGCGACCGGGAGCTGCACTGTTACCTCTCGCTCGCCGACGGGCCCAACGGCGAGGGCGTGCCGATCGCGCTCAAGGACGTGATCGGCACCAAGGGAGTCGAGACCACGGCAGGCTCCAAGATCCTGAAGGGCTATGTGCCGGTCTACGACTCCACCGTCGCGGCGCGCGTCAAGGAGGCGGGCCTGCCGCTGCTCGGCAAGACCAACACCGACGAGTTCGCGATGGGCTCGTCGACCGAGAACTCGGCCTTCGGGCCTTCGCACAACCCGTGGGACCCGACCCGGGTCCCGGGCGGCTCGGGCGGGGGCTCGGCGGCCGCGGTCGCCGCCGGCCTGGCGCCCTGGGCGCTCGGCTCCGACACGGGTGGCTCGATCAAGCAGCCCGCAGCGCTGTGCGGGATCGTCGGGCTCAGGCCCACGTACGGAACGGTCTCGCGCTACGGCATCGTCGCGTTCGCGTCCAGCCTGGATCAGGTCGGCCCGACCACGAAGACCGTCCGCGACTGCGCGCTGCTCTACCGCGTGATCGCCGGGCGCGATCCGATGGATTCAACGACGGCCGAGACGCCGCCGGTGGAGCTCCCAGCGGCGGAAGACCTGAAGGGCGTCCGCGTCGGCGTTCCTCGGGAGCTCAACGAGGCCGAAGGGATCGAGCCCGGCGTCCGCCAGGCCGTCGAACGCACGATCGAGCTCTGCCGTGCCCTCGGCGCGGAGGTAGGGGAGACCAGTCTGCCGCGCTCGGTCGACTACGGCCTCGCGTGCTACTACCTGATTGCGCCGGCCGAGGCCTCGTCCAACCTGGCGCGGTACGACGGCGTCCGCTACGGGCTCCGGGTCACGAACGGCGGCTACCACGGCATGGTCGAGCGGACGCGGGACGAGGGCTTCGGCGACGAGCCCAAGCGCCGGATCATGCTCGGCGCCTACGCGCTCTCCGCCGGCTACTACGAGGCCTTCTACGGCCAGGCCCAGAAGGTCCGTACGGTGATCGCGGACGAGCACCGAGCCGCGTTCGAACGCTTCGACGTGCTCATCTCCCCGACCTCCCCGACCGTCGCCTTCCCGCTCGGCGCCAAGGCGCAGGACCCGCTCGCGATGTACCTCTCCGACCTGTTGACGATCCCGTCCTGCATGGCGGGCCTGCCCGGCCTCAACATCCCGTGCGGTCTCTCGGAGGGTCTCCCCGTCGGCCTGCAGCTCGTCGGGCCGCAGTTCGCGGAGAACACGCTCTTCCGCGTCGGGCACGCGCTCGAGCGCGCACTCGAGTTCGACTACGTCCCGGAGCGCCTGCGATGAGCTGGGAAGCCGTCATCGGCCTGGAGATCCACGTCCACCTGAAGACGCGGACGAAGATGTTCTGCGGCTGCGAGCTCGAGTACGGGGCGCCCGAGAACACACGCACCTGCCCTGTCTGCCTCGCTCATCCGGGCGCGCTACCCGTGCCGAACGAGCAGGCGATCGAGTGGACGGTGCGGCTCGGGCTCGCGCTCGGCTGCGAGATCGCCGAGACAGCGCTCTTCCACCGCAAGAACTACTTCTATCCCGACCTGCCGAAGGGCTACCAGATCTCCCAGTACGACGCTCCTCTGTGCATCAACGGGCGCTTCGCGGTGCCCGGCGCCGACGGCGACCGCGAGATCGGGATCACCCGCGCGCACCTCGAGGAGGACGCAGCCAAGACCGTCCACGTCGGCGGCGTCGGCGGCCGGATCGGCGGCGCCGACTACTCGCTCGTCGACTTCAACCGCGGCGGGACGCCGCTGGTCGAGATCGTGACCGAGCCGGACCTCCGCTCCGCCGAGGAGGCGAAGCGATTCCTGCAACTGCTTCGCCAGACGATCGTCGAGCTCGGGATCTCCGACGCGGAGATGGAGAAGGGCACGCTCCGCGCCGACGCCAACGTCTCCGTCCGCGAGGCCGGCGAGACCGGCTACCGCACGCGCTGCGAGATCAAGAACATGAACTCCTTCAACTTCATCGCCCGCGGGATCGAAGCGGAGATCGAGCGCCAGATCGGCGTGTGGCAGTCGGGCGGGGAGGTCGTGCAGCAGACCTACGACTACGACGCCTCCTCGAACACGCTCACCGCCCGCCGCACGAAGGAGGAGGCGGAGGACTACCGCTACTTTCCGGAGCCGGACCTCGTGCCCGTTCAGCCGCCGCCCGGGCTCGTCGAGCGGCTGCGGAGGGAGATTCCCGAGCCTCCGGGCGCGCGCGTGCGCCGGCTCGAGTCCGGCCTCGACTTCGAGACTGCGACCGGCCTCGTCACGAGCGGGCGCGACCGCCTCTACCAGGCCGTGGTCGCGGCCGACGCCGACCGCCGTGCCACCGCGAACGTGGTCATGAACCAGCTCGCCGGCGCGGGGGTCGACCCTGACGCGGTCGACCCAGACGAGCTCGCGAAGTTGATCGTTGGGCGGGAGACGATCCCGCGAGGCACGTTCGCGGAGGCGATCGCGGCGAGCGGGGATCCCGGCTTCTCGGCGGAGAAGTACCTGGCCGAAGCCGCGGTGAGCGACGTCTCCGAGCTCGACCCGGTGATCGACCGGATCCTCGCCGACAACGAGGCGCAGGTCGCCGCCTACCGCGGCGGCAAGGAGGGGTTGCTCGGCTTCTTCGTCGGTGCGGTGATGCGCGAGACCCACGGCAAGGCGAACCCGAAGGTCGTAAACGAGCGCCTGCGCGCGAAGTTGAGCGCGTGATTCCGGACGCCGCCACGCTCGGCGTGTTCGTCGCGGCGGCGCTGGCGCTGCTTCTGGTGCCCGGGCCGGCTGTTCTCTACATCGTCGCCCGAAGCATCGACCAGGGCCGGTCCGCCGGCCTTGTCTCGGTGCTCGGCGTCCACCTGAGCTCGCTCGTCCACGTCACGGCTGCCGCCGTCGGTCTGTCGTCGCTGCTCGTGTCCTCGGCGGTTGCGTTCAGCCTCGTCAAGTACGCGGGCGCGGCCTATCTCGTCTACCTCGGCGTGCGGGCGCTGATCAGTCGCGAGGAGCCTCTCGAGGCGGAGGTGCGGCCGGCGCCTCTCCGGACGCTGCTCAGGCAGGGCGCCGTCGTCAACATCCTCAACCCGAAGACGGCGCTCTTCTTCCTGGCCTTCCTCCCGCAGTTCGTCGACGCTGACGCCGGCTACGTCGCCGCCCAGCTCGTGTTCTTCGGCCTCGTCTTCGTGGTGCTCGGGCTGGTGACCGACAGCCTCTACGCCCTCGCGACGGGCACCGCGGGCGGCTGGCTGCGCTCGAGCCGCTTTTTCGCCGGTGCTCGGCGCTGGGTCTCCGGGACGGTCTTCATCGGGCTCGGTCTCGTGACCGCGATCTCCGGCTCTCGACAGAAGAGCTGACCTCGTCCAGCAGGAGCTCGACCGCCTCGGCCTTCGACGCCCAGCGGCCGGTCTCGAGGTAGGCGCGAGACCGGACCGCGTTGAGCGCGGCGTCGTCACGCGGCTCCTCGGGGCGGTCCCGGTACCACTGCAACCCGGTCGCGAGCGCCTCGAGGATCTCGTCCTCGGAGGGCGGCACGAGCGCCTCCCCCGGCGGCGGTCCGGCCAGGACGAGGCCGCGCTGGCCGAGGATCGCCCGGTCGAGCACGAACCAGTGCGGGGAATCCGTGCCAGGCTCGAAGGTTGCGAGGTACGCCATCCGCTCGCCGGTGTTCAGGTTGAGCTCGGGAAGCGGCCTGCCCTGCGCGTAGACGACGAGCTCGAGGCCGCGCGCCGGGCAGGGAAACGCCTCGTGGCGCAGCGCAGCGACCAGCTCCTCCTTCTTCTCGCGCGCGAGCGGGTTCCGGACGACCACTGCGACGTCAACGTCGCTGCGTCCGTGGATGTAGCCGCCGAGCGCACCCGAACCGGTGAGGTAGACGCCGACGAGGTCGTCTCCGAGCAGGCCGCGAGCCCGCTCGACGAGCTCGTCGAGATATGCGGCTAGCTCGACCGGCGGCCGGTGGTCGGCGGCGTCGGCGCCTTGCGCTGCTCGCGCTCCTTCTTCTTGCGCCGCCGGTCGGCCGCCCAGCGCCGCTTCGGTCTCGAACCGCGTCCCACGGTGGCGCACCTTAACGGGATTCGAACCGTGCTAGACGGGTAGCCCAACTCCAAGCGAGAAACTCTCGAGGAGGAAGACATGGACACCTGGGTTTGGATCGTCATCGCGGCTGCCGCCGTGGTGCTCGTCCTCGTCCTGCTCGCGATCTGGATGGCCGCGCGGAAGCGGCGTTCGAGCCAGCTGCGTGACGGGTTCGGGCCCGAGTACGACCGCACGGTCGACGACATGGGCAGCCGACGGAAGGCCGAGTCGGAGTTGCAGAATCGCGAGAAGCGCCGCGAGGAGCTCGACATCAGGCCGCTCGCTCCGGGTACCCGCGATCGCTTCGCCGGCCGCTGGAGCACGGTCCAGGAGCGCTTCGTCGACAACCCGAGCGCGGCGTTACGCGACGCCCACACGCTCGTCATCGAGGTCATGCAGGAGCGCGGCTACCCCACCGACGACTTCGAGCAGCGGGCTGCCGACGTCTCCGTCGACCACCCGCATGTGGTCGAGAACTATCGCGCCGCTCACTCGATCACGGAGCGCGACGACGCCGACACCGAGGATCAGCGACAGGCGCTCGTGCACTACCGGGCGCTCTTCGACGAGCTGCTGGAGACCGAGCCGGCGAACCGCTAGTCCGGACTAGGCGCGGGCCTGCGGTCCCACGGGCCGTGGGCCTGCCCTGCCGGTCAGCGCGACGAGAGCGCGAGCCGCGCCGGATCTGCGGGGTCGCGAACGACTCCGTCGACCTGGGCGAAGAGCGCGAACATGAATGCCGAGCAGAAACCGGGCTCGAGCAAGTCCTGACGGTTCACGCTTCCCAGCCGCTCGAAGGTCGCCCAGCACTCCCGGACGTCGTTGATGGCGACCCATCTTGGGCCGCGGTCGCTCTCGTGCATCAGCCGCACCCCGGGCTCGTACTGTGCAATCAAGTTCTCGCCCGACGTCTCGGTTGCGAAGGTGCCACGCGTCGCACACAGCCGCGTGATCACTGCGTCGACGTCGTCCCAGCGCGGCGCCGCCACCATCAGCCAAACCTGTAGACGATGCGGCCGCGGTCGAGGTCGTACGGCGACAGCTCGACTCGCACCCGGTCGCCAGGAAAGACGCGGATGCGATAGCGCTTCATCCGGCCCGCCATGTAACCGAGCGTCTCGTGCCCGTTGTCGAGCTTGATCCGGAACATCCGGTTCCGCATCGCCTCGAGGACCTCGCCCTCGAACTCGACCTTCTCTTCCTTCTCGGCCATTCGGTCCTCTCGTTGCTGCGGAGCCGTGGCCGCACGTGGCGGCCACGGCTCGACGCAGGTGCTACGACGCGATCGCGGCGACGTTTGCCGCCTCGGGGCCCTTGGCCCCCTCACGCGCCTCGAACTCGACGCGTGCACCCTCGGCGAGGCTCTTGAAGCCCGCGCCGGCGATGTTGCTGTGGTGCACGAACAGATCCTTCGCCCCGTCGTCGGGGGTGATGAAGCCGTAGCCCTTGCTGTCGTTGAACCACTTCACAGTTCCGCTTGCCATGGAAAAACACCTCCTCTTACCACTCACGAACGCGTAAGGAAGGCGCTCAAGCGCGAACCGGACTCGCTCTGACTTAACTCCACCGTAGCACGGGCCGCCCTCGGCCCTCAGATCAGGCCGCAGTAGCGCGCCGTGTTCGGCCAGGCGTAGAAGCCCCGGCCGGCACGGTACGCGCGCTCGGCAACCCACATCTGCTCCAGCGGTTCCCAGTTGTCGGCCGTGCCCTTCTTGCTCAGCAGGTCGCCGCCGTAGCGCTGCTGGAACGCGAGGTCCATCTGCAGGCCCCCGTAGTAGGGGCCGTTCGGGTCGCTCCAGCGGCCTTCGTGGCGCTGGATGCAGCGCCAGGCGCCTGCATGCGGCGGGTTGTACGCCCGGCGACGATGCTCGACAGCACGCTTCCGCCAGAGACTCTGCACCCAGCGGCGGTAGTGCGGACTGCGAACGTCGTGCACGCGGCCAGCAGGCGACCTGCGCACGCCCATCAACGCCTGCCAGCGCCAGGTTTCTCGGCGGTAGTGGGCGATGTCGGTCAGTAGATAGTCCGTCGGCATCGCAGCCGCCCGGACGCGGCGCTCACCAGCTGCCGACTCACGCGGCGCCTGGAGCGCGGCTCCCGCGAGCATGAGCACGCATGCGAGCAGGAGCAACCAGATCGGTTGTCTCATCGAAGAACCCCCTACGGGCACGGAGCCCGCAGGTACGCCCGGCGGAAGCTGTGCCACAGTCGCCTGGACGCACGCATCGGACGGGCCCCTCGTTGTCCGAGCAGGCGGCAAAGTAGCGAGCCGGTTTGAGTTATTTGTTAAGGATGAAGCCTG
>Ga0126305_10000376_pt1 | contig 19562 bp, 16 predicted proteins | sample Plot26_FD_92536 | JGI IMG/M metagenome (GOLD analysis project Ga0126305, IMG submission 92536) | Serpentine soil microbial communities from UC McLaughlin Reserve, CA, USA - Plot26 | ecosystem: Environmental > Terrestrial > Soil > Grasslands | place: USA: UC McLaughlin Reserve, Lake County... | reverse complement strand
GGCACCGGCACCGGCGTGCTCTCCTTCGCCGCCCTGCTCTTCGGCGCCCGCTCCGTGGTGGGCTACGACGTCGATCCGGCCGCCCCCTTTCACGCCCGCGACAACAGCGCCTTGAACGGCCTCCGGCCGCGCCTGTTCGCCGGCCGTCTGGCCGCCCTGCGCGAGCGGCCCCTCTTCGACCTCGCCCTGGTGAACGTGGTGCCCGAGCAGATCCTCCCCGAGATGCCGGATCTGGTGAGCCTCCTGAGGCCCGGGGCCGAAGCCATTCTTTCCGGGATCCTGGCCGAAAGGGGGCGCCAGGTGCTGGATCGCATGAAGGGCCTGGGCCTCACCGAAAGGGGCCGGCGTGAGGCGGGAGACTGGGTCGCCTTCCGGGTCGCCATGGAGCCATGATCACCCTCCTCGTCGACCCCGCCCTCTTCGACGCCCCCGAGGTGAAGGTGGAAGGCGACGCCTACCGCCACCTCTTCCGCGCCCGGCGGGTGGCGGCGGGGGAGCCGGTGCGGGTGGTGGACGGCCAGGGCCGGGCGCGCTGGGGCCGGGTGGCGCGGGTGGAGCGCACGACGGCCGCCGTGGCCCTGGGCGAGCCGGCGCCGGACCGCGAGCCGGCGTTCCGGCTTTCTCTCCTGGCCCCCACCTGCCGTCCCGAGACGGCGGCCTGGATCGTGGAGAAGGCGACGGAGATCGGCGTCTTCTCGATCCATTTCCTGAACACCGCCCGGGCGCCCCGCGAGTTCGGAGTCGGCGCCCTCGACCGGCTGCGCCGGGTGGCCGCGGCGGCGGTCGAGCAGTGCGAGCGCTCCCGGCTGCCCGAGGTCACCGGCCCCCACGCCTGGAGCGAGGCCGCGCGGCTGGCGTGGAGCGGCCCGCGCTGGTTCCTCGATCCCGAGGGCGGCTCCGCCCTCGCGGCCGCGCCGGGCGCCACGGCCGGCGCCCTCCTGGTCGGACCCGAGGGCGGCCTCGCTCCGGAGGAACGCCGGGACCTCCTCGCCGCCGGCTGGGCTCCCGTCGGCCTGGGCGAGCGCATCCTGCGCCTGGAGACCGCCGCCATCGTGGGGGCCGGCCTGATCCTGCTATCCCCTTCCTGAATCCGAGATCCGCTTGATCGCCTGAAATTGACCCCGCCCCGGGGTTCGGCTAGCATCGGGGTTCCTTAAGGAGGTCGCCTTGTCCAACCCCTTTGCCGGTATCCAGTGGATCTGGAAGAACGGCCAGCTCATCGATTTCGAGAAGGCCACCGTGCATGTGCTGACCCATGCCCTCCACTATGGCTCGGGAGTTTTCGAAGGAATCCGCTGCTACAGCACGAAGCAGGGACCGGCCGTGTTCCGGCTGGCCGAGCACCTCCGGCGGCTGGAGAACTCGGCGAAGGTGTACCGCATGCCGATCGCCTTCTCCGCGGAGGAGCTGGCCGAGGCCTGCTGCGAGACCATCCGGGCCAACAACCTGAGCGCCTGCTACATCCGTCCCATCGTCTTCCGCGGCTTCGGCAGCCTGGGGGTCAACCCGCTGCGCTCGCCCGTCGAGGTGTTCATCGCCGTCTGGTCGTGGGGCAAGTACCTGGGCGAGGAATCGGAGCAGGGGGTTGACGTCTGCGTCTCGTCGTGGCGCCGCGTCTCGCCGGATGCCATGCCGGCGGTCTCCAAGGCGACGGGCAACTACCTGAACTCCCAGCTCATCAAGATGGAGGCCCTCGCCAACGGCTATGTCGAGGGGATCGCCCTCGACGCCCGCGGCTTCGTCAGCGAGGGCTCGGGCGAGAACCTCTTCCTGGTGCAGGACGGCGCGCTGATCACGCCGCCCGTGGCCTCGTCGATCCTGACCGGCATCACCCGCGACACCGTGGTCAAGATCGCCCGGGACCTCGGGATCCCGGTGCGCGAGGAGGTGGTCCCCCGCGGCCTGCTGTACGCCGCCGACGAGGTGTTCATGACCGGCACGGCGGCGGAGATCACCCCCATCCGCACCATCGACCGCATCCAGGTGGGACGCGGCTGCCCGGGCGAGGTCACGGCCCGCATCCTGGCGCAGTTCAAGGGGATCACCAACGGCGAGATCGAGGACCGTCACGGCTGGCTGCACCCGGTCGGCGCGGGGGCCCGGCAGGTCGCCGAGACGGCGGCGGTGCCCGAGGCGATGTAAACATCCCGGCCGTTTCGCCGGAGGAGGCTTCCACGACATGAACATCAACGACCTGCTCAAGATCGCGGTGGAGCGGAAGGCATCCGACCTCCACCTCAAGGTGGGAAGCCATCCGGTGATCCGCGTCGACGGCGACCTGGTGCCGCTCGGCGAGCTCAAGCGGCTGATGCAGGAGGACACCATCGCCATGGCGTTCTCCATGATGAACGCCCGCCAGAAGCAGCGCTTCAAGGAGGAGCTCGAGCTCGACGTCGCCTACTCGGTGCCGGGGCTCGGCCGCTTCCGCTGCAACGTCTTCCAGCAGCGGGGCGCCGTCGGCCTGGTGCTGCGCGTCATCCCGGCCCGCATCCAGAGCATCCGCGAGCTGATGCTGCCGCCGGTGCTGGAGCGGATCTGCGAGGAGCGCCGCGGCATGATCCTGTGCACCGGCACCACCGGCTCGGGCAAGTCGACCAGCCTGGCGGCGATGATCGACTACATCAACGCCACCCGCACCGAGCACATCATCACCGTCGAGGACCCGATCGAGTTCCTCCACCGCGACAAGAAGTCGATCGTCAACCAGCGCGAGATCGACGTCGACACCCACTCCTTCGCCGGCGCCCTGCGCGCCGCCCTGCGCCAGGACCCCGACGTCATCCTGGTCGGCGAGATGCGCGACTACGAGACGATCGAGACGGCGCTGCTCGCCGCCGAGACGGGCCACCTGGTGTTCTCGACCCTGCACACGCTGGACGCCACGGAGACGATCAACCGCATCATCTCCGTCTTCCCGCCGCACCACCAGAAGCAGATCCGCATCCAGCTCTCGCAGGTGCTCAAGTCCGTCATCTCCCTGCGCCTGGTGCCCCGCGCCGACGGCATGGGCCGCGTGCCGGGCGCCGAGGTGCTGATCTCGACCGCCTACATCCGCGAGTGCATCGAGAACAAGGAGAAGACCAAGTACATCCGCGAGCAGATCTCCCTCGGCACCAGCCAGTACGGCATGCAGACGTTCGACCAGTCGCTCTACCAGCTCTACAAGAGCGGCCTGATCACCCTGGACGAGGCGCTCAAGCGCGCCACCAACCCGGACGAGTTCCGCCTCAAGATCCAGGGCGTCCAGTTCACGGCCGACATCTCCCGCGAGGAGATGGAATCGTCGCTGCAGATGCCGGGCGAGAACGACCTGCTGGGCGGCGGCATGGAGTTCGAGATCGAGCAGAATTGAGGGCAGTCTAGTCGCGGCCTCTTCGTAGGGGCGGGCTCGTCCCGCGCCCTGAAGGGGCGGAATTTGAATAGCCCGGGGTTTCAACCCCGGGTATGCGTTCCAAGAGATCCCTAAGCCCCAAAGGGCCGGCACTCTCCGGGTCTGCCGGCCCTTCGGGGCTTGACGTATCGTGGCACCCCCTTTCCCGGGGTTGAAACCCCGGGCTATTCAAATTCCGCCTCTTCGAGGCGGTGGGCGGGGACGAGCCCCGCCCTACCTGCTGTTTGCGGTATCGCATCTCATGCCTCCGACCTGTTACCAGAAAGCCGTCCAGCTCCTCGCCGTCCGCCCTCATTTCCGGCGCGAATTGGCGACCAAGCTGCGCCAGCGCGGCTTTCCCGGCGAGGAAATCGAGCCGGCCCTCGACCGCTTGACGGAGCAGGGATACCTCGACGACCGGGCGGCCGCCCGCTCCTTCGTCGAGGGCCGGCTGGCCAAGGGCGAGGGGCGGGCGCGGCTCACGGCCGAGCTGGCGAAACGGGGGGCTCCCGAGGAGGCGATCGCGGAGGCCCTCGCCGAGCTGACCCCCGAGGACGATCTGCCGTCAGCCCGCGAGGCGGCCGAAACCTGGGCCCGCCGAGGGGGGCGCGACCCCAAGGCGCTGGCCCGCCACCTCGCCCGCAAAGGCTTTTCCCACCGTGCTATCCTCGCCGTTTTGAACGACAGGAACGAGAGGACGGACGCGGTTTTTACCGAAGACAATTTTACCGACGACGACGGATCATGAAGAGCGCAGACATTCGCACGGGCTTTCTCGAATTCTTCCGGGAGCGCGGGCATCGGATCGTTCCGAGCTCGCCCCTGGTGCCGCAGGGCGACGCCACCCTGCTGTTCACCAACGCCGGCATGGTGCAGTTCAAGGACGTCTTCTTGGGCAACCAGAGGGCGGAGGCGCCGCGCGCCGTGTCCGTGCAGAAGTGCATGCGCGTCTCCGGCAAGCACAACGACCTCGAGAACGTCGGCCCCAGCCCGCGCCATCACACGTTCTTCGAGATGCTGGGCAACTTCTCCTTCGGCGACTACTTCAAGGAGGACGCCATCCGCTTCGGCTGGGACCTGGTGACCCGGGTCTGGGGCCTCCCCCCCGAGCGGCTGTTCGCCACCGTCTATGAAGAGGACGACGAGGCCCGCGAGCTCTGGCTGAAGCTGTCGAGCCTGCCGGCGGAGCGGATCCACCGCTGCGGCAAGAAGGACAACTTCTGGGCCATGGGCGAGACGGGCCCCTGCGGCCCCTGCAGCGAGATCTTCGTCGATCTCTACCCCGATCAGCCGGAGGTCCCGTTCGCGGAGGGCTCGGACTCCGGGCGCTATATGGAGATCTGGAACCTGGTCTTCATGCAGTACGACCGCGACGCCGAGGGCACCCTGACGCCCCTGCCCAAGCCGTCGATCGACACCGGCATGGGCCTCGAGCGGATCACCGCCGTGCTCCAGGGCGTGCACTCCAACTACGACACCGACCTCTTCCAGCCGATCCTGGCCGCCGCGGCCGAGCTCGCCGGCCTCAAGTACGGCGCGGATAACGAGGCGGATAACGAGAAGGACATCTCCCTGCGGGTGATCGCCGACCACCTGCGGGCGGTCTCCTTCCTGCTCGCCGACGGCGTGATCCCCGGCAACGAGGGGCGCGGCTACGTGCTGCGCCGCATCCTCCGCCGGGCCGTGCGCCACGGCATGCGGCTGGGCTTCGAGGAGCCCTTCCTGCACAAGCTGGTGCCCGTGCTGGGCGAGGTGATGGGCGGCGCCTACCTGGAGCTGGCGGCCACCCGCCAGGCCTCGATGGCCACCATCAAGGCCGAGGAGGAGAAGTTCCTCTCGACGGTCGCCAACGGCGCCCGCCAGGTGCAGGAGGAGATCGAGCGGCTGCGTCCCTCCGGCTCGACGCTGCTGCCCGGCGCCATGGTCTTCCGGCTCTACGACACCTACGGCCTGCCCCTCGAGGTGATCCGCGAGATCGCCGAGGAGGAGCGTTTCCAGATCGACGAGGCGGGCTTCGCCGAGGCCCTGGAAGGCCAGCGCGAGCAGTCGCGCAAGGCAACGGCCGAGGTGCAGAACCGCCTGTCGGCCCTGCGCGAGGTGCTGCGCGGCCACGCCGAGCTGGCCGAGACCCACTTCGAGGGCTACGAGCGCACCGAGCTGATCGACACGCCGGCCGAGGTGGTGCGCTTGGCCACCTGGCGCGAGGGCGCGCCGGTGCGGGTGTCGACCCTGCAGAAGGGGCAGGTGGGCGTGATCATCCTCGACCAGACGGTGTTCTACGCCGAGTCGGGCGGCGAGGTGGGCGACACCGGCGACATCGTCTGGGACGGCGGCCGCGCCCGCGTGGTCGACACCCAGAAGGACCAGGGCGGCGTCTTCTTCCACTTCGTCGAGGTCGACGAGGGGAGCCTCTCGCGGCACATGAAGGTGCAGCTCCGCGTCGACCACGAGCGGCGGCTGTCCATCCAGCGCAACCACACCGCCACCCACCTCCTGCACGCGGCCCTGCGGCTGACGCTGGGCAAGAGCGTCCGCCAGGCCGGCTCGCTGGTGGCGCCGGACCGCCTGCGCTTCGACTTCACCTACCACCGGGGCATGTTCCGGCAGGAGATCGAGCAGACGGAGGACCTGGTCAACGAGTGGATCCGCCGCGCCGTGACGACCGAGATCGTCTCGCGCAGCTATCAGGAGGCGATCGCCGCCGGCGCCATGGCGCTGTTCGGCGAGAAGTACGGCGAGCGGGTGCGCACCGTCAACGTCCCCGGCTTCAGCCTGGAGCTGTGCGGCGGCTGCCACGTCCGCAACTCGGGCGAGATCGGCCTCTTCGTCATCGAGACCGAGCGCGGCGTCGCCTCGGGCGTGCGCCGCATCGAGGCGCTGACGGGCACCTGGGCCCTGGAGGAGATCCGCCGCCAGCGGGCCGCCTACGGCGAGCTGGTGGCGCGGCTCGGCATCCGCAGCGGCGACTACGACCAGCAGCTCCAGAAAGCGGAGCAGATGCGCCAGCGCCAGAGCGATCTGGAGCACGAGATGAAGAAGCTGCGCATGCAGCTCGTCTCCGGCACCGCCGCCACGGGCGACGACGAGCTCCTGGTGGACGGCATCCGCGTCGTCGCCCGCGAGGTGCCGCCGGCGCCCCCCAACGAGCTGCGGGAGATGGCCGACAACCTGCGCTCCAAGCTCGGCTCGGGGGTGGTGGTGATCGGCACCCGCAGCGACGGCAACGTCAGCCTGGTGGCCGCCGTGAGCAAGGACCTGACCTCGCGGGTCAAGGCCGGCGAGCTGGTCAAGAGGCTCTCGGCCATCGTGGGCGGCGGCGGCGGCGGGCGCGCCGACTTCGCCCAGGCCGGCGGCAAGGACCCCGAGAAGCTGCCGGACGCGCTGGCGTCGGTCGAGGCGGCGGTGCGCGAGCAGCTCGGGGCGTAGGCCCTCACTCCCCAACCCCTCTCTCCCGGCCCGCCACCCGCCCGCCTGGGAGAGAGGGGCTCAAGAAAGTCTTCAGACAAACTTCTCCCTCTTCTCCCGGTGCGGGAGGGGGGAGGGGCCGGGAGAAGAGGGCCGGGGTGATGAGGGCCTTGCAATCATTCCTCTCAGTGAATAAGATACCTCCCCTGTAGCAAACAGCAACGATCGCTAGCACCGGGATCGCGGCACCTTTTCCGAAGGGTCTGTCGTGATGAGAAAGGCGTACTACGCCTGTGTCTGGCTTCTCTTGGCGCTCTGCCCCGCGCTGGCCGTGGCGGGGGACGTGCGGGTCGTCGTGGGGGCGAGCGGGCGCAAGGTCATCCTGAACGAGAATTCCACCCAGCGCACGCGGCGGCTGTCGCCGAAGCTGGTGTCGGTTCCGAACGCCGACCTCGAGCCCCTGATCGACCTCCACAGCGGCAACGAAAACCTCGATCCCAAGCTGGTCCGGGCGCTCATCCAGGCGGAGTCGGGCTACAACGTCCGGGCCCTCTCCAACAAGGGCGCCATGGGCCTGATGCAGCTCATGCCGGGCACGGCGAGCCAGCTCAGGGTGCAGAACCCCTACGATCCCGACGACAACATCCGGGGCGGCACCCGCTACCTGCGCCAGATGCTCGACCGCTTCGCGGGCCAGATCGAGCTGGCGGTCGCCGCCTACAACGCCGGGCCGGGCAACGTCGAGCGGCACAAGGGGATCCCGCCGTTCGCCGAGACCCGCGAGTACGTGCGGCGGGTGCTGTCGCTCTACCGCGGCGCCGACTTCGTGATCCCGGCCAGCGGCTCCTCGATCGCCTTCACCGGCGGCCTCCGCAAGGCCTACCTGACCCGCGGCCCCAACAACCGTATCCTCCTGACGACCTCGATCAGCGGTCCGCGGTAGCCGTGTTTCCTGGTGTCGTCCGCCTCGCGGTGGCATAGAATGCCCACCGGCCGCAGCCTGTCTGCGTCTCGACCCCAGATGCTCAATCTTCCCAACCTGCTGACGATCTTCCGGATCCTGCTGGTACCGCCGCTCGTGGTGGTGCTGCTCACCAAGTTCGACGGCAAGGAGTGGTGGGGTCTGGGGCTCTTTCTGCTGGCCTCGGTCATGGACTTCTTCGACGGCTACGTGGCGCGGCGCCGCCAGCAGATCACCCGTCTGGGGACGCTGCTCGATCCCGCGGCCGACAAGATCCTCATCTCCGCGGCCTTCATCTCGCTGGTCGAGATGGACCACAGCAGCGGCCACCTCGTGGTGCCGGCCTGGATCGTGGTGGTGATCATCGCCCGCGAGTTCGCCGTCACCTCGCTGCGCAGCTTCGCCGCCGCCGAGAGCCTGGTGATCCCGGCGGGCTTCTCGGGCAAGGTCAAGACAACCGTGCAGATCATCTCGATCGCCCTCCTCATCATCTACAACCAGCTCGGCGAGTTCCGCCACCTGGCCCCGATCTCGCTCTGGGTGGCCCTGGCGGTGACGGTCTACTCCGGCATCGAATACTTCGTGCGCTTCGCCAAGCTCATCCTGCGCGGCGAGGTCTCTTGACCCTATGAAATTGTCTCTCCTGCAGCGCTTCGCTCTCTACGCGAGGCGCCGGTACCGGACGGTCTTCGCCGTCTCCGCGCTGCTGCTGGCCGTCTCGCTGGTGCTGACGCTACGGCTCTCCTTCGACTCCGACATTCTGAACCTGCTGCCGCGCAAGGAGCCGGCGGTCAAGGCCTACATCGAAGCCCTCGAAGACTTCGGCAGCGGCACGCTTCTGGTGGTCGCCATCCGCATCCCCGAGGGCGTCGTGGCGGAGCCCTACGAGAGCTTCACGGACGCGCTGGCGGCCCGCTTGGCGCGCCTGCAGGAGCTCAAGAGCGTGGAGCACCGGATCGGCGATCCGGAGGAGCTGCTGCGGACCTTCTTCCCCAAATCGGTGCTGTTCCTCGACGCGCGGGGCCGGAGCGAGCTGGCGGCCCGGCTCTCCGACGAGGGCATCCGGCAACGGGTGAGCGAGTTGCGCCGCCAGCTCTCGACGCCGCAGGGGCTGGCCGTCAAGCAGCTCGCGAAGCTCGATCCCCTGGGATTGGCCCAGATCTTCCTCGGCCGGGTCGAGAGCTCCCGGGGCACCCTGCAGGTCGACTGGACGAGCGGCTACTACCTCTCCCGCGATCACCGGATGATCCTGATCCTGGCCGAGCCGGCCCGGCCGCCGCAGAACATCAAGTGGAACGCCCGCCTGGTCGGGGGAGTCGACAAGGCGGTGGCGGAGACGCTCGCCGACTGGGGCGAGATCGCCGGGCCCGGCGCGCCGGCCAGGCCGGAGGTGGGCCTGGGCGGCCCTCACCTGACGGCCCTGGGCGACACCTCGATGATCCGCTACGACATGGTGGTCAACATCGTCACCTCGGCGCTCGGGGTGCTGCTGCTGTTCCTGTTCGCCTTCCGCCGCCCCGGGGCGCTGATCTACGCCTTCCTGCCGCTCGTCTTCGGCCTGATCCTCACCTTCGGCTTCGCCAAGCTCACCGTCGGGGCCCTGAGCTCGGCGACCAGCGTCGTGGCGGCGCTGCTGATCGGCCTGGGGATCGACTTCGTGATCGTCTCCTACGGGCGCTACATCGAAGAGCGCCAGCGGGGAGGCAGCCTGGAGACGGCGCTGCTCGCCATGAGCGGCTCCTCCGGGCGCGCGGTGCTCGTCGGGGCCGTCACCACCACGGCCACCTTCTACGCCTTCACCTTCACCGACTTCGTCGGTCTGCGCCAGATGGGCCTGTTTACCGGCACCGGCATCCTGTTCTGCGCCGCCGCGGTGTTCCTGCTCCTGCCCGCCATGCTGGCCTGGAGCGAGGACCACCACGAGCGGCGGCAGACCGAGCCCAACCTCTTCCTGCACAGCTTCGGCTCGGACGTGCTGATGCGCCTCTGCATCCGCCACCGGCGTGTGTCGTTGCTGATCGGCGGCCTGATCACCGCCGTGGCGCTCGCGACGGCGCTCCAGATCCGCTTCGACGAGAGCATGAAGACGATGCGCCCCCAGGGCAACCGCGGCCTCGACGTCATGACCGAGGTCGGCGCGAAGTTCGGGTCCGGCTTCAACTCCATGACCCTGCTGCTCTCCGGCGACTCCCCCGAGGAGGTGGTGGCGCTGGCGGCCAAGGCGGCGGAGGGGGCTCGGAAGCTCGTCCACCAGGGATCTCTCTACGGCTACAGCGGCGTGACCTCGCTGATCCCGCCGCCGGACCAGCAGCGCGAGGTCCTCGACTGGCTGGAGAGGGAGCGCCAGGGTGGGCTCGACCTCGCGCGCATCCGCGCCACCTTCGCCGGGGCCGCGGCTCAGCAGGGGCTCCGGGTGGAGCCCTTCGAGCCGGGGCTCGACCTGCTCGGACGGGCCATCCAGCTCTCCGGGCCGGTGGGAGTGGAGGACTTCCGGGGCTCCAAGCAGACCCAACTTCTCCTGGACCGCTTCCTCAAGAAGACCGACCGCGGCGGCTGGCGGGGCGCCGTCTACCTCAATCCCGCGGGCAACCAATGGCGGCGGGAGGCGCCCCCGGATGCCCTGCGGCTGGCCGAGACGCTGGGGCCCAAGGCCGTGCTCACGGGCACCAACGTGGTCAATCAGACGGTGCGCCGGGAGGTTCTCGAGGACGCCTGGGTGGCCGGCATCCTCGGCTTCGTCCTGGTGGCTCTTCTCCTCTGGCTCGACTTCCGGACCCTGCGCCACACGTTCATGGCGTTGGCGCCGCTGACGGTGGGCATTCTCTGGATGGTGGGCGCCATGTCCGCCTTCGGCATCCAGATGAACTTCATCAACGTCTTCGTCACCACGATGATCATCGGCATCGGGGTCGACTACGGCGTTCACGTGCTGCACCGCTACCTGGAGGTGCGGGACTTTTCCGACGAGGAGTACGAGCGCGGCATGCTCGAGACCGGCAAGGCCGTGGTGGCGGCGGCGCTGTCGACCATCGTGGGCTTCGGCTCGATCACCTTCTCCCACTACCCAGGGCTGATCTCCACGGGCAAGGTCGCCATCCTGGGGGCAACGTGCACGTCGCTCATCGCGATCACGCTGCTGCCCACCGTCCTGAGCTGGCGCCGGGAGATCCGGAAGAAGAATCAGGCCGCCATGCCTGCCACGGCGGACGCCAGCTCCGCCGGCACCTCTTCCTGAAGGAAGTGGCCGGCGCCCGTCCGCGTGACGGCGGCCCGCGGCAGCTCCCTCTCATGCCTCCGCAGGGCCGGGCCCATGATGGGATCGGCCATGCCCCAGACCAGCGACACCGGACCCGTGAACGAGCGCACCCACGCCTCACCCCGGCGCAGGGCCGGCATGCTCACGTGATCCGGCCCGTCGGGGACCATCCGCGCCAGGGCGAGCGGCGCCAGGCGGTCCCGCCAGGTCCGGAGGGGCCACCGGTAGGCGCGGGCCACCTCGCCGCGGATCGAGCGCCGGTCCCCCTGGACCCGCCCCAGCACGTTCTGCGGAAACCCCAGCCCCCGGAAGACGAGGTCGCTCACCCCCGGCACCCGCGCGAACTTGTGGAACCAGGTCCCCCGCGGATGCTTGGGGATGATGACTGCCGTATTGGCCAGCACGAGCCCGGCGATCCGCTCCGGCAGCCGCGCCCCCACCTGAGCGGCGATGGGGCCGCCCCAGTCCTGAGCCACCAGGATCACCCCGCGAAGGTCGAGCGCCTCGACCAGCTCCGCGATCGCCGCCCCATGCCGTTCCACCGAATGGTCCGCCATCCGCGGCAGCCGGTCCGAGAATCCAAGGCCGAGGAGGTCCGGAGCCACGCACCGGTATCCCGGCAGCAGTGCGATCACCTTCCGCCACAGGAAGCTCCACGTGGGATTGCCGTGCAGCATCAGGACCGGCCGGGCCGCCGGCTCTCCCTGATCGATGAAGTGGATGCGGCGTCCGGCGTCAGGGCCGGATTGAAGGGCGTAGGCCGCCCTGCGGAATGGGAGGAGCGGCTCCAGAAAGCCGGGGAGCGGGGGTGGGGGCAGGATCACGGCGACCCTACCCAGCCGCCTTCTCGAGCTCCCTATACGCCCTCTTCAGGATCGTCAGGAAGTAGTTGAGCCAGGGGATGAGGTCATGGCGTCCCTCGTGCCATCCCTCCGAGCTGACGCGCAGCACCTCGTAGTACTCCACCCGCGCCTCCTCGACGAGCCGTTCCAGGCTGACGTACCGTCCCACCTCGAAGCCGTGCTGGTAGAGGGCCAGGAGGGTGAGGAGCCGGGAGATCCGTCCGTTGCCGTCCCGGAACGGATGGATGCAGAGGAAGTCGAAGACCAGCGCGGCGACGGCCACGATCGGCGGGGCAAGGCTCTGGTTCAGGGCGTGCCGGTAGAGCAGGCACAGTTCCTCGACCGCTGCCGGCGTCTCCGCCACCCCCACCGGACGGAACCGGATGACCGGGGGAGCGCCTTCACGGATCTCGACGATCTCGTTGTCCACCCTCTTCCACTGCCCGGCGTCGCCGCTGCCCTCCTGGATCAGGGCGTGGAGCCGCTGAAGGAGCTCGGGCGTGATCGCCAGATCCTGGGGATCGCCGTGGATCAGCTCCAGAGCCCGCCGATACCCCTGGATCTCCTCCTCGGACCGGTTTCGGGGCTGGGAGTTCTCCAGGACGAGAGGGCGGAGGCGGTCCGGGGCGACGGTGACGCCCTCGATGCGGTTCGAGGATTCGACGCTCTGGACCAGGGCGGTCTCACGGAGAGTCGCCAAGGTTTCGGGAGGGCGCCGGGTATAGAGATCCTGCCGCCCCTTGGCCTCGGCGATGTCGGTCATCAGCCAGACGGAGCCGAGGGGGAGGGTGAGGTTGGCGAGGTAGCTGGAGCGGAAGGAGCGCATGATGGTATTGGCGGGCGACAGGCATGGCATTGTAGAGGAAGGCAGGGTATTCCTCGCCGAGGTTCGGCTTAGTCCGCTTACTCTCCTTACCTCAAAGGCATAATGTAAGGGAAGGAGGTGCCCGATGGTTGTCTCGGCCGCAAAGTTGACGGACAAGTACCAGATCACGATCCCTAAAGAGGTGCGCCGTCGGCTCGGAGTGCGGGCAGGCGATGTCGTCTATCTCAGTTGGGAGGGAAATCAAGTCGTTCTGAGCGTGGCACCAGGCGGCTGGACGGAAGCGACGCGGGGTCTTGGGGCCGAGATGTGGCGGGAAGAGGGCGGCGCGGCCGCCATCGAGCGCGAGAGGGATTCCTGGGAGTGACGGCGCTGCTGGCCCATCCGTCTTACAGGTCTAGCGGCAACCTTGTGATCTCGACAACGTCGTCGAAGTGATGGTCGACGGATAGGATGGAGCCAATTCCGTTGTTGATCATCGTGGCCGCATGGATGGCATCTCGCGGAGGTAGGCTTGGATAGCGCTCCATGAGCTCGCAGGCGGCCAGCATGTCGGATCGGGTTACTGGCAGAAGATCGGGGAAAAGCAGGATCGTGCTGCGGGCCAGATCCAGGGCCTCATCCTTTCTGCCTCTGCGGCCCAAGACAAAGATGATCTCTTGAACGACCTCCGAGTTCGTCGTTGCGACGAGATCTCCTTCCGCGACTCGCCGCAGAACCTGTTGACTGGCTTCGCGCAGGGATTGATCCGCGCCAACTGCATAGAGAAAGATGTTGGTGTCAAGGAAGATCGCTGCCATGGGTGTCTGCGATCTCCGCTTCCAGGACATCCCATTCCGGGAGAGGAATGTTGATTCGGCAGATCGCCTCGACCGCTCGTCGGCGCTGCTCGGCCGAAGGCGTGAAGCGGTCCCGCACGGCTTCGCGGATCAGGTCCGAAATCGAGACTCGCCGCTGACTCGCGAGAGTCTCCAGCCGCTCGTATTCTTCGTCTTCCAGCAAAACGCGCGCTTCCCGGGTCCTGGCCATACTCTCCTCCTCAGCAGGGTCAGTATATGGTGGCGGGCTCGGGTTTGGCAGTGGGCTGTTCGAGCCGGGAGTGCAGGGGCGATAACTCAGAAGGAATCCGGAAAGCCCGCCCGCTTCTCCAGGCCGTCCAAGCCGCCGGGCGGACAGCGCGCAAGGGTTGGCGGACGTTTCGATAAGGCTGGCGGACGATCTTTAAGAGCTGGCGAAGGTCCCGCCAGAGCTGGCGGACGTCTCGCCAGGTTCAACGAACGATCCGCCAGGGTTCGCGGACGTCTCGCCAGGGTTGGCGAAGGTCCCGCTGGGGCGGGCGGACCACTCGCCAGGGTTGGCGGACGTCTCGCCAAGGTTGGCGAATGACCTTCTAGGGCTGGCGAAAGGCTCGCCAGGGTTGGCGAAGGTCCCGCCGGAGTGGGCGGACGTCTCACCAGGACTGGCGGAAGTCTCGCCAAGGTTGGCGGCAGAGCCGCCAAGGCTCCCTGAACGCCTGCCAGGATGGGCTGACGCGAGCGGAGCCGTCCTTTGTCCCCACCGTGGCCACGCCAGACCTTGACGGCTGGAGTCCTGAACCCCGATAGTCTTGCCCATGACCTCAAAGAACCAACTTGCCGAGCTTATCCCATCAAGCCCGGAGCTCCGCAAGCTCGTCAATGACGGAGCGGTGGAGTGGCAGGGAGGAAAGCCCAAGGGGCTGAGGGGCGTCGTCGTCCGCGGAGAGCCCGTTTCGGAGACGATCATCCGGGACCGGCGGTGAGGCCGTCCGTCCAGGGTAGAATGATCTCCTCAGGGCCCGCAACGAAATAAGTATCTCATCGGGGCTCCGCAGTGGATGCGCCCCGAAGGGGCACAGGCATAAAGCCTGGCGCTTCAGCGCCAGGTTGGAGCACCTGATGATTCCAAGCCCTGAAAGGGCGCAGGCAGAGGCAAGGTGAGCTGCCTGCACCCTTTCAGGGCTTCTTGGAGTAGAGGAATGGGCTTTCCTGGCGCTGAAGCGCCAGGCTTTATGCCTTTCACCCCTTCGGGGCTCATGCAGGCGACCGAAGATGTATGTAAAGGGATGGGCTGACGTAAACAAATCGGAGTCGCGAGGTCGCCATGATCCTTCTGCACCTGTCGGATCTCCATTTCGGTACCCACAGCCGCTTCAAAGGCGAAGACCTTACGAAGCTGGGGAAGGCCTTCTTCAAGGATCTGAACGCCGCCCGCGGAAGCTTCGCGAAAGACTCGCGCATCGATCTCGTCGCCGTGACGGGCGACATCGCCGAGTCCGGCAAGCCGTCGGAATTCAAGGAAGGGGAGCTGTTTCTCGCCGCGCTCGCGGGAGAACTGGGGCTCGAACGCAGGCGCTTCGTCTTCGTGCCGGGAAACCATGACGTCTCCTGGCCCGCCTGCAAGAAGGTTGAAGCCGACCAGGAAGAGGAAGGCTTTGACGAAGGCGAGCTCCGGAGGCGGATGGATCTGGTGAAGTTGGGTCGCTATGAGGAGTTCCTCCGAAGCTTCTACGGCTTGGAGGATCTCGCGGAGGTGGCGTTTCCCCTGGGGCGGGGTGCCTATCTGTACAACTTTGCGGATTTCCATCTCTCCGTGGCTGCCCTCAATACCTGTGAGAAGGAATCCCATCGCCGGGCCGATCACGTTGGCCTCCTGAGCCGCGAGCAGGCTGAAGCCCTGATGGGAGAATGGCGCTCATCGGAGAAATCCGGCTGGCTGAAGATCGTCACTCTCCACCACAACCCGGTAGTAACTGTGGCGTCGAACATTGCGAACTGGCGGAAAGAGATCGAGAAGAAAGGACTGGCCCCAGATCTGGCCGCTCGCTATGAGGGCGACATGCTGGGCTTCGAGGGAAGGGAGCACCTGAAGGCGATCGTCGAGGACGCTCACGTTCAACTCGTTCTCCATGGACACCACCATGCCAAGGATGAGCAGAGTTGGGACTGGCGAAGCGAAGCCAAGGGCCGCGCGGCCGTGCTCTCCTCTGGGAGTCTCACCCTGAATGCGGACAAGCTTCCTGGAGACGAACCGCTCTCGCTACGCCTGATTGAGTTGGAAACTGGCAAGAAGGAGATTCGAGCCCGGAGTCTGGTCTATGACGCGAGAGGCCGCACGGAGGGCGAACTTCGCCGTGGATCCTTCGTCGCCGACCCTGTGGAGCCCTCGGGATACATCAAGGATCTCTACCTGCCGTCTGGCTTCGAGCCTAAGAAAGCCCGCAAGCAAATCAAGAGCAGGTCCCCAACTGGTTCGTCCGCTTTCGTGCGGACCTACCGCCTGAGCCTTGGCGCTTCTTTCGCACGCTGGGACCTTGCGCCGGTCGGGGTGGCGCAAGCTGGAGGTGCCGGCAAGCCCATCGAGGCCGGGTTGGATGAGATGTACCAGCCGTTGCGCCTGGCCGAGGGGTTTGCCGTCAACAGGACGGATCGGGGGAAGCCTATGACTCCAGACGCTCTTCTGGTCCGGAGGCAGCCCCTTGCCATCCGAAGCGCCGCGGGGGCCGGGAAGACCACCTGGATGAGGTGGACCTTCCGTAGGCTCCTTCGCGAGGAGCGGGCACTGCCTCTGATGCTGGTGGTTCGCGATCTCGCCCGCTACTGGCAGTCCCCCGGTTGCCACGGCGCGGCAAGGTCGCTCGCATCGTTCCTCGACGCCTGGGCCGCCGAGCGGATGGGGACAGGCTGGGAAAGGGAACTGCGTAAGACTCTGGAGGCAGAGGATGGTCCCCGGCCCATCCTTCTGGTGGATGGTTGGGACGAGGCAGGCAAGTTGGGAGAGGAGTTGCGGGAGAAACTCGTCGGTCTCTTGGCCAAGTGCCCGCGGATGCTTGCAGTGGTGACGAGCCGGCCCTATGGTGAAGGAAGACCGTCGCACGCTGAGGGTTTTGAGGTGCTCGACATCCAGCCTTTAGCCGATAGAGAGATCAAGGACTTCTCGCGCTGCTTCTTCCGCCAGTGCTACGGAGAGGACGAGCTTACGGCTGGCAAGGAAGTTGGGAGGTTCTGGAGTGCATTGGAGCGTTCCCCCGAACCTCGTGCCTTGGCCCGTACGGCCCTACTTCTCACAATGCTGCTGCTGATCGGCCGTTCCCGGTCGCTTCCTGACAAACGGCATCTTCTCTACGAAGCGTGCATCGACAATCTCCTGACTGCTCTGCCTGATCGGAAAGCTGAAGAAGGAGCGCTTCTTATCCATGAGCAATGGAGGCCTGAGGACAGCGAGAAGCGCATGCGGGTGGTGGCGGGTCTCTCTTTCGGTCTTCAAGACGAGGGATATAAAACATCAGGTCGATCTCCAATCGTCCGCGATTGGGACGGAATGGCTGCACTCCTGCCTGGGGACTGGAACGCGAATCAAAGGATGGGCTTCTTGGCTTGGCTCGCAGGGCCGGCCGGACTGTTCACGGATCGGGCCGACGGTACGTTAGCTTTCGCCCACCTTAGCTTTCAGGAGTACCTCACGGCTTGGTACCTCAATGCCAATATCGAGGGTGCCGATGAGCGCAAAGAGGGATTTGACAGCCGAAAAGGCCGGGATGAGTGGTGGGAGACGTTGAGGCTCTGGGCAGCTCTAATTGAAAAGCATAGCCCTAACAAGCTGGAATTGGTCATGGAATCTTTAATGAATGGCGAGCCAGAGGGACTCACCCTCGTCGGAGCCTTTCTTGCCGATGGATTGGGGAATGAACTTCAGTTCGAGGCGTGGAGGGAGCACTGGCAAACCGAGTTTTTGATGAATCGGACTTATAAGCCCCATCGGTGTGCCTTCTTTTGGGCAACCAGTCAGCAGGACGCTCGCAAGCAGGCTCTCGCTACGAGGCTTCGCGAGCAGAGCCTCAGTGCAAATTGGTTGGAGTGTTTTCGTATAACGGACTTCCTTCAGGAAATCCTGAGGCCAAAGGTTCTTGCTGTCCTAGTCCCAAAGTCTCTGGTGAACCGTTGTCTGATTGAGGGACTCGATAAAAAGGTGGCTCCGAGCCCTAACTCCGTTGCAGCAGGTAGACTTTTGTGCTCCGGTGTCCCTCTCTGGCCCGCTGGTCCTCAAATGATTGGGTTGCTGCATGTCTGGCCAGGTGATCGTCGTATTCTAAGTTTGAGGCTCCAATCCGCTGTCGCCATGGGCATCTCCCGAGTAGAAATAAAGCTGCTAATTCGCCATTTGATTGGCCAAGGTCGGGTTAGTAACGAATTAAGCGTTGCTCGTCGCTTCGTTCGTCACACTGATATATACTTTGACGGATTCTTTACCGGCTACCTTACAGGTCACTTTGCTCGTAGCATGGCAGATGACTTAGCTCGTTCGACCGCTAGCGACTTGGCTCATGTCGCCGCTCGTGACTTGGCGCGCGACGTAGGTCGCTACTTCGGTCGCTATTTTTCTGGCCATTTTACTCTCGACGTGGCTAGCGACTGCGCTCGTGTAGTCATTAACTATTTGGCTCCCTGCATAGCTTCCTACCTAACCCGCCAACCGGTCCGACGCTTCGTTAGCCCCAACATTAACAGCGAAGTTAACAGCTTGGCCGGTTATTTGCTGCGCGATGTTACTGCTGTATTTGGCGGAAAGGAGAACTCATTTCGATATGAGAGTTTTGCGCAAGTCGAAGCAACGTCGTTCGGGCGTATAGGCGCCAGAACAACCTTGGCTCATTTTCTAACTAGGCCTCGGGCTCCGGAAACTCAAATCCTCTCTGCAGCCTGCCGGCTCTCGTTGCATCCTGGCGACCACGGCAGCGCGCTGAACGAGACTCTTGCGCGGTATGAGCCCTCTCTCGATCCCCTCTGGCCCGCCTTGGCCCGCCACTTGGCCCGGCGCGCCACGCCAGAGGACCGGGCCCTCTTGACCGATCTCGCCCAGCATCCCGAGAAACGGGAGCCTCCCCTCTCCTGGGGGCTCCAGTTCATCGTCCGGGGCGACGTTCTCTTCGACGACGGCTCCGTCGCCACCCTGGACGAGCTCTGCGACGAGGCTGGAGTCCCTAGGCTTCTCTATCTAGAGGACCTCCCGGACGAGTTGGAGGTGGACTGGGAGGGTTGAAGGACTCCCGATGCCGCGACGCGGCAGCCGGGCCTGTCCTGAGACCGCGGCGGAACGCCTCACCCTTCCTTGACACGCCGCCCTCGCCGGTAAAGAATACGCCCGCGTCAAGCGAAAGGGGTCCAAAACGGTTGTTACGGCGGAGGTGACGGGCTCTACCATGACGAGCTACCTGCCAATCCTCGTGTTCACGCTGGTCGCCATCGGCTTCCTGATCGTGAGCCTCATGGCTGCCCGCCTGCTGCGGCATGGCGGAGCGCCGACCACGAACCTGGATCCCTACGAGTGCGGCAACGAGCCCGAGAGCTTCGCCCACGACCACCGCTTCTCGATCCGCTACTACCTCATCGCGGTCCTCTTCGTCATCTTCGACGTCGAGACCATCTTCCTGTTCCCCTGGGCGGTGATGTTCGACAAGCTGGCGCTCTTCGGGTTCATCGAGATGGTGGTCTTTCTGGCGATCCTCATCACGGGGTACGTCTACATCTGGAACCGGGGGGCTCTGCGTTGGGTTTGATGGATTCGGCTGAGGCGAACGTCCTCACCACGACCTACGACAAGATCTTCAACTGGGCCCGGCGCTCGGCCATCTGGCCGATGCAGTTCGGGCTCGCCTGCTGCGCCATCGAGATGATGGCGGTGCTCGACCCCCGGCACGACATGTCGCGCTTCGGGGCCGAGGTCTTCCGCGCCACGCCGCGCCAAAGCGATCTGATGATCGTGGCCGGCACGGTGACGGAGAAGATGGCCCCCATCGTGCGCCGGCTCTGGGACCAGATGCCGGAGCCCAAGTGGGCCATCGCCATGGGCGCCTGCGCCACCTGCGGCGGCCCCTACCGCACCTACGC
>Ga0126305_10000375_pt1 | contig 19589 bp, 17 predicted proteins | sample Plot26_FD_92536 | JGI IMG/M metagenome (GOLD analysis project Ga0126305, IMG submission 92536) | Serpentine soil microbial communities from UC McLaughlin Reserve, CA, USA - Plot26 | ecosystem: Environmental > Terrestrial > Soil > Grasslands | place: USA: UC McLaughlin Reserve, Lake County... | reverse complement strand
TCGTGGGTCGACATGCAGCCAGGCCTCCACGTGATTCTCGCGATCACGCTGGCCGCGCTCGCCGGAGCCCTCTGGGCGGGGATCGCGGGCTTCCTCAAGGCCACGGTCGGGGCCCACGAGGTGATCACGACGATCATGCTCAACTGGATCGCCTACTGGATCGGGAATTTCGCGTTCGGCCAGGGCGGCCCGCTCCAGAACAAGGTGAACGAGTCGGTCCCGGTCTCCTCGGACGTCGCCCCCGGGGCCAGGCTGCCGGTCTTCTGGGGCGACCCGCTCCTCCAGGGGCTCCACATCGGCTTCCTCCTGGCGATCGCGGCGCTCGTCGTCTACTGGATCACCCTCACGCGGACGACGCTCGGCTACGAGGTGCGGGCGGTCGGCTTCAACCCCGAGGCGGCGCGCTACGGCGGCATCAGCGTCGCCAAGAGCTACTTCCTCGCGATGGCGATCGCGGGCCTCTTTGCGGGCATGGGAGGCGCACTCGACATCCTCGGCTGGCAGTTCCGGCTCGGGCAGATCGACATCCAGAACTTGACTCTTCCGTTCATCGGGATCGCTGTGGCGCTACTCGGCCGGAACACCGCAGTCGGCGTCGCGCTCTCCGCGCTGCTGTTCAGCGCGCTCCTGAACGGCACGTCGACCCGCAACCTCGACCCCGAAGTCTTCCAGCCGGAGCTCGCGGGCAACCTGACGCTGATGATCCAGGCGCTCGTCCTGCTCTTCATAGGCGCGGACCTCCTGATCCTCGGCCTCTGGGCACGGGCGAAACGTGCCGGCAGCCGGAGACCCCGGGTACCGACTGCGGAAGCGCCGACATGATCGCCTGGGCAGACAGGCGCGGCGGGGTGGTCGACAAGCTCTACCGACCCCGGTCGATCGCGATCGCCGCGATGGCGATCTCCGCCCTCGGGTTCTTCATCGTCCTCCCCCCGATCACACAGCGCTCGCCCCTGTGGCCGGTCGCGCTCGGGCTGATCGGAACGCTCTGCGGCATCGCCGCGGTCACGCGGGGCGTCAGGCGGCTGGGCTGGTTGGCGGTCGCGCTCGGGATCGTCTCGATGGGGCTGGGGGTCCTCGCTACAGAGTCGAGCGTCGGGCACCTGAACAACGTCGTCGTGTGGTCGGCGCTCTTCGCGTCGATGCTGCGCTACGCCACGCCGCTGACGTGGGCTGCGATCGGCGGGATGTTCTCGGAGCGGAGCGGCGTCGTGAACATCGCCCTCGAGGGGATGATGCTCGCCGGGGCCTTCTTCGGCATCCTCGGGGCGCAGAAGTCCGGCTCGTGGGCGATCGGGCTGCTCGCCGCGATGGGCGCGGGAGCCGGGCTGGCGCTCATCCACGCGTTCTTCTCGATCAACCTCAGGGCAGACCAGATCGTCAGCGGGACGGCGATCAACTTCCTGGCGCTCGGCGTGACCGGCTACTTCTTCGTGGACGTCTACGGCGAGCTGGGCACGCCGTCCGACATCCCGCGCATCCCGAACGTCGACCTGCCGCTCGACCGCTGGCAGTTCATCGACGGGGTCTTCGGGAACCTCAACCTGATGATCTGGCTGTCCTTCGCGCTGCTGATCGTGTCCCACATCGTCATGTTCAAGACGCCGATCGGGCTGCGGATCAGAGCGGTCGGCGAGCACCCGCGCGCCGCGGACACCGTCGGGATCAACGTGTATCTCGTGCGCTATGCATGCGTCATCGTCTCCGGCATGCTCGCCGCGCTTGGTGGGGCGTACCTCTCGTTCGGCTTCGGCGGCGCGTTCAACGAGGGCATGACGGCGGGCAAGGGCTTCATCGCGCTCGCGGCGCTGATCTTCGGCGCCTGGCGGCCGTTCGGCGCCTTCAGCGCCTGCCTGCTCTTCGGCTTCTCGTACGCCCTGGCGTACCGGCTCCCCGAGTACTCGGGCTCGGCGGCGACGCTCTTCCTGGCGCTGCCGTACGTCCTCACGCTGATCGCGGTCGCCGGCGTCATCGGCCGCTCGATCCCGCCCGCCGCCGTTGGCCGGCCCTACCGCAAGCAGTAGCCCCGGCCGTCCGCTGAGCTGGAGCGCAGTCTTCTCCGTGCTCATCGGCTTGGCGGCGGTAGCGACGATCCCCGCGGCCGTCGTGGCGGCGGAGTTCTACGACGTCGCGACCCTGCTCGAGTCAGCTGTTGCGATCGCTCCCGCCTTCGTGCTCTCGCTCGCGGCCATCTTCCTGGGCCGGAGGGCGCGGCGAACGGTCGAGCGGACACTCGGACGAACACGGGGCGCCGCTCTCGCCCGGATCGGCCGGATCCTCGGCTGGATCGGCCTCTACCTGGTCGTCACGGCCTCGATCTCCGTGGCCACGTACTACGTGTTGCGGGAATTCGCAGCCTGAGAGAGGTCCGCCTACAATCGGGCGGCCGCCGTGTTCGAGATCGGAAACAGTCTTCGCGAGGCCCGCCTGCGCCAGGCCCTCGAGTTCGTCGAGGTGGAGCAGGCGACCAAGATTCGCGGCAAGTACCTGCGCGCCCTCGAGGACGAGCAGTTCGACATCCTCCCGGGCCAGACGTACGTCAAGGGCTTCCTCAGGACGTACGCGGAGTACCTGGGCCTCGACGGGCAGCTCTACGTCGACGAGTACAACTCTCGGTACATCCCCGGCGACGAGGAGACGCCGCTTCGGGCGCAGAACAAGTCGACGGTCGGGCGGAACCCGCGGGTCGAGTCGAGCGTCGTCCTGGTTGCGCTCGCCGCCATCGGGATCCTCACAGCACTCGTCGTCGTTGCCTGGCGCTTCGGCAGCGATACGCCCGAGACGGCCATTCCGGACTTCTCGTCGGAGCCTCCCGCAGAGACCCGCGCGGAGCAGCCTGCTCGCAGGCCCGCGCGCCCCGCGGCGCCGATCGCGCGGCTGACGATCACCGGTGCGCTCGGCGACTCCTGGGTGGAGGTCCATCAGCGCACCGCCGCCGGTCGGGAGCTGTATCGCGGCACCCTCGAGGCAGGTTCGACGATCCGCTTCGCCCAGCGCCGGATGCACGTTGTCATGGGCCGGCCTGGGAATCTTCGGCTCAGGGTGAACGGGCGTGTCGTGGAGGTGCCCGGTCGCGGGAACACGACGGCGGTCGTGATCACTGCACGGCGTGTGATTCCGGTTCGCTCTCCCGCTTGAGCGATCCGACAGCGGTCGTCCTCGTCACCGGGAGCGAGCTCGTCCGCGGCGGGCGCACGGACGAGAACGGCCCCTTCCTTGCCCGCGAGCTGAGCATCCGCGGGATCGAGCCGGAGCGCGTCCTGGTCGTCGGAGACCGGCCCGACGGGCTCGAAGCGGCGTTTCGGGAGTCGCTCGGCGCGGGCCTCGTCGTGACCTCCGGCGGGCTCGGGCCGACGCACGACGACCGGACCGTGGAGACGCTGGCCCGGGTCGCCGGCCGGGAGCTCGTGGTCGATCCGGCCCTCGAGCGCGAGATCGGCGGGGTCGTCCGTGGGCTCTCGGAGCGGTTTCGGCGTCCGTACGAGGAATTCGAGTCCGGCGTTCGGAAGCAGGCGACGATCCCGGAAGGCGCCGAGTCTCTGGGACTTGCCGGCACCGCGCCGGGCCTCGTGCTGGAGGTGGACGGTAGCGTCGTGGTGGTGCTGCCGGGGCCGCCGGGCGAGCTCCAGCGGTTGTGGGCGCGGGCACTCGAGACGGACCCTGTCCAGCGAGTGCTGGAGGCGGCAAGTCGGCCTGACCACCGGATCCTTCGCTTCTTCGGCCTGCCCGAGTCGGCCGTGGCCCGGGTGGTCGAGCAGGCCGGGGGAGAGGGCGGGGGCGTCGACATCACGATCTGCGCGCATGACCTGGAGGTGCAGGTCGATCTCGTTGTCAAGCCTGGGGCGGAGGGCCATGCAGACGCTCTCCAGCATGCGCTGGCCGAGGAGCTGCCGCGGGCGCTGTTCGCCGACAGCGAGCGTCCCGTCGAGGAGCTCGTGCTGGATCTGGCCCGGGAGCAGGGGTATTCGATCGCAGCAGCCGAGAGCTGCACCGGCGGGCTCGTGGCTGCGCGACTCACGTCGGTGCCCGGCTCGAGCGAGGCGTTCGCAGGCGGCGTCGTGGCCTACGACAATCGCCTGAAGCGCGACCTGCTCGCGGTCTCCGACGGCATCCTGAGCCGCCATGGTGCGGTCTCGGCGGAAACGGCGGCGGCAATGGCGCAGGGCGTCCGGGGGGCGCTCGGCGCGGACGTGGGCGTGTCGGTTACGGGTGTCGCCGGACCGGGCGGAGGAACGCCCGAGAAGCCGGTCGGCCTAGTCCACCTGCACGCGTCGACCCCGGCGGCGGAGGAGGCGATGGAGCTCCATCTCCCCGGAGACCGGGCCGCGGTTCGACGGCGTGCGGCGGCCTCGGCGCTTCATCTGCTGAGGCGCGTTCTGGCACAGAGCCGGCACACACAGGCGTGAGCTCGGCGGGTACCGTCGAGGGCAGTGAGCGGCTGCGCCTCTTCTGTGCCCTCAGGCTTCCCGATTCCACCCTCGACAGCCTCGAGCGGTGGCAGTCCGAGCACCTCCGGGAGGGAAGAATCGTCCCGCGCGAGCATCTTCACGTCACGCTCGCGTTCCTCGGGTCGAGGCCCTCGACGGAGCTCGCCGCCGTCGCCGCCGCGCTCGAAGAGGCGGCCGCACACCCCGGAGAGATCGTCTTCTCGGCCGCTCGCTACCGAGAGACGAGAAGCGTCGGGATGGTCGTCCTGGAAGACGAAGCGGGGGAAGGAGCACGGGTCGCTGAGACGCTCTTTGACCGCCTGGAGCGGCTCCGCGTGTACGAGCGCGAGGATCGGCCGTGGCTCCCGCACGTCACGGTCGTGCGCTTCCGCACGCGGCCCAGGTTGGATCCGCCGGTGCCGGATCTCGGGCAGTTCCGACCGTCCGACGCTGCTGTTTACATGTCAGCCCTGCGGCCGACCGGGGCGCAGTACAGAGTCTTGGAATCGGTACCGCTAGGAGGTTGATCGGATGAGTCGCGAAGAGGCACTCGACACCGCTCTCGGACAGATCGAGCGCCAGTTCGGCAAGGGCGCCGTCATGCGGATGAACGACCGGGCCCACGTGTCGGTCGGCTCTGTTTCGACCGGGTCGCTCGCGCTCGACCTCGCGCTTGGGATCGGCGGCCTCCCGCGTGGCAGGATCGTCGAGATCTTCGGCCCGGAATCCTCGGGAAAGACGACGCTCGTCTACCACGTGATCGCCGAGGCCCAGCGCCGCGGCGGCATCTGCGCCTTCATCGACGCCGAGCACGCGATGGACCCGCAGTACGCGCGCCGGATCGGCGTCAACATCGAGGATCTCCTGGTGTCGCAGCCGGACAACGGCGAGCAGGCGCTCGAGATCGCGGAGCTGCTGATCCGCAGCGGCGCCCTGTCCGTCGTCGCCGTGGACTCCGTCGCCGCGCTGACGCCTCGCGCCGAGATCGAGGGCGAGATGGGGGACAGCCACGTCGGCCTCCAGGCCCGCCTGATGAGCCAGGCGCTCCGGAAGCTCGCCGGCACGCTGAACCGGACGGAGACGATCTGCATCTTCACGAATCAGCTCCGCGAGAAGATCGGCGTCATGTTCGGGAACCCGGAGACAACCCCGGGCGGCCGCGCACTCAAGTTCTACTCGTCCGTCCGACTCGACATCCGCCGCATCGAGACGCTGAAGGACGGCGTGGAGGCGGTCGGCAACCGTGTCCGGGTCAAGGTCGTGAAGAACAAGGTGGCGCCGCCGTTCAAGCAGGCGGAGTTCGACATCATCTACGGGCAGGGGATCTCCTGGGAGGGCACGGTGCTCGACGCCGGGCTCGAGCGGAAGGCGGTCCAGAAGTCCGGCTCGTACTTCAGCTTCCAGGAGGAGCGGCTCGGCCAGGGACGCCAGAACGCGACCGCGTTCCTTCGAGAGCATCCCGACGTGACGCAGAAGATCCTCGCGCAGATCCAGACCGAGGTCGGGCCGGACCAGGTCGTCTCCGCCCGGCTGCTCCCGACTGCGGAGGGCAACGGCACCGCCGACGCGGCCGCGGAAGCAGAGGCGGAGGTCGAGCCGGCCGCCAAGTAAGGCCATGACCAAGGCGAGGGAGCTCGCGCTCCGCGCGCTCAGCCACCGAGACCGCTCGCGTCGGGAGCTCGAGCTGCGGCTCGGCCGTGCCGGGATCCCGATCGAGGAATGTGATGAGACACTCGACGAGCTCGCCGCCGCCGGCCTGCTCTCCGACGCCCGTTTCGCGGAGGCCCGCGCGAGAGGCCTCGCGGCCAAGAACGGCAGCGATTCCCTGATCCGCAACGACCTCCGGCGCCACGGGATCGATCGCGAGGAGATTGCGGAGATCCTCGAGGGCCTCGAAGGCGAGGCCGAACGCGCAGCGCGCATCTTCGAGCGGCGCGGAGGCGGTGATCGAGCACTCCGCTATCTGGCCGTCAAGGGATTCTCGCGGGAGTCGCTCGAACCGCTCATTGACGATCCGGTATGCTGAGGGGCGCTTCACTCACCATTTTGCCTGCACAGACGCGTTTTCTGAAACCAAGCGAAACCGATCACTGATGAGGACAACAACCAGCGATGCGGCGGAGGCGGCGCTAGCTAGAGCTCGCTAGCGGCACCGACGGTACGGCCGTCGCCGACGGCCGCTAAATCAGAGCGCTCTGCTCGGGCCTGATGGTGGGGTAAACGACCCCAGGAGAGCCCATGCTCGTCGCCGCCGGAATCGCTATCGGCCTTGTCCTCGGAGCGGCTCTCCTGCTCGTGGTGATGCAGGTGCTCGGCCGGTCGAGCCTCGGGGAGGCTGCTGCGCGGCGCGACGAGCTGATCAACAACGCGAAGCGGGAAGCGGAAAACTTGCGCCGCGAGGCCGAGATCGAGGCGCGCGAGCAGGCGGTGCGCGTCCGTGCTGAGGCCGAGCGCGACGCCCAGGAGCGCCGCGGCCAGATCACCAGGCTTGAGGAGCGTGTCCTTGCGAAGCAAGACGAGCTCGAGGTGAAGCTGACCGAGCTCCTTCGCCGCGAGCAAGGCCTCGCCGATCGCGAGACGCACATCAAGGAGCTCCAGGTCGATCTCAAGGACGCGAAGGACCGGGAGCTTGGCGAGCTCGAGCGGATCTCCGGCCTGACGATCAACGAGGCCAAGGCGGAGCTCCTCGAGCGTGCAGAGGGTGGGATCCGCCATGAGCTCGCCCGCCGCGTTCGCCAGCTCGAGGAGGAAGCCCAGCTCGACGCGAGGCGCCGCGCACGGAACCTTGTCGCCGACGCGCTCCAGCGGGTCGCGGCGAGCCATGCGGCCGAGACGACCTCATCGGTCGTCGAGCTGCCCAGCGACGACATGAAGGGGCGCATCATCGGCCGTGAGGGACGCAACATCCGCACCCTCGAGCACTTGACCGGCGTCGACATCATCATCGACGACACGCCGCAGGCAGTCGTCCTCTCGTCCTTCGACGGGATCCGCCGCGAGATCGCCCGTCTGACGCTCGGAAAGCTGATCGAAGACGGCCGGATCCAGCCCGCGCGGATCGAGGAGATGTACTACCAGTCGAAGGCGGAGATCGAGGATCACATCCGGCAGGCCGGCGAGCAGGCCGTGTTCGAGGCGAACGGCGGCGAGTTCCACCCGGAGCTCGTGAGGATCCTCGGCCGCCTGCACTACCGGACGAGCTACGGCCAGAACGTCCTCAAGCACACGCTCGAGGTCGTCCACCTAGCGGGGATCATGGCCATGGAGCTCGATGCGGGCGTCCGGACCGCAAAGCGGGCGGCGCTGCTCCACGACCTCGGCAAGGCGCTCACGCACGAGATCGAGGGCTCGCACGCCCAGATCTCTGCCGAGTACGCGAAGCGCTACGGCGAGTCGGAGGCGGTCGTCCACGCCATCGCCGCGCACCACTACGAGATCCAGCCACAGACAGTGGAGGCAGTTCTCGTGGTCGCCGCCGACGCCATCTCCGGGTCTAGGCCCGGAGCCCGCGGCGACACTCTCGAGAACTACATCAAGCGGCTGGAGGCACTCGAGGAGATCGCTGCCCGCAAGAACGGGGTGGAGAAGGTCTACGCCCTCCAGGCCGGCCGAGAGATCCGCGTCATCGTCAAGCCCGGTGAGATCGACGACGACGCCGCCGTGCTCCTCTCCCACGAGATCGCCCGCGAGATCGAGACCGAGCTGGAGTACCCGGGGCAGATCAAGGTCACCGTGATCCGCGAGTCGCGGGCGACCGAGCTGGCGAAGTAGCGGTGGGGACGCCCTGAGCGGCGCCCCCACCATTTCTCCCTAGAGTCGAGTCGACAAGCGCTTGAGCGTCTCGGCTTCGTCCGCCGCGAGATGGCCGTCGGCGAGTGCCTTGTCCACCTCGTTGCGGAAGGTGCGGAGTTGCGCCTGCTTTGCCGCCTCCTTCTGCGCTCCCGCCGCCAGGTCTAGGTACATGCAGAGCTTCTCCTGTGTCTTCGCGTCGCTCGTGTACTCGTGCACGAGGTCGCACAGGCTCGCAAACGTGACGGTCACGGTGACCATCGCGGGGTACTCGCTCACGCCCAGGTCCTTATCGCGGATCTTGCCGCCAACAATGAGGGTGCCGGTGTCCGTCGGCGTGCACGTCGCCGTCGTCGACGTTCCGAACACCCCGTAGCCGTTCCCGCAGTCGAATGCGTACTCGAACCCAGCAGCCGTGTCCGCAGACGACGGATCCGAGGGGCTGGTCAGCGACAGCGTGAACGGGAAGCCCGCGCGGGCTCCGGCGGGTGCGGTGAAGGTCGCGGTCGGAGCGACGTTGGATATGTTCACCGTCGCCTCGTCGACCGTGGTCTCCGACCCGTCGCTGACCCGCACGCGAACAGTCCGGCTCGCCGGGCCGTCACCCGCGTTGTACGTGGGCATCTGACCCGCGGTCTCGAAGCTCCCGTTGTTGTCGAGGTCCCACGCGTAGGTCAGCGCGTCGCCGTTCGCATCGAATCCGGTCGCGGACAGCACGACCGAGCCGCCTTCGGCGACCGCGTACGGACCGTTCGCATCTGCGGTCGGCGCCGTGTTGACGAAGAACCGGGCCACCTGGGGGTCGTGATCCGACAGCTGGTCGAAGAACTCCGCGTTGACGTGCACCGGGTCGTACGCGAAGGGGCTCGCGAACAGGCTGTTGCTGACCACGATGTGGTCGAGGGACTGCGAGTTCCCCTCGAAGACGTAGCTGTACCGCTCGGCCTGCGGAAGCGTGCTCATCAGCGGATGCAGGACGCCGCCGGCCGTGAGGTGGCCCATCGTCTCCGAGAACTCGAAGTCGTTGATGTCACCGAGGACGACGACATTCGCGTTCGCGTCCACGGCGAGGATCGAATCCACGAACGAGTTCACGATCTGCGCCTGCTGGTGGCGCTGGGCCTCGGTCGTCCGGACGGGCGGCTGGAACCGGCCGAACAGCGGGTTGTCGCCGCCCTTCGAGTTGAAGTGGTTCGTGATCAGGAAGAACGTCTCGCCGCGGAACGTGAACTCACCGGCGAGCGGCTTCCGACTCGCGCTCCAGGCAGTGTTCGCCGGGTCGACGCGGCCGGGGCTCGCGGAGAGCTGGGGGCCGCCGGGGCCGGCCACGACCGTCGTCGGGGTCGTCGAGTCGCCGCCCGGACGATCGACGAAGGCAAGGCCGCGATCGGTGCGGAAGATGAACCCGACGCGGATGTTTCCGCCCGGCTGGCCGCCGTCCTGATCGTCGAGCGGGTTGATCTGGCGGTACTGGTACGTCGGCCCACCCGCCGTCGCGATTGCGGCGACGAGCCGGTCGAGCGTGATGTTCGCGTCGACGACGGAATCGTTCGTCGCGCCGTTGTTGTCCTGGATCTCCTCGAGCGAGACGACGTCGGGCGACCTCATGTTGTTCACGATCTGCGCCGCAAGCGCGTCGTACTTCGCCTGGCCCTCGTTGCCGCCGACGTTCTCCACGTTGAAGGTGGCGATCGAGAGCTCGTTCGCCCCAGGCGCGTCGGTCGTCTCGCGCGTCAGCCCGCCTTCGACGCGCGTGAGCGGCGAGGTCAAGTGCACCTCGTAGTTCCCGAAGTCGAAGTCGACGACGCCGATCGCGGGGCCGCTGAAATGATCGCCGACATGGACGTCCGGCGTCGGCGTGCCTGCCGCGTCGTCGAGCTGGATCCGCTCGGGGTTGAAGTCGCCGGACGCGTAGTCGCCCGCGGGCTCGGGGCCGAGGTCGCGGACGACGATGCCGCCGCGGTTCGTGCGCACCGATGCACCGGCGCCGTCGTCGGCCAGAGTCCAGACCTCACCGTTGCTGTTCCGCGGCCCAACCACGACCGGGTTGTTTACCTGCACGCGCATGCCCTCGAGGGTCTCGAAGAAATCGATGCCGTCGTTGGCCGGGTCGAATGCAGCGAAGCTGTCATCGTCGATTACCGCCGTCGGCAAGGCCCGTCCGCCGATACCGAGCACGGTGGCTGCGGGAATCGTGTTGCCGCCAGGTGCGGGCGGCAGGATGGTGATCGCCGGCCCGGTGATCTCGGTCGTGGTCAGGTTCGCGGTCGACGAGCCGCCGGGGCGGAACTCCGTGACGAGCCCGGACACGCGGACGGAATCGCCTACGTCCACCGTCGGTGCCGACGACGTGAAGACGAGGAGCCCCTCCGAGGTCGAGGGATCGGCATCGGGATCGGGGTCCTGCATGTAGAAGCTGTTAGTGCGCTCCGCCGTGACGATGCCCGTGGTCGTGACCTGCACGCCGACGAACGGGGAGGTATGGGACGAGCCCTGGATCGTGTGAATGGCAACCGTCGGCGGCGGTGGTGACGCGGTCATGAACCTCCACGAGGGGTTGCCGACGACGGTGTCGGGCGGATCGTCCTGGTCCGAGACTTGCCCACCCGCGACGACGACCCCGCAGGTCGACGTAGCCGGAAAGTCTGTAGTTGGGTCGAGCGTGAAGGTTGTGGGACCGCCGCTGACCGTGGCGGGGTGGTCGCCATCGGGGCACGTGATCGCGAACCAGGTGCCGGTCACGTTGACGGGCTCGCTGAACGTGATCGTGACGTTGCTGTCGAGCGCGACGCCCGTCGCATTGTCCGCCGGCGTGGTCGCGGTGATGAAGGGTGCCGCGTCGCCCGAGCAGTCGCGGAGCGCCGAGGCAGTGTTGCGTGCGTTCGGCATCGCAGCCGCGAAGTCCGAGGAATTGTTGTCCGTGTCCACGCAGCCGCCTTCGCTGCGGAAGTCGCTCAGGGTTGCCGAGATGGTCGGCGCAGGGCTGCCTTCGAAGAAGTTCGCGGTGCCGTAGCCGACCAGGTCGACGATTCGCGCCAGAGCTGCGGCGTCGCATGGCTGCCCCGCGCTGCCGTTGCAGCCGAGCGTTGTTTGGCCGGTAACCAGGGCGACCTTGCCCGCCCCGGCCGCCATGAGGATCGGTGTGGCATCCACGATGTCCGGCGTGGGGAGAGGCGCCCCGACCGCCGCATTCGAAGACTCCTGTACGAGTAGGTACTGGCCGGGAGCGAGCGTTCCGCTGAGCTCGGTGAGCTGCGCAGCGTTTGCGCCGAAGTTCCCAGTGCCGGTCGCACTCGCGTACTGCAGCGACATCCCGTCCAGCGAGACGGCGCCCGTCCCCCGGTTGAAGATCTCGATGTAGTCGTGGGTGTACGTCGCGCCGGCGTTTCCGCCGCCGCCGTAGACCTGGCTGACGACGAGATTGGCGCTGACCGCGCCCGCCGACTGCGCCAGGAGCGTGGACGCGAGAACGGCAAGGACGGCGCCGACGAGCAGGCGCGTACGGACGGCAAACCGAAGCATTGACCTCTCCCCAGGAAGCTGACTCAAACGGACGGGGCCAGAGTAGCCGGTCGACGCCGAAAATCCAAAGCGCCCCGATACAGTGTTTCGAGTCGTGAAGCGCTACCACGTCACCACGTTCGGGTGTCAGATGAACGCCCACGATTCCGAGCGGATCAAGGGCATGCTCGAAGAGCTCGGCCTGGGTGAGAGCGCCGAGCAAGAGAGCGCCGACGTCCTCGTCTTCAATACCTGCACGATCCGCGAGAAGCCCGACCAGCGCTTCGCCGCACACCTCGCGCAGGCGCGGGCGCTCAAGGAGCGCGATCCGGACAAGGTGATCGCGGTCGGCGGCTGCTACGCCGAGGCGCAGCGCGAGCGCCTGTTTGAGCTCTACCCGTACGTAGACGTCGCGTTCGGGCCGGGCTCGATCCCGCACCTCGGCGAGTGGCTCGGGGCCGGCGGCGAGGGCGTCTCCCGCGGCCGCTTCGGTCTGGAGCAGCGATCGTTCGCAAGCCTGCTACCGATGCACCGGGAGCGCCGGTTCCAGGGCTGGGTCCAGGTCTCGATGGGCTGCAACTCCAAGTGCGCCTACTGCATCGTTCCCTCCGTTCGCGGTCGCGAGCAGAGCCGCCGTCCTGGCGAGGTGATCGCCGAGGTCGAGGGGCTCGCCCGCACCGGCGTCCGCGAGGTCACGCTGCTCGGCCAGAACGTCAACTCGTACGGCCGAGACCTCCTGCCGGACATCCGGACGGACTTTGGTGAGCTGCTCCGGGCCTGCGACGCCGTCGACGGCATCGAGCGGATCCGGTTCACGAGCCCCCATCCGAAGGACTTCCGCGCGCCTGTGATCGCCGCGATGGCCGAGTGCGCCGCGGTCTGCGAGCATGCGCACCTGCCGCTCCAGTCCGGTTCCACGCGAATCCTCAAGGCGATGCGGCGCACCTACAGCCGTGAGCGCTTCCTCCGGCTGGTCGACGAGATGCGTGCCGCCATCCCGGACCTCGCCTTCTCAACCGACCTGATCGTCGGCTTCCCCGGCGAGACGGGGGAGGACTTCCTTGAGACGGTCGCCGCGGTCGAGGAGATCGGCTTCGACAGCGCCTTCACCTTCGTCTTCTCACCCCGGAGTGGCACCGAGGCGGCGACGATGGGCGGCCAGGTGCCGGAGGACGTCAAGCGCGACCGGATCGAGCGGCTGATCGACGTCGTTCAGCGCGTGGCGCACGAGCGGAACCAGGCGCGGATCGGACAAACGGAGGAGGTGCTCGTCGAGGGGCCGAGTCGGACAGATCCGGCCCTGCTCCGCGGCCGGACGCGCCGAAACACGACCGTGAACTTCGCCGGCACGGCCTCGCCGGGAGACCTCGTGCACGTCGAGATCGACGCCGCGACGTCCACGACGCTCAAGGGCATTCAGCTCGCAGCAGTTGCCGCGTAGCAGAGATCTGGACTGGGACGGGCTGCTGAACGCCCGCGATCTCGGCGGCCATCCGACGGCGGACGGCGCGGAAACGCGTTGGCGGTCGATCGTCCGAACGGACACCGTCCGCCAGCTGACCGAGTCCGGCTGGCAGTCGGTCGTCGACTACGGCGTCCGCACGATCGTTGACCTCCGCTCGGACGAGGAGCTCGCGGAGGATCCTCCCGCCGAGCTGCCGGTCGAGGCCGTGCACGTGTCGTTCTTCGACAGCCGTCCGGAGGTCTTCGAGGAGGTCGAGCAGGCGAGCGCGGCCGCCCCCGACCACGCTGCGGCCACTCGGGAGGTCTACCTCATCTTTCTGGAGCATTTCCGGCCGAATGTCGCCGCTGCGATCCGGGCGGTGGCGGACGCGCCGGAGGGAGGCGTCCTCGTCCACTGCCACGGCGGCAAGGACCGCACGGGGCTCGTCAGCGCGTTCCTGCTGCGCCTCGCCGGCGTTCCGATCGGGGAGATCGCGATGGACTACTCCATTAGCGAGGAACGGCTGCGGACCCGGCACGAGGAATGGTTCGCGCAGGCTGCCGACGAGGCGGAGCTCGAGCGCCTCCACCGGATCACGAAGACGCCCGCTTCCTCCATGGTGCAGGTGCTCGAAGAGCTCGAGCGGCGATACGGCAGCATCGCCGGCTACCTCAAGGCCGGCGGCGCGACCGCCGAGGAGCTCGACCGGGCACGGCGCCGGCTCCGTGACTGAGCGGCGAGTTGTGGGCGTCTTCGGCCCGACGGCGTCGGGGAAGTCCGATGTCGCCGAGGCGATCGCCGACCGCATCCCCGCGACCCTGATCTCGGCCGACGCCATGCAGGTCTACCGGGGCCTGCCGATCCTCACGAACCAGTCGGACCGCGAGACCGAGCTCGTGGCGATCTGGGACCTCGACCACGAGGCGGCGGTGGGCGAGTACGCCGAGCTCGCGCACGCAGCCGTCGACCGCGCACTCGCCCGCGGCACGACGCCCGTCGTCGTCGGCGGAACCGGTCTCTACCTCCGGGCGGCGCTGGTCGAGCTGGATCTCCCGCCGGCACCCGCGCCCGGCGCGAGGGAGCGCTGGGAGGCCGAATACGAACGGCTCGGAGCGGACGCCGCGCACGAGCTCCTGGCGGAGCGCGATCCCGAAGCCGCTGCACGCGTGCACGCGAATGACCGCCGTCGAGTCGTCCGGGCGCTGGAGCTCTCCGAGGCCGGCGCCTCACTGGCGCCCACCGAGGGACGGCTCTGGAGCCACGAGATGCGCCATCCGACGGTCGTCGTCGGCCTCGAGGTGCCGAAGTATGTCCTCGACCGGCGGATCACGGAGCGAACGCGACAGATGTTCGAGTCCGGGGTCGAGGACGAGGTCCGGCGTGCGCTGTCGCGCCCGATCTCCACCACCGCGCGCACCGTGCACGGGCTCAGCGACATCACGGAGCTCCCACGGGACGAGGCAATCGCCGCGCTGAACCGCCGCACGAGCCGGTATGCCGCCCACCAACGCAAGTGGATGCGACGCATACCTGGCCTTGTTACGGTGCCTGCCGATCGCCCGGCTGGCGAGGTGGCCGATGAAATTCTCGAAATGGCACGGACTCGGCAACGACTACCTGCTGGTCCAGCGGGCTGAGATCGGGACGCCGCTGACGGAGGAGCAGGTGAGGCGGCTGTGCGACTACCACTTCGGGGTCGGCTCCGACGGCGTCCTCGAGGTCGTTTCGGCGGACGGCAACGAGGCGGAGGTGGTGATCTGGAATCCCGACGGCTCGATGGCCGAACTGTCCGGAAACGGCACCCGAATCGCCGCCCGCTGGCTCGCACGTCGCAGCGGCGCCGACACTGTGCGGATCCGTGTCGGCCCGCGCAAGGTGGTCGCGAGGATGCGTGAGGGGCGGGACGTCGAAATGGACATGGGTGCAGTGGACGTGCAGGAGCCGGAGACACTCGATGTCGGTGACGAGACGGTCGAGTTCACGCCTGCCTCCGTTGGAAACCCGCATGCAGTCGTCCGTCGTGAGCCCGACCGCGACGACTTGCTCCGGCTCGGTCCGCTCATCGAGAACCACGAACGGTTTCCCGAGCGGACGAACGTCCAGCTCGTCCGAGTGGATGGGCCGGGCGACATCACGGTCGGCGTCTGGGAGCGTGGCGCGGGGGAGACGCTCTCGTCCGGCACGAGCGCGGTGGCGACCGCCGGCGTCGCGGTAGCGCGGGGCTGGTGCCAGAGCCCGGTGACCGTCCACCTCGCCGGCGGGGACCTCCTCGTCGAGCTCGACGACTCGATGCAGGCTCGCCTCACCGGCCCGGCACAGGAGATCTTCAGCGGCGAGGCGAGCGAGGAGCTCGGCCTATGAGGTTCGCGAAGCGGCTCGACGCGGTTCCGCCGTACCTCTTCGCTGAGCTCGAGCGGCTCATGGAGTCGAAGCGAAGGCAGGGCATCGACGTCATCAGCCTCGCGATCGGCGATCCCGACGTGCCGACGCCCCCTGCAATCGTCGAGGCCGCGGCAGAAGCGCTCAGAAACCCCTCCACCCACCAGTATCCGTCGAACCACGGCACCGACGAGATGCGTGAGGCGGCGGCGTCCTTCTACCGCGACCGCTTCGGCGTCGAGCTCGATCCTGCGACGGAGGTCGTCCCGGCGCTGGGGGGCAAGGAGGCGGTCGGGCACATCGCGATGGCATGCCTTGACCCGGGCGAGGTGGCGCTGAGCCCGGAGCCCGGGTACCCGCCGTACACGTCGGGCCCGGTCTTCTCGGGCGCCGACGTCCACTATCTGCCGCTGACGCCGGAGAACGAGTTCTTCCCGGATCTCGAGGCGATTCCCGACGATGTGGTCGGGCGAGCCAATCTGCTCTACCTCAACTACCCGAACAACCCCACGGGCGCGGTCCTTCCGCAGGGGGCCTTCGAGCGCGCCGTCGAGTTCGCGCGGGCGAACGACCTGATTCTCGTCCACGACAACGCCTACTCCGAGGTCTGCTTCGACGGCTACGTGGCGCCGAGTTTCCTCGAGGCGCCCGGAGCGAAGGACGTCGGCGTAGAGATCTTCTCGCTATCGAAGGGCTGGAACATGACCGGCTGGCGCTGCGCTTTCGTCGCAGGCAGCGCCGAGGTGGTCGAGCGCTTCCGCCAGCTCAAGGCCAACCTCGACTCCGGGATGTTCGAGGCCCTCCAGCAGGCGGCGACGGTGGCGCTGACCGACGAGCGCGAGTTTCCACGCGAGATGTCGGCGGTCTACCGCCGGCGGCGCGATCTCCTGGTCGACGCGCTTGCGGCGATCGGCGTCTCCGTGGAGCCGCCCAGGGCGACGCCGTATCTCTGGGTGCCAGTGCCCGAGGGCCACGACTCGGCCTCGTTCACGTCACTCGTGCTCGAGGAGGCGAACGTCGTCGTCTCGCCGGGGCCCGGGTATGGCGCGAGCGGTGAGGGGTTCGTGCGGCTGTCCATGACCGTTTCGGACGAGGAGCTCGAAGAGGCCGTCCGCCGGATCGAGAGCTCCCTGCAGAAAGTCATAATCACGGCGTGACGACGCGCCAGCCCGAGTCCCGTTCCGGCGCCGAGCCGGAGCGGGGCTTCATCCTGTCCGTGCTGGCTCCGGGCACCGACGAGAGCCGCGAGCTCGACGAGATCGCAGAGCTCGCACGGACCGCCGGTGTCGAGCCCGTGGCTACGCTGGTCCAGCATCGAGCGAGGCCGGATCCGCGGACGTTCGTGGGCAAAGGCAAGCTCGTCGAGCTCAAGGAGGCGTACAAGACCGCCGGCGCAGAATCGCTCCTCGTCGACCACGAGCTGAGCCCGTCGCAGCAGCGAAAGCTCGAGGATGAGCTGAAGGCGCGGGTCGTCGATCGCACCCAGCTGATCCTCGACATCTTCGCGCAGCATGCGCACAGCGCCGAGGGAAAGCTCCAGGTCGAGCTGGCGCAGCTCGAGTACAACCTCCCGCGCATGCGAGGCATGTGGCAGCACCTCGAGCGCCTCGGCGCCGGCCGGATGGACGGCGGCGTCGGGACAAGAGGCCCCGGCGAGACCCAGCTCGAGACCGACCGCCGCCTGGCTCGCCGCCGGGTCGCGATCCTGCGACGGCGACTGCAGAGTCTGGGCCGGCAGCGCCAGACCCGCAGGCGGGAGCGACTCCGCTCCCACACGCCGACCGTGGCGCTCGCGGGATACACGAACGCCGGCAAGTCGACGCTCCTGAACGCACTCACGGGCGCAGGCGTCTCCGTCAATGACCGACTCTTCGAGACGCTCGACCCGACAACGAGGGCGTTCGAGGAAGACGGCCGCCGCTATCTCGTCACCGACACGGTCGGCTTCATCCGCCGGCTCCCGCACGAGCTCGTCGAGGGCTTCGCGGCCACGCTCGAGGAGACCCTTGAGGCGGACCTGATCCTCCACGTCGTCGACGGCTCGATGCCGGACGACGAGCTGGACGAGAACACGTCGGCAGTGAACGAGGTGCTTGCGGAGATCGGCGCGGACGAGCTCCCGGTCGAGCTCGTCCTGAACAAGATCGACACGGTCGACCCGCTCGGCCGCCGGCGGCTCGCGAACCGCTTCCCCGGGTCACCGCAGATCTCCGCCGAGACCGGCGAGGGACTGGACGAGCTGAAGGCGAGAGTCGCCGAGCGGTTCGCCGAGCGGTTCGAGCTGGTCCGCATGCTCGTCCCGTACGAGGACGGCGCGAAGCTCGCCGAGCTGTACTCGCTGGGGCCGCCGATCGACGAGCGGGTCGACGGCCCCGACGGCGTCTTCATTCGTGCCCGGCTGCCGCGGCGCGAGACACAGCGCTTCGCGTCGTATCTGATCCTCGACGCGGAGGAGCCCAGCCGGGCGACGCAGTGATCGAGGTCCCGGTCCACCGCCTCCGAGAGGACGCCGTCGTCCCGTCCCAGGCCTACTCGGGCGACGCCGGGCTCGACCTGTCCGCGTGCGGGCGGCACGAGCTCGGTCCCGGCCAGCGGGCGGTGGTGCCCACTGGCCTGGCCGTGGCGATCCCCGAAGGCCACGGGGGCTTTGTCCTGCCGCGCTCCGGCCTGGCGGCGCGGAACGGCATCACGCTCGTCAACGCGCCGGGGCTGATCGACGCCGGCTATCGCGGGGAGGTGCAGGTCGTGATGCTGAACACCGATGCCAAGACGCCCTTCGTCGTCGAGCCCGGGATGCGCGTTGCACAGCTCGTCGTGCTCCCGGTGCCTGCCGTCGACATCGTGGAGCTCGAGGAGCTGCCCGCCAGCGAGCGCGGGGCCCGGGGCTTCGGCTCCTCGCGAGCCTAATGCCCCTCCAGGCGATGCACGCCTGCTTCAGGCCCGCGATCACACGGCGCCAGAGCCGACCCTCCTCCTCGCCAAGGCTGCCTAGCCTTGGCTCGTCGGAGTGCGCGCTCTGGCTTGGTGCTCACGACCCAGAAGCGGGGCAGCACCGCCAGAAGGGGCATTAGGGCCGTGGGCGCCGAGCCGCGGATCCGGGTGTCGGCGATCCTCCGTCGTAGCGATCGGCTGCTGCTCTGCCGGCACGAGAAGCACGGCAAGGAGTACTGGCTCCTTCCCGGCGGAGGTGTGAACTCGGGCGAGAGCCTCGTCGATGCGCTGCATCGCGAGCTCGAGGAGGAGATCGGCCTCGGGGAGGATGTCCCGGTCGAGGGGCCCGTTGCGATCGTGGACTCAATCGCGCCGCAGAGGAGCTTCGCGGCAAAGCACGTCGTGCACATCATCTTCGCGGGCGACCTCGGGGACCGGTCGCTCGACGCCGTGACGTCCCGCGACGCCGCCGTCAGGGGGCACAGGCTCTTCGCCCTGTCGGAGCTCGAGGAGGTCGTGCTCCATCCGCCGATCCAGCGCTTCCTGACGCGCTGGCGGCCGGGCGACCCGGTCGTCTACCTCGGCCCCTTGTGGGTTCCGTGACACGTCGGCGCACTTTCGGCACGCTCGCCTAACCCACGAGCGCGCAGACCGGCAATACGATTGCGGTGGGGAGGAGGTTGGGCTACCTGGCGGCCCGGCCCCCGCGAGACCTGGCCCGGGCGGCCGCGACTCGATGAGCCTCGTCCTCGAGTGCGTCGGCCAGCGGCTCGAACACCGCCGGGGCGCCCGTCCGGTGAGCGATCGCCTGGGCGAGCAGCCAGTCGGCGAGCCAGGGGTTCCGCGGCAGGAGCGGCCCGTGGAGGTACGTGCCGACCACCCGCCCGAAGCGACAGCCCTCGAAGCCGCTCTCACCGTCGTTTCCGAAGCCGGCCACCACACGGCCGAGCGGCTCGGCGCCGTCCTCGAGCATCGTCCGCCCTGCGTGGTTCTCGAATCCGGCGATCGTCCGGCGGTCGCCCGGCTCGAGCTCGCACTCGAGCAGCACGTCGCCGATCATCCTCCGGTCGCCGGCCACCGTATGGAGCGGCAGGATTCCAGCGCCGGGCAGCTCGGCG
>Ga0126305_10000374_pt1 | contig 19631 bp, 24 predicted proteins | sample Plot26_FD_92536 | JGI IMG/M metagenome (GOLD analysis project Ga0126305, IMG submission 92536) | Serpentine soil microbial communities from UC McLaughlin Reserve, CA, USA - Plot26 | ecosystem: Environmental > Terrestrial > Soil > Grasslands | place: USA: UC McLaughlin Reserve, Lake County... | reverse complement strand
CCTACAACACGGACATCGAACAGTTCCCGGGCTCGATCATCGCCAACCAGGGCGGCTTCACCGCGCGCGAGTTCTTCGAGATCGAGGACGCCGCCGAGCGCAACGCGCCCCAGGTCAGCTTCGGCAAATAGCCCTGGCCGCGCAGCCAGGATCTCTAACATCCAGGGAAATGACCACTGAGACGAAAGACGCGACCCTCTGGATCTGCGACAGCTGCGGGTTCATCTACGACCCCGCGATCGGCGATCCGGACGGCGGTATCCCGCCGGGAACCGCCTTCGAGGAGATCCCCAAGGACTGGTTCTGCCCGGTCTGCGGCGCTCGCACGACGGACTTCCGCCCGCTCGAGCCCGGCGAGGCCTAGGCCACCGGTGAGGTTGAGCCGATGAGCCGGTACGACTACGACTGGATCGTCGTCGGCTCCGGTTTCGGGGGGTCGGTCTCCGCCCTGCGCCTGGCCGAAAAGGGCTACAAGGTGGCCGTCCTTGAGTGCGGCAAGCGCTTCACCGACAAGGACTTCCCGAAGTCGACCTGGGACATCCGCCGCTACTTCTGGGCACCGCGCCTGGGCTTGCGAGGCATCTTCCGCCTCTCGACCTTCAAGGACGTCTCCGTGGTCAGCGGCAGCGGCGTCGGCGGCGGCAGCCTCGGCTACGCCAACACGCTCTACAAACCCCCGTCGAAGTTCTTCAAGGACCCGCAGTGGGGGGATCTCGCCGACTGGGAGAGCGAGCTCGCTCCCCACTACACGGAAGCGCAGCGGATGCTCGGGGTCGTCAACGTCGAGACCGACGACGCCGCCGATGACCTCCTGCGCGAGTACGGCGAGCAGATCGGGGTCGGCGACACCTACCAGAAGACCCCCGTCGGGATCTACTTCGGCGAGCACGGCAAAACGGTCCCAGACCCGTTCTTCGGTGGCGAGGGGCCCGACCGCACCGGCTGCACGCTCTGTGCCCGCTGCATGGTCGGCTGCCCTGTCGGCGCCAAGAACACCCTCGTCAAGAACTACCTCTATCTCGCCGAACAGCGCGGCGTCGAGGTCATCCCCGACCGCACCGTGACCGAGATCCGCCCGATCGGCGCCGCCGACGGCAGCGACGGCTACACCGTTGCCAGCGAGCGCTCCGGGATGATCCCCGGCCGCGGCAAGCGCACCCTGCGGGCGCGCGGCGTCGTCGTCGCCGCCGGCGCCCTCGGCACCAACAAGCTGCTGCAGCGCTGCCGCCTCGGCGGCGCCCTCCCGAGCATCTCCGAGCGGCTCGGCGAGCTGGTCCGCACCAACAGCGAGATGATCCTCGCCGTCACCGTCCCCGAGGATTACCCCGAAGACCTGACCAAGCGGGTGGCGATCAGCGGCAGCATCTACCCCGACGCCGACACCCACATCGAGACCGTCAGCTACGGCAAGGCGGGCGACTCGATGAGCCTCCTCTACACCCTTCTGGTCGGTGACGGCACCCGGGTCACGCGGCCGCTGAAGCTGCTCGGGCAGATGCTCCGCCACCCGGTCCGCTTCGCCAAGGTGCTCTACCCGAAGAACTGGTCGCGCCGCACGATCATCCTCCTGGTGATGCAGACGCTGGACAACGCGATCGCCCTGCGCCCGACGCTGAAACGCTCGGGCAACGTCTGGCTGCAGACCGAACAGGACCCGGAGAAACCGAACCCGACCTTCATCCCGGTCGCCAACGAGGCGGCCGAATGGCTCGCCAAGCGGACCGGCGGCATCGCCCAGAGCTCGATGACCGAGGCGCTGCTGAACGTGCCGACCACCGCCCACATCCTTGGCGGGGCGGTGATCGGGCACGGGCCCGACGACGGCGTCGTCGACGCCCGCCAGCGGGTCTTCGGCTACGAGAACCTGCTCGTCTGCGACGGCTCGGCGGTGCCGGCGAACGTCGGCGTCAACCCCAGCCTGACGATCACCGCACTCGCCGAGCACGCGATGAGCGAGGTTCCCCCCGCCTCAGAGCAGCAGACCTACGAGGCGAACCTCTCCGCGACGTAGTCCCAGTTGACGACGTTCCAGAAGGCGTCGAGGTATTCCGGGCGCTTGTTCTGGTACTTCAGGTAGTAGGCGTGCTCCCAGACGTCGGCGCCGAGCAGCGGCGTGGTGCCGTCGGAGATCGGCGAGTCCTGGTTCGGGGTCGAGACGACGGCGAGGCCGTTCGAGTCTTTGACCAGCCAGGCCCAGCCGGAGCCGAAGCGCGCGATGCCGGCGTTTTTGAACTCCTCCTTGAAGGAATCGAAGGAGCCGAACTTCTCGTCGATCGCCGAGGCGAGCTCGCCGCTCGGCTCGCCGCCGCCGTCGGGGCTCATCATCTGCCAGAAGAGCGTGTGGTTGTAGTGGCCGCCGGCGTTGTTGCGGACCGCGGCCTGCTTGTCGCCCGGCAGCGCCGAGAGGTTGCGGAGGACGTCCTCGACGTCACGGTCGGCCCACTCGGTGCCCTCGAGGGCGGCGTTGGCTTTGTCGACGTACGCCTGATGGTGTTTGTCGTGGTGGATGCGCATCGTTTCCTCGTCGATGTGAGGCTCGAGCGCGTCATAGGGGTACGGCAGGTCAGGCACGGAGAAAGCCATTGCAGCTCCTTAATTTCGGTTGAAGTCCGAGTCGGAGCCTAACTATTCCGCCGCGGCTTCTTCGCCCCGCGGCGGCACTTCCGGATCTTCCTCGCGTTCGGCGTCGCGGCTGCCGATGCGCGGGACCGTGGTCGGATCGCCCCCGGTCCATTCGTTGAACCGGTACCAGGCCGGCTTCCCTTCCCGCTTCGCCGTCAGCAGCCCGGCGGAGTGGCAGAAGACGCAGCTGCCGCCCTCGTCTGACCAGGTGAACCACCAGACGCCGCGCACCCCCCAGCGCAGGCGGTTCGCCGAGAGCATCGCCAGGGCCTTGGAGAGCTGGTTCGCCTGACCCCAGAGGCCGCGCTGCCAGCGGGTCGGGCCCGACTCCGACCCCCAGCCGAGCTCGGTCACGTAGAGCGGCGTCGCCCCGTCGCCGTGGCGGCGCATGATCCGCCGCAGGTTCTTCAGCTGCGTGCCCATCGCCCTCGCGTCGGCGACATAGGGGTGCAGGGCGACGCCGTCGAAGAACGGCTTCACGTGCCGCGCCCGGTAGAGGCGGGAGAGGAAGTCGCCGGAGGCGATGTTGGGGGGAATCTGCAGCGGCCGCCCGAAGAGGCCGCCGACGATCGCCTTCGAGCCGGGCGCTTCGCGGTGGATCACCCGCCCGGCGATCCGCATCAGCACCGCAAACCGCTTCGGTTCGGGGTTGGCGTCGAAGCTGACGATGTTCTCCTCGTTCCAGATCTCCCAGCGGAAGATCGGCTCGTAGGGCAGGTCTTCTTCTTCCTCCCAAAAGCTGCCGCCGGGCCCGTAACGGCGCACCGCGGCCCGCATGAACGAGGCCCAGGCGCGCCGCTGCCAGGAGGTGGTCACCGGCAAGTCGATGCCTCGCGCGGCGACCCATTCCGGCGAGTTGACGACGACGGGAAAGATCTCCATCTCCGCCCGCGCCGCCAGCCGCACCTCGTGGTCGAACCCCTCCCAACGCCGTTCCGTGAAGGCCGGGGTCTCCGGCTCGACCTGGCCCCAGTTGAGCGGCTGGCGCACGCTCAGGATCCCCGCCTCCCGCATCAGCTCGTAGTCCTTCGCGGTGCCCCCGCTCTGCGGCGAGATCCCGACGAAGCCCGGTGGCAGGTACGCAGAAGCCGCCGCCGGCATCGCCACCGGCAGCAAGAAAAGGAGGATCGGGATCAGCCTGCGCGCCATCTAAATCAAGAGGAACCGCTTCCCCCGGCAAAGTAGCGCTACCACCCCTCCCCGCGCCCCACCCGCGGCTCTGGGATAATCACCCCTCTCGGGGCGTGGCGCAGCCTGGTAGCGCGCACCGTTCGGGTCGGTGAGGTCCCCGGTTCAAATCCGGGCGCCCCGATGTAGACAACAGCTTCCGGCCCGTTTGTCATCGTTGATGCCATGGTCGATTCGGCAGGAGAAGGCGCAGGGCTGCAGACCATCGCGACCCCGGCGATCGAGAAGCGGATTCTGGTCGTCCGCGGCCGGCGGGTGATGCTGGACGGGGATCTGGCCGATCTCTACGGCGTCGAAACGCGAGTTCTCGTGCAACAGGTTCGGCGTGGCAATGCTCTCCGGCGTTCTTCGTAGCGATCGGGCCATCGCCGTGAACATCGAGATCATGCGCGCATTCGTTGAGTTGCGGCGCGTCGCCGGCTCGTTCGACGAGCTTCAGAAGCGGCTCGATCAGATGGAGCTGGACATCGGTGCGCGCCTCAGCGAGCACGACGTGCAGCTTCGCCAGTTGCGAGATCGGCTTAGGGCGATGAGCTGCAGACCCAAAGCCTCGGCCATAGACTGCGCCCGTGCCACTTCTGCACCGATCCCTCGTACTCGCCCTCATCGCCGCCTTCGTCCTGGCCCTACCGGCGGCGACGGCCTCAGCAACCGGCTTGGTCATCTACCCGGCGAAGCTGTCCGTCAGCGGCGGCCTGACCATCACCACCAACCACGACTTCACCGGCAGCTGCGAACCGGATGCGGCCTGGACGATCGAAGCCGACGCCGACGTCAACCTCGCCGGCCGGGTCGAGGTCGAAGTGATCGGCAGCAACCTCGTGCAGAGCTCCGCGGCCAGGACCGCCGGCGGCGCGGTCAACGAGAACACCTTGAGCGGCTATCGCGAGACCAACTACTGCCCGCCCGAGGAACCGGTCCCGCTCGACCCGGCGCCAATCTGCGAGCGCCACGCCGGCGCCGGCGTCGCCAATCTCTCCAAGGGCAGTCGGGGAGTGGTGGTCGGCATCGGCCGCAAGGGGGGCGACGACCAGGATCGAAGCTGTGCCGGCAGCCCGGTCATCCGGCCGACTCCGGCGGACAGCCAGATCGAGGCGCTCGAAAGCAGCTACGACGCGATCGTCCTTCCACTCGAGCAGAAGGCTGGCCAATTCAAGAAGCTGAGAGTCGGCAAGAGCCTGTCTACCCGCGTCAAAGTCAGCGGCCCCTGTAATCGGACCGATGCCTCTGTCTTCGTCTTCCGCGAGGACACCTGCACCGTGAGCGGCTCATTCCAGATCAAAGTCAAGCGGCTGCCGGGCAAGGGCCGCGGCATCAATCTCGCACGCATTCGCTAATCATGGATTCGATGTCCCGCTATCGCTCCGCCTCCGAGGCCGGCGACATCGTGGGGCTGATGGAGGCGACGGCGACGGACGTCGAGGTGGTCTCGCCGATTTCCGGGCGCATGGTCTTCAAGGGACAGCAGGACGTCGAGTTCCTGCTTAGTGCCGTCTACGGAGCATTGAGCGGCCTGACGTGGAAGCAGGAAATCGGCGACGGCGACCACCGCGTCCTTTATGGGGAAGCCCGGCTGCTGGGGGTGCGGATGACGGACGCGATGGTTTTCGAACTCGGCTCCGACGGCCGTATCCGCAGGATCAGCCCGCACCTGCGCCCGTGGCTGGCGCTGACGCTCTTCGCGATGGTCCTCGGCCCCAAGGTTGGCTTCAGGCCCGGCGTCGTCTTGAGGGCGCTACGCAACGGCGCGAGGTAGTCGCGTGTGGCTGCAGCGGCGGATCGAGCTCGAGGCGTGGCCGCGCGGGTTCCACCTCGTCACCACGGAGGTGACGGAGGCGCTGCCCGAGCTGGAGCAGGTCACTGTCGGCCTGCTGCACCTGCTGATCCAACACACCTCCGCCTCGCTGGCCCTCAACGAGGACGCCTCACCGGACGTCCGCCGCGACTTCGAGACCTGGTTCAGCCAGGCCGTCCCGGAAGGCGCCCCCTACTGGACCCACACCCTCGAGGGCTCCGACGACATGCCCGCCCACATCAAGGCGCCCTCCTCGGCCCCTCCCTGACCCTGCCGATCAGCAACGGCTCCCTCGCCCTCGGCACCTGGCAGGGCATCTACCTCTGCGAGCACCGCAACCGCGGCGGCTCCCGCTCGCTGGTCGCGACGGTTTGGGGAGAACGAACTTGATGGATCGTCTAAGTTTATGTATCGTCTAAGGAGGTGACGCAGGAGCCAAGCTCGACGACCGTAGCTCTGGGCGAAGCCGTCAGATCTCTGCGGGGGGAGGCAAAGCTGAGCCAGGAGACCCTTGGGGCGAAAGCCGGCATCCACCCGACTTGGATCTCCCAGATCGAGAACGGGAGGGTGAACCCAACGATCAGCAATTTCTTTCTCCTCAGCAAAGGGCTGGGCGTCAGGCCCTCCCAGTTGATGCTCCTGACCGAGGAGCTGGAGCGGCAGAGGCGCACGCAACCAAAGCCCGGCAGACAATGACTCGACCGAGTCGCCAAGAAACCTCGATCAGAGCCGAGCTCAACGACGCCGTGATCGGCGGCATCCAACTGCGCGGCCGCGATGCGGTTGGGCTTGTCCTCATCGGGATTGCGAGCCTGTTCCTCGTCGTGTTGTCCTTGGGGGTGCTCCTCACTTTTGTTGCGATCGTCGGCCTCGAGGCCACCGCGACCCTCTGCGCTGCCCTCGGCGGGCTCGCCGCAGGCGCCAGTCGCCTGCCTCGCTAGTGTCTTCACATGCCGTCGTCACCCTCCTTCGAGGTCCACGAGGCGAACCTGCATGGGCACCGGGCCGTCTACCGCACGATCGGCAGCGGGCCGACCGTGGTCCTGATCCACGGGATGATCAACTCCTCGCGGCACTGGGAGAAGGTGGCGCAGAAGCTGGCCGGCTCCTACCGGGTGATCGCGCCGGACCTGATCGGGCATGGCGACGCGGCGACGCCGCGGGGGGATTACTCGCTTGGTGCGCACGCGGCGAGCATCCGGGACCTGCTGACGACGATCGGGGTCGAGAGGGCGACGATCGTCGGCCACTCGCTCGGCGGCGGCGTCGCGATGCAGTTCTTCTACCAATTCCCCCAGCGCACCGAGCGGCTTGTCCTCATCTCCAGCGGCGGCCTCGGCCACGATGTCAGCCCGCTGCTGCGCGGCGCGGCGCTGCCCGGCTCGGCGGCGCTGCTGCGACTGGCGACCCGGCCCCGCCTGGTCGGCGCCCTGGCGGCGACCGGCGCCAAGCTGCGCGAGCGCGGCAACTCGACCGGGGTCTACCTGCAGGCGGTCGCCCGCGCGCTCGGCCCGCTGCAAGAGCCCGGCTCCCGCCGCGCCTTCCTGCAGACCCTGCGCTCGGTGATCGACGTTCAGGGACAGAAGGTCAGCGCCGCCGACCGCCTCTACCTGCTGAAGGAGATGCCGACGCTGATCGTCTGGGGCGAGCGCGACCGCACGATCCCGCTCGAGCACGGCCTCGAAGCCGAGCGCTCGATCCCCAACTGCCGCTTCGAGACCCTGCCCAAGGCCGCCCACTTCCCGAACCTCGAAGACCCGGAGGGCCTGACCGAGGTGCTGAGCGACTTCCTCGCCACCACCGTTCCCGCCCACATCGTCGACTCCGAGTGGCGCGAAGTGATCGCGCCGCGAGCGCGGCTGCGCCGGGTGGCCTGACCTCTACGCACTTCTCCTCGTCCTGACGAGGACAATCTCGGAGCGGCTATTCGACTTCGCGGATCGCCGCTTCGACTTCGGCGAGCGAGGGGCCTTCCTGCAGCGTCACGGTGCCGCCGGGGCCGTTGATGACCATCCCCTGGCCGGTGCGGATCTTCAGGTCCCGGCCGAGCTTCTCGTAGCTTTCCAGCCGCTGCTCGATCGGGCCGCCCTGCTGCCCGTCCTCTTTGAGATCGGCGTCCCAAGCTTCGATGTCGAGTTCCTCCACCCCGCCGGCGATCGAGGCCAGGTACTCGTCGTCGATCCCGAAGCGCTCGGCTTCGTCCTGGTTGCGGAAGAAGAGGTAGATGTACTGCCAGCCGTAGCCCTGGTCGGCGGCCGCCTCGGCGCCGTAGAACCCGAGCTGCTCCGGGTTGACGCTGTTCGAGTAGTGGCGCCAGAGCAGCTTCGCGTCGCCCGGCCGCGCGTAACGCTCGGCTAGCACGGGGATCGTCTTCAGGAAGTCGTCACGGCAGTCGTCGCACTGGATGTCGTTGAAGACCTGGATCGTCACCGGGGCGTCGTCGGAGCCGAGCCGGTCGCCTTCCTGGGGCATGCCGGCGAAGAGCTTCTGGGCGTCTTCGACCCCGACCAGGTGGACGACGGGGTCGCCCGGCTCCTGGGTCGACATCTCGACGATCGTGTAGCCGAGCGCCAGCAGCCCCAGCGCAAGCAGGGCGACGACCCAGATCCTTCCCCGCCGGGGCAGCGGCTTTACGGCGACTTCGGAGGCTTCAGAGGCCAAGGGAGACATTTTCCCAGTTGACGGCATCCGACCGCGGCGATACACATTGGCTACCCACTTTTCACCGACCTTGGAGGTCCCCATGGCGCACCACCTGACGCCCGCCGAGCTCGCCAACCAGATGCAGATGGAGCGAGAGGAGGTCATCGGCAAATGCGTTCAGCTGGGGGTGCCGATCGACAGGACGCTGTTCGAAACCTCGCTGCGCAGCTCCCCCTCGTCAACGTCCTCACAAGGCGCGCGCCACTCGCGACGCTGAACTAGACTCCCCCCGCAGATGCCGGGGAGAGGTACGCACTCGCAGACGATCGCCGACCTGCTGCCGAAGGCTGCAGAGCTCTACGGATCCAAAGTCGCCGTCCGCTACAAGGAGGGCGACGCCTGGATCTCCAAGACCTTCGACGAGGTGCGAGAGATCGTCCGCCCACTCGCCTTCGGCCTCGTCACCCTCGGGGTCGAGAAGGGCGACCGTGTCTCGATTCTCGGCAACACCCGCCCCGAGTGGACCTACTTCGACTTCGCCGCGCTCTCGATCGGCGCCACCGTCGTCCCGATCTACCAGACCAACTCCCCCGAGGAGTGCCGCTACGTCCTCGATAACTCGGACTCCAAGGTCGTCGTCGTCGAGGACCTCGAACAGCTGGAGAAGGTGCGCGCGGTCCGCGACCAGCTGCCCCAGCTCGAGCAGATCGTGATGATGACCGGCAGCGCCGAGGACGCGGTCTCGATGGAGGACCTGGCGGCCAAAGGCACCGGCGGCGACGCGGCCACCTGGGAGGCCCTCTACTCCGCGGTCTCCAAGGACGACATCTGCACCTTCATCTACACCTCGGGCACGACCGGCCCGCCGAAGGGCTGCATCATCAGCCATGGCAACTACCGGGCGATGCTGGACATGGTCAACGACGTCAGCGTCATCGAGGACGAGGACCTCGCCTACCTCTACCTGCCGCTGGCCCACTCCTTCGCGCTGCTGATCCAGTTCGGGACCTTCGACCTCGGCACCACCCTCGCCTATTGGGAGCGGGACCCGCTGAAGATCCTCCCGAACCTGGCCGAACTGAAACCGACCTACTTCCCCTCGGTGCCGCGGATCTTCGAGAAGATCTACACCGCCGCCACCAGCGGGATCGAGAAAGAGGGCGGAGCCAAAAAGGCGATCTTCAACTGGGCGGTCAAGGTCGGCGCGAAGATGCGCGAGGCCGAACGCAGCGGCCGCAAGCCCGGCTTCCTGCTGCAGCGCTCCTACGCCTTCGCCGACAAGCAGGTCTTGTCGAAAATCCGCAACCTCTTCGGCGGCCGCATCCGCCTCGCCGTCTCCGGTGCGGCGCCGATCAACCCGGAGATCCTCCGCTTCTTCGACGCCGCCGGCGTCCTCGTGCTCGAGGGCTGGGGGATGACCGAGACCTCGACCGCGGCGACGATCTCGACGCCCGAGGACTTCAAGGTCGGGACGATCGGCAAGCCGTTCCCCGGCTGCGAGGTGAAGATCGCCAGTGACGGCGAGATCCTCGTCAAGGGGCCCAACGTCTTCCAGGGCTACCACAAGAACCCCGAGGCGACGAAGGAGACGATCGTCGACGGCTGGCTCCACACCGGCGACATCGGCGAGATCGAGCCCGACGGCTTCATCAAGATCACCGGCCGCAAAAAGGACATCATCATCACCGCGGGCGGAAAGAACATCACCCCCGCCAACCTCGAGGCCGAAATCAAGCAGCACCCGCTGGTCTCCCAATGCGTCGTCGTCGGCGACCGCCGCCCCTACCTGGTGGCGCTGGTCACCCTCGACCCCGAAGAGGCGGTCAAATACGCGCAGGAGAACAACCTGGCCGAGGACCCGGCTCAGCTCGCCGCCAACACCGACGTCAAGGCGGCGATCGAAGCCCACGTCGAGAAGATCAACGAGAACTTCGCCCGCGTCGAGCAGGTGAAGAAGATCTCGATCCTCCCCCACGACCTCTCCCAGGAGTCCGGCGAGCTGACGCCAACCCTGAAGGTCAAGCGCGCCGTCGTCGCCCAGAAGCACGAAGACGCGATCGAGCAGCTCTACGCGGCGTAGCTTCGGCACTCATCCACCTCAAGCGGGAAGAGGTCGGTGGTGCCCCTGCTGGGAGCACCTCCGCCGAGAGGAGTGGGGATTGGCTGGCGCCCAAAACGTTTCGGCTCGGCTCCATGCCAAGTGCCCAGCAGGGGCACCCTTCGACTCCTCCCACCAGGGTCTGATTCGCCGAAGCTGACGCCTTGCTCCGAAGCAGATAAGCCAGGGTCCGGTGGGGGTCCCTGACTAAGAAGCCTCGCCGCTCTGGCGAAGCAGGACCGACGTCGTCTGCTCGAGGACCCGCTTCCAGGCGGAGGTCTGGCCGGGCTCCTCCTCGGCCGCCTTCTCGACCACCTGGCGGACGCGGCGCTCGGAGATTTCGAGGCCGTGGCGCCCGGCGATCTCGGCGTAGCGCTCGTAGTCCTGGGCGAGGGTCGCGGTGACGGTTTCGAAGCCGTGGCGGGCGATTTGCAGCCGCCGCGAGTAGTCCATGATCGGGGTGCCGAACATCAGCTCGTCGTCGGCCTGCGGCTCGATCAGGATGATGTCGACGCCGGGGTATTTCTCCTGCCACTGCTCGACCGCCTGGTGCAGGCGGGCGTGGGCGATCAGGCGGAAGGTCTGGTTGGCGATCGCGGGCAGGCCCATGTCGGAAACCCGCCGGACGCGCGTTCCCCGCATCGTCGGGATCGTCTTCTCGAAGTCGTTGACGTAGGGGACGAGCGGATTCACCACGACGATGAACTTCGCCCCCTTCTCGACCGCGATGTCGACGTTGGTGGTCGAGCGGATGCCGCCGTCGACGAACTGGCGCCCCTTCAGGTCGACCGGCTTGTAGACGATCGGCAGCGCGGTCGAGCACTCCACCGCTTTGGAGATCGGCACGTCGGACCAGTCCTCCTCGCCGAAGACGATCCGCTCGCAGGTGTCGAGGTCGGTGGCGGTCAGGTAGAGCTCGTGGTCGAGCAGGCGGAAGTCGTTGGTCCTGCCTCCATCGCCGAGCGCTTCGGCGACGTAGTCGCTGACGCCGCGGCCGGAGTAGAGACCGCTCGGCAGGCTCTCCGCCATCGCCACCCCGAAGTCGATCGCCGAGATCTCGCGGAACCGGATCATCGACCGGGCCAGCTCGATGCTGCGCAGCGGCAGGGCCATCGTCTTCTGGAGAAAGCCGAGGTAGTTCAGCTTCAAGACCTTGTCGAGCTGCAGGTCATCGAGCTCGGTCTCCTCCTGGGTGTTGATCACCTGCATCATCTCGTCGGGACTGACGCCGTTGGCCAGCATCGCGGCGACGAAGGAGCCGGCGCTGGTGCCGACGTAGACGTCGAAGTTGTTTACCGTGCTGTTGACCGCCAGCAGGTCGAGGGCGCGCAGGGCGCCGATCTCGTAGACGCCGCCGGTAAAGCCGCCGCCGCCGAGGACCAAGGCGGTCTTCGAGGGCTTTTTGCGCCGTTTCTGCCGCTTTCGCGGTTTGGACTCGATGTCTACGACTTCACCCATATGTGCAGTATTCCAGGGGTAGAGGTCATCCTCGACCGCTACCTTCCTCATCTCTTGTGTTGGGAAACCCGGTGAAACGCATCCTGCTCCCGCTTTTGGTCTTCTCAGCAGCCCTTTTTGTGCTGCTGGTGGGCGCCGCTCAGGCGAGTGCCAGCTGCGACCAGATGCGCTCCTGGCTACGGCAAGGGGGCGGCTCGGCCAGCGGGCTGCTCGTCGTCGACGCCGAATCCGAGGAGGTCCTCTGCGCCAGCGCCCCAGGTCGCTCGCGCCCCTTGGCCTCGAACATGAAGCTGTTCACGACCGCCACCGCGCTCTCGAGGCTCGGGCCCGAGTACCGGATTTCGACCAAAGTCTTCCGCGACGGCCGCATCGACGCCAACGGAGTCCTCCACGGCAGCCTCTACCTCCAGGGCGGCGGCGACCCTGCGCTCGGCACGCCTGGCTTCTACGGCGGCTACCTCGCCGGCCTCGGCACCAACCTCTTCGCCCTCACCCCGCAGATCAAGGGCGCGGGCATCACCTCGATCACCGGTCGTCTCTACGCCGACGACACGGTCTTCGACCGCCGCCGCGGCGTCGCCGACTCCGGTTACGGGACCAGCCCTTACATCGGCCCCCTCTCGGGCCTCGCCTTCAACTCCGGCTTCAGCGGCTCGACCAGCGCCAGCGGCTTCTCCTCGGACCCGGCGAAGCTGGCCGCTGCCAAGCTGGTCGGCTCGCTGCGCAAGGCCGGGATCGGGCTGCCGACGCAGATCGCGCTGCGGCCGACGCCACCCAACGCCGAACGGGTGGCGCTGGTCCGCTCCCCCACCCTCGACCGCATCGTCAACCTCACCGACGTCTACTCGGACAACTACTTCGCCGAGACCCTGATCAAGCTGCTCGGGGCGAAGTTCGGCGGCGCCGGCACCACGGCGGCGGGAGCGAACGTGGTCGAGGACTTCGCCCGCTCCCACGGCTCGACGGTGCAGGCGGTCGACGGCTCGGGCCTGACCCGCACCAACAGCTCCAGCCCGCGAGAGGTTGTGGACCTGCTGCTGGGGATGCAGGAGGACGAAGCCGGCGAAGAGTTCATCCAGGACCTGGCGCTGGCCGGCCAGGAGGGCACCGTCGCCAGCCGCATGGAGGGGAGTGCCGCCTACGGTCGCTGCCGGGTCAAGACCGGGACGATCAGCGGCGTCAGCAACCTCTCCGGCTACTGCTTCAACCGCAGCGACCGCGTCGTCGCCTTCTCGGTCCTGATGGCAGGCGTGAGCAACCTCACCCTCGCCCACCTGGATCAGGACCGGATCGCCGCCGCGGCGGCTGGCTACTAACCGACCAGCTCGCGCAGCGCCGCCTCGTCGAGGATCTCGGTCCCGAACTTCTCCGCTTTCGCGAGCTTCGAGCCGGGGTTGTCGCCGACGACGACATAGTCGGTTTTCTTCGAAACCGAGCTGGTCACTTTGCCGCCGGCTGACTTGACCAGCGCCGCCGCCTCCTCGCGAGTCAGCTCCGGCAGGGTGCCGGTGAGGACGACCGTCTTGCCCTTCAGCGGCCCATCCTCCCGGCGGCGTTCTGATGGATCAGCTTCGAGCCGCAGGTCCTTCGTATCGAGCTTCGCGATCAGATCCTGCGTAGGTTCGTCGGCAAGGGACTCGGCGATTTGCTCGGCCATGATCGGCCCCACCCCCTCGACCTCCTCGATCTCATCGGGCTGAGCAGTCATGAGCCTCTGGATCGAGCCGAAGTGATCGGCAAGTGCTTCTGCCGTGACAGCGCCGACCCCCGGTAGACCCAGCGCGAAGAGAACACGTTTGAAGGGCTGGCGCTTCGAGGCTTCGATCGCATTGACGAGGCTGCGCGCCGATTTCTCTTTGAAGCTCTTCTTTCCGATCTTGCGACCTACGAGCCTCTCCTCGGTCAGGTCGTAGATGTCTGCAACATCCTCGATCACCCCCTGCGCCAGCATGTTGAGGGCGACCTCTTCGCCAAGTCCGTCTATGTCCATCGCTCCCTTGCTGACGAAGTGTTTGACGTGCTGGGAAGCCTGACCTGGGCACCCGTTGCGATTAGGGCAGATGGTGAACACGGAGCCCTCCGGCTTGACCGTCGGCGTGTCGCAAACGGGGCACTTCTTCGGCGGCTTCGCCTTGCGGGCGCCCTTCTGTTTGCGCGGCAGCTTCGGCGAGACGACCTGCGGGATCACGTCGCCGGCCCGCATCACCACCACCTCGTCGCCCTCGCGCACGTCCTTGCGCGCCAGGTCCTCCTCGTTGTGGAGGGTGGCGGTGGTGACGGTGACGCCGCCGACGTGGACGGCCTCGAGCATCGCGAAAGGGACGAGGTGGCCGGTGCGACCGACGTTCCAGACAACCTTGTTCAGCTTCGTCGTCGCCGTCGTCGGCGGGAACTTCCAGGCGATCGCCCAGCGCGGCTCGCGGCCGACGACGCCGAGCTCGCGCCAGAGCGCCTTCTCGTCGACCTTGACGACGACGCCGTCGATCTCGTAATCGAGCTCATCCCGCCGCTCCTCCCACCAGCGGCAGCGCTTGACCACGCCCTCGACGCCCTTGTGGTGGTCGGTGTCGGGATTGACCTTGAAGCCGCGGTCCTGCAGCCATTCCACCTCGGCCATGTGAGTCGGGAGGTCGAGCCCTTGGACGGCGCCGATCCCGTAGCACCAGGTCGAGAGCGGCCGTTCGGCGGCGAGCGATGGATCAAGCTGCCGGATCGAGCCGGCGGCGCTGTTGCGGGGGTTGGCGAAGGTCGCTTCGCCCGCCTCGGCGCGGCGCTCGTTCAACGCTTTGAAGGCGGCGATCGGCAGGTAGGCCTCGCCCCGCACTTCGACCAGCGCCGGCGTCTTGCCCTTGATCCGCAGCGGCACCGAGCCGATCGTCCGCAGGTTTTGGGTCACGTCCTCGCCGATGCGGCCGTCGCCGCGAGTGGCGCCGCGGACCAGCACCCCGTCCTCATAGGTGAGGGTGATCGCGAGGCCGTCGATCTTCGGCTCGGTCGTGTAGCTGAACTCCGAGGCGCTGATGTCCATCCGCTTTAAGTGGTTGGCAATCCGGTTCTCCCAGCCGCGTAGCTCCTCCTCGTTGCGGGCGTTGCCGAGCGAGAGCATCTGCTCTGCGTGCTCGACCTGCTCGAAGCGGTCCAGCGGCGGCGCCCCCACCCGCTGCGTCGGCGAGTCGGGCGTCCGCAGCTCCGGGTTCTGCTCCTCCAGCGTCCGCAGCTCGTCCAGCAGCGCGTCGTAGGCGTCGTCCCCGATCTGGGGATCGTCGAGGACGTAATAGAGGTGGTTGTGGTGGGCGAGTTGCTCCCGCAGTTCCGCCGCGCGCTGCTCGGCCGCCGCGCTCACGCCGTCGCGGCGCTCGCCGCCAGCATCTCCTCGAAGCCCCAGCCCGCCAACCGCTCGAGCCCGCCGTGGTCGGTGAGGTCGAAGTGGATCGGGGTGACTGCGATCCGCCCCTCGGCGACCGCGTGGAGGTCGGTTCCCTCGATCTCCTCGTAGCCGGGCTGCCAGCCGTAGATCTCGTAGTGGCGGCGGCCGTCTGCCTCCTTGACCAGCTTCAGCTCGTCGTTGTAGATCCGTTTGCCGAGCTTCGTCACCTCGATTCCGGTCGGCTCGGTGCAGGGGCAGTTGACGTTGATCAGGGTGGCATCCGGCATCCGCTCCTCTCGCAGCCGCGAGACCAGCTGCGCGGTGAAAGGCGCGGCGACGCCGAAGTCGAACTTGCCGCTGACGTAGCCGAGGCCGCCGGCGGAGGACTGCTGGGAGACGGCGATCGCCGGGATCCCGAGGATGATTCCCTCGAGGGCCGCAGCGACGGTCCCGGAATAGGTGATGTCGTCGCCGAGGTTGGCGCCGTGGTTGATCCCGGAGACGATCAGGTCGGGCCGGCCGCCGACGAGTCCGAGCTCGGCGAAGCGGACGCAGTCGACCGGGGTGCCGTCGGTGGCGTAGCCGACCCGGCCGTCGTCGAAGGTGACCTCCTCGACCGTGAGCGGCGAACGGGTGGTAATGCCGCGCCCGATCGCGCTGCGGTTGGAATCCGGGGCGATGACGTCGACCTCGATGCCCTCGAGCTCGACCAGCGCCCGGCGGGCGGCCTGTAGCCCCGGGGCGGCGATGCCGTCGTCGTTGGTGAGGAGGATGCGCACCAGCTCGATTCTAGGTGTCGGCGATACTGCCGCCGTGCCGACCATCCGCCTTGAGATCGAATATGACGGCTCCGGCTTCCGCGGCTGGGCGCGCCAGCCCGGCCTGCGCACGGTCCAGGGGGAGCTGGAGACGGCGCTGGCGACTGTCCTGCGCGAGCCGGTGGAGCTGACGGTGGCCGGCAGGACCGACACCGGGGTCCACGCGCTGGGACAGGTGGCGAGCTTCGAGACCGCAGCGGAGGTGCCGGCGGACCTGATGCGCCGCCTCAACGGGATCGGCCCCGACGACGTTGCGGTCACCGCCGCCGAGGTCGTCACCGACGGCTTCAACGCCCGTCACGACGCCAAGGCCCGCAGCTACCGCTACCGCCTCCTCGCCCGCTCGGCCCCGAGCCCCTTCGAGCTCGGCAAGGCGCTCTGGTGGCCGCACCGGGTCGACCGCGGGGCGCTGGACGCCTGCGCCGCCGCCCTCCTCGGGACGCACGACTTCACCGCCTTCACCCCGACCCAGAATGATCACGTCCGCTTCGAGCGCGACATCCTCGCCGCCTCCTGGGAGAGCGAAGGAGACATCCTCAGCTTCCGCATCACCGCCGACGCCTTCATGCGCAACATGGTCCGCGTCCTCGTCGGCACCCAGCTCGAAGTCGCCTCCGGCCGCCGCAGTGTCGAGAACTTCGCCGCCCTCCTGGAGGGAGCGCCGCGAACCGCGGCGGGCGACACTGCGCCACCGCACGGCCTCTACCTCGAGGCCGTCAGCTACTAGACGAGCTCGAGGTAGACCATCTCGGTCGAGTCGGACTTCCTCGGACCGAGCTTGACGATGCGGGTGTAGCCACCGGGACGCTCCGCGTAGCGGGGCGCCACCTCGTCGAACAGCTTGTGGACGATGAACTTGTCGTTGTGGAGGCTGGCCAGGGCCTGCCGACGGGCATGCAGGCTGCCGCGTTTGGCGAGCGTGATCAGTTTCTCCACCTCGGGCTTGACCGCCTTGGCCTTCGCCTGGCTGGTTTCGATCCGCTCATGCTCGATCAGCTGTTTCGAGAGGTTCGAGAGCAGCGCCTCGCGGTGGGCGGAGTCGCGGCTGAGCTTGTTCCGCTTCTTTTTATGCCGCATTGCTTCCTCCGCCCCTTGCGCCCTAGTCCGCCTGCAGGTCCAGACCGCGGGAGTGCAGGGTCTCGATTACTTCCTCGATCGACTTCTGACCGAAGTTCGGGATCGCGCTCAGTTCGGCGCGGGATTTCCGCACCAGGTCACCGACGGTCTGCACGCCGGCCCGCTTCAAGCAGTTATAGGAGCGGACGCCCAGTTCGAGCTCCTCGATCAGGATCTCGTCGAGGCCGTTGGCGGCGGCACCGCCGTCGTTCCCTGGGGACGAGAAGCCGTCGCTCTGGACCGGCGGCGCCGGTTCGCGTGCGGTCAGCTCTTCGACCCGGTCGGCGTCGGTGAAGATCGCCAGGCTCTTGATCAGGATCTCCGAGGCTTCGCGCAGCGCCGCCCCGGGCTCGATCGAGCCATCGGTTTCGAGGTCGAGCGAGAGTTTGTCGAAGTCCGTCCGCTGGCCGACGCGGGCGGCAGCGACCGCGTAGGAAGCGCGCCGGATCGGCGAGAAGATCGAGTCGATCGGGATCACGCCGATCGGTTGCTCGTCAGACTTGTTCTCTTCGGCGGGCGAGTAGCCGCGGCCGCGGCCGATCGTCAGGTAGACCTCGAGTTTGGTTTTTTTCTCGAGCGTCGCGATCGGCGCATCGGGGTTGAGAATCTCGACGCCGGAGGGCAGGTCGATGTCCTTCGCCTTCACCTCGCCGGGGCCGGTGGCCACCAGCGGCGCCTCGACCTCGTCGGCATCGGTGTGCATGCGGACGACGAGGTCCTTGAGGTTGAGGATGATGTCGGTGACGTCCTCCTTGACGCCGGGCACGGTCGAGAACTCGTGCGCGACTCCCTCAATACGGACGCTGGTGATGGCGGCGCCGCCCAGCGAGGAGAGGAGAACACGGCGGAGGCTGTTGCCGAAGGTGTAGCCGAAGCCCTTGTCCAGCGGCTCAATCGTGAAGGTGCCGCGGCGGTCATCGACTTTCTCGGAGGTGATGCGGGGGACCTGGAAATCGGTGGTCATGAGTTCCTTGCTCTGGGGTGTTTCGGAAATCGTTTCCCGGACTACTTGGAGTACAGCTCGACGATCAGCTGCTCCTGGACCGGCGCCGAGATCTCGGAGCGCTCGGGGTAGCGCAGGACTTTGGCGGTGAGGGCATCGTGGTCGGCCTGCAGCCAGGCGGGAACGGTCGAGACCAGTTCCGTCGCTCGGCGGATCGTGTCGCTGGCGTTCGACCCGGCCTTGATCGAGATGATGTCCTCGGGCCGTACCTGGTAGGAGGGGATGTTGACCCGGCGACCGTTGATCTGCCAGTGGCCGTGGGTGATCAGCTGCCGCGCCTGGCGCCGTGAGGCGGCGAAGCCGAGGCGGACGAGGACGTTGTCGAAGCGGGACTCGAGCAGCCGCAGCAGGTTCTCGCCGGTGACGCCGTCCTGCCGTGAAGCCTTGTCGTAGTAGGCGCGGAACTGTTTCTCCAGCACCTGGTAGTAGCGGCGAGTCTTCTGCTTCTCACGCAGCTGGACGCGGTACTCGCTCTGGCGCATACGGCCGCGGCCGTGATCGCCGGGCGGGTAGGAGCGGCGCTCGACGCCGCACTTGTCGGTGAAGCAGCGCTCACCCTTGAGAAAGAGCTTCTGCCCCTCGCGACGGCACTGCTTGCACTGCGGCGAGGTATCGCGAGCCATTAGACGCGCCTCCGCTTCTTCGGCCGGCAGCCGTTGTGGGCTTGCGGCGAGACGTCCTTGACGGTGGTGACGTCGAGACCGGCGGCCTGCAGCGAACGGATCGCGGTCTCACGACCCGAGCCGGCGCCCTTGGCGAAGACCTCGACCCGCTCGAGCCCGTGTTCCATGCCCTTTTTGGCCGCGGCGTCGGCGGTCACCTGGGCGGCGAACGGGGTCGACTTGCGCGAGCCTTTGAACCCGGCCGACCCGGCCGACTCCCAGGCGATCACGTTGCCGTCGGTGTCGGTGAGGGTGACGATCGTGTTGTTGAAGGACGTCTTGATGTGCGCCTGCCCGTAGGTGACGTTCTTTTTCACCCGGCGGCGCGTACGCCCTTTGGAAGCTTTTTTCTCAGCCATCTCTGCCTATACCTTGCGCTTGCCGGCGACGCTGAGGCGGCGGGGACCCTTGCGGCCGCGAGCGTTGGTCTTCGTCCGCTGGCCGCGAACCGGCAGCCCGCGTCGGTGGCGGAGGCCGCGGTAGGCGCCGATCTCCATCAGCCGTTTGACGTTCTGCGAGCGATCGCGTCGGAGGTCTCCCTCGACTTCACGGTTCTCGACCGCCTCGCGAAGTTTCATCACCTCGTCCTCGGTCAGGTCCTTGACCTGCGTGTTGGGATCGACCTTGGCCTCGGCGAGGATCTGTTTCGCCGTCGACTGGCCGATCCCGAAGATGTAGGTGAGCCCGATTTCAACCCGTTTGTTGACGGGAATGTTGATGCCTGCGATCCGCGCCATGGCTAGCCCTGCCTCTGCTTATGGCGCGGGTTCTGGCAGATCACCAGGACCGCTCCATTTCGGCGGATTACCTTGCACTTCTCGCACATCGGCTTGACGGAAGCTCGAACCTTCATCGCTCCGG
>Ga0126305_10000373_pt1 | contig 19649 bp, 20 predicted proteins | sample Plot26_FD_92536 | JGI IMG/M metagenome (GOLD analysis project Ga0126305, IMG submission 92536) | Serpentine soil microbial communities from UC McLaughlin Reserve, CA, USA - Plot26 | ecosystem: Environmental > Terrestrial > Soil > Grasslands | place: USA: UC McLaughlin Reserve, Lake County... | reverse complement strand
TCGAGCATGAGGAGCTCGGTGCCATGAAGCTGACCGACGACAGGGACCTCCGGGGCCACCCGCGCGGCCGCCTCGTTGATCGGCGTCAGGTGGTGCAGGTGGAGGAGGTCGAACGACCCGGCGCGCGCGCGATCCAGCGCTTCGCTCCAAGCCCTGACCTGCAGCTCGAACTCGAAATCGTCGAGACCGGCGAACACTCGGTCCGGGGCATCCGGGCGATCCTCGTAGGAGGGGTGCATCGGGGCCCGTCCCTCGCCGCCGAATCGAAGGGGATGGGGGTCGCGAAGGGCATCGGTGAAATCCACGACCTCGACGTCGAGGTCGCGATAGAACGAGTGCGCGTCGGCGCCGGGGCCCAGATCGCGGCGCGTGCCGCTGACGATCGTCTCCTCCCAGCCGTGATCAGGAAGCCACTGGGCAAGGTCACGCGCCGCATGCGCCGAGCCCCCGCGCGGAAAGAACATGATCGCCGCGAGCGCGCGGCGCATCCTAGCCAGGTTGCCCTCCTCTCTCGACGTCGTCCGGACGTTACCCGGCTTGAGGAGCTAGTCGACCGGGCCCTCGGCGCTAGTCGCCTCGCCGCCGGATGCCTTCGGGTCCCGTGCCACGAGCACGGTGCGCTTGAACTCGGCCACGAGGGTCCCGTCCTGGTTGTAGGCGCGGGTATGAACCTTCACGACACCGCGATCCGTCTTGGAGCTCGACGGCCTCACCTCGAGCACCTCGGATTCGGCGAAGAGCGTGTCGCCGTGGAACACCGGCGCCGGGTGGCTCAGCTCCTCGGTGGCCAGGTTGGCGATCGCCTTGCCGGAGACGTCGGAGACGGTCATGCCGAAGACGAGCGAGTAGACGTAGGGGCCCGCGACGACGTTTCGGCCCTGCTGCGATTGCGACGCGTAGACGTCGTTCACGTGCAGCGGGTGGTGGTTCATGGTCAGGAGGCAGAACAGGTGATCCTCGGCCTCCGTCACCGTCTTGGCCGGCCAGTGCATGTAGGTGTCGCCGACCTCGAACTCCTCGAGGTAACGGCCGTAGGGGTGCGCGCCGGATGCCTCGCGCCCGGCCTGGTCGGTGATCAGCTGGTGCTCGTTCGTGTCGGTGTCGCTCATGCTCCCTCGTTGATTGGGTCGTCCGTCCGGGGCTCGGCAGTATGCCCAAGCGAGCGTTCCAGCAGCGCGCCAACCCCCAAGACCAGCGCGTCCATTCCCGGTCTGCCCGCCACCTGGACCGAGGCGGGCAGGCCGTCCTCGGCCTCTCCACATGGGACGGCGAGGGCTGGAGCACCAATCGCATTGAACGGATACGTGAACACCGTCATCCGGGGCCGAAGGACCAGCTCCCCGACTCCGACGGGCGGTGCCACCATCGCGAGCGTTGGGGTCAACAGGACGTCTATCCCGCGCATCAGCTCGGCGACTCGCTCCCGGTAGCGCTCGCGGGTTCGTAGCCCCGCCTCGTACTCGCGGTCGGTGACCTCAAGGCAGCGGTCGAGCTTCTCGGCCACATCGTGGCCGTAGCGGTCCCGGTACTCCGAAAAGAGCTTGACGTGCGTCTCCGCGGTCTCGCGCATCCTCACGTGCTGAACCCCCGGTGGCATCGCCGGCAGGTGGAGCTCGCGGTTGCCCGGGAAGGTGGCGGCCGCCTCCTCGACACGTGAGCGAACGAGCGGTTCCGCCTCGCCGACCCAGGCGACGCCGACCTCGACGTCGCCCGGCGAGAGCGTCGGCACCGGATCGAGGTCAGGCGCCAGCGAGGCCATCATTCGGGCGCATTCGTCGACGGTTCGCGCCATCGGACCCACGTGGTCGAAGCTGGGGGCAAGCGGAAAGCAGCCTGCTGCCGGCACCAGACCATGGGTGGGCTTGAAGCCGACGACGCCACAGCAGGCGGCCGGGGCCCGAATAGAACCCGCCGTGTCGGAGCCCAGGGCCGCATCGGCCATCCCCGTCGCGAGCGCGGCAGCCGACCCGCCGCTCGAGCCGCCGGCGATTCTGCCGGCCGCGACCGGGTTGGGAACGGTCCCGTAGTGCGGGTTCTCCGACGTCATGCCGAACGCGAACTCATGCAGGTTGGTCTTTCCCACGTCGGCATAGCCATTGCTCTCCAACCGCAACACGGCCTCGGCGCTCGACTCCGGCACGTGGTCCTCGAAGATGAGCGAGCCGTAGGTCGTCCGCAGGCCCGCGGTGTCCAGGATGTCCTTCACGGCGAGCCGGGTGCCCGCCGGCGGATCGTCGATCGTCGTGATGAAGATGTGCTCGAGCGGTTGCGGTTCGCCGGCCAACGCGGCGCCCTCAGTGGGCTCGCTTGAGCCTGGAGCGGGCCGTCTGCCTGTCGATGACCTTGCCGAGAAGCTGCTGGATCTCACGATCCCCGGAGACCTTCAGGTGGCCGTGCTCATACGCCTCGCGCCAGTCGGTCAGCTTGCCGCGCTCGGCCAGCTCGTTGAAGTCGGCACGCGGTATCGAGAGCTCGAGCCGGGCGTTCTCAGGCTCACCCTTCGTGATGATCGGGCCCGGTGTGCGAACGCCGAAGACCTGCACGTCCCCCCGCCCGCGCAGCTCGAGGCGGATCGTCAGCTTGAGGTTGCCTAGCGCCGGCACCTCCCCGGAGAATCGCCGGTAGGCGGTCGAGATCAGCTCCTGCGCGCGGGCCATCTATGCCCGGTTGCGCTGGAGGAGCTTCTTTCCGATCACCATCTTCTGGATCTCGGAGGTGCCCTCTCCGATCAAGAGCAGCGGGGCGTCGCGGTAGATGCGCTCGATCTCATACTCCTTCGAGTAGCCGTAGCCGCCGTGAATGCGCAGCGCGTCCTCGGCGTTCTCCTTCGCCGCCTCGGATGCGAACAGCTTCGCCATCCCCGCCTCGAGGTCGGAGCGCTCCCCGGCGTCCTTCATGCGGGCAGCCTTCATCGTCAGCAGTCGGGCCGCCTCGAGCCTCGTGCCCATCTCGGCGAGCTTGAACGTGATCGCCTGGTGCTGGGCGATGGGCTTGCCGAAGGTCTTGCGCTCCTGGCTGTAGCGGAGGGCGAGCTCCATCGACCGTTGTGCGACCCCCACGCCTCGCGCCGCCACGTTTACCCTGCCGACCTCCAGGGCGTCCATCATCTGGACGAATCCCTCGCCCAGGCCCTCGGGCCCGCCCAGGATGCGGTCCTCGGGCACCTTGAACCCGTCGAAGACGAGCTCGGTCGACTCGACCCCCTTGTAGCCCATCTTCTTGATCTTCGGCGGGATCGTGAGCCCCGGAACCTTGTCGGCTCCCGGCTCCTTCTCGCAGATGAAGCAGGTCATCCCCTTGTACGGCGGATCGGCCTTCGTATCGGTCTTGACGAGCACGAAGACCAGGCCCGAGCGAAGTCCGTTGGTCACCCACATCTTCTGGCCGTTGATCTCCCACTGACCGTCATCCGCCTGCTTGGCGGTTGACTTGATCCCCTGGACGTCCGAGCCCACCTCTGGCTCCGAGAGGGAGAAAGCCGCCCGGATCTCACCGGTGGCCATCTTCGGGAGGAAGGTGTTCTTCTGCTCTTCCGTTCCGAACTTCATCAGCAGATACGAGCCGATGAAGTGCGTGTTGACCACCCCGGAGATGGAGATCCAGCCGCGCGAGAGCTCCTCGACGATCATCGCGTAGGTCGTGAGGTCGAGCCCCATGCCGCCGTACTCCTCCGGGATGGTCACGCCGAAGAGGCCGAGCTCCTTCATCTGCTCGACGATGGGCTCCGGAAACTTGTCCTCGTGGTCGTACTCCTCGGCGACGGGGATGATCTCGTTGTCGGCGAACTGGTGCACCATCTCGGTGATCGCCTTCTGCTCGTCGGTCTTCTCGGTGAACGTGTCGGTGGCTACTGCCATGGCTCCTCGGGCTCGGTGGTGGGGGCGGTCAAGGATAATCGGAGCCGTGTCAGCCGAGAACGTTCGCGTAGTTGAGGAGATCCAGGCCGGCATCACCGATGGGGATGTGGTCGCCGCCCTGGAGAGCGAAGAACCGGACCCCCGCATCAGCCGGTTGTTCATGGATCTCGCGGAACCTGACTTCGAGACCGCCATGGTCGGGCCGGCTTACATGTCGGGGAGGCGAATCGAGTACACCGGGTTCGAGGGCTTCGCCGAAGCCTGGCGCGATTGGACGAGCCCGTTCGAGAGCTACCGAATCGAGGTCGAGCAGATGATCGATGCCGGCGAGCAGGTCGTCACCCTGGTCGCAATGTCGGGCAAGACGCGCACCGGGGGCGCCGAGATCACGGCCCCGGGTGCGGCCGTGTGGACTGTGGTGGACGGGCGGGTGCGCAAGGTCGAGTTCCATATCGACCGCGCCGTGGCGCTCCGGGCCGCAGGCCTCGAATGACTTGCGGCGGCTTCGCCGCCTGACCTGCCAGTGCGGCGACAAAGTCGCCGCACGTCACAACTGACTAGACCTCCCAGGCGAAGCAGATCGAGCGCCAGCTCGGTTGCTCGCGCTCGTAGAAGCGGTGGGCATCGGTGCGCGTCTCGGCACTGTCCAGCTCCAGATGGGTGGCCCCGCGCTCGCGCGCCCAGTCCTTGGCGGCGTCCAGCAGCGCCTTGCCGACGCCCATGGAACGTCGCTCCGGATGGACGGCCAGATCCTCCACCCAGGCCCGAAAGCCGAAGCGAACCGAATGGATGTCCTGGTAGGCCGTGCAGAGCCCCACGAGCTCGCCACCGGGCTCCTCGGCCACGATCACGGCGGCGTCATGCGAGTCGATCGCCCCGCGGAGGGCAACGGTGGCGCGCCGCTCGTCCCAGCTCGGAGGCGTGATGCCGGGGGGCGCGAACAGCCACTCGTAGAGCGGCACGACCCTGCCCTCCTCGCCGGGCTCGGCTGCGCGAATCACGAAGTCCACGCGGCTCAGGCTAGCCGCAGGGAGGCTCTGCCCGTCAAACCGTGCCGTGGTCCTTGAGCGTCTGCTTGACGTTCTTGGGGATCCCGACGATCCCGTCGACGTCGTCAACGGACGCGAAGCCACCGTGCTGCTCTCGCTGCCCGATCAAGCGTGCGGCCTGGGTGACCGAGAGGCCGATCGCCCGCAGCTGCTCGAAGCTCGCCGAGTTCAGATCGACCCGTCCGGCCGAGTCCTCTTGCGCCGTATCCGGGTTTGCGACCGCCGCCGCCTGAGCCGCAGCTCGCTTCATCGACTCGGCGCGCTCGCGAAGCCCGGTGACCTCTCGCTCGGCCCGCTCGGCGCGACTTCGCTCGCTCTTGGCGAGCTTCTCCGTTTCGCGAAGCTCCCGTCGCAGCCTTTGAACCTCGGCGCCAAGCTCGGCGGCCGCCGCCGGTTCGGCCGGGACCGCCTCGGCCTCCCGCACGACCTCCACGCCGGTGGTTGCTCCGGAGGGCGCCTGCCGCAAGTCGGACGGAAGCCAGTCCTCAGGGGCCGGCGATTGCCCCTGCGGGCGGGCGCTGAAGATGCGGGACCGGGCCGCCACTCTCACGTTCTGGGGGCTCTTCGCGCGGGACACCACAGCGCTCATCGGCGGTCGACGCGAAAACCCTTAGCGACGAGCGCGCCGTAGAATTTGCTCGCTGCTCCGAATTCGCAATGTCCCGACAAACAGGTTGTGTCTCGCAGCCGCGGTGTTCGTCGCCGCGACCGCGTCAGCCGCGTTACCCGCGGCAGGTTCCACGGAGAGACCCAAGCGGAGCCTGACTCAGCTGGGTAAGAACGGGTGCCTCGTGGTGCCCAGCCAGTTCCAGTCTCCGGTCCGGGGCTGCAACAACGGCGGGGTCGGCATCGCCAATGCCAGCACCGCGGCAATCAGTCCAGACGGCCGGGCAATCTACGTAGCGTCGGGTGGATTCCAGGGGAGCGCAGGATCGGTAGCCACCGTTCGCCGCCGCGCTCACGGTGGGATCACGCAACCCCCGGCGCCTGATGGCTGCGTATCTGACAGGAACGTACCGCCGGTCAAGGGATGCGCTGGAGGGAGCGGGCTGTTGGTTCCCGCTGGGGTTGTCGTCAGCCCCGACGGGTCGAACGTATACGTGGCCTCCGCCGGCGCAGGCTCGATCGCGGTCTTCTCCCGCAACGCCAAGACGTCGATTCTCAATCAGCTCCCGCAGCCGCACGGCTGCATCGACGCCAAGGGGCCGTACCACGAGCCGGCGTGCACGATCGGGCGCGCCGTCGGTGGCGCCCAGGACGTAGCCGTAAGCCCCGACGGAAAGAACGTGTACGTCACGACGTTCTTCGGCTTGGCGATCTTCTCCCGGGACGTGGACGACGGTTCATTGACGCAGCTGCCTGGTACCAGGGGCTGTATCAACGGCGACGTCCTTCCAGCTCCGGGATGCGAGGTCGTCGGGGAGCCGATGGACGGCGCAACGGATCTCGCAGTCAGCCCCAACGGAAAGCAGGTCTACGTGGTGACCTCCGGTCCGGCATCGCAGGGTGGCCCGCCGGGGCTGAGGGGCTCCCTGCTGGTGTTCGCGCGCAACGCCGGCGACGGCTCGCTGAGCTTGCAGCAGTGCCTCATCGACCGCTCTCAGCATCGGGCAGGATGCGAGCGTCGGCGCGCCCTCATCAAGCCATTCGATCTGGCCCTTTCCGGTGACGGGAATCACGCGTACGTTCTGCCCGTCCGCCCCCAGGCAATCGATCTGTTCGAAATCGCGGCCGATGGCACCCTTCGCCAGCCTGAGGGCAAGCGGGCTTGCATCGTGTCTCGGAGTGCCCGCCACAACGCGAGCCGCTGCCGACGTGGAATCAAGCGGGTGACGGACATCAACAACGTCGCCGTGAAGCGGGGAAACCTGTACGCGTCGGGCACCGGCAACAACACCGTCGGTGTCTTCGCTCGCGATCGGCCAGGCGGCGCACTGAGGCAACGCCGCCACGGCTGCCTCGGTAGGCCGTGCGGCGAACGTATAAAGGGCCTCTCCGACCCCTCGGCTGTGGTCCCATCGCCCGACGCCAGGAACCTCTACGTGGTGTCGTCCAACTCGGTCTCGGCGCTGCGACGGCGGTAGCCCTCGGGCGCCGGTCGGTAGATTTCGCGCCCGTCGACCCGGAAGGAAGCAGTGCGAAACCCACGCCAATTCACACAGCCGCTCGCCCTCGACGCGCCCGAACCGCCGCTCGAGATCCCCGTGAAGCCCTCGCGGATGATCCACTTTCTCGACTTCTCGAACGAGAAGATGGCCGCCAAGGCGCCGGACCTCGCACAGCAGGCTGACATCCTCCTCGGAAACCTCGAGGACGCGATCGCCGCCGACAAGAAGGAGGCCGCGCGGGAGGGCCTGATCAAGGCCGCGAAGGAGACCGACTTCGGCGACTGCGCGCTGTGGACCCGCGTGAATTCGCTGGAGAGCCCATGGGTGCTCGACGACCTGATCCAGCTCGTCACCGAGATCGGCGACAAGCTCGAGGTGATCATGGTGCCGAAGGTCGAGGGTGCCTGGGACATCCACTACGTGGATCGGCTCCTGGCCCAGCTGGAGGCCAAGGCGGGGCTCGATCGGCCGCTGCTGGTGCACGCGATCCTCGAGACCTCGCTGGGCGTCGTGAACCTCGAGGAGATCGCGACCGCCAGCCCCCGTTTGCAGGGGATGAGCTTCGGTCCCGCCGATCTCGCGGCGTTCCGGCGCATGAAGACCACCCGCGTCGGTGGCGGCCATCCCGCATATCGCGTGATCGAGGACCCGGATCCCGACAACCCCGAGGCCCCGCGTGCCACCGCACAGCAGGACCCGTGGCACTACTCGATCGCCCGCATGGTGGATGCATGCACATCCGCGGGCATCCTGCCCTTCTACGGCCCCTACGGCGACATCAGGGACACGCTGGGTTGCGAGACCCAATTCCGCGCCGCATTCCTGCTCGGCTGCGTGGGAGCCTGGTCGCTGCACCCGGTGCAGATCGAGATCGCGAAGAAGGTCTTCAGCCCGCCACCAGACGAGGTTAGGTTCGCGAAGAAGGTGCTGGAGGCGATCCCGGACGGTCGCGGCGTCCACATGATCGACGGCAAGATGCAGGACGACGCCACCTGGAAGCAGTGCAAGGTGATGGTCACGCTCGCCGAGATGCTCGCGCGCAAGGACCCGGAGCTCGCGAAGGCGTACGAGCTCGAGGGCTAGCCGAGACCCGTTGGCGGATTGCTGCTCTCATTGTTAGAGCAGCAGTGCTCTATTCTTTAGAGCATGAATCCGTTTCGCTACACGGAGCCCGTGCCGCCGAGCGAGCTGATCGACCGCGACTCGGAGGCGGAGACGCTGCTTCGCACGGCCGTCGCGGGCAACAACAGCCGGCTGATCGCGCCTCGCCGTTACGGGAAGACGTCGCTTCTGCGGCGAGTCATCGACGACGCGGGTCGCGAGGGGTGGGCCGCGGTCTACGTGGACTTCTTCGGTGTGCTGACCCTGGGTGACGTCGCAGCTCGAATCGAGCGGGCGTATGCGGCCCAGCTGGAGGGCGGTCTGGCGTCCTGGTTCGCCGGAATCCGGCGCAGGCTCCGCCCCACATTGCGCCTGGGCGCCGAGGACCAGATCCCGGCCGAGCTCGAGCTCTCGCTGGACCCGCAGGCCGAGCCACCGCTCTTGGAGCGCTTGGCGCTTCCCCGCCGCATTCAGGAACGCAGCGGTCAACGTACCCTCGTCGTGTTCGACGAGTTCCAGGACGTGCTGGCGGCGAAGGACCGCGCCGACGCGACCATCCGCAGTGAGATCCAGCATCACGCCGACGCGGCCAGCTACGTGTTCGCCGGCTCGCAGCTCGGAATGATGCGACGCCTCTTCGCCGACAAGCGGCGAGCGCTCTACGGACAGGCGAGGGCCGTCGAGCTGTCGCCGCTGGCACCGGACGACGTCGCCGAGGACGTTGCCGGGCGGTTCGCGCGCACCAATCGCGACGTGGGGACCGCGCTCGATCTGCTCCTGGACGCCGGCGGCGGACATCCCCAGCGCACCATGCTGCTCGCCAACGCGCTGTGGGACGAGCTCGGCCCGGGGGAGACGGCAACCGAGGAGCAGTGGTTCGCCGCCTACGACAGGGCCATGGTCGAAGTGCGAGATGAGCTACGCGCCATCTGGATCGGCCTCGGCACCGGGCAACGGCGCGTGCTGAGCGCCGTCGCCCAGAACCGCGACGGCCTGTACGCGGCGGGTCGCCGCCAGGGCGGGTCTCGCGGCGGGGCGGTCAAGTCGGCGATCCGGGCGCTCGCCGACCGTGGCGAGGTCATGGAGGACCGGCGCTACCCAACGGGCTACCGGGTCGTGGACCCCCTGCTTCGGCAGTGGATCGCGGCGGGGACGCCGGGCGCCTGACCCGCGACCCACACGAGGTCGCGGCACGGCCTACGTGGATGCGGCGGCGGGCTCCAGGACGACGACCGGAATCTCCCGCGCCCCGGCGCGCCGCTGGTAGATGGCGTACCCCGGATAACGGCGGTTGACGAGCTCCCACAGCCTTGGTCGCTCCCCGGCGGTACACGTCCTGGCCCGGTAGGGGCGCTCCTCGCCATCAGCCGAGAAGCGCACGTCGGGGTTCGCGACGAGGTTCCGGTACCAGGCCGGGTGCTTGACGTCGCCCCCGCGGGAGGCGACGAGCAGCACGTTGTCGCCGTCGCGAGTCCAGACGAGCGGCGTGACGCGCTCGGCGCCGGTGCGCGCGCCGCGCACCTTCAGGAACCCGACGCGACCGCGGCCCGCGGTCGTCCATCGCCCGTTCGTCAGCCGCAGGAGTCCGCGGTCCAGGTGCGGCGCGACGTTGACGTAGAACCACGAGCCGGCGCGCGAGGCGACGAGCGGGATCGCGACCCGCTCGGATAGCGGCCGCCGGGTGTCAGACGGCATCGAGACGCTGCTTCAGCGACTGGAGCTGCGCCTGGATCTCGTCCGGCAGCTGATCGCCGAAACGGGCGAGGTGCTCCTCGACCTGCGGAAGCTGCTGGCAGACCTCGTCGATGTCCACCTCCAGCAGGTGGTCGAGCGCGTCATCGCCGAGCTCGAGGCCGTCGGTGTTGATGTCCTCGGCACTCGGGAGTCGGCCGATCGCGGTGTCGGTGGCTTCGACCTCGCCATCGCAGCGACGGAAGATCCACTCGAGGACGCGGCTATTCTCGCCGAACCCCGGCCAGACGAAGTTGCCCTCCGCGTCCTTCCGGAACCAGTTCACGAGGAAGACGCGCGGCATCTCGTTCGAATGCTGGCGGCCGAGCTCCAGCCAATGGCCGAAATAGTCCGCCATGTTGTAGCCGCAGAACGGCAGCATCGCCATCGGGTCGAAGCGGAGCTTGCCTACATCCCCCGCCGCCGCGGCGGTCGTCTCGACGGACATGGTCGCCCCCAGGAAGACCCCGTGCTCCCAGTCGAACGCCTCGGTCACGAGCGGCACCACAGTGGCGCGGCGGCCGCCGAACAGGAAAGCGTCGATCGGAACACCGTTCGGGTCCTCCCACTCCGGCGCGATGCACGGACACTGAGCCGCCGGGGTCGTGAACCGGGCATTGGGGTGCGCGGCCGGCTCGTCCGACTCCGGAGTCCAGGAGTTGCCATGCCAGTCGATGGCGTGCTCGGGCGGTGAATCGGTCATCCCCTCCCACCACACGTCGCCGTCGTCCGTCAGCGCGCAGTTCGTGAAGATCGAGTTGCGCTCAACCGTGGCAATCGCGTTCGGGTTGGTCTTGACGCCCGTCCCGGGAGCGACGCCGAAGAACCCCGCCTCCGGGTTGACGGCGTAGAGCCGGCCGTCCTCTCCGAACTTCATCCAGGCGATGTCGTCGCCGATCGTCTCGGCCTTCCAGCCGGGCAGCGTCGGGATCAGCATCGCGAGATTCGTCTTCCCCGACGCCGATGGGAAGGCACCGGTCACGTACTTGACGTTGCCCTCCGGTGAGGTGAGCTTGAGGATCAGCATGTGCTCCGCCATCCACCCCTCGTCACGAGCCATGGCGGAGGCGATCCGCAGCGCGAAGCACTTCTTGCCGAGCAGCGCGTTGCCACCGTATCCCGAGCCGAACGACCAGATCTCGCGAGTCTCGGGGTAGTGGACGATGTACTTGTTGTCCGCGTCGCAGGGCCACGGCACGTCCTGCTCACCGGCATCGAGCGGTGCGCCCACTGAGTGCACGCAGGGAACGAAGTCGCCATCGTCGCCCAGGACCTCCAGCGCCCCCTTCCCCATCCTCGTCATGATCCGCATCGAGGCCGCGACGTACGCGGAGTCGGTGAGCTGGACGCCGATATGCGCGATGTGCGAGCCGAGCGGGCCCATCGAGAACGGCACGACGTAGAGGGTCCGGCCGCGCATCGAGCCCTTGAAGAGCTGCTCCAGCACGTCTCGCATCTCGCCGGGGTCCCGCCAGTTGTTGGTGGGGCCGGCGTCCTCCTCCCTCTCGGAGCAGATGAAGGTCCGGTCCTCGACTCGCGCGACGTCGCCGGGGTCGGAGCGCGCGAGGTAGGAGTTCGGCCGCTTGGCGTCGGAGAGCTTCTCGAACGTTCCCCTCTCGACGAGCTCCTGGCAGAGGCGGTCGTACTCCTCGGCCGATCCGTCGCACCAGTGGATTGCGTCGGGTTGGGTCAGCTCCGCGATCTCCTCGACCCATGAGGTCAACTTTTGGTTCTTGGTGGGCGCCTCGGACGCGGCGGCCGTCATCTCACTCACGACTTGGTTCAACTCCTTCGTTGTCTACATAAACGTCGAACGCCCAGGGGTCATTCCCCGGACGTGGGCCGATCATTCTTTCGCAGAAGGGCGTCGTCGTGGCGGATGGCAGCCTCCGGAGCTCTTATAGGGTTCGCGCCCTTACATGCGCTTCTATGAGTACGAGTCGCGCCGGATTGTCGAGCGGGCGGGCATTCCGGTCACGAAATACGGCTTCTGCACGACCGCCGACGAGGCCCGGAAAGCAACCGAGGAGATCGGCGGATCGGTCGTGATCAAGTCTCAGGTCCTGACCGGTGGGCGCATGAAGGCCGGGGGCGTGAAGTTTGCCGACACGCCGGACGAGGCGGCAGAGCACGCCGCGGCGATCCTGGAGCTCGAGATCAACGGTCACATGCCCAAGGGCGTCCTGGTGGACCCGAAGGCCGAGGTCGCGCAGGAGTACTACGCCGGTGTCGTATGGGACGGCACCCGCAAGCGCCCGCTGATGCTCTTCAGCGACATGGGCGGAATCGACATCGAGGAGGTCGCCGACAAGCATCCCGATCACGTGGGGCGGGGTCATCTCTCGAATCTGGTCGACCCGTCCGACTTCCAAGCCAAGGAGGTCATCGCCCACACCGGCGTGACGGGCTCGGCGCTGACCCGCGCGACGCCGATCCTGGCGCGGCTTGCCCGGTTGATGCGCGATTACGACATGACGCTCGCCGAGATCAACCCGCTGGCGCGCTTGGAGGACGGGAGATTCGTCGCGCTCGACGCGCACATGGAGATGGAGAACGAGGCCCGGCCGCGCCAGAAGCCGCTTCTGGACGACCTGGGCATCGAGCCCACCGACACCCGCGAGCCATATGAGCCAAGCGAGTTCGAGCGTAACGTCAAGGCGATCGACTCCGCCGACCACCGGGGAGTCATCCAGGGCAAGGACCACGGCTTCGCCGGCAACCTCGGCCTCGTGATCGGCGCGGGCGGCGGCTCGCTGACGCTCACCGATGCGGTCCGCAGCCAGGGCGGCAAGCCGGCCAACTACACGGAGATCGGCGGCAACCCATCGGTGGCGAAGGCCTGCGGGCTCGCCAAGCAGGTCCTGAAGAAGGACGGCGTGGAGAAGATCGCCGTGATGATGTCGATCGTCTCCAACACCCGGGTGGACATCGTCGCCCGCGGGGTGATCAAGGCCTGTCTGGAGCTCGGAAAGGACCCAGCGGAGACGATCGCCGTCTTCCGCATCCCGGGAGCCTGGGAGGAGGAGGGCGAGAAGATCCTCAAGCGCTACGGCGTCGAATACTGCGACCGATCGGTGAGCATGTGGGAGGCCGCCGCCCGAGCGGTATCTAAGATCCAAGAGGTCCCCGCGTGAGCGTCCTTCTCTCCCAGGACTTCACCTTCATCGTCCAGGGCATCACCGGGCGCGAGGCGGTGAACCTCACTCGCGAGTGCCTGGATTACGGGTCCAAGGTGGTCGGCGGCGTCACCCCCGGACGCAAGGGTCGCGAGGTGCACGGGGTTCCGGTGTTCGACACGGTCGAGCAGGTGGTCGACTCGCTGGGCTATGTGCCGGACGGGTCGGTGGTCACGGTCCCCCCCGCCTTCACCAAGGACGCGGTGTTCGAGGCGATCGTCCGCGGGATCAAGCTGGTGGTCATCGTCACCGAGCGGATCCCGCGCCGCGACGTGGCCGAGATGGTCGAGCTCGCGGACCGCAACGACGCCCGGATCATCGGCCCGAACTGCCTCGGCGTCATCGTGCCCGAAGTCTGCAAGATGGGCGGCATCGGCGGCCCCGCCAAGGACGCCGCCAAGGCCTACACGCCCGGATCCATCGGCGTGATGTCGCGAAGCGGCGGCATGACGACCGAGATCTCCTCCACGCTCACCGCCGCCGGCCTGGGCCAGTCGACCGCGGTCTCGATCGGCGGCGACGCGATCATCGGCTCCACCTACGCGGAGCTGATGCCCCTGTTCGAGGCGGATGAGCAGACGGAGGGCATCGTGATCTACACGGAGCCGGGTGGGCGAATGGAGGCGCAGCTTTCCGAGTGGGTCGCCGAGAACGACTCCCGGCTGCCGATCGTGGCCTTCATGGCCGGCCGGTTCATGGACGACGAGGAGATGAAGGGGATGACCTTCGGCCACGCGGGCACCATCGTGGAGGGCAAGGAGGACACCGCCACCGAGAAGATCGCCCGCCTCGAGGCGGCGGGAATCCCCGTCGTCGAGCGGATCGACGAGATCCCGGACGCGGTCAAGGACAAGCTGGGAGCCAGGGTGTGATGGCAGGCGCCGAGAAGCAGGTCGACGCGGTCTTCATCGAGGTCGAGGTGGAGGATTCGATCGCCGGCGACGCCGAGCTCGCCCGCAGGCTCGAGGAGGTCTGCCCGGTGGACATCTTCGCCGACGAAGGCGGGCGCGTCGCGATCGTCCGCTCCAACCTGGACGAGTGCGTGCTCTGCGAGCTGTGCCTGGACGCGGCGCCGGACGGCGCGGTGCGGGTGAAGAAGCTCTATGACCGCACCGAGCTTCGGCGTTGAGAATTGACCTTGGCCGACGGAGGCCCTTCACACGGCCCCTCAGCCGCGGCCGTCCCATTCCCTCTCCAGAGCGAGCCGCGCGCCCACGGTCCAGGCCTGAACGCGGTTGGCGAACTGGATCCTGGTCGGCCCGTCGTCAATGACGGCGTAGAGCTCTGGTGCTCCTCCGAGTACCTCGACTGCGTCGAGTACGCCGCTGCGTACGCGCGCGGCCTCCTCATCGCGTCCGGTGGCGCGGAGTCCACCGAACCCCAGCCAGCTGTCGAATGGCCACACGCCGCCGCGGTGATAGGCCGTCGGGTCGAACTGCGGATGATCTGATGAAAGCGTCCGCAGCCCCCAGGGTGTGAGCACGTCGGGTCGGCACATTCTCTGCGCCGCTCGTTCGGCAGCCACCGGCGGGAGCGCGTCGGCCCACAGCAACCACCCAAGCTGCGACCCGGCTCCTTTCACCGCGCGGCCATCACCTTCGATCGCCATCGTCTCGGGACCGAACCGCTCAGCGATCAACTCAGCCAGCCGCTGAGCGGCGCGCCGGTGCCGCACCTCACCGCTGAGGCGAGCCAGGGCCCGCATGCCGGCGAGGGCGACCGCCTGCGAGTCGGCGTCCGCGAGCGGATAGAGGGGCTCGGTTCCGTCCAGTCGCACGATCCCGCCGCCGTGGGTATCCGGCTCCATCGGGTCGACCGTGTCGCGCCAGCCCTGCTGCTTGAGGCCACCGCGCCGACGCCGCGGTCCGTAGCGGAGCAGCCCGCCGCCGCGCTCCAGCGCCTGTTCGAGCCAGCGGCCGGCCGCCCGCCAGCTCGTCTCCAGCTCCCGCGAGAGGTCGTCGTCATGGAGCGCCGCGAGCAGGACGAGGAACCATGGCGTCGCGTCAGCTGATCCGTAGTAGCGCAGCTCGTCGCCGCGCACGGGCCAGCCGGCTGCTCGGAGCCTCTGCGGCGCGTGTCGCCAATGCTCGTGCACGATGCGGCCCGGCTCCTCGTCCGTCTCCGGGTCCTCCACCCGGCCCTGAAGCCCCGCGAGGGCACGGAGTGTCGCCCGGGCGACGTCTGGGCGCTCGGGGAGCACCTGCAGGCAGGTGATCAGCGAGTCGCGACCGAAGAGGGCGTGAAATCGCCCGGGATCACCACTTCCGGTGGACGCGGTGCTGGCGTACGGCCAGCCCTCGGCGGAAAGCAGCTCGTCCAGCGAGGTCACAGCTCGAGATCATCCCTTGACCGCCCCCGCGGTCAGCCCCGCCACGATCCGCTTTTGGAAGATCACCACCGCCGCGACGATCGGGACGGTGATCACCACAGACGCGGCGCTGATCGTTCCCAGGGGGATCTCGAACTGCTGACTGCCGGTGAAGAACGCGATGGCGGCGGGAACGGTGCGCGCGCTCGAGGAGCTGGTCAGCGTGACCGCGAGCAGGAACTCGTTCCAGACGAAGATCGCCGTCAGAAGTCCGGCGGTGACGAGCCCGGGAGCGGCGAGCGGTAGGACCACCTTGCGGAAGGCCTGAAAATGCGTCGCGCCGTCAATCAGAGCAGCCTCCTCGAGCTCCTTCGGGATCTCCTTGAAGAACGAGGTCAGGATGAAAACGCACAGGGGAAGCGCGAAGCTCAGGTACGGGATGATCAGCCCGATCCTCGTGTCGTAGAGCCCGATGTCCGTCCAGAGCTTGAATATCGGGGCGGCGATCGCGATCGGCGGGAAGGTGGAGATCGAGAGGATGATCCCCAGGATCAGGAACTTGAGTGGGAAGCGCAGCCTGGCGAGCGCATAGGCGGCGAAGGAACCGATCGTGAGCGCAAGGGCCGTCGTAACTCCGGTGACGATCGCGCTGTTTCGCAAGGCCGACGTGAAGTCGGAGTTCTTGAAGATCGACTCGTAGTTGTCCAGGGTGGGGCTCGGCGGAAGGAGGTCCGCCTTCGCGAGGTCGGCCCCGCTCTTCAGCGAGACGTTGACCAGCCAGTAGAACGGAAACAGGCAGAAGACGATGATCAGCGCCACCGCGATCCACAGCAGGAGCGGGCGCACCCAACGGCGCCGCGGCCTGCGCACTTTGACGCGCACCTCCTCGCGCTCGGCACGCGCGGCGCCCGGCGCTCTCTCGACCGCCTCGCCGGTCATGTCTCCTCCGTGAGCGCCCGAATGTTGCCCCCAACGAAGCGGATGTAGAGGAACGACACCGACATCACGATGATGAAGGTGAGGACGGCGAGCGCGGAGCCCTCCCCGATCAGTCGATCCTGCGTCAGCTGCTGGTACGACGCCAGGGACAGGGTCGTGGTCCCGTTGGCTCCGTTCGTCAGGATGAACGGCAGGTCGAAGATGCGCAGGGCATCCAGCGTCCTGAAGATCAGCGCGACCAGGATCGCCGGACGCAGAAGCGGCAACGTCACGCGCTGGAACCGCTGCCAGGTGCTGGCGCCATCGACCTTCGCCGCGTCATAGAGGTCGTCGGGGATCACCTGGAGACCCGCCAGCAGGAGCAGGGCCATGAAGGGAGCCGTCTTCCACACGTCGGCGAACACCATCACGGCGAAGGCGTAGCCGCTCTCGCCGAGCCACACGACGTCTCCGCCCGGAAGCCCGAGCTTGTCGAGCATCACGGGAGCGAGCCCCAGGTTGGGCTCGAAGATGGTGCGCCAGGTGATCGCTGTCACCACGGTCAGGATCGCCCAGGGCACCAGGACGACGGTGCGCAGCAGTCCGCGGCCCTTGAAGGCTGCGTGCATGGCGAGCGCCATACCGAGGCCAATCACGAGCTCGAGCGATACCGAGATCGCCGTGAACGCGACGGTCGTGAACGTGTCGCTCCAAAACCCGGACGAGGTCACCGCATCGATGTAGTTGCCGAGCCCAACCCAGCGGGACAGCCCCGGCGTCCTGACGCTGTACTCGTTCAGCGAGAGCCAGATGGCGTAGCCGATCGGATAGGCGGCCACAAGCGCGATCACGATCAGCGAGGGGGCCACCATCGAGACGCCGAGCCGGCGCTCGTACTGCCGGTGGCTTCGCGCGCCGCGCCCCAGCAAGCCACCGGTGGCGGTGGCGGATTCCACTTTGGTCCCTCCGGTCCCTCCGACGAGCTGGGCTAGAAGGTCTCGATCGCCTCCTGGACCTGGTCGTCCATCGTGCTCACCGCCTCATCCGGTGACATATCACCCTGCAGCGCCGCATAGACGTTCTTGTAGACCGCCTGGGTGATCTGCGGGTAGACGGGCGAGACTGGGCGCGCCTCACCCTGCTCGACAGCGGCAAGAAGCTCCGGCGCGAAGGGCATCGCCGTCTTCAGCTGCGGATCGTCGTAGACCTCCGTCAGCACCGGGGGCAGGCTCGCCTTCACCCCCATCTGTAGCTGCTGCTGAGGAGTGGTGGCGAAGTTGATGAACGCCAGCGCTCCCTCCGGGTTCTTCGAGAACGCGGAGATCCCCAGGTTGTAGCCGCCGAGGACGCTCGTCGGCTCTCCACCCTCCCAGGCGGGGAGCTTCGCGACGGCGAAGCTGTCGGCGATGCTCGATTCCTTGCCGAGGGCATACGCGTAGGGCCAGTTGCGCATGAATGTCGCCTGTCCCTGCTCGAACGCCCGGCGCGATTCCTCCTCCATGTACGTCACCACCGCCTTCGGCACGGCACCGTCCTCGATCCCCTGGACCATCAACGACAGCACCTCGCGCGCTTGATCGGAGTCGATCTCCGAGCTCTGGCCATCGTCGGAGACCACCGTGCCGCCCGCCGAGTAGAGCAGCTCGAGGAAGTCAACGGTCAGCCCCTCATAGCGCTGGCCCTGATAGACGAGGCCATCATCGCTCCTGGCTTCGGAATAGACCTGCTGCCAGGTGTCCGGCGGGTTCTGCACCTGGTCGGTCCGGTAGTAGAGGAAGCCCGCGTTCGTGTTGAACGGGACGGCCCAGTACTTGTCCTGGTACTTCGCGGTCTCGAGGGTCGAGGGGATGAACTCATCCTGGCGGTCCTCGATCGCGCTGGAGACGTCGTAAAGCCATCCCTGTCCCGCGTACTCACCGGTCCAGATCACGTCCATGCCGAGCACGTCGCACTCATCGGATTGAGCCTGGAGACGCTGGATCTGCTGCTGGCGCTGGAGGTCGGCCGAGGTCGGGAGTTCCAGAAGCTCCACGTTCGCGTTCGGGTTCTGCTTGTTGAACGCGTCGACCGTGGTGCCGAACGCACCTGTCGTGTCCTTGCCGATGCACCAGGTAACATCGCCGCCGGCCTTGGCCTCGGAGACCACCTTCGCGTTCTCGGTCCCCTCATCTCCGCCGCCTCCACAGCCCACCACCACCGCGGCCACTATGACGACTGCCGACGCACGCACTCCAAGCCTCATGATTCCCTCCTCCGGCCGCCGAGCTCGTCTCGATCTGACAGCCCTATACCCCCCCGTCAGCGACTAAACCATGGTTCGAGGCCTCCGTCGGGATCGAGGCCTAGTCCTGGAGCTCGCCCTCCCAGATCGAGAACATGGCCCCCTGTGGATCGCGCAAGCCGCCGATCCGGCCGGCTGGGAACTCGACCGGGCCGAAGAGCTTCGCTCCGCCAAGCTCGGCGCGGCGCTCGAACGTCGCATCCAGCGATTCGACGGCGAAGTAGGGCACCCAGTACGGCGGTATCCCGGCCTGCTCCTCCTCCGGCGAGAGAGGCCGGATCCCCCCGTTGCTCCGCTCGCCGACGCGGATGATGTTGTACGGCGGTCCGTCGCCCATCCTCATCTCCTCGCTTCCCCAGCCGAAGAGCTCGCGATAGAAGCCGAGGGCCGCGCCGGCGTCGCTGGTCGCCAGCTCGTTCCAGGTGAGAGAGCCGGGCTCGTTGACCCTGGTGGCGCCGGCGTACGTGCCGGCCTGCCACACGGCGAAGACGGCTCCGGTCGGATCGCGAAGCATCGCCATCCGGCCGACGTCGAGGATGTCGAACGGCCCCGCGGTCACGTCACCGCCCAACTCGGTCGCCCTGCTCGTCGACGCGTCGGCGCTCTCCACGCTGATGTAGCTGATCCAGTAAGGCGGAATCCCGGCGTCCCGCTGGTCCGCCGGTGGCTCGAAGAGCCCGGCCACGGCATCGCCGTCGAGCCTCAAGATCGTGTAGGTCATGCCCTCGCCCGGTGAGACGTCCTCAGACTCCCAGCCGAACAGCGAGCCATAGAACCGCTTGGCGCCGTTGGCGTCCGACGTCTCCAGGTCCACCGAGCAGAACGTGCCCGGCGCGTAACTCTCTCGCTTGCCCATCTCACTCCTCCTTTCGAGTCCCCGCGGCAGCTACCACGGGATCGGCTCACGGTTGCGGAAGAAGCCCCCGCTCGGACCGTCGTCGGGGAGGGTGACGAGCCACACGGCGGTATCGGCGCCCTCCTCCACCGATCGCGAAGCTCCGGGGCCGCCCATGTCGGTTCTTACCCAGCCCGGGCACATCGAGTTCACCAGGATCCCGGGCTCCTCGTTGGACAGGACGCGGGTGAGCGCGTTGAGGGCCGCCTTCGAGACGCGGTATCC
>Ga0126305_10000371_pt1 | contig 19677 bp, 16 predicted proteins | sample Plot26_FD_92536 | JGI IMG/M metagenome (GOLD analysis project Ga0126305, IMG submission 92536) | Serpentine soil microbial communities from UC McLaughlin Reserve, CA, USA - Plot26 | ecosystem: Environmental > Terrestrial > Soil > Grasslands | place: USA: UC McLaughlin Reserve, Lake County... | reverse complement strand
TCGACGAGCACCGGGGATCCGCAGCGATCCTCGCCAACCAGCGCGAACAGGCGGGCGTTGAGGGTCGCCAGCGTTTCGGGCGACGGGATCGCGCGCTGCAGCAACGAGTACTGGACGATGCGTGATGGCGCGGGATCGACTTCGATGGCGACGATATCGATAGCCGCTGACGGCGGATGTGATTCGAGATCGAGCAGCAGCAGCGTGCGAAGTATGCGCGGATCGCGGATCGGTGCCGGCAATTGCAGGATCCGCGTGTGGGTGGACTTGTCGACCAGCCGCAGATCGAGACGAATCGCAGCGCCGGCACGGTCGGCGCGTTCGAGGGAAGAGGACAGCGGCTCGAGCAGGCGCGCGAACACGAATGACAGTGGTTCGAGCGAATCGAGCGGCCATTCCAGTTCCATGAACTGAACGTATCGGGGAACGCCGGGATCGGGGATCAGCGGGCGCGGATCGATGCCGCACGCCAGGCGCTGCAGGGCCACCGCCGGCTGGCCAAATCGTGAAGAGACCTCGTCAGCCGCCAATGCGGCGAACTCCCCCACACTCCGAATTCCCCACCGAGCCATGATCACCAGCGGATCCGAGCGGGTCGGCCTGGATCCAGGCGGCCGAAGATGCTCGAGGAGTTGTAACGGCAATGGAGCAAGCGCTGCCGCCACATCACTCGTAACGACTGCCGGTGCGTCATCGCACAGAGCGAGTAATCGCGTCGTGGTTTGCGTCGGAGCGATGGTGATTCGGGCCTTGATGCCGCGATCCGAGGCCGTCCGTTCGAGTTCGGCCGCGATCCCGTGCGCGTCACCGAGCAACCGGCCGAGCCCGGATACGTCAAGAACGACCGATGCCGCACCATGTCGCTCGATTCGTGGAGAGAACTCGCGTGCCAGCGCCATCACGGCTCCGGGCTGCGCGTCGGTTCTGCCCATGACACAGGCGAAGAGCGCTGCCGGCTGACGAGATTCCAACGTCGCGGGACGGATCTCGACGACCGGCTCTGTCGCCGGCACCAGCCGCGTGACCTGGTCGAACGTGTCACGAGGGTGAATATCGGGAATGGACCGGGCGAGATCGTCGTAACTCGGGATCTTCATGTTCTCGCCGCCACCACACGAGCACGAATATCGAGTGACTGGAGAACACGAGCGCGATCACACGGGCCCGACCATGCCGCACGCGACACGCCGCTGCCTGAATCGAGCGCGATCGTCACACCACCAGGACTTCGTGCGATATGTTCCGTCCCGACCAGCACCGCCGTCGTCTCGCTCGCTTCGATGACGCGCGCGATCCGCATCCAGGTGGTGTAAGGAAATTGCCGGATCGTCATCGGAGGAATATCGGCAAGGTCAAACGCCACGATGCCGAAGCCACCGGCCTGCAGCACGAGGTTCATCGCTTTCAGCGCACGCGCCGCATCACCTCGTTCGCGGATCCACAGTAGTCGCGACAGATCGACTCCACCCTCGGCTGCCGATGCCGGGTCGAACCGGTCATTCGTGTCGATCACCGCCACGACTTCACCGCGCGCGGTCGCACCGGCAAGCAGCCCGCAGAGAATCGAGCTTCGTCCGCTCGAACGCGGTCCAACAATCTCGGAGAGCTGGCCGCGCGTGAGCCCCCCTCGTAAGGGACCATCAATCGCGGGGAACCCCGTCGGCACACGCGCCGCTTCGACTTCCCCCGTCAGCGGCTGGGCCGATGTCAGGGTGAGATCGAGCTTTCGTTCCCTCAGGAGTGATTCGAGCGCGGCCCGCGAAGCCATTTTCGCTTTATATTCGCCTAACCGCTGCAATCGAAACAAGACACAGGATATGGGGGTGCTAAGGTGCCGGGGTGCCAAGGTGCCTGGGTGCCAAGGTGCCTAGGTGCCGGGTACCTCGGTGCCTGGGTGCCTGGGTGCCAGGTGCCAATGTGCTCACACTCCGCACCTCCGCACTCCGCACTCCGCACTCCGCACTTCGCACTTCGCACTCAGCACTCAGCACTCAGCACTCAGCACTCAGCACTCAGCACTACAATGTGTTGTTGTTGTCGTCGTTCTTCAAGCGGGCTCTTGCGGCCCTCACCTACCGTGATTTCAGGATCCTTTGGCTCGGTGCATTCGCCTCCACGGTTGGGACGTGGATGCAGAAAGTCGCGCAGAGCTGGCTGATTCTCGACCTGACAAAATCCTCCTTCTTTCTGGGCCTCGACGACTTTCTTGGGCAATTGCCCATCCTGTTGTTCACCGTCGTCGGCGGCGTTATCGCGGACCGGCACGATCGCCGGCGCCTGCTGCTCAGTTCCCAATACGTGCAGATGACCACCGCCTTTACCCTCGCGGGGCTCGTCTGGACCGGACACATCCGCATCGAATTCGTTCTGATACTCTCGTGCCTTACCGGTTTTGCCCAGGCGTTTGGCGGTCCCGCCTACCAGTCACTGATCCCCACACTCGTCCAGAAGCAGCACCTTCCGAATGCGATCGCGCTGAATTCGATCCAGTTCAATCTTTCCCGCATTTTCGGATCGCTGCTCGCTGGAGCGGCACTCGCGGCCTTCGGAACAGCGATCTGCTTCGGTCTCAACGGGCTGTCGTTCATCGTCGTGATCTTCGCGCTGCTGGCGCTGTCGGTGAAGCACATCAAACCGGCGGAACACAAACCGATGCTGCAGGAGATGCGCGGGGGCTTCGCCTACATGCGCAGTGAGCCAACGCTCACCGCGCTGACCGTGCTCGCCTGCCTCACGACGTTTTTAGGCCTGCCGCTGTTGACGCTGTTGCCGGTCTTCGCACGCGACATTTTCCACGGCGATATCGGTCTCTACAGCCGGATGATGGCGTTCTCAGGCGCGGGTTCGGTGGTGGGCGCACTGATCGTCGCCTGGCTGGGGCGTTTCAAGCACATGGGGATGACGCTGCTGGTGATGGGCGTGATCTTCGGCGTGCTGCTGGTCGGCTTCTCGATCTCACGCGTATTGTGGGTGAGCGAAGCGCTCCTCTTCCTCGCCGGCGGTTCGGTGATGATGCTGACCGCGATGACGTCATCACTGGTGCAGCTGATCGTGCCCGATCACCTGCGCGGACGCGTCGTGAGCATCTACATGGTCGCATTTCGCGGCGGGATGCCGCTCGGCAGCTTGACGGCAGGCTATTTCGCGAGCCTCACCAGCGTGCCCATCGTCCTCGCAGCCAACGGCACGCTGGTGTCATTGATGGCGATCTACTTCCTCAGCAGAAGCCATGGAGTCCGGGAGCTGTGAGTCAGCTGCCAGCTTGCAGCTTCCAGCTTCCAGCAATTGGTGAACGGAAGCGGGAAGCGGGTAGCTAGGAATTAGCTATCCAGTAAACCCCCAGTCCGATTGACGCGACGGCGGTTGCGCCTGCGGCAACCTGGCCGAGCCGCGCGCCGATCCGCGCCGACATGACGCTCGCGAAGGCGACGCCGAACATCGACATCGAGATCAGGATGCCGACGGCGAAGACCAGGATCAGCACCAGCAGCATCGGCAGCGAGGCGCTTCGCACGCTGTCGCCAAAGGGCGCGAGCAGCGTCAACGCACGCAGACTGCTGACCGCGAAGGCGGCGCCAACGATAGTGGGGAGTTGCGAGTGGGCGGTAGCCAGCGGGTGGCCAGCGCGCCTGCCGATGTGCAAGTGCCATCCGGCGGCCTGGTGAACATGGGAGTGGGCGTGCGCATAGACGCGTCCGGTAGCCACGCCCCACAAGCCGATCCCGCCCAGGGCGATCAGCATCAATCCGCCGAGAACTTCTCCACCGCGCTCAAACGAAAGCGGCAGAGACCAGCCGAGGAGCACCAGCGCGCCGGCGCCGAGCGCCAGCAGGAGCGCGTGACCCACCGCGAAACGGACGGCGATGCCCAGCGCTCGCGAACGATGTCCTGCAGCCGTCGTTCCGGCGGTGCCGAGTGACAACGCCGCGATCCCCATCAGGTGATCGGCGCCAAGCCCGTGGACGAAGCCGAGGAGCAGCGCGGTAGAAAGCAGCAGCACGATCCAGCGATTGTATCAGCGGCGATTGAGACAAAAAAAGGGCGGGCCCGAAGGCCCGCCCTGTGAAATCCGTCTACGCGCGTTGCGCCTAGAAGGTGTACTTCACGCCGACGCGGAACTGCCGGCGTCCCTGGAAGGACGATGGCTTCCCGTAGAGCGAGTTGTCACGCATTCTTCCGCCCGAGGCGCGGATCGCGTTGGCGAGGAAGACCGGATCGTATCCGGTCTGCAGCAGGTAGATGTCGCGAGCGGATGCGACGCCCGGCGTCGTCACCGACGACGCGATGGTCGACGGCACGGTGAAGTTGTCACGCCACGGAGTGGTCGTGATGTTGGTCACGCCGTTCTGGTTGAAGGCGTTGTCGATGTTCAGGTTCACGTTGAACCGGTGCCCGCCGAACATCCTGAAGTCATGCTGCAGGAACAGGTCGGTCTGCGACGTCATCGGCAGACGGCCGAGATCGCCGCGGCCGTTGATGAACGTCGGGCTGTAGCCGAGCAGGTTGATGAACGTCGACTTCGGCCCGCCGGAGGTGACCTGCGTATAGCTGCCGATGTTGGTGCCCCAGGGCAGGTCGTAGGTCGCCTGCACCTTCAGGTAGTGCGGCCGATCCGTCGGCAGCAAACCGAGGACGGGCTGCGCGTTCTTGTCGAACACCAGGTACTCGCCGTCGAAGTAGCGGTTGACGTTCGGCGAGTTGCGGCCGTTCTCGTCCGAGCTGGCCAGACCGCCGTAGTTGCCGAACAGGCGGCTCCAGGTGTAGCTGGTGTTGAGTGACCAGCGGTTCGAGAATCGCTTGATCAGGCGGAACTCGAGGCCGTCGTACTGGCGCTCTGCGGTCGGCAGGGCCGGCACCGGCGAAGGCAGGATGTGTTCGGCCACGCCCTCGCCTGGATTGGCGATGAAGAACACCTCACCGACACCGGGGACGAGAACGCCGACGTCTTCAATCGTGCGATCGAGCCACTTGTGCGTGTAACGAACACCGACCGACATCGAGCGTCCGAGCTCATGATCGAGGCCGCCGGTCAATTCACCCGTCTGCACCGGTTTGAGATCCGGATCGATCGTGTTCTGTTCGCGACCGAAGTAGGACGTCAGTTTGGGATCCGCTTCATTCGCTGGATGGCGGCGATCGTTCTGCTCGATGAACGTCCCGGGACAGCCGGTGGGGCCTTCCTGGCAGTTGATCGATTTCCAGTCGTAGGTGTCGAGCGTCCACATGTACTGGATCCAGTGTTCGGCGCCGAACGAACCGCGCGGCATCTCCAGCTTGGTGATGTCGAAGTACGCGCCATAGCTGCCGTACGCCTTCCACTTGCTGTTGCCCTTGATGTCGTAGGCGAAGCCAATGCGCGGCGCGATCTTGTCCTGGAAGCGGTAATCGATACCCGGGAACTCGCCCCGGAACGACGGAACGTGCTCGTTTTCAGTCCGAACCCCGGCATTCAAGGTGAAGTTGTTCTTGATCGTCCAGCTGTCCTGCGCCCAGAAGCTCCAGTTGTTCGACGAGACGTCGCCGACCGTGACGACGCCCTTCGAAACGGTGTAGAAGCCGTAAGCACCTCGCTGGTTTTGGATGCCGGTGAGCGTACTGTTATAGCCGGTGTTCCAGGAGAGCGTGATCGTGGGCTCCTGCGCACCGGAATCGACCGCGTTTCCAAGCCGTTCGAAGCGCCCGCCGACCTTGATCTGGTGATCGCCGAAGGCCGACTTGAACCAGGTGAAGTTCGCGTTCATGTAGGCGCGGTCGTATTTGTCCTGGAGGGTTCTCGACGTGGACTTGTTGTCCGTAAACCCGGACTTCTGCCGCAGGGCAGAAGGTGTTTCAGGGTAGGGGCACTGTGCGGATCCCGGCACGGCGTCAGAGTCGCAGTTCGCGCCGCTGAAGGTGTGCAGGAGCTGTGTTCCGGCGAAGCCGTCGGGGCTCTTGGTATTGGTCACCCAGTAGCCGGCCTGGAAATTGGCGAAGAACTTCGGTGTCACGACCCAGTCCAGATTCCCGGAGTACAAGTCGTTGTTACCGTTCGCACCGGTCCGCTCCCATCGGTCCTTGAAACCTTCTTCGGTCGCGTCCCAGGTGGCGGTGTTGAAGCCGTTGGTCGAGGAACCGTCTGCGAAGACCGATCCGTCTGGCTGGATCGTGTTGGCGGCTGGTAATGACCCGCGATTCGCCGAGCGTGTCAGCGCGGTGCTTAGTTTCAGGCGCATCGAGTTGTTCAACTGCGTCGTGATATTCCCGTTGTAATACTTCGCATCGCTCCAGCTCGTCATCGTCTTGGTCGTGTACGGGGCCGGCGAGTTGCGGAAGGTCGTCGTCCGCTCGTTGTCGGTCCGGTTGTAGCTGAGTCCAGCGTAGAACCACGCGCGGTTCTGGAACACAGGACCGCCGATGTCGCCGATCGGATTCCAATTGTCGAACTGTGTGTCCGGTGTCGAGACGAACTCCGGTACGCCGGTGCAGGTGTTCTGGGTGCAGTCGGTGAACGGATTGATGCGCCAGCCCTTCTGGGGCGCGGCCTGCATGCTTTCGTTGCGGAAATAGGTGCCGGCAAAACCATGGAATGCGTTGCTGCCGCTCTTGGAGATGGCGCTGAGGACACCGCCGGTGGACCCGCCGTACTCGGCGGCGTAGCCGGAAGACTTGACCTGGATCTCCGAGAGGAAATCGGTGAAGACGGTCTTTCCTGACACGCCGGTGCGCAGATTGGTCGTGTCCATGCCGTCGACGACGAAGCGATTCTCGGAACCGCTCGAGCCGTCGATCGACAGACCGCCTGCGCGCGACTCATCGTTCGTGCCCGGCGCAGTCGTCACCGCCGTGGTGAAGTCGCGTCCGCGCGGAATGCGCTCGAGCAGATCCTTGGTGATGCTCGCCGAGGCCGCGTTCTGCTTGACGTCGATGATCGGCGACTCGGCGGTGACCGTCACGGCCTCCGTCACGCCGGCCAGCCCCATCGACATGTCGATCTTGAGCAACTGTCCGAGCTGAACTTCGACATCCGGCTGGATCTTGTCGCCGAATCCGGCGAGCTTGGCCGTCAATGTGTAGCGCCCCGGGGGCAGCGCCGGGAAGCGATACGCGCCGCTCGAGTCGCTCGTCGCGGTGGTGACACCAACCGCCGCCGGGCTCCGCGCTTCGATCGTCACGCCAGGCAGCACCGAACCGGAGCTGTCTTTCACGACGCCTTGGATGGATCCCGCCTGCTCCTGTGCCGTCGCGAGATTCGCGAACAACATCAGACAGGCGAAAACCGCGCACAGGGTTGCGCTACGTTTCATCTTTCCTCCTCCACGAGAACAAAGGTCTTGCAAAAAAACCCAGATAACTGGGATGTAGGTTGTGGCGGATTGTAGTGCAGCTGAAGCGCTTCTCAACACGGAAGTTACACCGTTCGTCACATCCAATATTCAGGACGTCCCACGCCACGAAACTCCAATCAATTGGTTCCACTAAAAACGTATGGGTACATAGAAAAACGGGGGCTAAATTCGCCCCCGCCCTTCACCCTTCGCACCCTGGAACTACGAACCTTTGGACGTCTACCTCCGGCCCTCGGACGACCTACCTACTTGCGCCGCGTGATCTGGTCCCAGAGGGCGGCGCCACCGCCGCCGACGACAGCGCCGATCAGCGCACCCTTCTTGCCGCCAACCGCCGCGCCGAGACCCGCGCCGACACCCGCGGAGGACCCGATGATGATCGCGCTCTTCTTCACCGAACGCGACTTCCTCACCGGCTCGTCGTAGACCAGCTGTCGTGTCCGCACCACCGGCGCTCTCGAAGAGGCGCGAACGATGCGTGTGTCACCAAGCCCTTCGTCCGCGTACTGCGGTCTCGCGGCAGTGTAGCGAACAGCAGCGGGCTGCGCGAACGCTGTTGCGGGAGCATATCCCGCGGGAGCGTAAGCGGCCTGCGTCGCATACGCAGCTTGCGGATCGGCGCTGACGCACTCCACCTGCGAGACGGTGGCGCCATTCACGACGACCGGCCGCACCAGCGCGCGCTGATCGGGTTCGCAGCTGACTAACACTGGCGACGCACCTGGTGCGCCCGCGACGTCCTGCGCCCGGACGGCGGTGGCTCCCTGCGTCGCGCCGCATCCATAAGTGAAGGCCAGCGCACCGACCGCGATCGCTCCGGTTGCGCTTCCCCACAACGACTTCGTTTGCATGCCTCTCATTGGCTCTCCTCCGGTTGCTGCCTTACTGGTTCCACAGGCGATGCCAACACGAAATCGTTCAAAACACGTGAATTTACGGCAGTTTGTCCAGTGTTCCGCGGGGTGACACAATCACATTGTCCTCAGGACGGCTCAACTGTTCGCTTTTGTGTCCGCGCGATCCGGACGACCTCATGGCCCACATTCTCGTCGTCGAAGATGACCAGGACATCGCCGATCTCATCGTCCATTACCTTCACAACGCGGGTTACACCACTGATCGACTCGCGTCTGGCGCTGGAGTGATGCGGCAGCTGCAGCAGACCGCCGCGGATCTGGTGATCCTCGACTTGATGCTCCCGGGCTTGAGTGGAATGGCGGTGTGTCGCGCGATGCGCGAGGATGCAGCGACCGCTCACGTGCCGATCATCATGCTGACCGCTCGCGGGGATGAAGCCGATCGACTGGCAGGTTTCGCACAAGGCGCCGACGACTATGTCACCAAGCCATTCAGTGCGAAGGAACTGGTCGCCCGCGTCGGGGCGCGGCTGCGTCGCCCCGGAACGGGAGCCAACGGTGAAGCAGGCGTGCTGCGATACGGTGACATCGTCGTCGACGCCGATCGACACCGGGTCACGGTTGAAGGCAAGGACGTTCGTCTGACCGCCAAGGAGTTCCTGCTCCTGCAATACCTGGTTCGGCATCGAGGGCGTGTGCTCTCGCGAGACCTCCTGCTCACCGATGTCTGGGGATACCAGTACACGGGCGGCACGAGGACCGTCGACGTGCACATCCGTCGACTCAGGGAGAAACTGCCCTCTCTGAACGACTCGATCGAAACCGTCAAACAGTTCGGATACCGCCTGGCGTGACCTCCCGCTCGCGCGTCTTTCTCGCGTGCCTGGCGCTCTCGGCTTCGCCGGTGCTGGCGGCCGCGCTGCTCTTCGTGATCTTCATTCCCTTCGCCGGAATAACCGATCACCTCGCTGCGACACGGACCGTCGCCTTCGCGGCTACGGGTGCGGGTCTTGCGATCGCCGCCGCGCTCGCGTGGACCGCGGCACAGGTAGTCGCGCGACGCACGCGCTCCATGCTGGACGACTCGGCGGGGGTAACGCTGCGCCGCGAAGCGGAGCTCACGTCGGACCGCACCCGCATGGAAGCGATCCTCGGCGGCATGATCGAAGGTGTGTTGATCGTCAACGAGTACGGCCGGCTGCAACTGGTCAACAGCGCGGCCAGGAGGATGCTGAACCTCACCGGCGATCCTGTCGGACGCCACTACCTGGAGATCGTGCGCCATCCGAACATCGCGGCGCAGCTCGGTTACGCCCTGAACGGAGAGGCAACCGCGGGTCGGGAGCTGGTGCTGCCGCAGGCGCCGGGCGTGATCTTCGTCGCGCGCAGCGCGCCGGTCGCCGCCGGGGCCACCGTCGGCGCGGTGCTGGTGCTGCACGACATCACCGACCTGCGCAAGGCGGACCAGATCCGCCGCGATTTCGTCGCCAACGTCTCGCACGAGCTGCGCACGCCGCTCACCGCCGTGCGCGGATACGTCGAAGCACTGATCGACGGAACCGGTGATGCCGAGCAGGTGCAGTCCTTCCTCGAAACGATCGCGCGTCACACCGGCCGGATGGAGCGGCTGGTCCGCGACCTTCTCCGGCTGGCGCGCCTCGACGCCGGGCAGGAGCCGGTCGAACAGCTGCCCTGTGACCTCTCATCGCTGCTCACCGGCGTTGAGACTGACCTCGAAGCGACGATCGAACAGCGCGCACTGACCATCGTTGCCGAGATCGCGCCGAACGCGGCGATCGCTCTCGGCGATCCCTCGAAGCTGCACGACGTACTTCGGAACCTGCTCGAGAATGCAACCAACTACTCGCCCGAAGGAGGCACCATCACCATTGCCACGCGACGGGTCGGTGAACGCGTCGTCCTGACGGTGGCGGATGAAGGCCCCGGAATCCCGGCTACAGACCTGGCGCGTGTATTCGAGCGGTTCTATCGGGTCGACGAGTCGCGCGCCCGCGATCGCCGCGATCCCGGAGGAACGGGGCTGGGTCTGGCGATCGTGAAGCACCTGGTCGAGTTGCAGGGGGGGAAAGTCACGGCCGCCAACGGCCCCGGTCGCGGCGCCGTCTTCACGCTGGAGTTACCGGCGCGGGAGTCGTGATGAGTGGAGAGGGTGCACGTGCACCCTTCTCAAGTCATCAGGGCGCGATGGTCTGCGCGACGATCCACCACGTGATCGCGGCGATCGCTGCAGAGGCCGGGATCGTCAGCACCCATGCCCACACGATTCGTCCGGCCACGCCCCATCTGACCGCTGACAGGCGCTTGATCGAGCCGACGCCGATGATCGCGCCGGTGATCGTATGAGTCGTGCTGACCGGCACGCCAAGATGAGTGGCCGTGAACAGCGAAACAGCGCCGGCTGTTTCCGCGGCGAACCCGCCGACCGGCTGGAGCTTGGTGATCTTCGAGCCCATGGTATGGATGATCCGCCATCCACCCGAGAGTGTTCCGAGCGCGATCGCTGCATGGGCTGACAGCACGACCCACAGATCGATCCTGAACTCCGAGATGTAGCCACCCGCGAAGAGCACGCCGGCAATGATGCCCATCGTCTTCTGCGCGTCGTTGCCGCCGTGACCGAGGCTGTAGGCCGCCGCCGACAGCAGTTGCAGCCGCCGGAACCAGTGATCCACCTTGCCCGGTGACGTGCGCTGAAAGATCCACATGATCATCACCATGATCAGGAACCCCAGGGTCATGCCGATCATCGGTGCCAGCACGATGAAGATGAGAGTCTTGATCCAGCCTGCGGGGATGATCGCGCCGAAGCCGGCTTTTGCGACGGCCGCGCCCGCGTACCCGCCGATCAGCGCATGCGATGAACTGGTCGGCAGGCCGTAGTACCAGGTGATGAGATCCCAGATGATCGCGCCCATCAGGCCGGCGAAGATGACCGCGAAAGTGACGACCTTGATATCGACCAGACCGCTGCCGACGGTCTTCGCGACACCGGTTCCGAAGGTGAAGGCCGCGATGAAATTGAAGAAGGCTGCCCAGATCACCGCCTTACCCGGCGTCAGCACCCGGGTGGACACGACCGTCGCAATCGAGTTGGCGGCGTCGTGGAACCCGTTGATGTAATCGAACAGCAGGGCAACGATGATCAGCGCGAAGACTGCGAGAAGGTTGGTGTCCATCCCGCTTATGCGTGCTTGACCACAACGCCCTCGAGCACGTTGGCGACGTCCTCGCAGCGATCGGTCGCGGCCTCGAGAAAATCGAGGACCTCCTTCCATTTGATGATCGAAATGGCATCCTTCTCTTCTTCGAACAGCCGGCGGAGCGCGAGCTGGTGAGCGCGGTCGGCTTCGTTTTCGAGCCGGTTGATTTCGACCGCGCAGCCCGAGATCCCCTGCTTCTTGCCGAGCGCCTTCATCGCCATCACCAGCTGGTCGGCGCAGGCGATGATGATGCGCGCCTGCTCGCGCGCGTCCGGACGCACATGATCGATCTGATAGAGACGCAGTACGCCGGCCGAATCATCGATCGCGTCGATGACGTCGTCGAGTGACCGGGCCAGGGCGTGGATGTCTTCACGGTCGAGCGGGGTCACGAAGGTCTTGTGCAGGCGCTGAATCACTTCGTGCGTCAGGAAATCGCACTTGTGCTCCACTTCCTTGATTTCGTCAGCCTTGTCCCACAGGGGCTGCTCGGGCGCGAGCATCTCCTGCAGCAGTCCGGCGCCGCGCCGGATCTCTTCGGCCATGGCGACGAAATCGTCGAAGAACTTCTCTTCCCTGGGAATCAGTCTGAAAGCCACGCGCCCTCCGGGCCGAATGTTAGCAGATGGAAAGAGGCCACAGCCCGGCGGTCACGGATGTTACACGGACGAAACATGGCAGACCAGGAGTTAACAGATCAGAAACCCGCCCGTGACCTCCTCGAAACGCGGCGCTTTTAAGCTCCAGTACCAGGAGCTGCCATTGAAACTGCACAGAGACTGCGGTGGGCGTGGGCACTGGTCCTGGTAGGTGCGGTACTCGAGTGTTCGTTGATCGCGCGTGTGGCCACGGCGCGGATGGAGCGGCGCAGAAGGGCATGTAGATGAAGGACGCGTCGAAGCTCAAGACTGTCGTGTTTGCCTGCGTGCAGAACGCAGGGCGATCGCAGATGGCGGCCGCCTGGTTCAACCTGCTGTCCGATCCGGCACGCGCCCGCGCGGTTTCAGCCGGGACCTCTCCGGCACCGGCTGTTCATGCAGAAGTCGTCGCCGCGATGCGGGAAGTCGGCATCGATCTTTGTCAGGCGCAGCCTCGAAAGCTGACCGAGGACCTGGCTCGCAGCGCGGACCGCATGGTGACTATGGGGTGCGACGAGAACTGTCCCTACATACCCGGTCTGGCCGTGGAGGACTGGCCGCTCCCGGATCCGAAGGAGCAGCCAGTTGAACGAGTGCGAGAGATCCGTGACGAGATCCGCCGGCGGGTCGAGGATCTGCTTGGACGGCTGTAGCTCCTGTCATTTGCAACAGGTCGATGGGCTGTCGCAGCACGCAACCGGCTTGGCGGCACGGATGAACGCACTGGCGATCAGTCCGTCCACCTGCGGCGCGATCGACGCCACGTCGAGACCAGCCTCAGTCAGGAACTGACGCGCGTCCTCGAGTTGATAGACACGCCACGGCTCGACGGTGATCGATTCGAATCCAGCGTCAGCGAGCAACCGGGAGTATTCCTCCTCGTGCAGTGCGCCGGCAACACAGCCGACCCAGAGTTCCATGCTCTTTCGCACCGCGTCCGGCACGTCACCGCGAACGACGACATCGGAGACGCCGAAGCGACCGCCGGGCTTGAGCACACGAAAGGCCTCTCGAAGCACCCGCCCCTTGTCGGCTGAAAGGTTGACGACGCAGTTCGAGATGATGACGTCGACGCTGTTGTCGGGCAGCGGCACCTGCTCGATCTCTCCTTTCAGGAATTCGACGTTGCTCACCCCCGCCTTGCTTTGGTTCTCACGCGCAAGTGCCAGCATCTCGTCGGTCATGTCGAGACCGTACACCTTGCCGGTGGTGCCGACGCGCTTCGCCGAGAGCAGGACGTCGATGCCGCCGCCGGAGCCGAGGTCGAGAACCGTCTCTCCTGCTCTCAACTCGATCAGAGCGGTGGGGTTGCCGCATCCCAGTGAAGCGGCAACCGCTTCGGACGGAAGCGCGGCCGTCTCCCCCTCGCCATACAGGTCGCTCGTGATCGGATCGCCACAGCCGCACCCGGTCCCGCAGCAGCCGGTCTTCCCGCCACCGGTCTGCGCCCTGATGGCTGCTTCACCATACTTCTGCTGGATCGTTTCTTTCAGTCCCGGTTCACTCATCGTCGTGCACTCCTTACATTTGCTAATGCGAATATATTGTAACCCTACCTGCGATCTTAATATTTGTCAAGGCGAATGTATGCCGGGTGACCGGCAACTGGCTTCGCTCGAGCTGACGTTCGCAGCGCTTGAACCCGCTGCTGCCGACGGGCGATAAGATCAGAACGATGGAAGACGTACTCACAATCATTCTCGGCGGCGGCCGCGGCAATCGACTCTTTCCTCTCACCCACATGCGCTCGAAGCCGGCGGTGCCGCTCGGGGGGAAATACCGGCTGATCGACATTCCGATCAGCAATTGCCTGCACGCCGGCCTGAAGAAGATCTTCGTCTTGACGCAGTTCAACTCGGCCTCGCTGAATCGACACGTGGCGCAGACCTACCGGCTCGACATGTTCTCGGAAGGCTTCGTCGAGATCCTCGCAGCCGAGCAGACTCCGGATAACCCCGACTGGTTCCAGGGAACCGCCGATGCGGTACGTCAGGCAGCGCAGCATTTTCTTGGCTACGACGCGGATCATTACCTGATCCTCGCCGGCGACCACCTTTACCGGATGGACTTCTGCGATCTGATCGAGTCGCATATCGAGAATCGTGCCGACATCACGATCGCGGCGCAGCCGGTCACGGCCGAAGACGCCACCCAGATGGGGATCCTCCGTTTTGATCACCAGGGGCAGATAACCGGGTTCGAGGAAAAGCCCAACGCTGAACGCCTCGCGGCGATCGGCAGCAGCATCCCGCCTCACTCCCCCGCCGCGCGCAGCGTGAATGCCGGGAAGCCATTCGTGGCCTCGATGGGAATCTACGTGTTCTCGCGCGAGGTCCTGATCGAGGTACTGGAAACGGCCGGCATCGACTTCGGAAAAGAGATCATTCCCAAGTCACTTGGCGTCCGTAATGTCCATCCCTATGTCTACCGGGGTTACTGGGCCGATGTCGGAACCATTCAGGCGTTCTACGACGCGAACATCCAGCTGACGGAGCGGGGCGCGCCGTTCAATTTCTTCCACCCGCGGTTCCCGATCTATACGCGCCCGCGATTCCTGCCCGGGACGCGCGCCTATGCCTGCACGATCGACTCGTCGATCGTCGCCGAGGGCTGCTTCCTGGATCAGTGCGAGATTTCGAACTCTGTCGTCGGGATCCGCACGCACGTCGACCCCGGTTCGAAGATCACCAGGTCGGTGCTGCTGGGGGCCGACACCTATCAGGAAGATATGATCGCCGGTGAGCTGACGCTCGGCGTTGGCAGCAATGTCGTTCTCGATCGAGTGATCATGGACAAGAACGCCAGGATCGGCGATGGCTCGCGCCTGACCAACGCCGCAGGTGTCGATCACGCCGACGGCGACGGCTACTACATTCGCAACGGCATCATCATCGTCCCCAAGAGTGGATCGGTAAAGGCGGGGACCATCGTCTAGGCCGCAGGCGCGGCTATACTTTCGCGTGCCGCCCAGATTTTCGACGCCGATCGCGCTCGCTGTCTCCCTGCTCGCCATTCCAGATCACTCTTTCGCTCAACAGCCCGCCGCAGCGCCCACGCAGAGTCATATCTCGTTCTCGGGCTACATGCAGCCTCAGTACGAGTTCGTCACGAGCGATGGTGAAACCGAGGACCGCGCGTTCTTCCGCCGGTTGTTCGTGACGCTCGACGCGTCGACCGCGAAGGACTGGAGCGCCGAGGTGCAAGCCGATCTGGGTCGCGTCGCCTCCGGCGGCGACCGCATCGTGATCAAGAACGCGTACGTTCAGTACGGGGGCTGGCGCGAGCGCGGGATCACGCTCACTCTCGGCAATCAGAAGCCTCCGTTTTCCCGCTCTTTGATCACGTCCTCCTCAAAGCGCTCCTTCGTCGAACGGCCGTTCACCGGCGACCGCGCATTCGGCAGCCCGGGACGGATGATCGGCCTGAAGGCGGAAGGCTGGCACCGGGAACGATCGATCTACTGGTCAGGAATGGCGGGGATCACGCGACACTCACCTGATGCCGGTGAGGTCCGGCTCGATGGCGCCGCAGAGGGTGGCCAGGGCTGGGCCGAGGGTCCAATGGTGGTCGCGCGCATAGAACTCCATCCGCTCGGAGAGGTTGCTCGTGATCACGGTGACTTCAACCGGGGACCGCTCCGCGTGACCGTCGGCGCGGCCGCCTATGGCTGGTGGAATGATGACGATGCCGAGCCGCACGGTGGTGAAGCGGTGGACGCGGCGAGCGTTGGCGCAGTGGAGCTGAGCGGAGGGCTGAGGGGATCCGGACTGACGATCGAAGCCGAGGTCGAACGAGTCACCGGCGACGCAATCGAGGCCGGCGTTACCCACGGTTTGTACCTCGATGGTCATCTCAGGTTGAACAAGGCCTCGCTGGAATCGGGCTGCATGGTGCTGCGTGAGCGGCTGGAATTACTCGGCGGCGCCGACCTGCTGTCGACCGACGCATTCGACACCTCATGGCATCGGCTCTCGGCAGGGATGAACGTGTACTTGAATCGGCACGCGCTGAAGTTTTCGTTGATGCACCGCGAGTCGTTCAACGAGGGCGGTGTCGAGGGTGCCCGGTCACGCGCCACCTACATTCAAACCCAGTTCGCGTTCTAGTCGTCACATTCTCACAACTTACCTGCAGCACCCCCGTCTAACGTGCCAGGTCGCACGTGTGGAGGCGGGCGGCCTGAAAAACCTGATGGGTGAGGGCTTTCCTACGGGAGGTCCCAATGCTGCACGCAACGTGTCGAGTACTCTGTCTTGGTTTGCTGCTGGTCTTCTGCGCTGCCGACAGCAGGGGCCAGACGATCGATCCCACCAGCCGCCACATCGGCCCGCACGTGCGCGGCGCCACTCCGCAAATCACTGCGCTGATCAAGCGCGCGGTCAGCCGCTCCCCGACTTTTGCGTCACTGGTCGCGGCGCTCGATAGAACCGACGTCATCGTTTACATCGAGCGCACCCGTCGCCTTCCTTCCGGAGTCGACGGGCAACTCGCGTTCAGTGGCGCGGCCGGCCCGCTTCGGTACCTGCGCGCGCAAGTGATCGTGGACCTGGAAGAGGATGCGATGCTCGCCATCGCCGGACACGAGCTGCAACATGCGCTCGAGGTCGCGGCGCACCCGGAGGTGCGTGACGCGGCGACACTCGGAGCGCTTTACGAGAAGATCGGAATCGGGATGTCACACCGCGGGCGGTTCGACACCGCGGCAGCACAGCTGGCGGGCAGGAGAGTCCGAAACGAACTCAATTGAGGCGTCGGAGGATCTTCGGCGTGACGAACCATCGCAGGGTACCGGTCCCTTTCGGTGGAAAGACCTCGAAGTCGATTCTGCAGACCGCACCCTTCTTGAACTCGATTGCCGTGCGTGCACCGATCAGGCGCGCGGCCAGTTCACCCAGGTTCGGCTCATGGCCAACGAGTGCGATCCGCGCCCGTCGCATGTGTTTCCCGAGTTCCTGGAACACAGCGCTCGGCGTGCCGGCCGGCGCAAGCGAGTCGGATAAGACGACCGCCGGTTTCGACGGCACGGCCTGCGCGAAGATATCGGCAGTCTGTTTCGTACGAACCAGCGGGCTGGCGATGATCTGATCGAAGTCGATGTCCAGTTCCACCAGCGCCTTCGCCTCCTTGCGAAGGCGGGAAATGCCGTCTGATGTCAGCGGGCGCTTCGAATCGTCCGGGTAGTCGGACCCGCGCTCTGCAGCGACCCCGTGACGAATCAAGTAAAGCTCGAGGGTGGCCACTAGCGGGCTCCCCCGGCGACGCGACGCTGCTTGCGCACCGGCATCTTCATCTTGAGTTGGCGTGTACGCAACGCCAGCCTCGGCACCAGCACTGCGGTGACGGTGGCGGTGAGTCCCCTGAGCGCCTCGGCCTGGGCGACGTACTTTCCATGCAGCCGCCGGCACTGTTCCTCGATGCGGCCGGCAATCGCGCCGAGGCCTTCATGTGGCGACGCGCGGCCCGCCGGAGCAGCTTGCACCGCGGCGACGTGCGCCTGCAGGATCTGCAGGTCGTGGAGACGTCCCAGATTGTCCTGCGTTCGTTTCAGTGTTCTGACGAGCGAATTGGCGGCCGGCAAGCCGCCGTCGGCGGCGAGTTCCAGACCGTAACGCAGCTTCTTGGCAGCGATTCGAACCTGGTGGAGATGTTCCGGCGCGTAGAGCTGGCCCGCCTGGTCAACCGCAGTCGCGAGACGCTTGGCTCGCTTCAAGAGCCTCCGGCCGAGCTCCTGGCGCCACGTCTGCTCGTCATCGAGCGCGACCGCCTCGCTGACGGAGTGCAGCCGCTGATCGAGCTTGGCGCCGTTCACCTCACCCAGCTTCGAGAGCATGGCTTCACGCTTTTCCGCTCGTTCGGCCATGACGTGCAGCCGCACGTCCTGTAGCGCGGCTTTCGAGAGCTCGTCAGACGACGAGAGCTCGTCGAGCAGGTGAAGGGTTACATCGAGTTCCCGGACCTCCCCGAGAACCCGTGTCAGGCGCCGGATCTTGCGGTTCGCCTTGCCAGCTTTGGACCCTTTCAGCCGGCAGGCCAGAACAGGCACGGCTTCCCGGAGACGCCGGGAGGCGACCCGGGCCTGGTGAACCCCATGGTCATCACCGGCCGCGGCGGAGGGCAGGTAACGGTGCAGGGCACGGACCCTTCTCGTTAGTAATGAAGAGGTTAGCTTGGGTGTCCGACTGCTCATGATACGATTTCGATGCCGACCAAATAGCTCAGGTTTGCCAGTATATCCCGCACCTCGTTAAGCAAGAGCCGCACCGCTGAGCTGACCCAGACACATGCGCATTGCCGCCATCGACATCGGCACCAACTCGATCCATATGATCGTGGTGCAGGTCCGTCCGGATCTGTCGTTCGAAGTGATCGATCGCGAGAAGGACATGGTCCGCCTCGGGGCTGGGGGGCTGGACGGCAGAAGCCTGACCGACACGGCGATTGCCTCGGCCCTGCAGACATTGTCGAAGTTCAAGCGCCTGGCCGAATCACACAAGGTCGACGAGGTCGTCGCGGCGGCCACGAGTGCAACCCGGGAAGCTGATAACGGCGGCGATTTCATCAACGAAGTCGCCCGGCAGACGGGGATTCAGATCCGGATCATACCCGGGGCGGAAGAAGCGCGGTTGATCCACCTCGCTGCGGGGTACGGCGTCGACGTCGGCGGTTCGACCGCCTGCGTGATCGACATCGGCGGGGGCAGCGTTGAAGTGACGCTTGGAACCGCCAGGCAACTGGCAGCCGGCCAGAGCTTCAAAACCGGAGTAATCCGGCTGACGGAGCGCTACGGCAAATCGGATCCCCTTTCAGGACACGACGAACGTCGCCTGGTCAAGCACATCAACCGCGAGATGGGTGAATATCTCGCCGGCATCGCGAAACGAGGGTTCGACCGGGTCATCGGTACATCGGGCACGATTCTCAGCCTGGGATCGCTCGCGCTGCTGCACGAAGAAGGGCACGCCATCGCCGAGGTGCGAAACCAGCGGGTGACGGCAAAGGCGATTCGCCGCCTGCGCAAGAGACTGGTCGCCGCAAACCTGGACGAGCGCCTGCAGATGCCGGGCCTCGACCCCAGGCGCGCAGATCTGAGTGTTGCGGGAGCCGTCCTGCTGGACACGGTCCTGCGGCGTCTGGGCGCGCAAGACGTGACCCTCTGCGATCTGGCACTGCGAGAAGGTCTGGTCCTCGATTACATCCACCGGAACAGTGCCCGGATCCGGAAGGCCGAGCGGTACCCCGACGTGCGGCGCCGCAGTATCATCGAGCTGGGGGAGCGCTGCAGGTTCTGGCCGGAGCATGCACATCAAGTGGCTCGGCTCGCGTTGAGCATCTTCGATCAGACGCGCTCGGCTCACGGCTTCGGCGACCGTGAGCGCGAATGGCTCGAATATGGGGCGCTGCTCCATGACGTGGGCGTTCATATCAGCTACGAGCGGCATCATCGCCATTCGTATTACCTGATAAAAAACGGGGATCTCCGCGGGTTCGAGCCTCATGAGAAGGACGTCATCGCGCTGCTGGCGCGCTACCATCGGCAGGGGACGCCGAAGAAGTCACATGAGGGTTATCGTGAGCTCGACGGCAAGCTCCGCAACGTCGTCAAGCGTCTTTCCGCGATGGTCCGCCTCGCGGAAGG
>Ga0126305_10000370_pt1 | contig 19692 bp, 20 predicted proteins | sample Plot26_FD_92536 | JGI IMG/M metagenome (GOLD analysis project Ga0126305, IMG submission 92536) | Serpentine soil microbial communities from UC McLaughlin Reserve, CA, USA - Plot26 | ecosystem: Environmental > Terrestrial > Soil > Grasslands | place: USA: UC McLaughlin Reserve, Lake County... | reverse complement strand
CTCGAGGTTCACAAGCAAGCCGTAGTCGAGCTCGAGCGCACGCTGCGAGAGCTCTGTTTCGCCCTCGACGAGCACGGTCTGCGCCGCGCCGCGGAGCCGGGCTGCCACCTCGGCCTCGCCGGCGTCGAGCTCCACGGCAGCCAGCGCTTGCAGCGTCTCGGCTGCGAGCCTTGAAGCCCGCGGATCCTCGGGAAGAGCCACTAGGTGACCTTGACGTCGAAGCCGACCAGCACGAGCGGCTAGAGCGCGACGGCGAGGATCGCCGAGAGCAGCTGCTTCGTCCGTTCGACGTTGTCGAAGTAGTTCTCGGAGTACGCGACCACCACGCCGATCACGGCATAGAGCACGAAGAGAAACGGAATGCGGCGCATCCTTCGTCATTCCTCGACTTAACGCCAACCAAACGGCCCCCCAGGCGTCGGTTCCTATACTTGCCGCGAAATCGGCACGGGAGCGAGAGATAGGAGGCTGAGAGTGGGGGGAGTGTCCAAGAGGATTTTGCTGTTGCTCGCGATGGCGTTGCTCGTCGTCGGGGCGGCAGGTTGCGGCGGGGACGACGACGACGAGGGCGGCGAGGCCGCGCAGACGGGCGGGACGCTCGTCTTCGCAGGCGCGGCCGACCCGGTCGTCATCGACGGAGCGCTCGTCTCGGACGGCGAGTCGATCAGGGTGATCACGCAGATCTTCGAGACCTTGATCAACCTCAAGCCCGGGACGACGGAGCTCGCCCCCGGCCTCGCGACGGAGTGGGAGGTCAGCCCCGACGCGCTGACGTACACCTTCGCGCTTCGTGAGGGCGTCAAGTTCCACGACGGAACGGACTTCAACGCCGAGGCGGTCTGCTTCAACTTCGACCGTTGGTACAACTTCAAGGGCCCGCTCCAGAGCCCGAGCGCGAGCTACTACTACAGCGCGTTCTTCGGCGGCTTCAAGAACAACGAGAGCGAGGACCTGTCCGATCCCCTCTACAAGAGCTGCGAGGCGCGCAACCCGACGACGGCGGTGATCACGCTGACCAGGCCGTCCGCCTCGCTCCTCGGAGCACTCGTCCAGCAGGCGTTCTCGATCGCGAGCCCCAAGGCGCTCCAGGAGTTCAAGGCGGACGCCGGCACGCTCGACGAGGAGACCGGCTTCCGGCCGACGGGCACCTTCGGCACCGAGCATCCGATCGGCACCGGCCCGTTCGAGTTCGTCTCCTGGACTCGCGAGGACCGCCTCGTCCTCACGCGGTTCGAGGACTACTGGGGCGAGAAGGCCAAGCTCGACGAGCTGATCATCCGGCCGATCGCCGACAACGCGGCTCGTCTTCAGGCGCTCCAGAACGGCGAGATCCAGGGCTACGACCTCGTGGAGCCTCAGGACATCGGCACGATCGAGGGCAGCGACAACCTGAAGATCCTCGACCGGCCGGCGTTCAACGTCGCCTACGTCGGGATCAACCAGGCGAAGAAGCCGATGGACAACCTCAAGGTCCGGCAGGCCGTCGCGCACGGGCTCGACCGGCAGGCGGTCGTGGACAGCTTCTACGGCGGCCGCGGTGTCGTCGCGAACCAGATGATGCCGCCAGAGGTCGAGGGCTACGCCGACACGGTCGAGGAATATCCCTACGACCCGGAGCGGGCGAAGCAGCTCCTCCAGGAGGCCGGCGTGCAGATGCCGCTGGAGATCGAGTTCTGGTACCCGAGCGACATCTCCCGGCCGTACATGCCGAACCCGAAAAACAACTTCGAGGCCTTCGCGGCCAGTCTGAACAAGTCCGGCTTCAAGGTCGTTCCGAAGACCGCCCCGTGGGATCCGGACTACCTCGGTCGGGTCGATGAGGGCAATGCCGGCCACCTGCATCTGATCGGATGGACGGGCGACTTCGCAGACGCGGACAACTTCATCGGGACGTTCTTCCAGGACTTCAACCCGCAGTTCGGCTTCCGTGACCCAGAGCTGTTCAAGATGCTGGACGACGCCGAGGTCGAGGCCGACCGCCAGGCGCGCATCGACATGTACAAGGAGGCGAACCAGCACATCATGGAAACGCTGCCTGCGGTTCCGTATGCGCACACGAAGCCGGCGCTCGCCTTCCGCTCGGACATCGAGGGATTCGTGCCGAGCCCGACGACCAACGAGCTCTTCAACACCGTCACGATCGGCGAGGGAAGCGAGTAGACACGAGTACCTAGCATTCAGCCGGCGGACGTAGAGCGTGCTCCGCTTCGTCGTCCGTCGGCTGTTGCTGCTCGTCCCGATCCTCCTCGGGCTCTCGCTCCTGGTCTTCCTCTGGATCAGGGCTCTCCCGGCCGGTCCAGCCCAGTCCCTGCTCGGCGAGCGGGCAACGCCCGAGACGATCAGGCAGATCGAGGAGCAGTACGGCCTCAACGAGCCGATCCACGTCCAGTACTGGAGCTACCTGAAGACGGTCGGCACCGGCGACCTCGGCACGACGATCCGGACTCGCCGCCCGGTCACGGACGAGCTCAGGGAGCGGTTCCCGGCCACGATCGAGCTGACGATCGCGGCGCTGCTCTTCGCGACCTTACTCGGCATACCGCTCGGCTTCGTCGCGGCGAAGCGCTACGGAACCTGGGTCGACCACTCGAGCCTCGTCGTGTCGCTGATCGGGATCTCTATCCCGATCTTCTTCCTCGCGATCCTGCTCAAGTACGTCTTCGCGGTGAAGCTCGGGCTCTTACCGACCGTAGGACGGATCTCCGTCCTTATCGACATCGACCACCCGACGAACTTTTACCTGCTCGATGCGCTGATCGCGGGCGACCTCGGGGCGTTCTGGGATGTCACCAAGCACCTGATGCTGCCTGCAATCGCGCTGGGTTCGATCCCGCTGGCGATCACTGCCCGCATCACGCGAGCGGCGGTGCTCGACGTCCAGAACGAGGACTACATCCGAACCGCAAGGGCGAAGGGCCTCGCGCCGCGGATCGTCGACGAGCGCCACATCTTCCGAAACGCGCTGCTGCCGATCATGACCATCATTGGGCTTCAGACCGGCCTCCTTCTCTCGGGCGCCGTCCTGACGGAGACCGTCTTCGCCTTTCCGGGCATGGGTACATGGCTCGTAGAGGCGATCCGCCAGCGTGACTTTCCGATCCTCCAGGGTGGGATCCTCTTCGTCTCGTTCGTCTTCGTCCTGATCAACCTGATCGTGGACATCTCCTACGCCCTCGTAAACCCAAAGATTCGCGTCTCGTGAGCGTCGCGCAGGCCGAAGCACGCGAAGTCCAGCTCGAGGCGCCGAGCGGGCTCTGGAGCGAGGCGTGGCGGCGGCTGCGTAAGAATCCCGCGGCCATCGTCGGCTTCGTGATCGTCGGGATCTTCCTGTTCGTCGCGATCTTCGCTCCGTTGATCGCCCCGGAGGATCCAAGAGGCGCTGGAGTCGACGATCTGCTCCAACGTCGCGGGCCGGCCTGTTGCCCGGGTCCCTCCGCCGAGCACCTCTTCGGACTCGACGAGCAGGGGCGTGACGTGTTCTCGCGCGTCGTCTACGGCGCGCGGTTCTCGCTGCTGATCGGGATCATCGCCACAGCGGTTGGGCTGTCGATCGGAGCGGTCTTCGGCGCGGTTGCCGGCTATTTCGGCGGCGCCGTGGACTCGGTGATTATGCGCCTGACCGACATCATGCTCTCGATCCCCGGCCTGCTGCTTGCGATCGGAATCGTCGCCATGCTCGGGCAGGGTCTCTGGCAGATCATGATCGCGGTCGGCGTTACGCAGATCCCGATCTTCGCCCGGCTCTTGCGCGGCTCGATCTTGGCAACCCGCGAGGCGGATTACGTCCTTGCCGCTCGCTCGGTCGGGGTGCCCGGCCGGACGATCCTCGCGTCGCACATCATCCCGAACTCGGTCTCTCCGGTGATCGTCCAGGGCACTCTCGCCCTGGCGACCGCGATCATCGAGGTCGCGGCGCTCGGCTTCCTCGGTCTCGGCCCCCCGGATCCGGGGACGCCGGAGTGGGGGACGATGCTGACGAACACCACGCGCTACCTCCAGACCGCGCCCCATCTCGCCCTGATTCCCGGCGCCGCAATCGTGATCTCCGTGCTCGGCTTCAACCTGATCGGCGACGGGCTCCGTGAGGCGCTGGATCCCAGGTTCCGAGGTCGCGCATGAATCAGCGTCTCCTCTCCGTCGAGGACCTCGAAGTCCGATTCTGGACGGCCCGCGGGATCATCCATGCCGTCAACGGCGTCTCCTTCGACATCTCGCCCGGAGAGACGCTCGGGATCGTGGGCGAGTCCGGGTGCGGCAAGAGCGTCACCTCGCTGGCGCTGCTCGGGATCCTTCCCCGCGCCGGCCGAGTCACGAACGGGTCCGCGCGCTTCGAGGGCCGCGACCTGATCGGCCTCTCCGACGAGGAGCTCCGCGCGATCCGCGGGAAGGACATCGCGATGATCTTTCAGGACCCGATGACGAGCCTGAACCCGGTGCTCACCATCGGCCGGCAGATCCGCGAGTCGCTCGAGACCCACTTCGACATGGACAAGGACGAGGCCGAGCGCCGCTCGGGTGAGCTGCTCGACCGGGTCGGGATCCCGAGCGCGAGGATGCGTCTGAAGGACTACCCGCACCAGTTCTCGGGCGGCATGCGCCAGCGGGCGATGATCGCGATGGCGCTCGCCTGCGAGCCGAAGGTGCTGATCGCCGACGAGCCGACGACGGCGCTCGACGTCACGATCCAGGCGCAGATCCTCGGCCTGCTGCGCGAGCTGGTCGCCGAGCGCGACACGGCCCTGATCCTGATCACGCACGATCTCGGCGTCGTCGCCGGCATGTGCGAGCGCGTGAACGTGATGTACGCGGGGATGTTCGTGGAGACCGGCTCGGCGCGGCAGGTGTTCGCCAAGCCGCGCCACCCGTACACGCTCGGTCTGCTCCAGAGCGTCCCACGCCTCGACGCGGCGCGGAAGACGGCGCTCCACCCGATCGAGGGCAGCCCGCGCGACATGCTCTTCCCGCCGCAGGCCTGCCCGTTCGCTCCGCGCTGCCGCTTCGAGGTCGACCTTTCTCGCCAGGAGGTGCCGCCGCTCGAGCAGGTCGAGCCCGGTCACAAGGTCGCGTGCTTCAACCCGGTCGGGGTCGAAGAGTGGGAGCAGACTCGTCAGGCAGTGTCGAGATGAGCTCGAACGGGACGCTCGTTCAGCTCGACGACCTGAAGGTCTGGTTCCCGATCAAGAGCGGTGTCGTGATGGACCGCCATGTCGGCGACATCAAGGCCGTGGACGGCGTCTCGCTCGAGATTCAGCGAGGCGAGACCCTCGGCCTGGTCGGGGAGTCGGGCTGCGGCAAGTCGACGGTCGGCCGGGCGATCCTGCGCCTCTACGACCCGACCGCGGGCCGGATCGTCTTCGACGGTCAGGACATCACCACGCTCGGCGAGGCGGAGCTGCGCCCGCTCAGGCGGCGGATGCAGATGGTCTTCCAGGACCCGTACTCATCGCTCAATCCGCGCCACTCGGTCGGCCGGATGGTCAGCGAGCCGATGCGAGTACACGGCCTCGCGGGTCGCCGCGCCTCCGCGCAACGGGTGCGCGAGCTGCTCGAAACGGTCGGCCTGCCGGCCGACGCGGCCTCCCGCTATCCCCACGAGTTCTCGGGTGGTCAGCGCCAGCGGATCGGCGTCGCACGCGCCCTCGCGCTCAATCCGGACTTCATCGTCGCCGACGAGCCGGTGTCGGCGCTCGACGTCTCCATCCAGGCGCAGATCATCAACCTGCTCGAGAACCTCCAGCGGGAGTTCGAGCTCACGTACCTGTTCATCGCCCACGATCTGGCCGTGGTGCGGCACATCTCCGACCGGATCGCGGTCATGTACCTCGGCTCAATCGTCGAGATCTCGCCGGCGGAGGAGCTGTACGACAACCCGCTCCACCCGTACACGATCTCGCTGCTCTCGGCAGTGCCTATCCCGGATCCGGAGGTGGAGACGAAGCGCGAGGCGATCCTGCTCCCGGGCGACTTGCCGAGCCCGGCAAACCCGCCGCCCGCCTGCCGGTTCCATACTCGCTGTCCGTATATCCAGCCCACGCGCTGTACCGAGGACGTGCCGCCGCTGCGAAAGCTCTCGGACGGCCACCTGGTCGCCTGCCACTGGGCGGAGGACATCAAGGCGGGCCGGATCGAGCCGCAGGAGCGCGAGGCGACCGTGACCGAGCAGCTGCCGAGGCCGGTCGAGGCGCCGCCGGTCGTTTAGCAGCGCGGTGTTATAGTACAACATCGGATTTCTTCTAGCACAACCCATCGAGCGGGGCGCTGGAGCGGCGGCGATCGCCTCGACGATTGAGACGGCGATCGCGGAGGACCGGCTCCCGCCCGCCGAGCGGTTGCCCGCCGTTCGCGACCTTGCGGCCGAGCTCGACGTCAGCCCGGCGACCGTCGCCGCCGCCTACCGCACGCTCAAGCAGCGCGGCCTCGTCAGCGCCAATCGCCGCCGCGGCACCATCGTCGCGGCCCAGCCGCCGCTGCGGGTGATCGGCGGCCCGCCGCTGCCGGCGAACACGCGCGACCTTGCGAGCGGCAACCCCGACCCCGCCATGCTGCCGCCGCTCGGGCCGGCGTTCGCCGGTCTCGATCCTGAGCACAAGCTCTACGGGGGGCCGATCCGGCTCCCGCAGCTGGTCGAGCTGGCCAAGGACGACTTCTCGGCCGACGGGATCGAGGGCGACATCGCGGTCGTCGGCGGCGCGCTGGACGGCATCGAGCGAGTCCTGCAGACGCAGCTCAGGCCCGGCGACCGCGTCGTCGTCGAGGACCCGAGCTGGCCGCGCATCGTGGACCTCCTCTACGCCCTCGGGCTGGCGCCCGAGCCGGCTCGGGTCGACGAGCGCGGGCTCGTTCCCGAGGCACTAGGACTCGCGCTCAAGCGTGGGGCAAAGGCGCTGATCGCAACCCCACGCGGCCAGAACCCGACGGGGGCCGCTGTGGACGCCGGACGGGGACGCAGCTTGCGCGAGGTGCTCGCCGGGAAGCCCGGAGTCCTCGTCGTGGAGGACGACTACGTCGCGGCTGTGGCCGGGGCGCCGTATGTCGGGATTCACGGAGCGAGCGAACGCTGGGCGGTGATCCGGTCCCTCTCGAAGGTGCTGGGTCCCGATCTGCGGGTCGCGCCCATGGCGGGCGACGCGCTGACGATCAGTCGCGTCGAAGGTCGGCAGCTGCTCGGACCGGGGTGGGTGAGCCACGTGCTCCAGCAGACGGCTGCGCACCTCTGGTCGAAAGCGACAGACAAGCTCCTGGCCCGAGCTGAGCGGACCTACGCCGAACGCCGGGCGGCGCTCGTCGAGGCGCTCGCCGGACACGGAATCGCGGCGCAAGGCGCTTCCGGGCTCGGCGTGTGGGTCCCGGTCGCGGAGGAAGCGGCAACTGTCCAGCAGCTGCTCGAGCGCGGCTGGGCCGTGAGCCCCGGAGAGCGCTACCGGTTCCACACGGAGCCGGGAATCCGCATCACGACCACCGATCTCGAGCCGAGCGAGGCGAAGGAGCTGGCCGCGGCGCTCGACTCGACTCTGCGCACAGCGACGTCGACCTACGCGGGGTGAGCGTCCGGCGCCTAGGCTTCGGGCTCTCGCGGCAGGTGTGGATCGTCGAGATCGGCGTCTTCCTGAACATGCTCGGGTACGGAGCCGTCCTCCCGTTCGAGATCATCTACCTGCACGACGGCCGGGGCTTCGACCTGGGCGTCGCCGGGCTCGTCGTCGGTCTCGTCACCGGGATCGCGGTCGTGGCCAGTCCGATCGCCGGTGCCGCGATCGATCGGATCGGAGCTCGGGCGACCGCCGGTGCGGGAGGCCTGGCGCTTGCCGCCGGCTACGGCAGCCTGGCGTTTGCCGAGTCGCAGCCGACCGCTTTCGCCGCTGCGACGCTCGCCGGGATCGGGAACGGCGCGCTCGCGCCGAGCCAGTCCGCGCTCATGACGACGCTCGCGCCCCGCGAGCTTCGCCACCGCGCCAGCGCGGTCTCACGGGTCGCGGTCAACGTCGGCATCGGGCTGGGCGGGGCGATCGGCGGTCTCGTCGCGGGATTTGGGCTCCGTGGCTTCATCGCGCTCTTGCTGGCCAATGCCGCGACGTATGTCGTCTACGTCGCGATCCTGATCGCCACAGTCAGGGAGGAGGTCCGTGTGCCCTCGACGGGCGGCTATCGCCGTGTGCTTCGCGACCGGGCCTTCGTCCAGTTCGCGGTGACCAACATCGCGCTCATCGCCGTGGGCTGGGGCGTGCTGGCCTGGATCGTGCCGCCCTTTGCCGATGACCTGGGGATCGCACCGGGCCTGATCGGCCTCCTGTTCCTGGCCAACGCGGCGACGGTGGTCCTGGCGCAGGTGCCGATCGTCAAAGCGGTCGAGGGCCGTAGTCGCGTTGGCGCGCTCGTGCTCGGCGCGGCCGCGTGGGTAGGCGCCTGCCTCCTCGCGGTCCTGGCACAAGGCGCCGAGCCGACCGTCGCCTACGGCTGTCTCATCGCCGCCGCCATTGCCTTCGGCCTCGGTGAGTGCCTGCACGCGACGGTGCTGCTGCCGCTGGTCGCCGACTTCGCCCCGCTCGAGCTTCGTGGGCGCTACATGGCGTCGATCGGCCTGTCGTGGTGGCTGGGCCTCGCGCTCGCGCCGATCCTCGGCGCCCCGCTACTCGCCGTCTCGGCGTCGCTGGCCTTCCTGGTAGCTGCCGCGCTCAGCGGCCTGGCGATCCTGTCGTTGCTGGCGCTCGGAGCCCGGCTTCCCCTCGGCCTTCGGTTGATCCCTCGCCCTCAAACGGCTCCGGTGCCGCGTCCTCTGCTACGGAGTGGGGAATGACCGACATCGACGAGTTCCTGGCCGGCCTGCCCGAGGAGAAGCGAAGCGCGCTCGAGAGCTTGCGCGGGACAATCGCGAAAGCGGCGCCCGAGGCGTTTGAGGCGATCAGCTATGGCGTTCCGGCATTCACGTATCGTGGCCGGCCTCTAGTCTCCTTCGGCGCGGGCAAGCAGCACTGCGCGTTCTACGTCCAGAGCCCGGCCGTGATGCAGGCCCACCGGGACGAGCTGGCCGGGTACGAAACCGCGAAGGGCACGATCCGCTTCGCGCCCCGGCGAGCCGCTGCCGGCAGACCTCGTCACGAAGCTCGTCAAGGCGCGGATCGCCGAGACCGACGCCGCCGAGCGATCACGCTAGGTTTCGAGCGCGGTTGAGAAGCTCGACGGCATGCCGGAAGGGACGCTCGGTTTCCGGATCTCCGGGCGCCTCACCCGCGAGGAGAGCTTCGCGTCTTCGACCCGGACGAGCTCGAGCAGGCGAAAGCCTGGACCGGCGGCGCCTAGGCCGCCGCGTCGCTGATTGGGGGCGGTCCGTCACTCGATGACGGCGCGGGCGACGGTCGGCGGCTCGCGGCCGGCGAGGAGCCAGCCGGCCGCGGCGGCCGCGACGGGGATCCCGACGACCATCAGGACGAGGTAGAGCACCGGGATCCGACCGAGATAGTCGAGCTTGTCGTGGTACGTCGCCGCGAGCATGAGATAGGCGCCGGCGACGCCGAGGAGCGCGCCCAGGAAGGCGAGTCCGCCGGCGGTGGCGGCCGTCAGCGTTCGCCGGATCCTGCTCGTTGCTCCGGTCGCGGTCAGAGTGCGGAGATCGCCGGCGCTCTCGCTGCGGATCAGCCCGACGGTCATGGCGAGGATCGCGAGCGCGAGGAGGGCGCCTGCCGCAGTCGCGATGGCGATGAGTGTCGTGAAGGAGGTGCTCTCGCGCCGTGTCTCGATCGTCAGCCCACCGGCGGCAGCAAGTTCGCGGGCATCGGAGACCTGCTCGCTCGTCAGCGGCCGGCGTGACTCCACCAGCCACCCGGACGGAACTTGCTTCCAGCCGCGGCGGCGAAGACCGTCGAGCGTGATGAACGACGTCGGCGCCATGCCGGTTTCTCCCTTGGGAGAGCCGAAGAGCCTCCGGCTGTCGATCCTCTGGACGTTTGTGACGGCACGTCGGATGAGCTTTGGTTCTCCGCTTCCCTGACTCGCTGTCTCGAAGCGGACAGTGACCAGCTCCTCGGTCCGGACACTCTTGTCGATCAGGAAGTCGGTGTTCGGGTTGATCTCGGCCGGGTCGATTCCGAGGTACCTGAGCAGGGCGGGGGTGGCGATGTAGAGGCGCGATTCGTAGATGTAGCAACCCGATCGTGGGGGCGCGCAAATGAAGGCCCCTGGCACGCTCTCGGGGTCGGCGACTTTCCGTACGAGCGCCTCGGTGCGAAGGATGCGCAGGCGGCCCTCTGGCCGAGCCGGTTCACCCGGTTGGGAGGCGTTGTAGAGCGGGATAACTGCCGCGTCATCGAGATTCGCCGCGAGCTGGCGGACGCGAGCAGCCATTCGTTCAAGCTGGCCCGGCGTTTGAATCGCGACGGCCTCGGGGCCCGCCGTTGCACCGGTATACACGCGGATCTGCCGGTTGGAGAGGTTGGGCGGTTCGCCGGCTGACTTCCTCTCCTCGGCCGCCGCGATGATGACGACAGTCGCGGCGATGCCGAGGGCAAGCGTGATGGCCGCGAGTGCCGCCCCGGAACGAGCTTGGTAGCGGGCGAGGTCTCGCAGCGCCAAACGAACGGCGATCGGGGCGTGCCCCGCCGCCCGGGCGAAGAGGCGAATTGCCAGAGGGCCCAGGAGCAGCGTCCCGAGGATCGTCGCCACGATCCCGGCCACGATGAGCGGCGGTCTGTCTCGGTTCGACAGCACGAGGCTGCCGATGCCCGCCGCGATCAACACCACGGCGACGATTGCCGAGTGGTGTGCGGACTTCGGCCTCCGCGGTCGCGCCGAGAGCGCCAGCGTGACGGGGACGCGGGAAACAGCTCGCCCGGGCCACCAGGCCGCTGCGCTCGCCGCGAGAACCGCGACGAGGCCGATCATTGCGAAGAGTGCCCAAGGCAGGCTGAGCCGGTCGAGACGAAAGTCGAGCGCGGGCTCGAGCGTCGGCTCGACCGTGACCCAGAGTGCGAGACCCGCGACCGTTCCGATCAGTGCCGAACGCTCCGACGACTGCGCCGTTCGTGAGCAGCACGAGTCGAAGGTGCTTCTCGGTCGCGCCGATTGCCGCGAGCATGCCGAGCTGGCGGAGCCGTCGCTGCGCGATGACGGCGAAGCCCGCTGCGGCAACGAGCGAAGCCAGCAACATGAAGACGGTGGCCACGGAGAACATCGCCAGCTCGGGTGCCGGCTGGTAGCTGCCCCGAAGCCGGGACCCGACCAGAGCAGACCGGTCGCCCTGCTGCTCCATGAACGCGCTGACCGCCTCCTCGTCGGCGTCGACCAAGACCGTGACGGTGTCCGCTGCCCCGGCGGACGAGGGTGAGACGAGGGCGAACTCGTCGCTGAGCTCACGCGGGTTCTCGACGATGCCGGCGACGGTCCGGCGACGGCCGTCGAGGCCGACTGACTCCCCGATCTCGAGCCCGAGGAGCGTCGCGACTCCGTCGGTGACGGCGGTCTGATCAGGACCTTCCGGGTAGCTGCCTTGGCGGAGCGCAAGCCCTGCGTACGGCCCGCGGGGCTCCTGAGACCGGAGCTCCACCGTATCGACACTGCCCGGCACGGGCAGCGTGCGGTGGCCGATGACGTCGGTCGTCCCGAACCGTTCCTTGGCGGCGGCGAGACTTGCCTCCAGCTTGCGCGAATCGGCGCCATCCAACTCGAAGAGGGCGTTCGCCGAGCCGAACTCCGCGTAGTCCAGCGGGCCCGAGTTGTGGGCGATCGTGACGCTGCTAACTGCGGCCGCGACCGCAACGGTGAGCAGAGCGATCACCAGGATCTGCTGGCGCCACTCGCGGCGGAATAGCCGCCACGCCCAGCGGATCAGAGGACGGCGTGCGGCGAGTCCGCCTCTGCTCCGTCCTCGGAGTTCCGAACTGTGAGCGAGAGTCGTCATCGCCGGTCAGCCGCGGCGAGCAGCGACTCCGGGGCGGGCGGCGCGACCGTTTGGTCGACGACCTGGCCGTCGCGGAGAAAGACGACGCGGTCGGCCCACGAAGCCAGCTGCGCCTCGTGGGTGACGACGACACCCGCGACGCCGCGCCTTGTGGCTGCCCGCAGCAGTCGCATGACCGCCTCGCCGTTCACGGAGTCCAGAGCGCCGGTCGGCTCGTCCGCGAGCAGCAGCCCGCGCTCGCCGACGATCGCCCGGGCGATCGCAGCCCTTTGGCGCTCGCCGCCCGACAGCTCGTCGGGGTAGCGATCGGCAAGGTCCGCCACGTCGAGCTCCTCCATCGCCTCGAGCCCAGTCGCGCGTGCGGGTCTGGCCCGCATGCCGTCAAGCTCGAGGGGCAGGGTGACATTCTCCATCGCCGTCAGCCCCGGGAGCAGGTTGAAGTCCTGGAAGACATAGCCGATCGACCGCCGACGCATCTGCGCCTGTTCCGAGCGCGAGACGCTCGCAAGGTCAACGCCGTCCACAAACACCTGGCCGGTCGTCGGCTCCTCGAGGCTGCCGGCGATCGTCAAGAGCGTGCTCTTGCCCGAGCCACTCGGCCCCATGATCGCGACCAGCTCGCCGCGCTCGACAGTGAGATCGACGGCGCGGAGCGCGTGCACCTCGGCCGGCCCGGAGCCGTAAATCTTGGACACCTGTTGCAACTCGAGTGCGCTGGTCATCGGGAGGCCTCCTTCGCGCGTGATGGTTCGAGAGAAACGTCAGCCATCGCTGCCGGTGCGGGCGCCGGCAGCTGCTTCAGGCGAACGTCGGCGGCATCGAGCCAGCGAACGATCGCTTCCAGCCGGAAGAGCTCGGCGTCGACGACGAGCGCCAACGCCATGTCGTCCTCTCCGGCCGCGGCCTTGACCTGGGTGTACCGCTGCATGACCTCGATCACGTGCCGGCGGTGCACCTGCAGGATCTCGTGGACGTCGGTCCCGGGGACCTGGAGGGCAACGAGCACCTTGATCACCAGCTCGTCGCGGGGAGGCGGCTCCAGCTCGGGCGGCGTGCGAAGCCACTCGGCCAACGCACGCGCGCCGGTGGACGTGATCCTGTAGCGCTTCCGCGATCGCTCGCCTTCCCCGTTGTCGGTCTCGACGAGCCCGTCCCGTTCGAGGCGCTGCAATGTCGTGTAGACCTGCCCGACGTTGAGTGGCCACACTTCGCCTGTCCGTGCCTCGAACTCGTTCTGGAGCCGCAGGCCGTACTTTGGTCCGTCCGTGAGTAGTGCAAGGAGGGCGTGAGGGACGCTCATGAACCGCTCGCTCTGAACAACATACGCAGTACTATACCGAGTATATAGCGCAAGTGTCTTTAGCCGATCAGCTTCCTCGGCCGCGGAATAGTCCGATGCGGCGACGGTGCGCCGAGTCGTCGATCAGCGTGGCCAGCCTGCGTGCACGCGTTTCCTCCCGCTTCGCGCTGACAACCCAGAAAATCGCCGTCTGCCGGTAGCCGGGCGGCTGCGCCTGGAAGAACTCCCATGCTTTTTCGTTCGCCTGGAGCTGTTCCTCATGCTCCAAGCTGAGCTTGGCTTCGTGCCGATTCTCGTAGGTGTAGACGCCCGTCTTCTCGGGCGTGCGAGCCTCGAACGCTTCGAGCCCGGCCGGGTGCATGCGCCCAGCGCGGGTGAGCTCCTCCACGTGCCGGACGTTGACGACGCTCCAGTTGCTGCCTTGCTTGCGCGGCGTGAAGCGGATGGCGTAGCTGTCGTCGTGGATCCGCCGCCTCACGCCGTCGATCCAGCCGAAGCAGAGCGCCTCGCGGACCGACTCGGTCCAGGTCAGCGAGGGGAGGCCGGTGTGCTTCTTGTGGAACCCGACCACCACCTCGCTTTCCGAGTCGTGGTTCGCCTCGAGCCAGGCGCGGAACTCATCGGAACTCGCGAAGAAGCGCGGCTGCATGCGGAACAGTTTCGCGGGGCTCGCGTGCTGTCGCTTAGGCCACGAAGAAGCTGTGCCGCCAACTACTCGGGACTACGTGTGCCAGGCCTCGTAGAGATGGCCGCCACGCGCCTAGATCTCCTTGCGTGTGCGGATCGAGCGCCGTCCCTGAGCCCTTCGCGATTGCCGGCCGGCGCTCATCGGACACGGAGGATCTCTACTCGAGGGGTTCGACCCTGTAGCCGTTGTCGCGGACGACGACGCGGACACCGGCACCCTTCGCGAGCGGCGCCACGCTCTCACCGGTGAGGCCGAAGACCGCCGCCTCGTTTGTCGGACTGTGGCCGACGACGAGGGCGCGGCCGTCGGCCGGCAGGGCGTCGAGGACTCGGTGGAGCGCGGCGCCGAGCCGCTCCGAGTCTTCCGCCACCAGCTCGGGATCTGCCTCCCGCAGCGCGCCGAGCGCGCCGCTTCCGGCCTTCTGGTAGGCCGCACGCCAGCGATCCTCCACCTGCGAACGCAGGCCCTGCTCGACCACGACGCCGCCCGGCACCTGCTGGCCGAGTACGGCGAGGCAGCACGCGAGCGTCTGCGTCGCACGCTGGGCGCCGGTCGAGACCGCGAGGTGGTAGCCGCCACGGAGCCGCGCTCCGATCGCCAGCGCTGCGGAAACGCCCTCCGCGGTGAGGAGGTCTCCGTCGGCGTCGGTGTGCCGGAGGAGCTCGATCTCCCTGCCCACGAGCACGACGCTAACACCGCTGCCGTCCAAGCGGCGCGCGCGATGAGATCTCTGTTTGTGCGCAGCGGGCTGGAGCTAGGCCGGCACTTCCCCTTGGTGCGTCGCGGCGGGCTCAGGCTGCTCGGCGATCGCCGCCTCGCTCACGCGCAGCACGACATTGCCAGTCTTTTGGCCGCTCTCGACGTAGCGGTTCGCCGCGACGACCTCGTCGAGCGCGTAGCGCCGCTCGATGACCGGCCGATACCTGCCGGTCTCGACGAGCTCCTTGACGAGGAGAAGGTCTTCCTTGCGATAGCGACCGACACCGAGCCTCGCCCGCCTGCTGCCGACGAACCGTGTGACGAGACCGAGGGGCAGCAGGTGGTACATGAACCCGACGTCCATCGAGACATAGATCCCACCCGGCTTCAGCGAGCGCCGGCAGCGCCGGAACGAGTGCTTGCCGACGGCGTCGAAGACCACGTCGTACATCTCGCCGTTCTTGGTGAAGTCCTCTCGAAACCGGTCGAGGACTTTCCGCGCGCCCAGCGACCGCACGACCTCGACGTCCTTCGTGTCGCACACCGCCGTCACGTCAGCCTCGAAATGGTTTGCGAGGAGCTGGACTGCGGCTGTTCCCACGGAGCCTGCGGCGCCGTAGACGAGGACGTTCTTGCCCCGCAGGGGATACGCCGGTCGCAGGCAGCTAATTGCGAGGAGCGACCCGTCGGGAACGGCGGCCGCTTCCTCGTACGTGAGCGTTGTCGGCTTCTGCGCGACCGGGCCGCTCTCGCTCACGGCGACGTATTCCGCGTTCGCGCCTGCCTTGATGCCGAACACCTCGTCGCCGACTCGGAACTCGGTCACTGCCGTCCCGACCTCGTCGACACTGCCTGCGAACTCCGTGCCGGTGCTCGTGCGTCTCGGCCGGCGAATGCCGGTAAAGAGCCGGATGAGCCGGTACTCGACGTGACGCACGCCCATGGCGTCGCCGCGCGTGACCGACGACGCATGGACCTTGACGAGCACCTCGTCCTCCTTCGGGAGGGGCCGCTCGACTTCGACGACCCGCAGAATCTCTGGAGGGCCGTACCGATCCTGGACGACTGCTCTCATCAGGACACTCCTTCTCGCCGCGCTCGTTGAATTGGCACGCCGTGCTTCCATGCGCGTCCCGCCCGGTAGAGCTCGGCGGGCCTTCCGCCGCTCGAGCCCGGCGGCGCCGTTCGGCCGGTCGGGATCACCCAACCGCCCTCGCCCACGAGGCTGCGGCGGAAGTTGGCGGCGTCGAGCTGCACCCCCCAGATCGCCTCGTAGACAGCGCGGAGCTCGGCCATGGTGAAGGTCGTGCCGACGAAGGCGGTCGCAATGCCCGAGAGCTCGAGCTCGACCCGGACTCGCTCCACGGCGTCGCGCACGATTCGTAGGTGGTCGAATGCGAGCTCGATCCGCTCCTCGAGGATGTCCGAGACCGGGGCGAGCGCGGCGTGTGCCGCGTCGGTGCCGGCGACGATCGCCCCGACCTCGCGAAGGACGGCGAGGTAGCCGACGGTCACGACGTTCATGCGAGGGTCTCGCCCGGGATCGCCGTAGGCGCCGAACTGGGTCAGTAGGCTGGGGACGTCGACGCCGGTTTCCTCGGAGAGCTCACGCCTGGCGGCCTCGTCCAGTGTCTCGTCAGGACGCTTGAACCCGCCGGGAATCGCCCACATTCCTTCGAACGGCTCCTGCCCTCGCTTGACGAGAAGGGCATGGAGCACGCCGCCCTCGGCCATGGTCAGGATGACGACGTCCACCGTGACCGCAAAGGCGGGGAACTCGCTCGGGTCGTACCCGAGAGGGACGGTCGCTCGAGGCGTTCTGGTCGCCATGACTCTTACCCTCGCACACGGTTTAAGTCGTGTCAACCAAAACGCTCAGACGTTTCGTGCTGCTTCGCGAGAATCTGATCGTGCCGCACGACCTGCGCGTGATCGCGTACGACGCGATCGTGGCCGGGGCTCGCTGCCATTTCTTGCGCGAGGGGACGATCGGCATGCAGCTCGCGCAAGAGCTTGCCGTCAGTCGTGCCACGCTTTATCGAGCCGTCGACGGCCGGGACCGATTGCTCGGCGATGTGCTCTGGAGCCTCGCCGAGCGCACGTACGCGCAGGCGCCCAACGACGCGTCGTCCCACGGTGTCGACGCGATCCTCGAGATCTCGCACCGTTCGCCAGAAAGCAACCAGCCCGCAGGGGTTCGGTAGCGTGGATGTGATGACCCGATTCGTTGTCGACTGCGGCGCCGTCCTCCACCTTGCGGCTGAGGAAATCGAGGTCCCGGGAGAGCACGAGCTGCTCGCGCCGACGCTCCTGCGCTCTCAGACGCTGTCGGCTCTGCACGAAGCGGTACACGACGGCGCGCTCTCTTCGGACGTCGCCCTCGAGCGGCTGGCGCGCATCTGGGCCATGCCGATTCGGCTTCTCGGCGACGCCGTGCTTCGGCGTAAGGCCTGGGCCATCGCCGAGCAGTTGGAGTGGGACGAGACGTACGACGCCGAATACGTTGCGCTGACTCAGCTCCAGGCAGACGCGTTCGTAACCCTCGACGCGGATCTGGCGCGCCGAGTCGAGGGAATCGTCCCGACGGCGAAGATCGAGGCACTGCAAACAGCCTGACGTCCGTGCACCGCCTGACCAAGGACCAAGCTCGGCGCATCGCGGTGCGCGCGCAGCTGCTCGACGCGCCGCGGCCGACCGAGTTGCTCACGGTCGTGCAGCGGCTGACCCTGTTGCAGATCGACCCGACGGTAGCGATCGCGCCGAGCGCCGACCTCGTCGCCTGGAGCCGCATCGGCTCTGCGTATGAGCCCGCCGAGCTCAGTCGGGCCCTAGAGCAGGACCGGACGCTGTTCGAGCTCGACGCGATGGTGCGGCCGATGAGCGACCTCGGCCTGTACCTCGCCGGTGCGGCCGAGTGGCCGAGGTACGACAAGCAGCGCGCCTGGCTGCGTGACAACGACCGCTTCCGGCGCGACATCCTCGAGCTGCTCGGGAGTTCCGGCCCGGTGAGCTCGCGCGACATTCCGGACACGTGTGTCGTGCCGTGGGCCTCGACGGGTTGGACGAACAACCGCAACGTCACCCAGATGCTTGAGTTCCTCATGATGCGCGGCGAGGTCGCGATCGCCGGACGGGTTGGACGGGAGCGGCTATGGGACCTTCCCGAGCGGGTGTATTCGGCTGAAGTCGCCGTCCTGTCCATCGAGGAGGCCGAGCGCAGGAAGAACGAGAGGCGGCTCACCTCGCTCGGCATCGCCCGCCAGAAGGCCAGGGCGATGCCCATGGAGCCCGTGCACGTCGGCGAGGCCGGCGAGCCGGCGGTGGTCGAGGGCGTCAAAGGAGAGTGGCGCCTCGACCCGGCCACGCTCGGCGGCGACTTCGAGGGACGGACGGCGCTGCTGTCCCCCTTCGACCGGCTCATCCACGACCGCGTTCGAGCCGAGGAGCTGTTCGACTTCGAGTACACGCTCGAGATGTACAAGCCCGCCGCCAAGCGCCGTTGGGGCTACTACGCCCTGCCGATCCTCCACGAGGACCGGCTGGTCGGGAAGCTCGACGCGGTCGCCGACCGCAAGGCCTCCGTCCTCCGGGTCAACGCGATCCACGAGGACGTGAAGTTCACGCGGACGATGACGAAGGGCATGCAGGCCGAGCTGGAAGACCTGGCCTCGTGGCTCGGCATGAGCGCGATCGAGTCGGGCTAGAACACGCCGGACCGAACCACGCTCGCCTTGCCGCCGAACGAACGGTGATCCCGCGCATCACTCTCACACTCGCCGCTCGGCGTCACCTAAACGGATGGCGGCAAACAAGGCCGCCGCATCCATCCAATCCGTCGACGCGTCCGGCGCCTATTGACGGGTGCACACGCCGTCCGCCCTACCGGGCGCCTTCAAGGGGAGGGAAACCACATGACGGAGAGCAATGCCGTAGTGCGTCACGCCGCAGGCGGTGCACTCGCTCTCGTTTTGGCGTTGGTAGTCGTCGGCTCGGTCGCCGCAGCGAAAGACCGAACCCCGCCGGCAACACCGACGAATCTGCAACCCACGAACCTGACCCAGACGAGCGTCACGCTTGCCTGGAGTCCGTCCACGGACAAATCGGGGACCGTCACCTACTCCGTGTACAAGGACGGTCAGCCGTTCACCGTGCCTCAGGGGCAGACGACGTACACGATCGATTGGCTGAGCCCCGGCCGGACGTACAGCTTCTACGTCACGGCCACCGACCCCTCGCTCAATCAGTCAGCGCGGAGCAACACCGTCACGATAACCACGCCGGGAGACACGACACCGCCGACGCCCCCGGTGCTCTCGGGGAGCGTGCGAGGCCCCTCGCAGGTCTCGCTGACGTGGACGCGATCCACAGACGACATCACGTGGTGGACGCTCGGGTACCGGATCTTCGCCAACGGCGCGCCCGTCACCCAGCATGTGAACTGGTACGGCGAGCGCAGCGTCGTCCTCCGGCACCTCGCGCCGGCGACGTACTACACATTCACCGTCGAGGCGAACGACTTCAACGGCAACACGACGATGAGCAACGCGGTCACGCTGAAGACCGAGACGACGAGTGACGTGACGCCGCCCTCGGCGCCGACCAACGTGCGCATCGTCCGGGATCAGGGTTGCGGCGAGGTCTGGCTTGGCTGGACCGAGTCCGAGGACGAGACCGACCCGCAGTTCGCGATCGAGTACGAGATCTACGTCAACGGGGTTCTGAGCCCGCTTCCAGTCGCGGCCGGGATCGACGAGGACTTCGTCTACGCCACGGCGCACGGGGACAACACGTTCACGGTGAAAGCGGTGGATCGCGCGGGGAACGCCTCGGAGGCGAGCAACGCGTTCACTGCGTTCCTCTGGCCCTGTTGAGGTAGGGGTCCGATCAAGTGCTGCAGAGCCGGGCAGACCGGCCGGCCCTGCAGCTCAGCGTCGGACTCGGAAGTGCATGTGGGTGACGCCGCCCTCCCCCTCCAGGGTCCGGGTGCGCTCCAGCTCGATCTGCTCGGGAGGCAGGCCCTGGAAGAGACGACGCCCTTGGCCGAAGAGCACGGGGATGACATGGAGCTCGATCTCGTCGAGGACGCCGGCGGCCAGTGCGAGCTGCGCCGTCCCG
>Ga0126305_10000369_pt1 | contig 19695 bp, 20 predicted proteins | sample Plot26_FD_92536 | JGI IMG/M metagenome (GOLD analysis project Ga0126305, IMG submission 92536) | Serpentine soil microbial communities from UC McLaughlin Reserve, CA, USA - Plot26 | ecosystem: Environmental > Terrestrial > Soil > Grasslands | place: USA: UC McLaughlin Reserve, Lake County... | reverse complement strand
CCGTCGCAGGCTTCCTCGTCCAGACTTTGACCGCTCCGATCACGCTCCTCGTCGACGCGGTCTCCTACCTCTGGTCGGCGCTCTTCCTCTCGCGGATCCGCTCCGAGGAGCCGCCGCTGGAGGGGGACGGGAAGGAGAGCGTGCGCCGCAGCCTCAGGACGGGCTTCGCGTTCGTCCTCCGGGACGAGTTCATCCGCCCGGAGCTCCTGTGCGTGGCCACGATCAACCTCTTCAATTTTGTCTTCCACGCGATCTTCGTCCTCTACGCCACGCGCGAGCTGGGCGTCGACCCGGGCCTCCTCGGGCTCGTGCTCGGGGCGGGCGCCGTCGGAGGCGTCGTCGGCGCGGTACTCGCGCCACGCGTCGAGAAGCTGATCGGCCTGGGGGCGGCCTTCACGCTCGGCGCCGTCCTCTTTCCGCTGCCGCTCGTCCTGATCCCGCTCGCCTCGGGCAGCGAGGCGCGCATCGTGGCGATGCTGGGGCTCGCAGAGTTCTTCTGCTCGATCGGCGTGATGATTCTGGACGTCAACGCCGGCAGCCTGATGCTCTTCCGCACGCCGGACCGGCTCCGGTCGCGGATGGCGGGGACCTTCCGGTTCGTCAACATGGGCATCCGGCCGATCGGCGCGCTCGTCGGCGGGGCGCTCGGCACCGCGATCGGCCTGCACACGACGCTGTGGATCGGCGTGCTGGGGGCCCTCGCGGGCGTGGTCTTCCTCGTCTTCTCGCCGATCCCGCGGCTGCGCGAAGCCCCGGCGGAGGCCGTCTAGTGCACACGAGCGTCCTACGCAGCGGCTCGCTGCGCGCGCTTCTCGCCGCCGAGACGATCTCGACGAGCGGCGCGCAGATGACCTGGGTCGCCTTGCCGTGGTTCGTGCTGACCTCGACGGGCTCGGCGACCCGGATGAGCGTGGTGATCGCGTTCGAAGCGATCGGCATCGCACTTGCGGGCTTCCTCGGCATCCGGGTGATGAACCGGCTGGGGGCGCGCAGGACAATGCTGCTCTGCGACGCCTGCCGCGGGCCGCTGATGCTTGTGATCCCGCTCTGCCACTGGGCCGGCGTCCTGTCGTTCGGGCTCATCGCCGCCGTGGCGTTCGCTATCGGCGCCTTCACGGGGCCGCACTTCGCCGCCCAGCGCGTGATCATCCCGGAGCTCCTGGGCGAGGACGAAGGGGTCGTGAGCCAGGCCTCCGCGCTCTTCCAGGGCGCGAACCGCGTGACGCTGCTGCTTGGGCCGCCGCTCGCCGGTGTCCTGATCGGCTTCATCGGCGCGCCGGCAGTGCTGGTGGTCGACGCCGCGACCTACGCCGTGTCCGTGTTCCTGCTCGGCGTCTTCGTCCCGGCGACGAAGCCGCTCCCTCAGACGGAGGAGGAGGATCGCGGCTTCCGGGCCGGCCTGCGATGGGCCGGGACTGACCCGCTGTTCCGCGCCTGGCGCTTCAGCCTGATCGTGGGCGACATGGCCTGGCAGGCGATCTTCATCGCCCTGCCGGTGCTGGTCGTCACCCGCTACGACTCCGACCCGCGCATCGTCGGCGCGATGTTCGCCGCCTTCGGCGTGGGCGCGGTGCTCGGGAACACGGTCGCCTACCGGCTGGTGAAGCGTATGGACGGCTTGACCCTGATCGCACGTGTCGCCCTGGGCCAGGCGCTGCCGCTGTGGCTGCTCGTCTTCGAGGTGCCTGCGTGGGCCGCGATCGGCGTCCTCGGCGCCTCAGGGCTCGCGAACGGCCTCATCAACCCGAGCCTGCACGCGATCATCACGCTGCGCATCCCGCCGGAGCTGCGCGCGACCGTCATCTCGAGCTTCATGACAGTGTTCGCTCTCGCGATGCCGATCGGGATCCTCGGGGCAGGCCCGCTCCTGGACCTGCTGGGCGTGACGCCGGTGTTCGCGATCTGCGCGACGATTCAGACGGTCGTGATGGCGCTCGTCGCAGCGGCGGCGCTCCGCGCTAAAGGTCTTCCGGCGACTCCAGCTGGTTCGCCTTTGCGCACAGTGCCGAAAACGACGCCTGCAGAAAGTCGTTGGCAGCGCCGGCCGCGAGCGTCCAGGTGAGCGCGCGCCCGAAGCGAGGCGTCAGCATCTGCGTCGAGGCCAGGGCCGCCGCACTCCACGTGCCGACGCAGCGCGTGCAGAGGACGAGCTCTCCGAGTGCCCGCTGGAAGCCCTCACCCGCCGGCCGCTCTTCCTCGCCGAGCTCGGCCTCGCCCTCGACGAACGGCTGGCGGAGGAAGCTCGCCACCTTCTCCCGCGAGAGGGTTCGGGAGGCCTTGAAGGTCGCCGCAGAAAGGGCGAGGAGGTCAAGCGCCGAGGCCGGCGGCGAGCGACGGGACAGGGCGGCGACGACGCCCAGTCCCCCGACCAGGGTGCCGGCGATCGCGGCGTACGCCTCGTAGGGCGGTCTCTCGGTCTGCACAGCCACCGGAGCTAGCCTTCCCCGCAATGGCCGAGTTCAAGACATCGCAGGCCTACAGGCCGACCGGCGACCAGCCGCTCGCGATCGAGCAGCTTGCCGAAGGCCTCAACGGGGGAGACCGATTCCAGACGCTCCTCGGCGCCACCGGCACCGGCAAGACGGCGACGATGGCGTGGACGATCGAGCAGGTTCAGAAGCCGACGCTCGTCATCGCCCATAACAAGACGCTGGCCGCGCAGCTCTGCAACGAGTTCCGGGAGTTCTTCCCCGACAACGCGGTGGAGTACTTCGTGTCCTACTACGACTACTACCAGCCCGAGGCATACGTCCCTCAGGCCGACCTCTACATCGAGAAGGACTCCTCCCGGAATGACGACATCGACCGGCTCCGGCACGCGGCGACCTCCTCGCTGCTGTCACGCCGCGACACGATCGTCGTCGCCTCGGTCTCCGCGATCTACGGCCTCGGCTCTCCCGAGGAGTACGAGAGCCGGCTCGTGACGCTCGCCGTCGGCGAGGAGACTGACCGGGACCTGATGCTCCGCAAGCTGATCGACATCCACTACACGCGCAACGACGCCTTCCTCGGACGCGGGCGCTTCCGCGTCAAGGGCGACGTGATCGAGATCCAGCCGGCGTACGAGGAGTCGGCATACCGAGTCTCGATGCTCGGTGACGAGGTTGAGGAGATCACCCACTTCGACCCGCTCACGGGCGAGGTCTTCGGGAAGCTCGAGCACTTGAACATCTTCCCGGCGACGCAGTACGTGACCTCCAAGCCGACCATCGAGCGCGCCGTGGAGGACATCCGCCACGAGCTCGAGGAGCAGGTGCGCACGTTCGAGTCCGAGAACCGCATGCTCGAGGCCCACCGGATCCGGCAGCGCACCGAGTACGACGTCGAGATGATGGTCGAGCTCGGCTTCTGCAATGGGATCGAGAACTACTCGCGCATCCTCGACGGACGGCCGCCCGGCTCGGCGCCGTACACGCTGATCGATTACTTCCCGTCCGACTTCGTCGTCTTCATCGACGAGTCGCACCAGACGGTTCCGCAGATCGGTGGGATGTACGAGGGCGACCGGTCGCGGAAGCAGACGCTCGTCGACTTCGGCTTCCGCCTCCCGTCGGCGCTCGACAACCGACCGCTGCGGTTCGACGAGTTCCTGGCCAAGGTGCCGCAGATGGTGTTCGTCTCGGCGACGCCCGGCCCCTACGAGCTGCGGCACTCGACGCGGGTGGCCGAGCAGCTCGTCCGCCCGACCGGGATCGTCGACCCCAAGGTCGAACTGCGGGCGACCAAGAACCAGATCGACGACCTGCTGAACGAGATCCGCCGGCGCGAGGAGCTTGGAGAGAGGACGCTCGTCACGACGCTGACGAAGAAGATGGCCGAGGACCTGACCGACTACCTCCTCGAGTCGGGAGTCCGTGCCCGCTACCTGCACTCCGAGATCGACACGCTCGACCGCATTCAGCTCATCCGCGAACTGCGCCTCGGCGAGTACGACGTCCTCGTCGGCGTGAACCTCCTTCGCGAGGGGCTCGATCTCCCCGAGGTTTCCCTCATCGCGATCCTCGACGCCGACAAGGAGGGCTTCCTCAGGGGGAAGACCGCACTGATTCAGACGATCGGGCGCGCGGCGCGGAACACGAACGGCAAGGTGGTCATGTACGCGGACAAGCAGACCGAGGCGATCAAGGGCGCGCTGGAGGAGACCGACCGTCGCCGCGCGGTCCAGCTCGCCTATAACGAGGAGCACGGGATCACGCCGGAGTCGATCATCAAGGGCGTCTCCGACATCGCCGAGTTCCTGGCGCTGGAGTCGCCGACCGTGCCGAAGGGGAGCCGGCGGCGAGGAGCTCAGAAGGTCGACGCGATGCCGCCGGGCGAGCTCCAGAAGCTGATCGTGACCCTCGAGGAGGAGATGTTCGCTGCCGCCGACGACCTCCGCTTCGAGTACGCCGCGAAGCTGCGGGACGAGATCAAGGAGCTCCGGCGCGAGCTCCAGGCTGCCGAAGCCGCCGCCTAGGGCGAGACACGGCAGGAAGGCGATGCACATCTCGGCGCCGACGAGTTCTCGCCCACATCACTCGTACGGATCACGAGGCGCGGGGATCTCGGCGACGCTCGTCGCGGACACGCGGGGGACATCCCCCTCGGGCCGGCGGAAATTCCCCGTCACCCTCACCCATCCGTCAACGACGGGGCGGTCGCCTGCGGTTCCCACGACCTTGACGACGATCGGCGAGGCGTCAGCCGCGCAGCAGGCGATCTGGTAGCGGGCGAGCTGGAAGCCGCCCGCCTCGGCCTCCGCGACGAACCCCGTCAGCTCGACAGGGGCACCCCGGAAGCTGGCACCGTTGCGCTCGAACGAGCGCTGACCGTACTCGAGCAGCGTCATCGAGACCGGTCCCGCATTCGGGTCGAGTGGCTTGAAGACTCCATGCCCGGCCCGGATCTCGATGTTGGCCGTCCGGCCCACGCCGTACGCGCCGAGCGTCGGCGGGGCGACCAAGAGCAGTGCCGCGATCGGCGCGAGGAGCAGCCAGCCGACGCCGATCCCATGCTCGTGGTGGTGCTCCAGGTCGCCGTGGCCGTGGACGTCGGTGGGCGTCTCGCGAAGCGCGCGGACGAGCGTCGCGAAACCGAGAGCCACGACGGCGAGCCCGGCTACGAGCAGGAACGGGCCTAGCTCCGGTCGCACGTAGCGGAGGTGGGTGTCCGTCAGCGTCAGACGGAGGAGCACGGCCCCGACGAGAATGCTGATCGTCCCGCCGGCAGCAGTCACAACAGCACCCACCCGACAAGCGCGGCCGACACGACTGCCGCGACGAAGGTCAGCGGCGCGAAGCGAATCGCGAAGCGGCGCCCGAACGTGCCCGCCTGGAGAGCGATCAGCTTCACGTCGACCATGGGCCCGACGACCATGAACGCGAGCCGCGAGGTCATCGAGAACTGCGTCATGCTCGCGGCGACGAAAGCGTCGGCCTCCGAGCAGATCGCCATCAGCACGGCGAGCCCGGCGAGCGCCAGCACAGAGAGAGCCGGGGAGCCCGAAAGGGTGTCGAGAACGCTGCGCGGAACCACTGTCTGGAGCGTTGCGGCGGTTGCCGCCCCGACGACCAGGAAGCCGCCGGCGTGGAGCAGGTCGTGCTGCGCGGTGCTGACGAGCACGGACAGCGGACGTCCTTCGTCGCCGTGGGTGCGGCGTGCCCGGCCGAGGAGGGCCTCCTTTCCGAAGCGGGCCCAGACGAGGCCCACCGCTATCGCGGCTAGCAGACTGGCCAGAAATCGGGCGGCCACCACCTCCGGTTGATCGGGGAACGCCACCGCAGTCGAGACCATCACGATCGGGTTGATCGCTGGCGCCGAGAGCAGGAACGTCAGCGCAGCCGCGGCCGGTGCGCCGCGAGATATGAGCCGCCTCGCGATCGGAACCGAGCCGCACTCGCATCCAGGTAGCGCCGCGCCTGCCACCGCGGCAACGGGCACCGCGGCGGCGGGCCGGTCCGGGAGGACCCGTGGCAGAAGGCCGGCCGGTACGAAGGCTGCGATCGCCGCGCTGATCGTGACGCCGAGGACCAGGAACGGCATCGCTGCGATTGTGATCGAGACGAAGATCGTCGCCCAGTGGGCGACGGCCGGGCGGTCGAGCAGGTCCTCCAGCGCCGGGCGCAGCGCGGCTGCGGCGAGCACGACCACGAGGACGGCGGCGAGCCCGAGATCCGCCCGAATGCGCCTGCGGGCCCCCGCCGCACCGCGCCCTCCGTTCATCAACTCTGTACCGGACATCGCTTGGATTCTGCGTAATACCGTGCGAGCATGCCCTCGACCAGACATCGGCACGGATCTCTTGGAGGGAGAGGCATGGGGAAAATGATCCGAAAGTGGCAGGCACAGGTCGGCCTAGCCGCTCTTGCGATCGGGGTGGTGCTCGCAGCGCCACTGGCGTCGCCGAACAAGGCGGCCGCCGACCCGGTCATCATCTCGGGTGCCCGGTCGTTGTCCGACCAGGTCGTCGTGAACTTCGCCAAGAAGCACGGCCGCACGACGGATGTGCACGTCCTGGCGTTCAACGACCTTCACGGCACACTCAACCCGGCAGGCAACAACCTCTACGGCCGCTTTGCCGGCGGTGCAGCGTTCCTCAGCAAGATGCTGAAGGACCGCCAGGCCGCGTACCAGAACGAGATCACCGTCTTCGCCGGGGACAACATCGGAGCAAGCCCGCTGGAGAACGGCTTCTTCCACGAAGAGCCGATCACGATCGCGTCCAACCTGATGAACGTGGACTTCGCCTCGGTCGGCAACCACGAGTTCGACAAGGGCGCGGCCGAACTGCTGCGGATCCAGAACGGCGGTTGCCACCCCGACGGGTGCACAGGGCCGGCCGGCGGTGCGCCGTACGCGCTCCCTGGTGGGGGGACGACGGACGTCTATCCGGGCGCCGACTTCCAGTACCTGTCGACAAACGTCGTGCGGACCGCGACAGGCGAGACACTCTTCCCTGCATACGCGACCAAGCGCTTCAAGTCCGACAGCGGCAAGAAGATCACGATCGGGTTTCTCGGCGAGGTGCTCGAGTCGACGCCGACGATCGTCACTCCCACGGGAGTGGCGGGTCTCACGTTCCAGGACGAGGCTGATGCCGCTAACAACGTCCTCTCGAAGGTGAAGACGGTCGGGAACGCCGAGGACAGCCCCGACACGTGGGTCCTCGTCATCCACGAAGGCGGCTTCCAGTCCGGTGCCGCGGTGCTGAACGGGTGCACCGGCAACCTGGCGGGCAGCGCGATCGAGGACATCGCAGAACGGCTCGACCCCCGCGTCAAAGTGATCATCTCCGCGCATACGCACGCTGAGTACCGCTGCACGATCACGACGACGAGCTCGACCGGCGAGACGGTTACTCGCCTGATCACCAGCGCCTCGTCGTTCGGTCGGATCCTCAGCGACGTGACGCTCACGATCGATGACAAGACGGGCCAGCTCGTCTCGGCGGCGGCCACGAACACGATCGTGGACAACGGACTGAACGTGTCGGGTCCCGGCATCATCCGCCAGCCCGACCCGAGCAAGGCTGACCCCGAGGTTCAGGCGGTCGTCGACCAGTACGTCACGAAAGCCGCACCGCTGGCGAACCGGGTGATTGGCCGGGCCGCGGGCGACCTGACCCGGACCGGATCGCGGACCGCACCGGCCCCCGGCGGCAAGGTGCTCGGGGAGTCGACGCTCGGTGACGTGATCGCCGACGGCCAGCTCGCCGCTACGCAGCCGGCGAACCTCGGCGGCGCCGTGATCGCCTTCATGAACCCGGGCGGCATCCGGGGCGACCTGCTCCGAACCACGCAAACGGGAGGCGAGGCGGTCGGCGAGGTCACGTACGGCGAGGCGTTCACGATCCAGCCGTTCGGAAACAGCCTCGTGACCAAGACCATGAGCGGCGACATGCTCCGGCGGCTGCTGCAGCAGCAGTACCGGGCCGGTCCGGCGAGCGGATCGGGTCCGCCGTGCAATGGCAGTACGGCTCCGGCAGGCGGTCGCGTCCTGCAGATCTCGTGGACGTTCAAGTACGAGGTCGACTCGGATGCGGCGAACTGCGCGGACAAGATCGGACAGATGTGGGTCCGCGGGGGCACGGAAGCTGCGCCCGGGCCGTTCGTCGTGATCCAGTCGACGGACTCGTTCCGCGTGACGATGAATAACTTCCTCGCCACCGGCGGCGATGGGTTCACCGTCTTCAACGAGGGCACGAACGCGCTCGGCGGCGCTCAGGACATCGACGCCTGGGTCGCGTACTTCCAGGCGAAGGAGCCGGGCGGCATCACCGTCCCGGCGCTAGACAGGATCGTCCCGAAGCCGTAGCCCCGTTCAGGGGAGCTCGCCGCCGGACGGTGGCGAGCTCCCCTCCGTGAAGACTACGAGCCCGCAGATTCGGACACGTAGGTCGCGACGGCTTCGATCTCATCGTCGCTCAGCTGACCTTCGAAGGCCGGCATGCCGCCGCCGCCACTCCGGACCTGCGCCTCGACCGTCTCCTCGTCGGGCTTGAGATCGTCGAGGTTCGGGCCGGTGGTGCCGTCCGAGCCGGCGGCCGCAAGCGTATGGCAGGTGCCGCAGTTGCTCGCGAAGACGGCCGCTCCGTCGGCGCCGCCCTCAGTCGTCTCCGCAGTGGTGGCGGCAGTGGTGGCTGCACCACCGGAATCGTCGTCGTCGCCACCGCAGCCGGCTGCTGCGACGACCAGGAGCGCCAATACCACTGCGATGATCCACACACGCGATCGCATACTTGCCTCCTTCTACGGCGGGAGCCAAACGCCGGTTTCCCTCCCGCGCGCGTGCTCAAGTCTACGGTGCGAGCCAGGTTTCTCGCCGGTGTCCTGTAGGAGGGTCGCCGACACGTCGCGTTTCCCCGTCGCCAACTGCGGGAACGCCGTCGGCGTACAAACACTCTCACGAAGGAGACGAAAATGGGCATCATCGCGTTCATCATCCTGGGCCTCTTGGCCGGCTTGATCGCCAAGGCGCTCCTCCCGGGCGACGACCCCGGCGGCATCATCATCACCACCTTGATCGGCGTGGTCGGCGCAATCCTGGGAGGATTCCTCGCCGGTGTGCTTTTCGGCGCAGATCCGATGGATGAGTTCTTCGACATCTCGAGCTGGCTCACGGCGATCGTCGGAGCCATGATCCTGCTCGTGATCTACCGGATGGTCGCCGGCGGCACTCGACGGCCGGTCACGTAGAGCAACCAGAAGGAGGAGCTTTGGGCGGAATCGGTCTTGGCGGGATCCTGGTCATCGTGGGGATCATCCTCGCCATCGTTTGGAATCTCTGGATCGGGATCATCATCGCGCTGATCGGGCTCATCGCCTTCGGCGGATTCGCAAGGGGCCGCTGGTACTGATCAGTTCCTAGGTGGGAGCCGGCTGGGTGGCGAGCGGCCCGCGCCCTCGCGGAAAGCGGCGGAGCGCGGAAAGCCCCCAGTCGTCCTCCCGCCAGATGTACGTCTCCACCGACAGCTCGTCGTCGTCCGACTCGTAGACGAGCAGTCCGCGCGCCTCACCGCGGCGGTCCGGGCGCGGCTGGCCGAGACCGGGCGCGATCGAGACGGTGACGCCGCGGATGTCGCTGCGCACGACCTCGAACTCGTGCCTCTCGCTCATGGTGGCCTGGTGGATGTGGCCGGCGAGGATCAGTTCGGCGCCGGCATCGACCAGCGCCGCGAGCACCTGGCTGCGGCGGGCGACCGGCTTCTTGCGCGAGCGCCAGGGCGCTCCCAGCAGGTGGTGGTGGAGGACGACGATCCGGAGGGCCGAGTCAGGTGCCTGCTCGAGATGCTCGGCCGCAGACCGGAGCTGGGCCGAGCGCAGGCGGCCCGACTGGTGGAGCCACGGCCGCACGGAGTTCAGCCCGACGACGAAGAGCGTGTCGGATCGGTAGACGGGCTCCGTCGTCTCCCAGTGGCGCTCGAACTGCTTCCACGTCTGCGTGAACCGCGCGATCGGCGTGTACGGGATGTCGTGGTTCCCGGGCACTGCCACGACGGGCCTGGCGAGGCCCCGCAGGAAGGCTGCCGCTCGGTCGTGCTGCTCGGCGCGGCCTCTGTGTGTCAGGTCGCCGCTCGCGATGATCAGCTCCGGGTCGACCCGCTCGATCAGTCCCTCGAGCCCGGGTTCCAGACGAGGGTCGTCATGGCTTCCGAAATGCAGGTCGGAAAGGTGCAGAACTCGTATCCGCTGGCCGGCCACGGCCGGGGCAGGCTATACACTCAGATGCGTGGTCGATGAGCCCACCGAGATCTTTGATGACCTCTATCTCGGGCTGAGAGCGGGCGGTGCGCTGCGCAAGAAGCGGCGCGGCGAGCCGCTGACGACTGACGAGCAGGAGGCGCTCGGCCGGTGGCAGCGCCTCTCGAAGACGCGCAAGGCAGTGACGCTTTTTGCCTTCACGCTCGGGACATTCGGGCTCGGATTCACGATCGGCGGGCTCATCTTCGGGAAGTGGCGCAGGGCCTGACGCCCTAGCGGCTTTCCGCGTCTTGCGCGGGGAAAAGGACAGTTGGAACGTCTTCCTCGGCCGGGTCCTTGTTCCGGACGATCACGTCGAAAAGCGTGGCGACGACGGCCGCCAACGGGATGGCCAGCAGGACCGCGAACTCGCCGAACAGGAGCGCTGCCGCGGCGACCGAGACGAGCACGACGAGCGGGGAGAGCCCGACTGCGTCTCCGAGCACGCGAGGGATCACGAGGTAGTCCTCCAGGAGACGGACGACGAGGACGGCAATGCCCGCGGCGACCCCGACGCCGACCGAGACCGTCAGCCCGACACCGACCGCGAGCGCGCCGGCGACGAGCGGCCCGATCACCGGGACGATCTCGACGACCCCCGCGAAGATCGCGATCAGCAGCCAGAAGGGCAGCCCGATCGCCCAGAAGCAGATCGAGAGCACGGTTGCGACCAGCGTGATCAGGAGCGCCTGGCCGCGGACGTATGCGCCGAGCTTCAGGTCGATGAGGTCCCACGTGTCACGGACGAGCTTCCGGTGGCGGATGGGGAGCAGCGAGGTCACAAAATGAACGGTGTCGTCTCGCTCGAAGACCCAGTAGGCGGCGGACGCGAAGACGAAGAGGATGCCGACTGCGATCTCGACCCCCAGCAGCGTCACCTCGAGCGCCGGGTCGACGAGCTCCTCCGGGCGAGGGAGGCGCTCCAGCCGCCCGTCCAGCCAGTTGAGCAGCTGGCCCTTCAGGCCGGTCTCGTCCTCGGAGTCCCCGATCGCGTGCTGAACCTGCGTGATCGCGCGTGGGACGACGGCCCAGAGCAGTAGCCCCAGGGCGGCGACGAGCGCGGCGTAGTGGAAGAGAACGGCGGCGCCGCGCGGGACTCCTCGGCGCCGGAGCGCCTCGACGCCCGGGCGCATGGCGGAGGCGACGGTGAACGCCAGGAAGAGCAGCGCGAGCAGGATCTTCAGCTTCCAGAGGGCAAGGGCGGCGACGACGACCCCGAGGACGACTAGGGAGGCGACGAAGGCTCGGCGCGCGGTTTCGTTCATCGTCCCCTGGTGTTCCGCTGCTGGTGCGGAAGGAAACGTCGGGCAAGGCGACGAAGCCGCGGGCGTGCTCGTCGACCGCGACGAAGAGGTGTGCCTGGAGGCCAGGCGACACGGGATCGTCCTCGTTCGGCCGCTCCTCTGGGCGGTCGTCCTGTCGGGGATCGGCGGCGTCGTCTCGACGGCTCCGCGCCCGTTCTCGGTCGCCGGCCCCGCGCTGATTGCGCTCGGCGCGTTGATTGCGCTGCGGGCGGTCTGGAAGTGGGAGCGGACCCGGGTGGTCGTAACCACCGACAAGGTGCTGGTCGTCGCCGGCACGTGGCGGCGGCGCGCACGCTCGGTGCGGCTTGCGGGCCTGGAAGCGGTCGAGCTCGAGCAGACGCTCGCCGGGCAGCTCTTCGGCTACGGCACGATCGTCGTAGGCCCCATGGCCCTCGACCACGTCCCCAAGCCGAAGAGCGTCTACCGCCTAGTAGAACGCCTCGCCGGGTAGCGCCGTGGCCCTTCGGGCCACGGCGAGTGTCTGACACTCGCCCCGGCGCGCGAAGGCGCGTCGAAAGTGGAGAGGAAGCGAGTCGGTGGCCGATGCGCAGAGCGAGGAGCCGTACGGTCGATGGGTGTCCCGGATACTCCGCACGGAGCTGCCGGATGGCTACTTCCACCTGACGGCGAACGCCGTCCACGAATCGTGGCTGTTCTGTGACGGGGACGATTATCGGGCCTTCATCGCGCTCCTCACGCAGGGCTCGACGCGTTGGGGACTGGGGCTCCACGCCTTCTGCCTGATGGGGACGCACTACCACGCACTCGTCGACGCCCGGATCGAAGACCTCTCGCCGGCGATGCAGTGGATCCAGAGCCACTACGCCCGGGAGCACAACGCCCGGTTCGGTCGCAAGGGAGCGCTCTTCCGCCAGCGGTTCTCCTCCTGGGTCGTCCACGACGAAGACCACTACGGAAACACGCTTGACTACATCCTCGACAACCCGATACGTGCAGGCTTCGTCGAGCGCCGGGAGGACTGGCCTTGGAGCGCCGTCCGACCCCCAAGCGAACATCTGTTCGCCCATGACCGCAAGGCTAAACTGGCCTGTTATGGCCCAGGACGAACTCGTCGTTCACGGCGCCCGGGAGCACAACCTCAAGGACATCACCGTCCGCCTCCCGCGGCACAAGCTGATCTGCGTCACCGGCCTCTCGGGCTCCGGGAAGTCGAGCCTTGCCTTCGACACGATCTACGCCGAGGGCCAGCGCCGTTACGTGGAATCGCTCTCGGCGTACGCCCGCCAGTTCCTCCAGATGATGGAGAAGCCGGACGTGGACTCGATCGACGGCCTCAGCCCCGCCATTTCGATCGACCAGAAGACGACCTCACGAAACCCGAGATCCACCGTTGGCACGGTCACGGAGATCTACGACTACCTGCGCCTGCTCTACGCGCGCGTCGGAAGGCCCCACTGCCCGATCTGCGGCCGTCCCATCGCAGGCCAGTCGATCGAGGCGATCGTGGATCAAATCCTCCAGCTCCCGGAAGGCACGCGCTTCACGGTCAACGCCCCGGTCGTCCGCGACCGGAAGGGCGAGTACAAGGACCTCCTGGACGAGCTCCGCCGCGACGGCTTCACCCGGGTGAAGGTGGACGGCGAACAGCGCCTCCTCGAAGACGACATCCCACTCGACAAGAAGTTCAAGCACACGATCGAGGTCGTAGTCGACCGCCTTCGGATGAAGGCCGAGCTCCGCAGCCGGCTCTTCCAGTCTGTCGAGACCGCAGTCAATCTGGCCGAGGGCCTCGTCGTCATCGACCTGCTCGACGAGGAGAAGGAGCTGACGTTCTCCGAGCGCTTCGCCTGTCCCGAGCACGGCGTCTCGCTGCCGGAGCTTCAGCCGCGCATCTTTTCCTTCAACTCGCCGCACGGCGCCTGTCCCCGTTGCACGGGCCTCGGCGCCCAGCAGGAAATCGACCCCGACCTGCTCGTCCCCGATCCGACGGTGCCGCTGGCCGAGGCGCTCGTCCCGCTGAACGGGAACTGGTACGAGGCCGTCATCCAGGCGATTGCCGACCGCTACGAGATCGACCTGGACACCCCGTGGCAGGACCTCACCGAGGAGCAGCAGGACCTCTTCCTCCACGGCACCAAGGGCGAACGGATCTACGTCAGCTACCGGAACCGGATGGGCCGCAAGCGGTCGTACATGCTCGCGTTCGAAGGCCTCGTGACGAACCTCCAGCGCCGCTACCGCGAGACCGACTCGTCGTCGATGCGCGAGCGGATCGAGGAGTACATGAGCTTCCGGCCCTGCCCCGAGTGCAACGGGGCGCGCCTCAAGCCCGAGGTGCTCGCGGTCACCGTCGGCGGCAGCAACATCCACGAGTTCACGAAGATGTCCGTCACCCGGGCCCTCGCCTTCCTGGACGAGCTCGACCTGACGGAAACGGAACAGCTGATCGGCGCACGGATCGTGAAGGAGATCCGCGAGCGACTGACCTTCCTCGACAACGTCGGGGTCGGGTACCTCCAGCTCGACCGCGCCTCCGCGACGCTCTCCGGCGGCGAGGCCCAGCGCCTCCGCCTCGCAACGCAGATCGGGAGCCAGCTCGTCGGCGTCCTCTACATCCTCGACGAGCCGTCGATCGGGCTCCACCAGCGCGACAACGGGAAGCTGATCACGACCCTCGACCGGCTCCGCGACCTCGGCAACACGGTGCTCGTCGTCGAGCACGACGAGCAGATGATGCGGGCCGCGGACTGGCTGGTCGACATGGGCCCGGGCGCGGGCGAGCACGGCGGCTATGTCGTCGCCGAGGGCCCGGCGCCCAAGGTCGAGCGCAACGCGAAGTCGGTCACCGGTCAGTTTCTCTCCGGCGCGCGGGAGATCGCCGTGCCCGAGCGGCGCACGGAGGACCTCGGCTCGTTCTGGGTTCGCGGGGCGTCCCAGCACAACCTCAAGGGGATCGACGTCGAGTTCCCGGTCGGGAAGCTCGTGTGCGTGACGGGCGTGTCCGGCTCGGGCAAGTCGACGCTCGTCAACGAGATCGTCTTCAAGGCGCTCGCGAATCGGCTCAACCGGCTACGCGTGAAGCCCGGCGAGCACCTCGGCTGCGAGGGGATCGAATGCTTCGACAAGGTCATCGACATCGACCAATCGCCGATCGGCCGAACGCCGAGGTCGAACCCGGCGACCTACACGAAGCTATTCGACCACATCCGTGAGCTCTACTCGCTGACCCCCGAGGCGAAGGTCCGCGGCTACAAGCCCGGCCGCTTCTCCTTCAACGTCCGGGGTGGCCGCTGCGAGACCTGCAAGGGCGACGGGACGATCAAGATCGAGATGCACTTCCTGCCCGACGTCTACGTCCCGTGCGAGACCTGCCACGGCCGGCGGTACAACCGTGAGACGCTCGAGGTGCGCTTCAAGGGCAAGTCGATCGCCGACGTGCTCGAGATGTCGGTCGAGGAGGCGCTCAGCTTCTTCGCCAAGATCCCCAAGCTCCGGCGCCGGCTCCAGACGCTGCACGACGTCGGTCTCGACTACGTCAAGCTCGGTCAGCCGGCGACGACGCTCTCCGGCGGCGAGGCGCAGCGCGTCAAGCTCGCCTCCGAGCTGTCGAAGGTCGCGACGGGGCGGACGCTGTACATCCTCGACGAGCCGACGACCGGCCTCCACTTTGCCGACATCGAGAAGCTGCTGGAAGTGCTCCAGCGGCTCGTGGACAACGGCAACACCGTCCTTGTGATCGAACACAACCTCGACGTGATCAAGCAGGCGGACTGGCTCGTCGACCTCGGGCCCGAGGGTGGCGAGGCCGGCGGCGAGGTGCTCGCGGCCGGAACGCCCGAGCAGGTGGCTGCCGTCGGCGAGTCCTACACCGGGCAGTTCCTGCGCGAGGTCCTTCCCGCCTTTGCCGCAGCCGCCGCCTAGCCTTCTCGCGCGGTACACGGCGCCCGAGGAGCAGATCTACCTCCGGACCCACGCGCAACGGTACGAGCGGCTGCTCGAGCTCGTGCGGCCTCTTGCTCCCGTGCGCATCCTTGTTGTAGGGCCGAGTTACGAGACCGTTCTCCTCCGCGACGCGTTCCCGAGCGCGAGCGTCAACACGCTCGGCTGGCACGACAACCGCTTCCCGCTCCGTGAGCACGAGTCCCATGTGCAGTTCGATCTCAACGACCCGAGCTATCCCGAGCTCGAGCCACACGACGTCATCGTCTGCAGCGAGGTGATCGAGCACCTGCACGTTGCGACCGTCCCGGTCTTGCGATTCCTGGCCTCCGGCCTCGCTCCGGGCGGCCACCTGATCCTGCAGACGCCCAACGCCACGGCCCTGGCGAAGCGGATCCGCATGCTGTTCGGACGAAACCCCTACGACCCGATCCGCGAGGAGTCCGGCAACCCCGGGCACTTCCACGAGCACACGGTCGACGAGCTCGTGTCGGCCGTGGGGGAGGCCGGCCTCGAGGTCACGCGCGTCCTGACGGAGAACTACTTCGACCACGGCTCACGGAAGAACCGGGCATACCGGGCCGTCGGTCGGCTGATGCCGCCCAGCCTCCGCGAGGGGATCACGGTCATGGCCCGCACACCGTGAACGAGGGCACGTGGGCGCGCCGCGCGGTGCGCGTGCTGGCGTACCCGCGCGAGGTCTTCGAAGCGCTGCGAGACGACTCCGTCGAGTCCGCCGGCGACCGCCAGGACGTGGTCGTCGCGCTCGCGTTCGTGGGCGGGGTTGCCGCTGCACTCGCGACGGCCAGCGCCGGTGCGCTCGACGATCTCGATGTGCTCGAGACGTTCGTTTGGATCTTCGCGACCGGCTTCGCGTACGGGTTCATCGGGTACTGGGTGCTCGGCTGGGGACTCTCGTTCGTCGTCGAGCGGCTGGGAGGTGGCGGGAGCCGGCGGCGGACCCGGCATGCGTTGGCTTTTGCCCTGGCTCCGCTCGTCCTCGCGCTGCCGGCGTGGCTGCTCTTCCCGCCGCTGCTCGTTCTGCCCGGGCTCTGGATGCTTACGCTGCTGGTGCTCGGGCTGGCCGTCGTGCAGCGCTGGTCGTACGGCCAGGCCGCGGCGGCGGTTGTGCTGTCCGTCGTGTGGCTCGGCGCCCTAGCGGTCTGCGTCCTGAGCGTGCTCGCGCTCCTCGGCCGCGGCGTCGAATAGGGCCAACTCGTCCTCGGGGATCGTGTACGTGTGCTCGGGCGCGGGGAAGTCGCCGGAGCGGACGTCCTCCGCGTAGGCCTCGAGCGCGCGCCGGATCTCCGATCCGACGTCGGCGTAGCGCTTCACGAACCGCGCAGGTCGGCGGTCACTCAGCCCGAGGAGGTCGTGCCAGACGAGGACTTGGCCGTCGCAGTCAGGCCCGGCTCCGATACCGATGGTCGGGACATGGAGAGTGTTTGACACGCGACGTGCCACTTCGGCCGGGACAGCCTCGAGGACGACGGCGAAGCAGCCCGCCGCCTCGAGAGCGCGCGCATCCGCCAACAGCTGCCTAGCCTTCGCGGCCGTCCGGCCCTGGGCCTTGAAGCCGCCCAGCATGGTCGCCGACTGCGGCGTCAGCCCGACGTGTCCCATCACGGGGATGCCGGCGCCGACGAGCGCCTGCACGCGGGCGAGCGATGGGCCCGCTCCCTCGATCTTGACCGCGTCCGCGCCGGCCTCCTTCACGAATCGGACGGCGTTGGCCACGGCGGTCTCGTCCGAGACCTGGAACGAGCCGAACGGCATGTCCGCGACCACGAGCGCCCGCTCGGTTCCTCGGGCGACCGCCCGGACGAGCACGAGTAGCTCGTCGACCGTGACCGGCACCGTTGTGTCGTAGCCGAGGACGTTGTCCGCCGCGGAGTCGCCCACGAGAATGATGTCGAGGCCGGCCGCGTCCGCGAGCCGGGCGCCCGGATGGTCGTAGGCGGTGACCATCACGAGCTTCTCGCCGCGACTCTTGCGATCGGTGAGGTCTGTCAGCGAGACCTTCGTGGACGGGTCGGGATGGGAGGTCATGTCGCTTCTCCTTCCAGGACGACGTTGTCGATGAGACGCGTGGGGCCGACGCGCACGGCGGCGGCGAGGACCCTTGGCTCGAAGTCTGCGACCTCGACGTAGTCCACCTCGAGGCCGTCGAGGAGCTCTCGGGCGCGCCCGGGATCGTGGGTTGCGAGGGCGCGGGGGATGGCGAGCGCCCGCCTGCGCTCGTCGGCCGAGAGCCGGGTGTTGCGGGACGACAGCGCGAGGCCGTCCTCGTCACGCACGGTGGGGACGATGCGGATCTCGACCGGGACGTTCAGGTCGCGCACGAGCCGGCGCACGACGGCGGTTTGCTGCGCGTCCTTCTGGCCGAAGTAGGCGCGCTGCGGGCGGACGAGGTTGAAGAGCTTTAGGCAGATTGTCGCGACGCCGCGAAAGTGGCCGGGACGAGACTCGCCCTCGAGGATCGAACCGAGCCGCTCGACATCGACCCACGTCTCGTGGCCGTCCGGGTAGAGCTCCTCCACGCTCGGCGCGAAGAAGATGTCGACGCCTGCTCGCTCGGCAAGCTCGGCATCGTGCGCCTCGTCCCGCGGGTAGTCGGAGAGGTCTGACGGCCGGTCGAACTGCGCGGGGTTCACGAACAGGCTTACTACGACGACCTCGTTCTCCTCGCGGGCGGCCCGGAAGAGCGCGAGGTGCCCCTCGTGAAACGACCCCATTGTCGGGACGAGGCCGACGGTTCCGTCGGGCCGGCCGCGCTGGAGCTCGGCGATTGTCCGCACGACCCTCACGTCGCCGTTGCCTCCGCGAGCACGCGGTAGAGCGGCTCGAGCTGCGGTCGCCGCTCGCGCAGCGCCGCGATGTGGCGCTCGACCGTTTCCCAGTCCCCTCGGGCGATCGGGCCCGTGAGCTCGAACCCGTTGCCGATCACACGGCGCATCAGCGGCTCGAGCCCCGCCGGCGGCGCGCCGGCCTCCTCGAAGAGCTCGCTTGCCGCCCGGTGAAGCGTCACCAGGTAGTTGGACGCGAGCGCCGCGCCCGCGTGATAAACGGCCCGGTCCGCCTCGGCCAGGTCGAAGGCGGTCAGGCCGAGGAGCTCTGCGAGCGCGCGGCCGACCTCTCGTGCCTCCTCCGTCTCGCCAGTCACGGCCGCATAGGCCCCGTCGAGCTGGGCGGGGTCCCCGGAGCGGTTGAACGTCTGCAACGGATGGAGGCCGAAGCGGCGAGCGTGCGGAATCGCCGTCAGAGGCGTGGCGCCGCTCGTGTGACCGACCCATTGGGACATGACGAGTGTCTGACACTCGGCAGCGGAGGAGATTGCGCTGTCCGGAACGCACAGCAGGACGACCTCGGCGCCGTCCTCGCGCAGCGCGACGCCCCGCTCCTCGAGGCGAGCAGCGACGGCCGAGCCGACACGGCCACGGCCGACCACGTTCACGGTGTCGATCGTCATTGGCTCCAGTTCCGGTTCGGATACCGGGCTCGGCGGAGTTTAGCTCCGGGTGAGGTAGCTCAAGCGGGCCAAGTTCCCCAAGCGCGGGGAATCGGCGGCCGATAGCGCCGGATCCCCAGATGCGGACCCCAACACATTCCGGGGTTGGCGCTACCGTGAAGATGCACTGCCATAGGCTTGACGGTCAGTCCCGGTTGGCCACCTCAGTCGGATTGTGCCGTCATCGAGCTCGAGCGCTAACCGCAAGAGCGCTCGCACGGCGGGGGCCGGTCGGCCGCAGCCTGGCCCCCGCCACCTTCTCTCGCTTCCTGGCCGGCGGGCGCTTCTCGCCCGCTGGTGGCCCGCCGCCTTCCGGGGCCGTGTGACTCGACACTGTCCCCTCCGGCGGCGAACCACCAGCGAACGAGCCAGGAACCGAGAGACTGATTCGTGGTCCTGGATACACTGCAAAGCACATGCCGATCTACGAGTACGTCTGCATGCAGTGCGAGTCGCACTTCGAGGAGCTCGTCCGCAACGGCGCACAGCCCGACTGCCCCGAGTGCGGCGCCGCGAACGTGCGCAAGCAGCTCTCCGTCTTCGCCGCCCATGGGTCGGCGACGCAGGTCAGCGTGAACCCGGCGCCCCGGAGCGGCGGTGGGTGCTGCGGCGGCTCCTGCGGCTGCGGCTAGCCGCCGGCCCCCTCGACGAACGCGCCGACGACCTTCTCCGCGTACTCGAACGCGAGCTGCTCGATGCTCTCGTCCGCGGTTGCGCAGGCATCGGCCAGGATCGTGACCTTGAAGCCTTCCTCCTTCGCGTCGAT
>Ga0126305_10000367_pt1 | contig 19759 bp, 18 predicted proteins | sample Plot26_FD_92536 | JGI IMG/M metagenome (GOLD analysis project Ga0126305, IMG submission 92536) | Serpentine soil microbial communities from UC McLaughlin Reserve, CA, USA - Plot26 | ecosystem: Environmental > Terrestrial > Soil > Grasslands | place: USA: UC McLaughlin Reserve, Lake County... | reverse complement strand
CCTTCGTCGGGCTTTGCCGGCTTGCGGCCTTCCGGCTTGCGGTCTTTGCGGCCCAAAGGGTCGCGAGAACCCAGCCCAGGGCTGAGGCCGCAGGCCGATGCCCTGGGGAGAAAGGCAACAAAACCCGCGGCCTGAAAGGCCGCAAGAGGCTCTGGTTCGGAGTCGGCTCGCTCCGCCCCGGTTCTCGCGGCCTTCAGGCCGCAAGGCTGTGGGGGTCTGTTGGCCCAGGGCATCGGCCTGCGGCCTCAGCCCTGGGCTGATCTCTCGCGACCCCTTGGGCCGCAAAGACCGAAAGCCGGCAAAAGTCCGACGAAGGGAGCTCGTCAGGCCGGCAGGAATGCCGTCGGTCCCAGGGGAGTTACGCCAGCAGGTCAACCCTGCCTCGACAGAGCACTAGGCTTTATCGACGATTCCATCGCACACCTCAGGGCGCTCCAACCTGGCGCTGAAGCGCCAGGCTTTATGCCCTTCACCCCTTCGGGGCTCATGAGCCGGCCGAAAAAATGTTTGTGATGGCATAGCTTTCTCGACCATTCCCTCGTTGAGCTTGGATTCTGAGCAAGGCGGCTGCATAATTAATAGGAAAGGAGGGCGCGATGGCAAATCTAGGCTTGAGAGGAAGGGCGGCCTGCTCGGCCGCCCTTGTTCTCGATACACAATCAGGCTTTCTGAACAACTAATAGCAAGGCATTCTTATACAGTTGGAAGGCCACGTCGGAGTCGTGCAGTGGTTTTTGCCAGTGCTCGGATCCGTATGGCAGGAGGTTTCCATGGAGCACGGATCAGGACATTCCCCATAGTAGAGCTTCGACATGAAATGGTCCGGCGACGAGCCCGGCGAGAAGTTCGAGGTGCCGGGAAGCAGAGTGTCAGGGGTCAGGTCGCCGTTGGTGTCGACGATCACGGAGCCGATCCCCTTCGCCCGCGCTCCCGCCGGGAAGCTCCACGGCAGGGGGCTGGCCGGGAAGGTAAAGTCGGCCGCGAGCTCCAGCTTCCGCGCGGCCTTGTTCCTTGCGGGCTTCACGGGAATGAAGGTCACACGCGTGTTGACCGCGAGAGGTGCGACGAAGTTTCCGCCGCCCTCCTGGGTGCGGTCGATGCTCATCGTCGTCACGCGCTGCTTGCCACCCAGCGAGACATAGACGTGGAAGCCGCCGCAGGCGGTCTTGATGGGAGCGGTGCTCACCAGCGACAGTGCCCGGAACTGGATGCGCGTCACGGCGGTGCCGTTGGCGTCGAAGACGGCGTCGTCGAGCCGCTCGATCACCGTGTCGGCGCCCCAGAGCTGCCCCGGAGTGCCGGTAGCGAGCGGCAGGCCCTTGAACGTCACACGGCCGGTGAAAGGCTTGGAGCCCTTGCAGAAGAAGCCTGCGGGGATGGGGCTCTGGGCAAAGTCGTAAGAGGTCCTGCCATCACCCACGGTCGTGAAGGTGTCGATACCACGCTGGATCGTGGAATCAGCGGCCAAGGGGGAGAGACCGAGAAGGAACAAACACACGAGCGCTGCCAGGATGCTTCTGTTTCTCACGTGATCCTCCTTGTCCCGAAGGACGTCAGGTCCGCGAGCACCACATCGTGCCCGGGCCTTCCCATACTTAAGAAGGTGCAGGAAATAGCTTTGAGCGAGCCCACGGCAAGCACCTCACGGCGGAAACGACAGCGGCAGTCAATGCGTTAGCGGGGAGACTGCGTGATAGGGTTTGTGGGTAAATCCGAATCGACGCCGGGACGAAACGATGGCAAACCTTGATTCTCACGTAACGATCCATATGGCGGCGAGCCTCGACGGCTTCATCGCTCGCAAGGACGGGAGCGTCGACTGGCTCGAAACCTCAGACGAATTCGTAGGCGGGGCCACCATGGACCCAGGATTCGTCGAGGCGTTCCTCAAGACGATCGACTGCTACGTCATGGGATCGCGAACCTATGAGACGGCGCTTCGTTTCGAAGCCCAGGGGCTGGGGTGGGCGTACGGCGACAAACCCACCTTCGTCCTCACGAGCCGCGAGCTACCACGGACCCGGGATACCGTCGAGCTCCACTCAGGCGATCTCACGCAGTTCGTGAATGGGCGCCTACGGCCCACGTTCCGCACCATCTGGTTTGTTGGAGGCGGTGTGGTCTCCGCCGAATGCCTTCGTCTTGGGCTAGCCGACGAAGTTCGCTATTCGATCCTGCCGATCTTGATTGGTGATGGGATCCCATTCTTCGAGAAGGTCGACAGGGACATCGCCCTCCATCTGGCGGAGGTCAAAGCCTACAAGAGCGGCATGGTGGAGCTTCGGTACGAGGTGCGTCCTTAGATTCGAGGGCGCAACGCAAGCTCGCGGGAGCGAGCTCGGCCGTCGCGAATTTTCTCTCCGCCCTCACGAGGGCGGAGAGAAAAAGAGGCTTAGAAGCTCCAGACCAGGCCGGCGTTGACGCCGAAGCCGCCGAGTTGGATGTCGACGTCCTCGTCGAGGTCGGGGTTGTCGTCGAGGTCGCCGCGCACGGTGGCCTCCATGTTGCGGTAGATCCCCTCGACCAGGAAGCCCAGGCCGGAAGCGTTCTTGATGTCCGCCCCCAGCACGGCGTAGTAGCCGACCTCGTCGTCGATGTCGCCGCGGCTGGTGTCCAGCAGGTAATAGCCGGCGCCGCCGCCCACATAGGGGGTGAACCGCTCGCCCTGCGCGAACTTGAAGGCGAGGCCCGCCTCGATCGGGATGGCGCTGACCTCGAAGTCCCGGCTCTCGGGCTCGGTGTCCGCCGTCACGTCGCTGAAATAGGTCCCCCGCACCTCGAAGATGCCGAAGCTGATCTTGGCGCCGGCGCCGAGGGCCTGGTCCGCATCCTCGGTGTCCCAATACGAGCCGAATGCGCTGAAGTCGGTCGCCGACGCGGGCATGGCTGAAAGCGCCAGCGCCACCGCGGCCCAGAGAATTGTCTTCTTCATGGTGTACCTCCGTTTTTCGCCTGTCTGCAACCCAACACCCTTACGGAGTTGCAACGTTGATTTCCGGCCGAGCGAAGCCCGGCCGGCCCTTCTCCATAGGGTTATTTGCAAGGGTCATGCCTTGCCCGGATGGCTACTCGATGCGGAAACGGGGGTCGCTGATGCGCTCGCTGCGGCAGCGGGGGCAGCGGCTGGGGGCGTGGAGGTGGCGGGCGGCGCGGTCCTGGAAGGTGAAGCCGCAGGCCAGGCAGCGGGAGGGTTCGATGCGCAGCCGGACGGCCCCTCGCCGCAGGCTGCGCTCGACGTGGCGGAGGTCGTCCTCCAGGGCGCGGGCCGGAGCCTCGAGCTCGCGCCGCAGCTCCTCGAAGCCCAGCTCATCCTTGCTGAGCCGCTCGATGATCCGCTGGCGGAGAGTCGAGGTCTCCTCCTCCATCCCCTACTTCCTCCGGTTCGCCTGCAGGATGCGCTTGCGCAGACGGAAGCTGTGCGGAGTGACTTCGACCATCTCGTCCTCGCGGATGAACTCCAGGGCCTGCTCCAGGTTCATGATCCGCGGCGGCACCAGCCGGACGGCGTCGTCGGAGCCGGAGGCCCGCATGTTGGTGAGCTTCTTCTCCTTGGTGATGTTGACGTCGAGGTCGTTGGGACGGGCGTTCTCGCCCACCACCATGCCCTCGTAGACCTCCTCGCCGGGAGCGATGAACAGCTCGCCGCGCGGCTGCAGCCCTTCGATGGCGTAGGCCGTGGTGCGCCCGGGGCGGTCGGAGACCAGGGCGCCGTTGGTGCGGTGGGCGATGTCCCCCTGCCAGACGTCCCAGCCGTCGAACAGGTGGTTCATGATGCCCGTCCCCCGGGTGTCGGTGAGGAACTCCGAGCGGAAGCCGATCAGCCCCCGCGAGGGGACGCGGAACTCGATCCGCACGCGGCCGGAGCCGTGGTTGATCATCTTCGTCATCCGCCCCTTGCGCACCCCCATCTGCTGGGTGACGACGCCGATGTAGTCCTCCGGGCAGTCGATGACGAGCTGCTCCATCGGCTCGTGGAGCTGGCCGTCGACGCGGCGGGTGATCACCTCGGGCTTGCCGACCGACATCTCGTAGCCCTCGCGGCGCATCATCTCGATCAGGATCGCGAGCTGCAGCTCGCCGCGGCCGGAGACCTGGAAGGCCTCGGGGGTGTCGGTAGGATCGAGCCGGATCGAGACGTTGGTCAGCGCCTCCTTCTCCAGCCGCTCCTTGAGCTTGCGCGAGGTGACGTGCTTGCCGTCGCGGCCGCTGAAGGGCGAATCGTTGACCGACAGCACCATGGAGATCGTCGGCTCGTCGATCTTGATGTGCGGCAGCGCCCGCGGGTTCTCCCGCTCGGAGAGGGTCTCGCCGATGCTCACCTGCTCGAGGCCGGCGATGGCCACGATGTCGCCGGGGCCGGCCTCGGCGATCTCCACCCGCTTCAGCCCGTCGTAGCCGTAGAGCAGGGAGACCTTGGCCGGGAGGAAGGTGCCGTCGAGCCGGCAGACGGACACCTCCTGGGCCTTGCGCACACGGCCGTTGAAGATCCGCCCGATGGCGAGCCGGCCGACGTAGTCGTCGTAGGCGAGGTTGGTGAACAGGAGCTGGAGCGGCATCTCGGGGTCGAAGCGCGGCGGCGGCACCGAGCGCACGATCTCCTCGAAGAGCGGCTTGAGCGTCTTCTCCAGCCCGTCCGCCGTGAGCCCGCAACGGCCCGCGCGGGCATTGCAGTAGAGCACGGGGAAATCGAGCTGCTCCTCGGTGGCGTCGAGGTCGATGAACAGGTCGAAGATCTCGTCGATCACCTCGCCGGCCCGGGCGTCGGGGCGGTCGATCTTGTTGATCACCACGATCGGCGGCAGGCCGGCCTCGAGCGCCTTGCGCAGCACGAAGCGGGTCTGCGGCAGCGGCCCCTCGCTGGCGTCCACCAGCAGCAGGACGCCGTCGACCATCTTCAACGTCCGCTCCACCTCGCCGCCGAAGTCGGCGTGGCCCGGGGTGTCGATGATGTTGATCCGCGTGCCCAGGAAGTGGATGGACGTGTTCTTGGCCATGATGGTGATGCCCTTCTCGCGCTCGAGGTCGATCGAGTCCATCACTCGCTCGGCCACGTGCTCGTGGGCGCCGAAGGTGCCGCTCTGCCAGAGCATCGCGTCCACCAGGGTGGTCTTGCCATGGTCGACGTGGGCGATGATCGCCAGGTTGCGCACGTCGTCTCGGGTTTGTTGATTCAAGCGAGCCTCTCTCTTCTATCGGATCAATTCTATCGGGGATCAAATTCGGGCTGAAAAGTTTACACGGGCAGGGCGGCGCCCTGCCCCGATTCCCGGGGGGCGGGAGGATACCACATTGGGGGCTCTCAGACCTTCGACAAGGCCTGCATGGCGTTGAGAGCCCGGCGGATCGTGTCCACCTCGCGGGGCTCGAAGTAGGCGAGCTCGCAGCGGCCGCAGACCCAGGCCGGGACATCCTCCCAGGCCAGGCGGTAGCCGTTGCGCTCGACCCGGACCGGCGCGGTCCCCCGCTCGACGGTGCCCTGGCAGCGCAGGCACCGCATGGGCAGCACCGGCGACGCGCTCCGCAGACGCGCCGGCTGCCCGATGGGCAGGGTCTCGTCGAGATCCACGGGAGCCCGCACGACGCCGATGGGACCGGAACGGACCGGAGCGTCGTCGAGCGGCAGAGAAATCCGAGAGCCAACCTTCATGACCATGAACTCCCCCTTGGGCCAGCGTACTGCGGATACGACCCCCAATTTATTTGCAATTCTCTTGCCTGAAACGCCTGAAACGTCCGGCGGCAGCCGGTGTACGATCGTGGGTACGGAGATCGAAAAGAGCCTATGAGACCCGCACTCGCCCTGACGCTGCTGCTCGCCATCCCGGCCCTGGCCGCCGAAGCTCCGGCCCCGGCCCCTGACTTCCCGCGCGGCAAGGTCGTGGAAAGGGTCGCCTGCTCCGGCAGCCCCGACGAGACCTACGCGCTCTATCTGCCCAGCGGCTACAAGCCCGGCCGCGCCTGGCCCATCCTCTACATCCTGGATCCCCGGGCCCGCGGCGCGCTGGCGGCCGAGAAGTTCCGCGCCGGCGCCGAAAAGCACGGCTATATCCTCGCCAGCTCCAACAACTCGATGAGCGATACGGCGATGGACCCCAACGTCAAGGCCATGCGGGCCATGTGGGCCGACACCCACGGCCGGTTCCAGATCGACGACCGCCGGGTCTACGCGGCCGGCTTCTCCGGCACGGTCCGGGCTGCCTGCACCCTGGCCCGGGCCGTTCCGGGGACCCTCGCCGGGATCATCGGCGCGGGCGCCGGCTTCCCCTTCGAGGCGCCGCCCCGGAAGGGCGACCCCTTCGTGTTTTTCGGCACCATCGGCGACAAGGACTTCAACTGGTACGAGATGATGGACCTCGAGCCCCGGCTCCAGGACGCCGGCATCACCCACCGGATCGAGATCTTCGACGGCGTCCATCAGTGGCCGCCCGAGCCGCTCGCCACCCGCGCCCTCGACTGGCTGGAGCTCCAGGCCATGAAAGCCGGCGCGCGGGCGAAGGACCCGGCCCTGATCGACGCCTTGTGGAAGGACGAGGTGGAGCGCGCCCGCGCCGCCCAGGCCGCCGGCGACCTCTTCCAGGCCTGGCGCACCTGGTCCGGGGCCGCCGACGACTTCGCGGGTTTGCGCGAGACGACCGAGGCGGCGACCAAAGCCGCGGAGCTCAAGGCCAACCCCGCGCTCCAGCGCGACCTCAAGGAACGCGAAGCCCGGCTGAAGAAAGACAAGGAGTTTCTCGCCAAGGCCCCCCAGGCCCTGGCCGGAGCCAACGCCTCGAGCGCGGTGTCGGCGCTCAAGATCCGCGATCTGCGGAAGCGGGCGGAGTCCGCCACGGAGCCGGACGACCGCCTCTCGGCCCAGCGCGTGCTCAACACCCTCGGCGTGCAGACGGGCTTCTATCTGCCCCAGAAGTTCACCGAGACCAAGGATTGGGACCGGGTGATCTTCTTCCTCAACATCGCCGCCGAGATCGATCCCGCGGACTCTTCCGTCTACTACAGCCGGGCCGCCGCCTACGCCCGGAAGGGAGACCGCAAGAAGGCCATGGCCGACCTGCGCCAGGCGGTCGACAAGGGGTGGAAGGATCTCCCCGGCCTCGAGAAGGACGAGGCCTTCGACTCCGTCCGGCAGGACGAGGCGTACAAGGAGATCGTGAAGGCCCTGACGGCCGGGTCCTGACTCTACCTTGCCAGATAGTCCACGGCGGCCCCTACGGGGCCTGCCCTCACTCCCCAACCCCTCTTCTCCCCGCCTCCCCCCCGGCCGCCGGGAGAGAGGGGCTTTAAGACTTCGTTCAGACAAACTTCTCCCTCTTCTCCCGGCGGCCGGGGGGGAGGCGGGGAGAAGAGGGCCGGGGTGATGAGGGCGCCCACGGGGCGACACGCTCATCTGCCAAAGTAGTCCTAGGGGGCGGGCTCGTCGGAGCCGATCGAGAAGATCCGCTCCAGGTCGTAGCGCGAGAAGACGCGGAAGGAGATCAGGGTCTCCGACCGCATGATGCCGTCGATCTTCAGCATCTGCCGGGTGACGGCTTCCGCGATCCCCTCGTTGTCGCGGACGCGGGCGATCGCGACGAGGTCGTACTGGCCGGCGACGGAGTAGACCTCGGTGATGCCCGGCAGGCCGACCAGTTGCTCGGCGACCTCGTTGATCTTCGACTTCTCCACCACCAGAAGAATGACGGCGCTCACCATGGGACAACCCTCCTGAAGAATTCAAAATAGAGCCTCTTCACGGACGGCTCCTCATTCGAGAACTGTACACCAGGGAGGTGCCGTCAGCCGGTGTGAGCGAGACGGCCTGCGATACTCTTACCCGCCATGGACCCGATGACCGGCGCACTTCCCGAAGCGATCTTCCGGGACACCCTGGATCTCCTGCGCGAGCTGACGGCCATCTCCTCCGACAGCGGCGATGCGGAGGGGCTGCACCGGGCGGCGGAGCATCTCGCCGGCGCCCTGCGGCAGCGTGGCCTGGCAGCGGAGATCCGGGACGAACCCTCGGCCGAAGCCGGGCGCCCCCTGCCGGTGCTCCAGGCCCGCGGGCCGGAGACCTCGCGGGGCCATCTCCTCCTGATCGGCCACCTCGACACCGTGCTGCCGGCGGCGGAGCCCCGGCTCGATGGCGGCCGTCTGATCGCCACGGGAGGAATCGACATGAAGGGGGGGCTGGCGACGCTCGCCGGCGCCCTGGACCTCCTGCGCCACCGAGGGCAGGCTCCGCCGCCGGACCTGCTGCTGGTGGTGGTGCCGGACGAGGAGGTGGGCGGCGAGCTCTCGCGCGCCGCCGTCCAGCGCTGGGGCGAGACTGCCCGCGCCCTCTGGGTGCTGGAGCCGGGCGAGCCGAGCGGCGACGCCGAGACGATCGTGGCCGGCCGCCGCGGCATGTTCCAGTGGCGGCTCGAGGCCCGCGGCCAGGCCGCTCATTCCGGCCTCCACTATTGGGAAGGCCGCTCCGCCCTCGCCGCCGCCGCCCGCTGGGCCGTCGAGGCCGAGGCCCTCTCCCGCCGTGGCGGCCCCACCATCAACGTCGGCCGTCTGGTGGCCGGAGACGCGACCTTCGTGGACGACCTCGCCGCCTCGGCCGGGCTCCTGGGCACCGAGAGGCAGCTCAACGTCGTGCCCGACCGCGCCGTGGCCGAAGGCGAGACCCGCTTCCTCCGCGCCATCCAAAGCGACGAGCTCGCCCGCGCCCTCGAAGCCATCGCCCGCGACGTCGCCGTCGAGACCGGCACCTCCCTGGCGTTCGGAGTAGGCCAGCTCATCCCGCCCGTCGATCCCTACGGCCCCCAGACCGCCTGGACCCGCCGCGCCGTCGACCTCGCCGCCGACCGCGGCTGGCAGCTCGAAGTCGAGACCGAGCGCGGCGGCATCTCCTTCCCCAACTTCCTCCCGGACCCCGGGCGGATTCCCGTCCTCGACGGGTTGGGTCCCGTAGGAGGGGGGATGCACACCCGGGAGGAGTATGTGGACCTGCGGTCGTTAGGGAGAAGAATCGTGCTGCTGGCGGATCTGCTGGCGGCGGAGGGTGGCGCATGAAACGTTCCGCTTGCCTGCTGATCGGCCTCCTGACCGCGACCGGCGCCATGGCCGCGGAGTCGAAAAACCCGGGAATCCTCGCGCGGGTCTTCCCTTCTTACAGCGCGGCAACGAACCGGCAGTCGGAATTCACCAACCGTGAAGGCAAGCCCGCCCTGGTCAAGGTCGTGGACGCCAAGCCTTGGAAGGCCGGGGGAAAGCGCTACCTCGTCGCCTTCGTCGAGATCGTCGACGACGACAGCTCCTTCGACAGCCTGTGCGGAAACTGCATGGACTCCGGCTTGCTGGCGGTCCTGAAGGAGGAGAAGGGCAAACTGGCTCTGGTCGCGAGGCAGGAGGCCGGGACGCAGGCCAAGGCTCCCGCGGAGGACGAAGCCTCCGGGCCTTCGGAGGCCGTCTTCTTCTCCGGACACGACCAGGTGTCGCTCGACCTCGCCCCCTACAGGCTGACCCGCGACGAGACGCTGATCGGCGTCCGGATCGAGCACATGTGGCTCCCGGCGCTCCGGTGGGAGACCCACCTCCAGCTCTTCCGGATCGTCGGAGGGACGCTGACGCCGGTCTTCGAAACCCCTGTCGTGGTGCGGGAGTACCCGGAGAACGACGACTCGGTCGTGAAGATCACCACCACCCTCTCGACGCGGCCCTCGGGACGGTTCCACGAGCTCGTGGCCGACCGCGTCACGATCCGCTGTCCCATGATGACGACCCAGGAAAGGAGCATCGACGAAGACTGCACCCCCGAACGCAAGGGAGTCGTCCGCGTGGGGAGGCAGCGGGAGAGGTGGAGCTTCGACGGGAAGAAGTTCGACTTGCTTCGAGAGTGATTACGGCAACGGCAGCTCGCCGCGCGCGATCCGCACCGCCGCCTGGGCGCCGAGGTCGATGGGATCGAGGAGCGGAATGCCTTCGATCGGATCGCGGCCCAGCATGAGGGGAATCTCCGTGCACCCGGTCACCACGCAGGACGCGCCCGCGGCGCCCAGCCGGCGCACCGCCTCGGTGAACGTCTCGCGATGGGGAGCCCCGGTCTCCGGGTCCTTGTCACCGCCGCTCTTGATGCCGCCGGGAAGGCGCCGGCCGTCCTTCAGGCGGCCGTAGATCGGACGCATGACGAGCTCCTCCTGAAGCCGCTCGCCGTCAGGCAGATCGAGCGGGGAGACGAGATCGAGGCCGGCGGCCTCGCCTTGACAGGCTCGGGAGTAGACGCCGCTGACCAGCGATCCGGTAGTCGCGAGGATGCCGACCCGGGCCTTCTGGCCATACCGCCGCGCCGCCTCCGCCAGGGTGAGCGCCACCAGATCGAGGAGCGGCAGGCGGACCTGCGGACGGACCTCATCGAGGAAGGCATGGGCGGTCATGCAGGCGATCACGGCGAAGTCGGCGCCTGAGGAGAGCCCTTCGACAGCCCGTACCAGGGAAGGCACCGGCGAGGCTCCCCCGTGCAGCAGGGCCGCCGTCCGGTCAGGGGTGTGAGAGATTGAGGAGACGATCCACTCCGGATACTCCTGATCGCAGGATGGATTCTCCACGGCGGCAAGCAGCCGCCGCTCGAGCTCGATATGTGCGTGCGGGCCGAGCCCTCCCACGATCCCGATCACGCGCTGCCAGGTGCTGTTCATTTTGCTTGGTTCGACTTTGTCAGGTTGCCCATGATCCCTGCGGCCCCTTCGGAGCCGGCCCTCATAACCCCCTACCCCCTTCTCTCCCAGCCTCCCCCCCGGCCGCCGGGAGAGAAGGGGGATGAAGAAACAACTCTACAAGGCTTTTCAGACAAATTTCTCCCTCTTCTCCCGGCGGATGGGAGGGAGGCTGGGAGAAGAGGGCCGGGGTGATGAGGGCGCCCACGGGGCGACCGCTCCTTATCTGACAGAGTAGCGTTAGGAGACGAGATCGATTCTCTCGTCAAAACAGGCCCCGCTCGTCGTAGCCCAGGATTTCCTCAGCGCTTCGCGAGTCGAGATCGGGAAGGGACTGGAGCTGAGCACAGAGCTCCTCGATCTTGGAACGCCTGGGCTTGGAGCCGGCGATCTCCGCCTTGCCGCCTTCTATCGGAGTCAATCGGACCAGCCGAGCCCCTGCGCTGGCGATCACCACGTCTTCCCCTGCAATCGCCTCGTCGACAAGGCTTTCCAGGTGATCTTTCGCGTAGTTGAGGTTGACCTTCCTCATGATGGACACGTTAATCCCTCCGAGAGTCGAGAGCAAGCCTCAGTCCTCATGCTCCCCCGCCCGGCGGTCAGAGGCGATCTCGGACGCCGGACGTACCGGGCTCGGCAGCGGCAGCTCGTCGCCGCTGAAGAGGGGCGCGGTGGGCGCGATAGGCGCGGGCTGGGCCGGGGAGCCGGCGGGTCGGCCGAAGGAGACGATCTGGTTCCAGTCGCGGTCGAGGTCGTCGCCGAAGATGACGAGGAGGTCCCCCGGCTGGGCCATCTCGAGGGAACGCCGCACGGCCTCCTCTTCCAGGTAGACCTCGGGGAAGATCCGGTCCTCGGGGAAACCGGCGGCGATCAGGCCCTGGCGGACCAGCCTGGAGGACTCGCCCGCCTTGCGCCCCCGCAGGTTGTCGTCCTCGCGCACCATGATGAAGTCGAAGGCGGGGGCCGCGGCCTGGGCCAGCTCCAGGATGTCCTCGTCGCGCCGGTCGCCGGGGGCGGCAAGGACGCCGAGCCGCCGGCCGATGACGTTGAGCTCGCGGATCGTCTGCGCCATGGCCTGCATGCCATGGGCGTTATGGGCGTAGTCGAGCAGCACCCGGAAGGGGTGCTCGTTGTAGAAGTTCATGCGGCCCGGAGTCTGGAAGAAGTCCGTGGTGAACGTGCGCAGGCCCTGGCGGATGTTCTCCAGGCTGATCCCCATGGCGTGCGCGATGGCCATGGCGAACATGGCGTTCTGGACGTTGTGGAGGGCATGCCCTTCGATGGTGGCCGGGATCTGCCGCGCCCAGAGCAGGGGGATCTGCTCCTCCCCTTCGTAGAGCACGATCAGCCGGCCGTTCAGCCCGTCTTCCAGGGCCACCGCCCGGCCCTTGTCGCGGATGTGCCGGCGCACCAGCTCGTTGTCCTTCCGCATCGTGACGTAGATCGGCTTGCCCGGGCTGTGCTCGGCCATGGGGGTCACCCGCTCGTCGTCGGCGTTCAGCACGCACCAGTCCTGGGCCACCTCCACGACCACGCGCTTGACCTCGGCCAGCTCCTCGAGGTCCTGGATGCCGCCCATGCCCAAGTGGTCCGAGGCGATGTTGAGCACCGCCCCTACCTTGCACCTGCGCCAGCCCAGGCCGGAGCGCACGATGCCGCCCCGGGCCGTCTCCAGCACCGCCGCGTCTACGGACGGGTCGCGCAGCACCAGATGGCTGGCCCAGGGACCCGTCATGTCCCCCGCCACCGTCAGCTCGCCGTCGATGTAGACGCCGTCGCTGGTCGTCATGCCCACCGTCCGGCCGGCGAGCTTCAGGATGTGGCCAACCATGCGGGTGGTCGTCGTCTTGCCGTTGGTGCCCGTGATCGCCGCGATGGGGATGCGGTACGGAGTGCCCGGCGGGAACAGCATGTCGATCACCGGCCCCGCCACGTCGCGCGGCTTGCCCTCCGTGGGCGCCGTGTGCATCCGGAAGCCCGGGGCCGCGTTGATCTCCACGATCGAGCCGCCCGTCTCCTTGTAGCTGCGGGTGATGTCGGGCGAGATGTAGTCCACGCCCCCCACGTCGAGGCCGATCGCCTTGACGGCCCGCTCGGCCATGATCCGGTTGTCGTAGTGGATGACGTCCGTCTTGTCGACCGACGTGCCGCCGGTCGACAGGTTGCCCGTCGAGCGCAGGTAGAAGCGCTCTCCCTCCGGCAGCACCGATTCGGGCGTGAGGCCGGCCTTCTCCAGCAGGCGGAGAGCCTGGTGGTCCAGCTCCAGACGGGTCAGCACCTTCTCGTGGCCGATGCCGCGCCGGGGATCGGTGTTGACGATGTCCACGAGCTCAGCGATGGTGTGCTCGCCGTCGCCGATGACCCGGCCGGGCACGCGCTGGGCCACCGCCTTCACTTTGCCGTCGATCACCACGATGCGGTAGTCGTGCCCTTCCTGGAAGGTCTCGACGATCACCACCGAGGAGTGCTCGTAGGCATTCTCGAAAGCGGCCAGGACCTGCTCGGCCGACGTCAGGTTGATGGACACGCCCCGGCCGTGGTTGCCATCGAGCGGTTTCACCACCACCGGATAGCCGAGCCGCTCGGCCGCCTCCACCGCCTCTTCGGCGCCGCGCACTCGCGCCTGGCGGGGCACCGGCAGGCCGAGGTCGGAGAGGATCTGATTGGTCAGCCGCTTGTCGGAGGCGATGTCGACGGCCGTGTGGCGGGTCTCGCTGGTGACGGTGGCCTGGATGCGGCGCTGGAACTTGCCGTGGCCGAGTTGCACGAGCGAGCGGTCGTTCAGGCGGATCCAGGGGATGTCCCGCTCCTCGGCGGCGCGCACCAGGGCGCCTGTCGAGGGGCCGAAGGCGCGGCGCTGAGCGAGGCGGACGAGGTCTTCCAGCTCTTCCTGGAAGCTCCAATCTCCGGGCATTCCCGGCAGGTGGGCCTCCAGCCCGGGCGGCAGCAGGTGACGGATCAGCCGCAGGCCGAGCTCCCCCGCCTCCAGACCCACGACCTCCTCGTCATAGCTGTAGATGACGTGGTACTGCCCTCGGGGAAGGTCGTGGCTGCGCGTCTTGCCGTAACTCACGGGCGTGCCGGCCAGGCACTGGAGCTCGATCGCGACGTGCTCCAGCACGTGACCCAGCCAGGTCCCCTCGTCCTCGGTCATGCGGCGCACGAAGCCGCCGGGCTCGCCGTAGGAGCAGGAGTGCTCCCGCAGCGTGGGCATCAGCTCCAGGAGACTGTCCACGAACCCGGGCAGCCGGCCCGTGGGAAAGTCTTCCAACTCGCCGAGGTCGACCCGCAGGCGGATCACCTTGCGCAGGGCATAGAGGTTGGGGCCGCGGTAGACGCGCGTATCGAGGATCTTCATCTATCAGTGACTCCGATGGCGACTTCCTCCGCTTCCAGGAGGGTGGCCGAGCCCACGGGGACGAGGCCGGTCCGCCGCCGGACGTCGTACCGGCAGCCGGAAGTGAGGAAGTCCACCTTGAGGCCCAGCATAGCAACGGGCTGGCCGCGATGGACGGCGTGGCTGTCGGTAAAGCGCAGGGCGGAGGCATCCACCACCGTCACGGCGCCGGCGCCCAGGACGCTCATCACGCCGTCGGCGCCGATCAGGGCCGCCGTGTCCTCGTCCACCCCGACGCCCAGCGGCTCGGGGTTGTAGGACAGGGCCGTGATCAGCCGGCCCATGCGGTCGCGGCGCCGGAAGTGCTGGTCGATGACCAGGTCCGGGGTGAAGCCGAGCCCCTGGGCCATCTGGACCAGGCGGCGCCGCGGCGTGCCGCCGCTCTCCCCCATCGAGATCATGTGCCGGGGCAGGACGGCGGCGCCGGCGCTGGTGCCGGCCACCACCATCCCATCGGCGTGGCGGCGGTGGATCGTGGCGGCGAGCTGCGTCCCGCCGAGGGCCGAGGAGATGCGGAGCTGGCTGCCGCCGGTCATGAAGAACCCGGTGGCGTCGTCCAGGACGCCGTGGACCTCGCGGCCGGCCTCCAGGGCATCCTCGCGGTTGCGGATGCGCAGCACCTCGACCGTACGGGCGCCGAGCGCGTAGAAGATGTCGGCATAGCGGTCGCCCGTCTCGGGGAACTCCGAAGCGGTCGCCAGCACCACGACGCCGGCCTCCGTGCCCCCGGACGCCTGAACGAAATGGCGCAGGATGGCGCGCTCGCGGACCTTGTCCTCCGCGCCGCCGATGGCCATGATGAGACCCGGCCGCTGTCCGCTGGGGAAGCCGGCCGGATGGGAATTCGAGTCCATGCACTCTCCTCTTTCCCGCGCACCGTTGTGGGCGGGCCCCGGTGAAGAAAGCTCGGGGGCCAGAAAGCGGGGAGATCGTAGCACGGGCCTCGAGTGGGCGGTCCTCGCCGTCCCGCGTCTACTGGGCGGCCTTCGTGCTCGTGGGCGACCACACCTGAGGGACGAAGCCTCGCCAGTCCTGGACGCTCGCGAGCAGGCGGCGGGCGGCGGCGGACCGGGGATTGGCCGCCACGACCTGGGCCAGCTCCCGCTCGGCTTCGTCCAACAGGCCGGCCCGCGCGTAGAGCACGCCCAGGGCAAGCGGGGAGCCACGGGATTCGCCAATGGCGCGCTCCAGCTCGCCCGCTTCCGCCGCCGTGAGCACCCGGAAGCGCGCCTCCTCGGAGCGCGGTCCGGGAGCGATCGCTTCCACGTCGCCCCGGCGGGCCACGATCTGCCAGGTATAGACGCCCCCCGCCGGCAGAGGCCGCTCCGGCGTCCACTCGCCGCCGGCGATCGGACCGCTCTCCGCCACCTTGCGGAACTCCGGATCGAACACCTGCACCTGATGCGATTCCGCGCCCGGGAAGAGCGTCCAGCGGAAGGTCGGCCGGCCGTCGCGCACGACCGTGACGACGGGCGCGAGGACCGTGAGGGAAGGGTCCGTGGGGTGCCCGCGCATCGTCGAGCCCGTGCCCGCGAGCTTGGCGATCTCCCGCGGTTCCTCGAGGCGCCCCTCCCGCAGAGCGGCCGCGATCTCCCGCCGCCGTTTCGGCGGCAGCCAGGCCAGTCCCACGAGCTCGTCCCGGGGGCTGAGCCTCACGGTCCTTCCGCCATCCACAAGAGAGATAGCCGGCACCACGTCACGGCTGCCCTGAAAGTAGGGAACAGCGATCAGCACGGCCAACATCAGAACCGCGAGGAGGGTCTCGACCTTGTGGCGGAGCACCCAAGGCTTCGGAGGCGGCACCGCGGCACCCTTCCCCACCTCCTCCCACGCGGCCAGCGAGCCCGACAGGGATTCCCCCTCGGCCAGCCGCAGTCGGCACTCCGGACACGTGGAAATGTGATCGTCCACCACCAGCAGCTCTCCGGGAGAGAGAGCACGGCGGCGATACGCCTCGACCTGCTGCTCGCTGAGATGGCTCACCGGGAAGGCAGTCTACTACGGCGGATTCACCGTCAAGCCGCGATCCACCGGGGTTCACTATACTTTCCGAACCGACCTTGGGAGGCAAGATGCGCGTCCTCTGTCACGCGGCAACGCTCGCAGTCGTCACGGCCCTCGGAATCGCACCCGCGCTGGCGGATTCACCGCGCCCTCTCTCCCCCCGTGGGATCGAGAACGCGACCGCTTTCGCCCGGCTGCTCTCGCTGGTGCGGTTCTTCCACCCCAGCGATGCCGCCGCCGGCGCGGACTGGAGCCGTGTCGCCGTTGCGGGCATCGACGCCGTCGAACCGGCGGGAGACGCTCCGGCTTTGGCCAGCGCGCTGGAAGGCTACTTCCGCCCCATCGCGCCGACGCTCCGGGTTTATCCTCGCGGCGAGCGGCCGGAGATCCCGGCGGAGCTGCGGGCTCCGGACGGGCCGGGCCCTTTCAAGGTGGTGGCTTGGCGACACTTCGGCGGGCACTTCAACAGTAAGTCGAAGGTCTTCACGAGCGAGCGGATCGACGACCGGAGCCCGCCCGGCTTCGGCACCCTCGTCCAGGCGATCGCGCCCGGCCGGCTTCAGGGGCGGCGGGTCCGGCTGCGCGCGGCCGTGCGGGCCGAGGTTCAGCCGGGTGGCTTCGCCCAGTTGGGGCTGCGGGTCGACCGCGCCGGAGGCCGGCCCGGCTTTCTCGACAACATGGCGGACCGGCCCATCCGGGACGCCTCCTGGCGGGTCTACGAAATCGAGGGGGAAGTGGCCCCGGACGCCGAGCGGATCGTCGTGCTCCTCGTCCTGACGGGCGGCGGCAAGGTGTGGCTCGACGACGTGTCGCTGGAACCCCTGGACGGCGGACCGGGAGAGCCCCTCGCCAATGCCGGCTTTGAGGATGGAGTGACGGGCAAGCAGCCGCCCGGCTGGCACTTCCCCTACGACTCGGTGCAGACCGGCTACCATCTCCTGCTCCGGCGCGGCGAGCCCTGCCGGACCGGCGGCTGCGCCGAGGTGGCGAGCGACGAGATCGCGGTGCCCCGCTTGCCGCGGCCGGACGAGATCCTGGAAGCCGACCTGGGGGGCGGAGTCGCCGCCGCCCTGCCGCTCTCGCTGTGGGCCGACGCGGCCGGCACCCTGCCCCACGCTCTCCCCGGCGCGCCCGCGCCGCCCTGGGCCGATGCCAACCCGGACGGCGACACCCGCGCCGCACGCCTCGCGGCCGTGGCGCTGGCCTGGGGGATTCCGCAGCACCTCCACCCCGAGCTCGACCCGTCCCGCCCGGATTGGATCGCGGCCCTGCCGGCCGCCCTCGGCGAAGCCGCCCGGGCCGACGACCGCGAGGCCTTCCTGCGCGCGCTGAACCGCATGCTCGTGCCGCTCGAAGACATCTGGACCCGCGCAGGCCACTCCGACTTCGGGGTGCCCGGCGTCCTGCCTCTCGACTGGGCCTGGGTGGAAAACCGCTTGGTCGTGACGGGAGTCCCTCCGGACGCCCCCGGGCTCCGCGTGGGCGACGTGATCGCGACGTTCGACGGCCGGCCCGTGACCGAGGCCCTACAAGAGGCCGAGGCGCGGGTCTCCGCCCCCAAGGCCGCCACCCGGCGCTGGTTCGCCCTCCGCCTCCTGACCGCCGGGAAGCCCGGCTCGGAGGTCACGCTGGGGATCGAGCGCCCCGGCGCCGAGCCCGTCGCCGTGACGCTCGCCCGCGGCGCCAGGACCGAGAGCATCCCCGACACGCCCCTGCCCGCCGTGGCCGAGCCCCGCCCGGGCATCGTCTACGTCGATCTCCGGCGGACTTCAGATGAGGATCTGCCGAAGCTGCTGCCGAGGCTGGCCGCCGCCCGCGGCATCGTCTTCGACCTCCGAGGCCGGTCGGACGTCTCGACCGTCCTCCTCTCCCACCTCGCCGACCGCACCGCGCAGAGGTCCAACTGGCAGGTGCCGGTCGTGATGCGGCCGGACCATCGCAGCCTCCAATGGCTGGCCACTTTCTGGACCATCGAGCCCAAAGAACCCCGGTTGCGCGGCAAGGTGGCGTGGCTGATCGACGGGCGCACCCTGGCCTACAGCGAGACCCTGCTCGCCATGGTGGAACACTACCGGCTGGGCACGACCGTGGGCGAGCCGTCCGCGGGCGGCGGCGGCAACTACAACTGGACCGTGCTGCCCGGCGGCTACGAGATGATCTGGACCGGCTCGCGGGTGCTCAAGCACGACGACTCCCCCTGGCATGCCGTGGGCGTCACACCCAAGGTCCCCGTGTCCAGGACCCTGCGAGGGATCGCCGCGGGCCGCGACGAGATGGTCGAGCGCGCCGTCGGTCTCGTGTCAGGTCCTTGAGCTCAACTCTCGCTTTTCGGGCAGACCGTGCAGGCAGGTTTCGGATCGGTGCGGCAGTTGTCCGTGACCGGCAGGAAGCTCGATCCCACGAGCCCCAGGGCACAGCGGTAGCCGCAGTCATGCTGCCAGCCCGCCTCGTCCGCGAAGGTTGACACGCCTGGATTGAGGACTCCGGGGAGCGGCGGCTCGCTGGGCTTGATCTGTGTGTAGCCCTTGTCCTTGACGAGGTCCCTCAGGCCGTCGAGCAGCCCGCGTTCGACCGCGTCCGCACGGATCGACGGCTCGTAGAGGCCGGCCATGGTCGCCAGCGACTGGTCGTTCCAGGCCAGCGGCACGACGTCGTAAGGGTTGTGCATGCGGTCGGTGCCGGCCCCGATGCGCGAGTCGGAGTAGGCGGCGAACTCGGCGTTGCCGGCGGTCGGGCCGGCCAGGGCATAGACCGCGATCTCCGACTTTCCGGCCGGATCCCAGGTGGGCTGGGTCTCGGCCAGCCACAGGGCGAGGGTCGGCGACAACGCGCCGCCCAGGCTGTGGCCGACGACGTCGATCTGGAGCTCGGAGTTGCTCGCCATCTGGCTGGCGAGGAACTGGCCGAGAGTCTGATTCGGAACAGGTCCGCTCGCCGGCGTCATGGTCTGGAGGATCTTGAGCCCCTCGGAGGTCCCTTTCGAGATCTTCGCCCCGCTCGGCGGATTGCCGTACTCCCAGGAAACCTGGTCGTCCACGTCGAAATCTTCGACCAGCCAGTCGAGGATCGCCTTGCCGTTGGTGCCGCGGACCACGATGGCGAGATGGCCGGCATTCTTCGGGTCGCGAACGACGTACATCATGTTGTCGTCGAGGTCGGCGCCGGCGAACTTGTAGACCGCCGGGCCCCACGCCAGAGCCCACCGGCCCTGGGTGATCGGCTGCTTGGCGAGCTCCTTTTCCAGACAGGGATAGAGCTTGGCCTCCACCTCGTCGTCCGAGCCCGTGACGGTCTCCCCGAGATAGGAGATGAAGGCGAGCGCGGCCATCTGCTGCCGCGGCGAAGGGTTGAGCCCGGCCGCCGGGGTCACCGCGGCCTGTGGCGGCCGGCAACCCAGGGAGGCGGCGAGCGCCAGGCCGATCAGGAGAATACGAGTGCGCAGATGCATCGAGGGTCCCTCCAGACTGCGGGCTGCCGGAGCACGCCCGCGGTTCGAATGAGAAGCAGTCGGTGCCGAACGGTAGCATGAAGCCGTCCGAGTATTCCAACGAAGAAGCCCGCGGCCAGCGATTCCGCACTCGGTGGGTCTGGGGCCTGGTGTCGTTGGTTTTGGGCCCTGTTCCAGGGGGAGGGCGTTTTCGGGTCGGCCAATTAGGCGCTCTCTGGAGCGTGCCTCGGCCGGTGG
>Ga0126305_10000366_pt1 | contig 19797 bp, 14 predicted proteins | sample Plot26_FD_92536 | JGI IMG/M metagenome (GOLD analysis project Ga0126305, IMG submission 92536) | Serpentine soil microbial communities from UC McLaughlin Reserve, CA, USA - Plot26 | ecosystem: Environmental > Terrestrial > Soil > Grasslands | place: USA: UC McLaughlin Reserve, Lake County... | reverse complement strand
TGATCGAGAGCGACGCCACGCGGCTGCGCCAGATCCTGGTCAACCTCCTGGACAACGCGGTCAAGTTCACCTCCTCGGGAGAGGTCCTGGTCCGGGTCGAGGCCGGTTCCCCGCCGCCGGCCGACTCGCGGGACGCTTTGGTGGAGGACGACCGGGCGGAGCTCCGTTTCGCCGTGCGCGACTCCGGCATCGGCATCTCCGCGGACAGTCTGGATCGCCTGTTCCGCCCGTTCAGCCAGGCGGACTCCTCGACCAGCCGGCTGTATGGCGGCACCGGACTGGGCCTGGCGATCTGCCACCGGCTCGCCCAGGGGCTGGGGGGACGGATCTGGGTGGAGAGCGAGCCGGGCAAGGGCTCGACCTTCTGGTTCACGATCCGCTGCCGGGTCTGCGAAGCCGCTCTGCCGGAAGTCCCGCGCGAGAGCGAAGGCACGGCCAGGATCGCCGGAGCCGGGCTGCCGCCGCTGCGCATCCTGGTCGCCGAGGACAACGTGGTCAACCAGAAGGTGGCGCTTCTCCTGCTGCAGCGGCTGGGCTATGCGGCGGACGTGGCCGCCGATGGGGAGGAGACCCTGGCCGCCTTACGCCGGCAGCGCTACGACGTCATCCTCATGGACGTCCAGATGCCCGGCATGGACGGGCTCGAGGCGGCGCGGCACATCCGGGAGGAATGGCCGGCCGAAGAGCGCCCGCGGATCATCGCGGTGACCGCCAGCGCCCTGCACCAGGACCGCGAGACCTGTCTGTCCGCCGGCATGGACGACTACCTGAGCAAGCCGGTGCTGCTGGAGGATCTGCGCCTGGTGCTGTGCCAGGCGGGCGATCCATGACCTCGAGCGTCCTGGCTACCGGTCCGCCTCGTCGTCGATCCAGATGCGCACGGTCTCCTCGTCGCTGGTGACCGTCAGCAGCTCGCCCTCGCCGAAGCGGCCGAGCTCGCGCAGGGCGGCGCCGACGTCGAGGCCGTCGCCGGAGCCGGAGAGCAGGGCGCCCATGACGGAGACGGGGACTCGGGCCTCCATGCTTTCGCCATCGCGATCGCCATCGCCATGACGGCCACCGCGGTCGACGGCCGTCATCACCAGGTAGGAGCCGCGCTTGGCGATCCGCAGCTTGGAGTCCGGCTCGTTGACGGTGACGTAGGTGGCGTCCGGCCCGTCCTCGAGCTGGCGCCAGACGCGCCGCAGCTCGTCCAGGTCATAGTCGCGGTCGCGCAGCCGCATCCGGCTGCGGCCGCTGACCTTGCCCTGCAGCATGGGCGCGAACGACTCGATCATGGAGAGGGGCATGTTGAGCTCGACCTGCTCGGCGTGCCGGCCGCCGTCCACCTTGACGTGAATCCAGAGATCGGCCGCCGAGGCGGAGCCGATCGCCAGCCCGGCTGCCAGCAGCGTCATCCCGAAGATCTTCTTTCCGTTCATCGTTCTTCCTCCGTCGGATCGGGCGCCCATCGTCCCGTCTCACCGGACAAGACGATGGGAAGACGACGGACGTTTCACGTAAGGGCAGGGCGCCCACGCAGGCGCGCCCCTACTTCATGGCCTCGAGCTCGTCGATGCGCTCGCGGACGAGGTCGAAGCCGCCCTGCCAGAACGAGCGGTCGGTGACGTCGATCCCGACCTCGGCGAGGATGTTCTCGGGCCGCTCCGAGCCGCCGTAGGAGAGCAGGCGCAGGTAGCCCGGCTTGAAGGCCTCGCCCTCCTCCTGGAATCGGCGGTAGAGGGCGAGCACGAGGAGCTGGCCGAAGCTGTAGGCGTAGCAGTAGAAGGGCGTCTGGTAGATGTGGGGGATCGACAGCCACTCGTGGCGGAACTCCGGGGAGATCTCGACGCTGTCGCCGAACTGCTCCTGGAGCTTGGCCATGTAGAGCTCGGAGAGCTCGTCCGTCGAGCGGCCGGCACGGACGGCCTCGTGGGCCTCGATCTCGAAGAGCACGAAGTAGGCCTGGCGCAGCACGGTGGCGTAGACGTCGTCGACGGCGGCGGCCAGCAGCTCGCGGCGGGCGAGGACGTCCGGCTCCTCGCGCAGCAGACGGTCGGTCATCAGCATCTCGCCGAACACCGAGGCGGTCTCGGCGAGCGGCAGCGAGGCGTGCTGGGTGAGGCTCGAGTGCCCTTCCGCCAGCATGCTGTGGATGGCGTGGCCGAGCTCGTGGGCGAGGGTCGCCACGTCGCGCACCCGGCCGGCGTAGTTGACCAGCACCCAGGGGGTGTAGCGCGGCAGCACGGTGAAGCAGAAGGCGCCGCCCCGCTTGCCCTTGCGGATCTCGCTGTCCATGTGGTTCTCGGCGAAGACCCGCTGGGCATGGGCGGCAAAGTCGGGATGGAAGTCCTCGAAGGTCTCCAGCACCGAGCGCACGGCGTCGGGATAGGCGACCTTGCGGTCCGAGGTGGCGAGCGGGGCGTAGACGTCGTAGCGCCGCAGCTTCGGGAGCCCCAGCCACTCCGCCTTGAGCCGGAAGTAGCGCTGGAAGATGTGGACGTTCTCGCGCGCCACATCGAGCAGCACCTCGACGGCGCGGTCCGGGATGTCGTTGTCGAGGTTGCGGACGGCGATCGGCGAGGCGTGGCCGCGCAGCCCCACCTGCTCGTCGTACCAGTCGCGCACCCGGGTGGCGTAGATCTGGCCCAGCAGGTTGGCCTCCTGCGAGTAGACCCGGTACAGCTCCTGGTAGGCCGCGGCCCGCAGGTCGGCGTTGGGCGAGAAGGCGTGGCTCATCAGCTCGTCGCGGGTCAGCTTCTGCGTCTCGCCGTCTACCTCGAGGGTGAACTCGAGGCGGTTGGTGAGCATGGAGAAGAGGGTGAGGACGGCGTCGATGCCGTTCTGATCCTTGGTGTTGATGATCTGCTCGCTCTTCTCGTCGAGCGTGTGCGGCTTGAAGCGCCGCAGCTCCTGCAGGTAGTGGCGGTAGTCGCCGTGCTCCGTCTCGCTGGGCAGCAGGCGCCAGGCCTCGTCGTCGCTCAGGCTCCGCCACCAGAGGGTGAAGAAGAGCTTGCGGTTGCCCGCCGACGTGGTGGCCTGCTGGACGCGGTTGCGGAAGGTCAGGGCCTCCTGGCTGCCGGTGTCCGAGTAGAACCACAGCGAGGTGTAGCCGGAGATGGTCTGCATGCGGTGGTTGAGAACCTCGTACTCGCGGAGGATGGCGAGGAACTCGCGGGGGTCCATGTCGGCGCGCAGGTCGCCGCGCCGGCGCTCGAAGGCGGTGACCGCCGCGTCGAGCTCGGCGAGACGGGCGCCGAACAGCTCTTCACTGGGCTCGGGCAGCAGCTCCGAGAGGTCCCAGGTGCTCAAGGAATAGGCGGGGAAGGTTTTGGTGATGACATCCATTGCAAAATCGGTTCTCGTCGGCCGAAGTTTTCGTTAAGACCGGCAAGGCGGACCGGCACGGCCGGTCCGCCAGGTTCTCCAGACATTATTTTAGCCGAGCTGGGGGGACGATGACCGCCGCCACCCCTTTTTCCCGCGCCAGCTCGTTGAAGCGGGCGAGATCGCCGTCCCAGATCCCGCGCAGCGCGGCGAGCTGGGCGTCGATCGCCGCCGTCAGCTCGTTCTTCACTTGCACGGCCTGGGCCGTCGGCCGGTAGTCGCCCAGGGAGGCCGAGGAGGCGACGGCGTTCAGCTTGTCGTTCAGCCGGATGGGGAAGTTGAGCGGGTCCTGGGAGCTGCGGTTCTTGGTCTGGTAGAGCGCCTCCTCGACCACCGTCATCTTCTTGTCGAGCTCCTTCGCCGCCTCGACGACGGGCTTCATCGCCTCGTCCTTGCGCAGGCGCTTCTTCATGCCGTCGAGCTGGGCCCGCACGTCGCGGATGCGGCGGATGGCGTCGTGGGTCTCGGTGAGCTTGTCGCGCGCCGAGAGGAGGAACTGGAATTGCGCCTCGAGATCGGCCTGCGTCGAGGCCGACCGCGGGTCCTTGCGGATCTCGAACGGCTGCGTGAAGGTCCCGCCGCCGGCCGTCAGGCGGGCCTGGTAGGAGCCCGGCACGGCCAGCGGGCCGGCCGGCTCGCCGCTCCACAGGATCATGCCGGGGAACTTGCTGGCCGCGGGCCAAGCCATGTCCCACACGAAGCGGTTGAGGCCCGCCTCGGTCGGCACCTTCTGCTCCTCCTTCGGCTCCTCGTCGTCCTTCTCCTTCTCGGCCTCGCCGCCCTTGTCCTTGGCGCCCTGGGGGCCGGAGACGGAGCTCTCCCCGGAGGGCGTGGCGGCCACGGTCTTCTCCTCCTTCTCAGCTTTCTCGCCCGCCGCCGGGCCGCCCATGGCCCTGGCTTCCGCGGGGTCCTTGGGCCCCTCGGCCGGCTTGCCCTCGAACGTGCGGATCACCTTGCCGTCCTGGGTGAGGATCTCGAGCTTGACCTGCTTCGCCTGCTCGGCCGGCGGCGCCTTGGGGAGGTAGTCCTTTGGCAGGTAGTCCTTTGGCAGGTAATACTGGATCACCACGCCGGCCGGCGGGTTCTCGCCCATTCCCTGCGGCGTCCTCGGCAGCGAGAATCCCCGGTTCGACCGGCGGTGGGAGGGCGCCGGCGGCAGCAGGAAAGGCTTGGCCGCCCCCTTCGTGGCCTCCTGGCTCGCCGCCGCCTCGCGCACGGGGCCGAGGCCGTCGAGCACCCAGAAGCCGCGCCCCTGGGTGGCGGCCACCAGGTCGCCGTCCTTCACCGTCAGGTCGGTGACCGGCACGATCGGCAGGTTGAGCTGCAGCGGCTGCCAGCGGTTGCCGTCGTCGAAGGAGACGTAGGCGCCCTGCTCGGTGCCGGCATAGAGCAGGCCCTTGCGCGCCGGGTCGGCCCGCACCACGCGGGTGAAGTGCATCGGGTCGATGCCGGCGTCGATGCGCTTCCAGGTGGCCCCGTAGTCGCCGGTCTTGTAGAGGTAGGGGCGGAAGTCGTCCGACTTGTACATCGTCGCCGCCACGTAGGCGCCCCCCTTGTCGTGCGGGGAGGCGTCGATGGCGTTGATCTGGATCCACTCCGGCATCCCCTTGGGCGTCACGTTCGACCAGTTCTTGCCGCCGTCGCGCGAGACGTGGACGAGGCCGTCGTCCGAGCCGGCCCACAGCAGGCCGGGCTCGAGGGGCGACTCGGCGGCGTAGAAGATGGTGCCGTAGTACTCGACGCTGGTGTTGTCCTTGGTGATCGGACCCCCCGAGGAGCCCAGCCGGGACTTGTCGTTGCGCGTCAGGTCCGGCGAGATCGGCTGCCAGCTCTGGCCCGCGTCCGTGCTCTTGAACAGCACGTTGGCCGCCGAGTAGAGCGTCTTCGGGTCGTTCGGCGAGAAGAAGATGGGGAAGTTCCACTGGAACCGGTACTGGAGCTCGGCGGCGCCGGCGCCCATGGGATCGTTCGGCCAGGGATTGACGTCCCGCAGCTCGCCCGTGTCATGGTTGAGGCGCGTCAGCAGGCCGCCGTAGGAGCCGCCAAAGACGACGTCCGGGTTGGTGGGATCGGCCACGATGTAGCCGCTCTCGCCGCCGGCCGTCTCCTGCCAGTCGCCGGGGCCGATGCCCGGGCCCGTGCCGCGGGAGAGGATGCGCACGGCCGAGTTGTCCTGCTGGGCGCCCAGGACGCGGTAGGGGAAGTTGGTGTCCGTCGAGACGCGGTAGAACTGGGCCGTCGGCTGGTTGGTCTGCGGCGACCAGGTGCTGCCGCCGTCGGTCGAGACGTTGGCCCCGCCGTCGTTCGACTCGATCAGGCGCAGCGCGTCGTTGGGATCGATCCACAGGTCGTGGTTGTCGCCGTGCGGCACGCGGATGGTGGTGAAGCTCTTGCCGCCGTCCTTCGAGCGATGGAACTGCACGTTGAGGACGTAGACGGCCTCCTCGTCCTTCGGGTCGGCGTAGATGCGGGTGTAGTACCAGGCGCGCTGGCGCAGGTTGCGGTCGTCGTTGGTCTTGGTCCAGGTCTTGCCGCCGTCGCGCGAGCGGAAGACGCCGCCCTCCTCGGCCTCGACGAGAGCGTAGACGTTCTCGGGGTTGGTGGGGGAGACGGTGATGCCGATGATCCCCAGCGTCCCCTTGGGCAGGCCGGGGTGGCGCGACAGCTCGGTCCAGGTGTCGCCGCCGTCCGTCGACTTCCAGATCCCCGAGCCGGGGCCGCCGCTCTCCAGGCTGTAGGGGGTGCGCCGCACGTTCCACGTCGTGGCGTAGAGCACGCGCGGGTTCACGGGGTCCATGGCGAGGTCCACCGCGCCGGCCCGGTCGCTGACGTAGAGCACGCGCTCCCAGTGGGCGCCGCCGTCCTTCGACCGGTAGACGCCGCGCATCTCGTTGGGACCGAAGAGGTGGCCCAGGACGGCGGCGTAGACGAGGTCGGGGTTCTTGGGATGGATCCGCACCCGGGGGATGTGCCGGGAGTCGGCGAGGCCGGCGAGCTTCCAGGTCTGGCCGGCGTCGGTCGACTTCCACATCCCCTCGCCGTGCGAGACGTTGCCGCGCACCGTCACCTCGCCGCCGCCCACGTAGACCACGTTGGGGTCCCACTCCGAGACGGCCACGGCGCCGATCGAGCCGCCGTAGAAGCCGTCCGAGACGTTACGCCAGGTCCGGCCGCCGTCCGTGGTCTTCCAGACGCCGCCGCCGGTGGCGCCGAAGTAGTAGGTGTTGCGGTCGCCCGGCAGGCCGGTGACCGCGGCCGACCGGCCGCCGCGGTAGGGGCCGACCTCGCGCCACTTGACGGCCCCGAACAGCGCGGGATCGACGGCGGGCCTGGCGGCGGCGGGCTTGGCGACGGAGGGCTTGGCGGCCACCGAGGGCATCGCGACCAGGACCGCCAGGACGAGCAGGAGTACGGTACGGCGGGGAGAGAATTTCATCATGGGATTGGAGGCTCCGTTGAACGTTCCGCTGCTTTCTACCACACAGCGGTGCATGAACGGAGCCCCGCCGGCCCGTACGCCACGGGCCGGCCGGGAGGTCTCGCCTGGAGGGAGCGCTGCTACCGAATCCTTACCGGTAATCCTCGACGGTCAGCTTGTCGAGCGGCAGGCCGAACGGGTAGAACAAGTTGAACACCGGCTGCTCGATGGTCTCCGCGAAGCGCAGGAACAGGGGCCCGTACTCCTCGATGGGCGACTCTCCCGCCTCGATCTGCCGGTACTCTTCCGCCGAGATCTCCAGCAGCTCGGCCATCTGCTCCGGCGTCTTGCTGCGGCGCTCGCGGTGCTTCTGGATCAGCGTCCCCGCCTGTCCGGCCTGAGTGTCGGCGGCCTTGCCGCTGTCGGCGAGCAGGCGCGAGGTCGGGGTCTCCAGCTTGATGGCGATCTTGGCCAGCAGCGGTCCCCAGGTCTCGGCGGGGGATTGGCCCGCCTCGACTTCCTGGTACCTCTCGATGGGGAGGCCCAGCTTGCCGGCCATGTCTTCCAACGAGAGCTTCTTGCGCTCCCGCTCTTTCATCAGGACTTCTCCGAGTTTCACCGTCTTCCCCTCCTTATCGAAGGGACCGCGGCTCACGAAAGTGCACCGGGATCCCGGCTGGGCTGAATATTGATCGCGGATGCTAACACAGCGGCCGCCTCTGCTCTAGCTTGTGCGAGCTCCCCCGCGAGGCGGGACAAGAGTCAGCGTTTGCGGTCCGTCGACAGCGATTTCAGCGCCTCGATCGGCCGGCGGTCGGGGCTCATCAGCTTGATGGCGCGACGCAGGTAGGCCTCGGCCTCGGCGGCGCTGCCCGCCTGGCGGTGGATCTCGCCGGCGTAGAAGGCCGCGAGGCCGCAGTTGGGGTCCCGCCGCAGGGTCTCCTGCAGCTCCTTGATCGCCCGGTCGGCGTGGGCCGTGGTGGTGAGGAACCGGCAGTAGGCCAGCTCGGCGGCGTAGAGGCTGTTCTGCGGGTCGCAGTCGGCGGCGAACTCCAGCAGCATCAGCGCCTCGCGCACCTTGCCGGCATCCATCAGCGCCTTGCCCTTCTTGTGCTGGGCCTCGGCGTCGAGCAGGTCGGTCTTGATGGCGAAGCTGGCGGCGGGCTTCCTGGCGCGCTCGTCGCGCAGGGTCTTGCGCCGGAACAGGAGGGTGTCGCGCTGCTCGCGGTCGGTCAGCTCGGCGAAGGCGCGGGCGCCGGCGAGGAAGAGGTCGCGCGCCCGCTCCTGCATGGCGCTGAGCTCCGGCGGCTCCAGCGCCCAGGGGGAGAACCGGCGGGCGAACTCCAGGTACTTCTCCTCGAAGACGGCGGCCGTGCCGTCCTCGGGCGCTGCCAGGAGGTCGAAGGCGTCCTGGCGGCGGTAGGAGAGGTAGGCCTGCATGATCTCGTTGCGGCGGCGCTCGACCTCCTGGGGAGCGAGGGACGGCTGGGAAGGCAAGGACGGCATGGCAGGCACGGCCGGCGGCGGGGGGGCAGGCGCCGGCGCCGGCACCAGGACGGGCCGCGGGAAGGAGCCGGACGCCGTCATGTCCTTCGGCAGCATGTCCTTGGGCAGCGCGTCCGAGGGCGTCACGACTCCCAGGACGCAGAGGGCGTAGAGCAGGCGCGTGATCTCGTCGACCGGCAGCCCCGTCGCCTCGGCGAGCTCGCCCATCCGCCGCCCGGGGCGCAGGGCCTCGGTGAGCTGGCTCTGGCGGGCGTTGAGGCGCAGGTCTTCCAGCGGGAACGGCGGCGCCGGGTGGAGCACCAGCTTCTTGCCCACCAGCGGCCCCACCGCCATGTCGACCTCCTCCTGGGGGACGCAGCGCGTGACGCCGGTCAGGATGAGCTGCGGCACCTTCACCTTGAGCGACGACTCGGAGGTGGCGGGCTCGTCGAGCCAGCGGAACTCCCCCTGGTCCCAGGTGAAGAGGTCGAGCAGCTTCTTGGCCAGGTTCTGCTGCAGGATGCGGAACAGGTCGACGGCCGTCACCAGGCCGTTCTCGAGCAGGATCTCGCCGAACGGCACGCCGCGCGCTGCCGAGCGGGAGAGGAAGGAGGTGAACTCCTCCTCCGTGAGCTTGCCCTCGAGCACCATGTAGCGGCCGAGCGTCTCGTGGGCCAGGTTGGACCGGCAGTCCACCGGCACGCCGTCTTCGAGCAGAATGCGCTTCCATACCTGGCGCCGGCGCACCTCCAGCACCAGGGTATGCTGGTGTACGGCGTGGGCGAGGAGCAGCGGAGCGAAAGAGATCCCCTGGAGGGTACCCTCCCGCAGGCGTGCGATCTCCTCCAGTCGCTCGGGTGTCGCGATCACGTCGTTGTCGGCTCGCAGATCAAGAAAGAAAGCCGGGCGAGTATATATCGGAAGGGAGGATCGGATGGAGCCGCACGTGATCTTCGATGGACCTGACGATGGTCTAGTCATCGTCCTCGCCCACGGCGCCGGGGCGCCCATGGATTCGCCGTTCATGAACCTGATGGCCCGCGGCCTCGCCGCCGGCGGAGCGCGGGTGGCGCGCTTCGAGCTCCCCTACATGCGGCGCCGCCGGGAGACCGGCGAGAGCCGTCCGCCGGACCGCGAGCCCGTGCTGCGCGAGGCCTGGCACGCCGTCATCGCGGCCCTCGGGGGCGCCGAGCGTCTGGTCATCGGCGGCAAGTCCATGGGCGGCCGGATGGCCAGCCTGGTGGCGGACGAGGCCGGCGTCCGCGGCCTCGTCTGCCTCGGCTACCCCTTCCACCCGCCCGGCAAGCCGGACCGCCTGCGCACCGCCCATCTCGAGCACCTGAGGACGCCGGCCCTGATCGTCCAGGGCACCCGCGACGCCCTCGGCACCCGCGAGGACGTCGAGGGCTACAAGCTGTCGCCGAGCCTCCGTATCGTCTGGTTGGAGGATGGCGACCATTCCTTCAAGCCCCGGAAGTCCTCGGGGTTTTCGGAGCAGCAGCACCTGGAGACGGCGGTGGCGGAGGCGCTGGGGTTCGTGGCCAGCCTGTAAGGCAAAAAAGACTGCAAGGACCCCAAGGACTGCAAAGACAGCAAGGAACCGCTTTTCTCGTCGTTGATGTCCTTGCAGTCCTTGTCGTCCTTTGCCGCCGCCCTGCGCTAAGCTCCGCCCCCGTGCCCGCCACCTCCGACCTCTCCCCCTACGCCGGCCAGCTCGCCGCTCTGGGCACCGCTGCCTGCTGGGCCTTCTCGGCCCTGATCTTCGCCGCCGCGGCGCGGCGGATCGGCGTGCTGGCGCTCAACCTGTTCCGCCTGGTGGCCGGCATGGGCTTCCTGTCCCTGGCAGCCTGGGCCCTGCGCGGCGCGGCCCTGCCGACCGATGTCTCGGCTCATGCCTGGGTCTGGCTCGGCGTCTCGGGCCTGATCGGCTTCGTCTTCGGCGACCTCTGCCTGTTCCTGGCCTACGGCAAGATCGGCACTCGGCTCGCGTCGCTGATGATGGCCCTGTCGCCGCCGATGACGGCCGTCATCGGCTGGCTGGTGCTGGGCGAGACCCTCACCGGCCGCGACGTCCTCGGCATGACCCTCACCGTCGGCGGCATCGCCTGGGCCGTCCTGGAGCGGCACCCGGAGGCGGAGGGGAGCGCTCCCGCACCCCGGGCCTCGCTCTCCGGTCTGGTCCTGGGGGCCGGCGGCGCCCTCGGACAGGCGGGCGGGCTCGTCCTCAGCAAGCTGGGGATGGGGGGCTACCACCCCGTGGCCGCCACCCAGGTGCGGGTGCTGGCCGGCATCGCCGGCTACGCCGTCCTGCTCACGGCCTTGCGCTGGTGGCCGAAGGTGGGGGAGGCGGCCGGCGACGGCCGGGCCCTGGGGCTCTCGACCCTCGGCGCCTTCTTCGGCCCCTTCCTCGGCGTCTCGCTCTCCCTGTTCGCCGTCCGTCACACCGTGGCCGGGGTGGCCGCCAGCATCATGGCGCTGCAGCCGGTGATGATCATCCCCCTGGTGGTGCTCCTGCACCGGGAGCGGGTCGGATTTGGCGGCGTCGCGGGCGCCTTGGTGGCGGTGGCGGGGGTGGCTCTGCTGTTCCTGTGATGAGAGACGTCCGGCGGCCCAGGTACTCGGTCTTCTTCACGGTCGCCGTCCCGAGCTTCGCCTCGGCCAGCGTGGGAGTGCCCGCCAGAATGCCGAGCAGCTCCCGCGCCTGTCCCGGGCTGGCCGCGTAGAGCTCCGTCGAATCCAGCAGGAACGGCAGGTAGAGCTGCCACAGGTCGTCCGGCCGGCGGGAAGGGACCGCGGCCACGAAGCCGTCGCTGCCTGCCACGAAGCGCGCGATCGCCTCCGCCGTCTGCCGTCCCCGGACCAGCCGTGGACCGCCGGCGGCGGGCCGCCCCCGAGAGGGGCGGGCGCCGAGCTCGTCCAGCATCCCTTTCAGCGGCCCCCCCGGAGCGACGGCTAGGAGCCAGGTCTCTCCAAGGCCGGCCAGGCGGATGCGGTACAGGGCATAGTCGGGACCCAGGAGACCGAGGGGCTCGACGCCCATCCGCCGCCAGTAAGGCTCGAGCCAGGTGGCCGGCACGAACTTGACCCGCTTGCCCAGCGCGTTGCCCAGGCGGGCGATCGTGATGTAGCGCCCGGCGCCCTCGATAGCATCGCCATGAACGTAGAGCGCCGAGTGGTCCGCCCTGAACAGGGCGGGGTCAAGGGAGGCGAAGCCCTTCTGCCGGCGGCGGGCTTCCCAGGCGCGGTAGGGGAGGCTGAGGCGTACCCAGTCTGCCATCGGACGACGCGCGAGCCGGGCCGCGCCGGGATCGAGCGCCGAGCTGCCCGTTGCCGTGACGCTCACGGGGGCGATGAGGTAAACCGGCGGCGCAGGCCAGAGCCCCGCGGCGGAGGCGTCCTCGGGAGCCACCGGCAGGGGCAGCGCGGAGCCGGCCAGCAGCACGATCGCGGCGGTGCCGAAGGCGGCCCGCCGCCGTATCCGCGCCAGGGCCTCGGCCAGGAAGAGCCCCCAGAGCCAGACGCCGTAGACCAGGAACCGCTTGCCGTTGTAGTCGTAGAGGAAGACGAAGAAGATCGCCAGGGCTCCAGCCAAGGCCAGGCTGAGGAATCGCGCCGGGTCCTGCCCCGCCCGCCGGACGGCCAGAGCGGCACCGGCAATCATCAGGACGGCGCCAGGGATGCCGAGCAGCGAGACGAGCGAGTAGAGGTAGAACGGCACCGAGTCCGCGTGGAGGGACAGGAGCAGGATCTGAGCGCGGGCAAGGCCGCCAGGACCGGCCACCGTCGGCGGCTGGACCAGCGTCCAGAAGGCCGGCAGGATCACGGGAGCGAGCAGGCTCACCCACAGCCACGGCGAGCGGAAGTCCCGCCGCCGGTGGACGAGCGCCGTGACGCCGGCCGCGGGAGCCCAGAGCACGCCCGCCATCTGGCCGAGCGCCGCCAGGCCGGCGAACAGGCCGCTCGCGAGATACCGGCGTCTAGCGTGATCCTCCCCGGCCAGCACGAAAGACCGGACGGCGAGAAGCAGCAGACAGGCCGTGGGCACGTCCGCCATCACCTGCAGCGACAATCCCATGAGAGAGTAATTGAAGAGCAGCGCCAGAGCCGCCGCGAACGTCGCCCGCCGCGAGGTGAGCCGTGCCGCCAGCGAGTAGAAGGCGAGCACCGTGGCCAGAAAGAGCCCCTGGAGCACCACCGGCAGCCACGACAGCGCCGACAGGCGATGGAGGAGCGCGATCGCCAGCGGCAGCAGCGGCGAGCGGCCCGAGTAGCGGACGTCCTCCCCGGCCAAACGCAGGCCGTTGCCGATCCAGTCCCACGAATCGCCGTCCATGAACGGATAGGTGAGGTTCAGGTCCGCCGGCACCAGTCCCGGAGCCAGCAGCCCGAGGCGGAGCAGGCAGAGAATTGCCAGAGCGAGGAGGAAGGGATCGCGCCGGGCGGGCATGGCGGGGAATGGTAGCGTGTCCCCGGGAGCCCCGGCTTGTAATATCGGATGTAATCCCGCGCATGAGATCCTTGGGTCCCTCCTGAGTCGAGGGTCTTTGGCGGCGTCCTGGAAGTTGGGCGGCAGCGGCGGAACGGAGAGAGCGGTATGAAGAATCAGGCCTTGGCATCTGGCGCGACCTTGACGAGGGAGGAGGAGGCGCCTGCCGGCGCGCGGCGCGTCTTGATCGTCGACGGCGATTCCCAGAGCCTGCGCCTGATCACCGAGATGCTGCGTTCCGATCCCCTGTTGTCCGAGCCCGTGGGAGTGGGGAGCGCCGAGGCGGCGCTCCGGCTTCTCGCGACCGGCGAGCGCGTCGACTGCCTGCTGGCCGACCTCGTGCTCCCCGGCATGGACGGTCTCCGCCTCCTCCACGCGGCGGAGGAGATGCGGCCGGACCTGAAGAGCGTCCTGATGGCTTCCAAGCCGACGGACGACCTGCACCGGGCGGTGCTGGAGAGCGGCGCGACCCGGCTGCTCGCCAAGCCGCTCGACTTCGAGGATCTGCTGGCCAGCGTCGCCAAGGACCGCCCCGGGGCGCTGTCGCTCCTCGAGGGGGATCTCGGCCTGCTCGACGTCTGCTGGCTCTCCGCGGCCTGCCAGGTGGACGGCGGGCTGCGGATCTGGCATGACGGCGGCGAAGGCATCGTGGCCCACCGCGGCGCCAAGGTGATCCATGCCGCGGCGGGCAGCCTGGCGGGCACGGCGGCTCTCGACAGCCTGCTGGCTCGGCGCTCCTGGCGCTTCGAATCGCTCTCCGCCCTCCGGACGGCCGGGCTGGAGAAGAACTGCGAGCTGGAAGTGGCGGCGGACGGCCGGAATGGGGCGGGGGCCGCCGGCAGCCTGCGCGGCCTGACGCTCCGCCATCTCATCGAATGGGCGATGCGGGGCCGGCAGACCTGCACGCTGAACGTGACCTCGCAGCGCCGGGCCGGAACCCTCTCGTTCGCCTCGGGGCAGATCCGCGGCGCCGAGACCGCGGGCCGCGACGGCAGCCGGGCCGCCGCGGAGATCCTGGGCTGGAACCACCTGCGCGTCGAGCTGCTCCGGTCGCCGGCGCCCGCTCCGGCCCGGGAGGTCAACGGCCTCGAGACTCTGATCGACCGCTTCTGCCAGGACATCCAGGGGTTGATCGGAACCAGCATCGTCCGTTTGAAGGACGGCTCGCCGGTGGCCGCGCGGTCGACGGACCCTCGTTTCGATGCCGCGGCGGCGGCCCGGGGTTACGCGCGGGTCGTCGCGAGCCATCTCGCGGCGGTCGAGAGCCTCGGCGCCGGCGCGGCCTGGGGAGGGACCGAGGACATCCTGATCACCACGGCCCGGGCCTATCTGCTCATCCGCCTGCTGGGCGAGGGGCATTACCACTGGCTCGCCGTGTCGTCCGAAGCCAACCTGGCTCTCTGCCGGCTGGCGATGCGGAGCCACGAGCCCTTCCTGTTGAGCGGGCTGGCGGACCCCGCCGGCCCGAGCTAGGCCAGGAGGGCCTTCAGGGCTTCCGTCGCCGGAGACGGCGGGCTCTCTCCGCCCGGCGAGGCGAGGGCGGCGAGCAGCTCCGCCCCGGACCACCGGCGCCCCGCGTCCACCCCTTCGAGCAGCGGCCGGATCTCGCGCGCCACCAGCGCCTCGTCCGGCAGCGAGAGCTCGCCGGCCGGCGGTGCCCAGCGCGGCGGCGGCAGGAAGCCGACGTAGACCGTCTGGCCTCGCGCCTCGCCGATCACCTCCAGCCGGCAGGGCAACGGCGGCTCCAGGCTGAACGAGGCGCGCGTTTCCAGGAGCCGTTCGGCGGCGGCGCGGAGCAAGGCGGCCGCGCCGCCGGCGGTCGCTTCCCCCAGGGACTCGCGGAGCCGCTGCCGCAACGACTCCTCGGCGCGGACGACCTGCCACAGCCGCCACGTGCCCCAGCCCGTCTCCATCAGCGCCAGGCAACGCCGCGGCGAAAGCCGGCCGGGACTTCCGGCGTGCTGCTGGGCCCAGCCCAGCAACTCCTGCCTGGCGTCGGCGAGCCGCTCGAATTCATGCCGGGCCGCCGACTGGAAATGCCAGGCGTCCGCCCGGGCGCGCCAGGAGCCGTCCCGCGCCATCCGCGGCACGGCGCCGGAAGCGGCCGCGGATTGCAGGAGCATCCTGCCGGCGACCGGCGGAAAGACCCCGCCGCTGGGGGCGCTGCTGTCCGGCAGCCTGGGGATGATCCGCGGGATCTCCTGGGTGTCGCTCGCCGGCGGCGGGCCGGGGGCCGCTCGGTTCTCGGCGGCCTGGAGCCAGGCCAGCAGGGCGTCGGGGTCGTCCGTATCTCCGGGACCGGCCGGCAGGGACCCTTGCGTCCGCAGCTCGCGGGCTCGATCGAGCGCCAGACGGACGGCGAGCACGAACGCCTCCCGAATCCCCTGGCTCTCCGTCGCGACCGATTCGACCAGGGTGAGCCCGTCGAGGCCGAGCGCTTCGCTCAGCGCGTCGAACGACAGGGCATCCGTGCGGTCGCGGTGGTTCGCCTGCACCACGATCCCCGGCTGGGGAGAGGGCCGCGAAGCCAGGAACGACCGCAGATCGCGCAGGTGCTCCGCCGCTCCGGGCAACTGCTCGGGCGTGCTGTGGATGACGAAGACGACGGCGTCCGCCTCGGCCAGCAGCGCGTGCCGCCGGGCAGTCAGCTCCCGCTGGCCGGGGACGCTGAGGATCTGGCAGCGGATGGGGATCCCTTCGAAGCTGCCGCCGACGTACTCCAGCCAGTCGAAATAAACCGTGCGCCCCGCCGTCTCCTCGGGCGAGAAGACCGACCGCGCCATGCCGCCCGCCAGCGCCCCGAGACTCGTGGTCTTGCCCGAGCGCGGCGGGCCGTCATAGACCAGGCGGACGACCAGCGCGTCGTGCTCCGGCGTCAGTCTTGCCATGTCGAGACGTGGTTGCGGCGGGGCCCCTGCCTTGCCGGAACGCGGCCGGTTTAAACGGCGACGTCCTTTTCGGCCTCGGCAAGGACGTGGCGCGCCATCGCCAGGTTGGCCCTGCTCTTGTCGAGCACCAGATAGAGGAACAACGCTTCGTTGTTCCTGAGCGGGCGGATGAGGTGGTACTGACGGTTGAGGGTGATCAGAATGTCCTCGATCGTATCCTTGAGATCGAGCGCCTTCATCGTCTTCCGCTTGGACCGCACCACCTCGGTGTTGCCGGCCGCCGCGATCTCCAGGTTGAAGGCCGGCCCGCCCCCCACCTGCGCCAGGACCATGCCGCTGCTGCTGTCCACGAGGCAGCAGCCGGTCGCGCCCTCGATCTCCATCAAACGGTCCATGCTCGCTTTCGTATTCGCCACGCTGGATTCCTCCCCTCCGCAGAAAAGCCGGGACCCGAGGCCGCCGGACTGTCGCGGAAAACAATTAATGCGCTTCATGCCGCGCAATCAGGATAGTGTGGAGCCACCATATTACGGCTGGCATTACGGAGCAAAATAAATTGCCTTGAAGCATGTTGGTTTTTCATTGATGACGCTGGCCTGAGATTACTTATCGGCATTTGCCTTGCAAGTAATTTTGCCATGGACTCGCGCCTGCGCAATCCCACCCTGGAACCTCCGCGCACAACCCGCCGTCATCCCCCGGAAACGCGCGAGCCGGTGCACGGTTGGCGGAGCGGCGACATCCTGCGCGCCGCCGCGCTGGTGATGGGCCTCTACCTGCTGCTGCGGCTGCTCTGGCTCGCCCACGACCTCCTCTTCATCACCTTCCTTGGCATCCTGTTCGGGCTCGCCGTGGCGCGGGGGGCGGACTGGCTGGAGCGCTACCGCATCCCGCGCGGGGTGGGCGCCACCCTCATCGTGCTTTCCTTCGTGGGATTGCTGGTGGGGATCGGGGCCTGGGCGGCGCCCACCCTCCGCGAGCAGTCCGGGGAGCTGCAGAGGATGCTGCCCCAGGCCCTGGACCGCATCGAGGCCTGGGCTGACAGCCATCGCGCCGGCTTCCTGGGGCAGTTCATCCCCGGCTCGGCTCCCGCGGCTTCCACAGAAGGCCCGGCGGCCTCGCCCTCCCCGGCAGGGCCGCCCCCGACGCCGCCGGCCGAGGCGCCCGAGGGCGCCGGAGGCAGCTTCTCCCAACTGCCGAAGAGCCTCTCCGGCCAGCTCGGCGCCGTGACCGGCTATCTCTTCTCGTTCCTCTCCTCGACGGTGGCGGTGGTCGGCGGGTTGCTGCTCATCCTCTTCATCGCCATCTACGTCGGCGCGGAGCCGCGCCTCTACCACCAGGGCCTGCTGCACCTCGTGCCGCGGTCCGCGCGCCCCCGGGCGGACGAGGTGCTGGGCGCCGTCGGCATGACGCTGCGCCGATGGTTGACGTCCCAGCTCGTGCTGATGGTGGTCATCGGCGTGATCACGGGGGTGGGCCTGTCGCTGCTCGGCGTCAAGTCGGCCGTGGCGCTCGGGATCATCGCCGGCCTGCTGGAGTTCATCCCCATGCTGGGCCCCATCCTCGCCGCCGTCCCCGCCGTGGCGATGGGCTTCCTCGACTCGCCGCAGAAGGCCCTCTTCGTGCTCCTCCTGTACTGGGGCGTGCAGTTCCTCGAGAACCACATCCTCGTGCCGATCCTGATGAAGCGCGGCGTCGACCTGCCGCCGGTCGTCACCCTCATCGGCCTGGCGCTGATGGCGCTCGTCTTCGGCTTCCTGGGGATGCTGGTGGCCGTGCCCTTCCTGGCGGCCCTGATGACGGCGATCAAGCTCCTCTACGTCGAGGATGTGGTGGGGGATGACGTCAAGACGGTGCTCGATAGCCCGTAGCGGCGTCTGAAACCCGAGATTCGTATCCCGAAGCCTCAGATCCAGAGGCTCAAGCCTGAGATTCGCTGCCCGGGGCCTTCTGCCAGAGCTCCAAACCTGAGATTCAACCCCTGAATCCCGAGATTCGGTCCCCGAGCTCGAGCTTCAGGGCCGGATCTACCTGCTTTGAGGTTCATTCCTCATCATTCATAGTTCGAATGTCCCTATTCTGCTCCTGATTCACTATTTTGGTACTCCTGTAGGCTTTGTGAGCTTCTGATATAGGGGCAAGCGTCACGAAACTGCGATTTGGGTATTGACACGGATGAGAATCTTGGGCATCATGCGCACGTTGATGTCATCGCATCGATGCCAGGGCGGACGGGAGGGGGTGAAGATTTCACCTCAACCGCTCTGGGAAACCGCTGCTCTTAAAGGAGAAAGACAATGGCAGCGACAGGACAGTCGAAGGCGGAGAAGTTCAGCCGGTGGGAGATTCTGCTCACCAACCACAAGCCGGAGGACGAGGAGGCTCTCCACGCCAAGGCGGATCTGACGGAGCTCGGGAGCAAGCTCACGGAGGTGAGGGCCCTCGAGAGCCGTCAGGAGGATCTGCGGTCGCAGGCACGGGAGCTCGTGTCGCGCATCCAGGTCGTGGCGAAGGATGGGGAGAAGATCCGTGGGCGCCTCGGCGCCCACCTCAAGGGGAAGTACGGCTTCGCGAGCGAGGTGCTGGTGAAGTACGGCTTCAAGCCCCGTCCCAACGTCATCCGCCGCCGGGCGAAGGAGAAGCCCGCCGCCGAGGCCCCTGCCAAGGCGTAGGCGCCTGGGAAGTTGGATTCGTTCTGAAGTTGGAGGTCTTCGAGGGGGGCGCGAGCCCCCCGTTTTTTGAGATTGGGCTCTTTGAAAACTGAATCGGGTTTCGCCGGCCGCCCGGAGAGTCGCGGCCTATCTCTGGGCCCCGGAACTTGGACGCCATCACCGCGGTAGTAGCGCCATCCGAGCGGAGCTTATCCGTTCGTTCCCGCGCTGATAAGCGCGCGGCTGCTAGACGGCGAGAGCCTTAACTCTTCATCCCCAAGTGGGATACCAGAGTCACCCCATTAGTCGTTGCTGCCGTACTCGCCGTGATACTATTTTTCTTCTGGAACGGCCCTCTTGCGCGTGTAGATGGGCTTGTAGATGCGGGAGGTAAGTAGAGACGAAAAGGCCAGGTATAGGAAAAGCAAACGTTCACGAGCTTCTAATACAGGCCTCAGCGGACGGCTGACGCTGCACGCTGAGGCCATTACAGCATTGGGCGACTAGGAAATTATGTGGGTTAACTATGGCAATCTGAGCAGTACCCTTCATCGGATCATCGCAATGGCTCTCGATGGCAAGTTGGCATCTGATGCTGGAGAGAGTTTTAGCATAGGGGCATTTTCTAGTCACATTGAGCGAGAGATTGCAGAGGCCGAATTGCTCTGGCCTGACTCGCTGGATTCCTCTATTTTGGCGGGAATGAGAGCCTGCCTGGGAGGAAGAGAACCCTCCTTTCACTACTTAGCGGAACAGGCTAATGAGGCGGGGCAGCAGCTCCACCGTCATCTTACGATTGTCGAAGATAGTTTCTCCTTGGGCGGCTTTGTTGCCCTGCTTGAAAAGGAGATCATCGCCAGTTCGTATAAGCAATTTCGAAGTCGACATTATCGAGATGCAGTGTTCAACGCCTTCGTGGCTGTCTTCGACCTAATTCGGTCGAGGACCGGGCTTACGGATGATGGTGCAAGTCTTGTAGCTCAAGCTTTTTCCTTGTCAGATCCCAAATTAGTAATCGCGGATCTCGGCACAATAAGCGGCCAAAGCGAACAGAAGGGCTTTATCCAAATGCTTCAAGGGGTGTATCTGGGCATTAGGAATCCGAAGGCTCATTCTCTAGTGAATGATCTTGACGAAGTGACGGCGGCCCAGTACTTAGTGTTAGCTAGCTTATTAGCAACGCGAGTTAGAGAGGCACGTCTTGGCTAAGTCGATCGTTCGACAGGGGAAGAGGCTTAGGGCTCGTCACAGAATAACTGCCCCCATTCTCGGAGCTCAGCTCTAAGGCGTTCGGCTCCCGTCCGGCCCAACGGGTCGGGAGAATGGAGCCCAGGGCTGAGGCCGAAGGCCGATGCCCTGGGGTGAGGGATGACAACGGGTTGCGGCCTGAAAGGCCGCGAGAGCTGTCTTGCCGAATCGGGTTCTCGCGACCTTTCAGGCCGCAACGATGGAGACGCTTTTTCTTCCCAGGGCATCGGCCTTCGGCCTCAGCCCTGGGCTGGG
>Ga0126305_10000365_pt1 | contig 19816 bp, 13 predicted proteins | sample Plot26_FD_92536 | JGI IMG/M metagenome (GOLD analysis project Ga0126305, IMG submission 92536) | Serpentine soil microbial communities from UC McLaughlin Reserve, CA, USA - Plot26 | ecosystem: Environmental > Terrestrial > Soil > Grasslands | place: USA: UC McLaughlin Reserve, Lake County... | reverse complement strand
GTCGAAGTCGGGCTCCCTGACCGAGCGCCGCACGTCCATCTGGGCGGCCTGGTGACAGAGCGCCTCGGGCTGGAAATCCCTGAATATCTCCCTACAACCCGAGCGGATGTCAGCCTCGTAGAATCGCGCCCCTTCAGGTACGTTCTCGAGTTTGCCCGTCGAGAGGTCGTCGACGATCGCGACCTCGTTCCCCCGCTCGAGCAAGAGCCCGGCCACGTGTGATCCGATAAATCCGGCTCCCCCGCTCAAGAGGACGCGCACCTCAGTAGCCGTCTCTGTTGCGCGTCGCGGACGGAGTTCCCGGGCTCGTGCGCTGATGTGCTCGAGATGCGAACCACGCCAGGGTCTTCGCGAGGCCCTGGCGGGTCCCGATCTGCGGCTCCCAACCCAGGACCTTCCTGGCGCGGGTTATGTCGGGGCGGCGCTGTTTGGGATCGTCCTCGGGAAGCGGCTGGTGGGAGATCTCACTGTCCGAGCCAGAGAGCTCTATGATCAATGCAGCGACCTCGCTCACGCTATACTCGACGGGGTTTCCGATGTTGACCGGCCTGGTCTCCCCGCTCCTCATCAGCCGGATCACACCCTCGATCAAGTCGTCCACGTACTGCACGCTTCTGGTCTGGGTCCCTTCCCCGTATACGGTAAGGGGCTCACCGGCGAGGGCCTGCCGTATAAAGTTCGGCACCATCCTGCCATCGCCTTCCCTCATTTTGGGCCCAAAGGTGTTGAAGATGCGCACGATCCTGGTGTCCAGCCGATAATGGCGATGGTAGGCCATCGTGAGGGCTTCGGCATAGCGCTTGGCCTCGTCGTAGACGCTTCTTACGCCCGTCGTGCTCACATTGCCCCTGTAGTCCTCTTGCTGCGGGTGGACGAGCGGATCACCGTAGACCTCGGAGGTGGAGGCGAGCATGAAACGGGCACCCCTGGCGAGGGCCAGCTCCAGGCAGTTGTGGGTGCCCAAGGAGCCGACCTTTAGTATCTCGATGGGCATGTGCCCGAAGTCCGCGGGGCTGGCCGGGGAGGCGAAGTGGTATACCTCGTCGAGTTCTCCCTGAAAATCTATGGGGGCGCTGACGTCGTGGTCTACGTACTCGAAGTCCGCTCCGCGGGCGAGGAAGGGGGCTATGTTCTCGAGATCACCCGTGATGAGATCGTCCAGGCAGACGACCTCGTAGCCCTCGGAGAGTAGCCTCTCGCAGAGGTGGCTTCCGACGAAACCAGCACCTCCCGTTACCAGCGCCCTTCTGGACCTAGCCCCGCTCATGGCCACGCCCGAACCCCCTGTACAGGAGTCCCGCATCCCTTACGGCCGCAACATCGAGGGCATTACGCCCGTCCACGATGAGCTTCGGGTCGCGCATCAACGACGCTACCCTTCTCGGGTCCAACCCCCTTATCTCCTCCCACTCGGTGACCACCACCGCGGCATCGGCGCCCTTCAGCGCCTCGTAGGGGTCGAAGACGGCCTGAATGTCGGGCGCGAGCTGTGCTGCGGCCTTACCCGCCACCGGGTCAAAACCTACCACCCTGGCCCCGAGAGAGGTCAGTGCGGTGGCTATCGTCAGGCTCGGGGCCCCTCTGAGATCATCGGTGTTCGGTTTGAAGGAGAGGCCAAGCAGGGCCACGCGCCTGCCTTTGAGGGAGTGCAGGTCCGCTTGTAGTTTGTGGATCACCCTTCTGCGCTGCCTCTCGTTTACGGCTGTGGTCGCATCGAGGAGGGGGGTCTCGTGCTCGTACTCGCGGGCCGTAGCACGCAGGGCGGCCACGTCCTTCGGGAAGCAGGAGCCGCCCCAGCCGAGTCCCGCGGAGAGGAAGCGTGGTCCGACGCGGTCGTCGAGGCCGACGCCGTAGGCCACCTCCGAGACGTCGGCGCCGACGAGCTCGCAAAGGTTCGCCACCTCGTTTATGAAGCTGATCTTGGTCGCGAGAAACGCGTTGGCGGCGTATTTGATCATCTCTGCGCTCGCAAGGTCCGTGGTGACGAAGGGTACTGCTACCTTGGGGCGGGGGTCCCATTCGGTGGGGAAGCTCTGCTCGACGATGGGTGCGTAGAGGGCTCTCAAGGCCTCTAGGGCTTCTCGGGAGTCCGTGCCTACCACCACGCGGTCGGGGAAGAGGGAGTCGTGTACGGCGCTGCCCTCCCGCAAGAACTCGGGATTGGAGGCGACCCTGAACCCGGCACCGTCGCCTCCCATCTCCTCTATGCCATCGTTCACCAACGTGGACACGTAGTAGGCGCTTCCGACGGGTACGGTGCTCTTGTTGACCACCACGAGCGGGAACTCGCGCGGAGACGACCCGCCGAGCGAGCGGCCTATGGCCCGCGCAACGTCGGCCACGTTGGAGAGGTCCGCAGCTCCGTCACCGCCCTGTGGCGTGCCGACGGCTACGAAGAGTACGTCGGCTTCTCGTATGACATCCGTCAGCTCTTCGGAGCCGGTGAAACGGAGCCTGCCCGCGCTCCTGGCGATGAGTTCCTCGAGGCCAGGCTCGTAGAACGGGACCCTGCCCTCCCTGAGGCCGGCCACGCGCTCCTGGTCGTTGTCCAGGCACGTCACCCTGTGCCCGACGTAGGCCAGGCAAGCCCCGGTCGCCAGCCCGACGTAACCGGTCCCCACGACTGCTACGTTAGAGTGTTCCACGCGACCCTCGTCCTTTCCGCACGCCTTCGGAAGTAGGGCTCGAGTTCATAAAGGGGATGTTACACGAAGGCGGAATACGCTACTAGCCCGGGCGGCTCGGCCTACTCTTTCGGCCTGGTACGTCGCGCCAGCGCCTTTGCGCCAGGAATGCGCAGCACGTTCCTCGTAACACTGTCGGCCAGCTTGTAGCGGCCACTCCTACGATAATCGTCGAGCTGCGAGTCGAGCAGCAACCTTTCTTCTTTGAGCCTGGAGTTTCGCTCCTCCAATCTGGAGTTGCGTTGCTCGAGCCGGGAGGAGCGACCCTGGAGCGTTTTCTTTTCTTCTCTAACCGCGGCGATACGCTCTTCCAACTGGCTTTTTCGCTTCTCCAGCTGGGTCGCATGTTTCTGCAGGTCTTTCTTCTCCTTTTTGAGTTCGTCTACACGCTCTTCCAGCTGGGACTTTCGCTTTTCGATCCGGGAGGTCCGCTTCTGGAGTTCTGTGTGGTGGCCGGTCAGTTGCTGGAGATCGGCGAGCAGGTTCTGATTTTGCCGATTTAGCTTGTCTGCCTCGTCTTTGTAGGTGTTGGCGACGGAGATCATCTCTTGCTCCCGACTCGCTAGCCACAGCGGGTCGAGCCTGTCGCTGAAGAGATGAGAGAGCTCTTCCAAACACTCCTCTAGCTCCGCGGAATCCACGTCGGGATAGACTATCCCCAGGTTGCTCGTCGCCACTCCCGAGGTCAGGTCGGCGAACAGACGAAAGCTATACTTGCCCCGCGCTCCGTCCAGAAAGCTTGCGATCCCCGCCTGTACGAAAGGTCCTTCAGCACCCCTGCAATGGTCGACGATCGTGACCGCCCGCGGGCTGGCATCGAAGATGGCCCGAAGATCCTCCTCCGCCGACTCCCTCGTACGTGCCCCGTTCAGGAAGGCGAGCAGCGGTTCGTCTTCGGAGATTCCGGGCACGTATGGCGGTGAATCTGCCTGCCCATCAGGGGGGCTGCCATGGGCAGTCCAGACGCTACCAACTTCGCCCGTCAGGAGCTGTATCTTCGCGCTCTCCTCCGCGAACTCGGCGAGGGCCGCCCTTGCGACGTCGATGGCTCTCGCATCCTCCAGGGGAACGGCCTGCGTTTCTGGAGTATTCGCCGTATCGCCTAGCGCCGTTTCCTCTGGCGGATCCGGATCTATGCCGAGCACCCTGAGGACACTTGGTTGGCTGGACAAGTGGAAGGTGGATACGCCTAAGGACGTGCCGACCTCGAGCACGCTCAGCTCGTGAGGATAACATTGCAAGAATAGGACTAAGACCATAGCGTCCACATCTCTTATCGACCGTGAGTCGAGGTAATCCCTCTTTAACGTAGGGTAGAGCCTGATCAGGGTTGCTTTGTATTCTTCGAGCCGTCTCGTTTGGTCGACGACGTGTGCGGTCCATGCGCTGCTGATGGCTGTCATAATGCCTCCCGGTAGTGCCAACCCTCAATCAATGTAGCCCACCGCAGGGTGGTAGATGCGTCCTACTTTGATGGCATCCCACTCTCTCGTCCCCGTCTGGGCGTACATGCGGCGCAGCAAGGCGACGACTTCGGGGGCCGCGGTGCTAGGGCGTGGCCCCTTGTTCGCGGCGGTCTCCGCGTACATCGATCCCGGGGCCAGGTGGTAGTAACCCATCACGACCGGCACGAAGACGACCCGCTCTTCCTCGGCGATCAGATGCAGGATCATCTCCCAGTCTTCGTAACCGTATAGCCTCTGATCGGTGACGTAACCGCCGGTCCTTAGCAGCTTTGTTGCGTCGACCAGGGCGAAGGCGTCGATGTAGTTTCCGGCCGTAAGGCGCATGCTCGCCACGTTGTCCGACCTGATCCCCGTCATGCGTCCGTCACGCTGGTCGATCAAGAGACCATGCACCAACGCCGCCCCCGTCTGCAGGCCGCTCTGCAGAAACAGCGGCAGATTGTCCCCAACAAGCTCGTTGTCGGCGTCCAACATGCAGACGTGCCGGTAGTGTGACATCCGCATCCCCAGGTTTCGCAGCCTGGGGAGACCGAAGTTGCGCTCCAATAACACGGTCTTTAGTGGCGCGTCCCCGTAGAGAGCCTGGACAGTTCGCAAGAATTTCTGCGAGCCGTCGCGGGAGGCGTCGTCGATAACGATCAGCTCTCCCTGGTAACCGGCTTCCCTGAGGTGTTCGATCGCTCCCAGAGCGCTGTGGATCGACCTGGAGAGATAAGGCCTGTGGTTCCAGTTCGGAATAATGATCGTTACACCGTTCTCTGCCTTGCATTCGTCGTAGAGCCTCTTCAAGCCCGGATCGGGGAGGACGGTGGACTCTATGCGACTGGTGCTCTGCAGTATTTTGGCCTCAGACAAGACGCAACGCCTCGGTCAGATTCTTCGCGAGCCGGCCCCCGGAGATGTAGAAGTCCCTGGCACGACGATACATCGCGAGATATCCTTCGTCTCTGATCTCCGCCTGGAGGGCCGAGACAGAGGCGTAGACGCCGGGGATATCGGGTCCTTCGGCGGCGAGATCAGACTCTATCTTGCACGGCACCGTCCCTGCCAACAGCGGTTCGATAAAGCGAAAACTCTCATAATACGCGGCTTCACGGTCGGCGCTCCACAGATAGAACCTTGCCTTCGAGAGGACCGCAGAGAGCCCCTGGCTACCGAGTAGCGGGTGGGCCGTACTCTTGCTCAGAACCCGGGCCTGCAAGAGGCAGAATCCCCCCGGGTCGACGCCTTGTTCGAAGAGCTCCCCCAGAAGGTCCCGGTTACTCTCACTCTTGGGTCCAACCAGCACCCATGGGATCGTACGCTCTTCCGGGTTGGCCGGCTCCTTTGCCAGCGGTTCTTCTTCTCGGGTCGGGCCGTTGAACACGAAGTGGTAAGGCACTTCGGAGATTTCAGCGTGTCTGTCTTCCTGCGACGCAAAGCCGAGGTCGAGGACGGCGTCAAAGTGGATACCTCTCTGTAGCCGCCCTAGGTAACCGGAACTATCTACACGACCGATCGACGCCAGGATACGCTTTTGCGCGCAGGCTACCTTCGAGAGGAACACCGACTCGTCCCCACTCGTCTCAATGCACCGCTTCGGACTCGCTACGAGCAGTGTGGTGCCACTCAGGACCTCATCGGAGAGCACGCATACCTCACTTGAGAGGTACATCGTGACAGCCTGTGATGAAGCTCTAAAGCCCTTCGACAAGCGTCCAGCCAGCTCATGGTCGCCCGCGGCGTGCGGACGCACGATTGCGAGGGTTTTGGTCTGCATGCCAGGTCTAAGATAGCAGGCCTTAGCCTTCGATTCCATAAGAGGCGCTCTTACGGCCATGCTCGGGTAAACCGGCCAGGATATCATCGCAGGGCCGGATTCCGACCGCTCGATCGAGCGCGGTGTGCAGGGCGTATCCTGCTACCCGGTGACGATCCGGAAGCTCCAACTCTTGGTCCCCGGCACGTTCTTAGCGTCGACGGCTCTTATCTTTACCGTGTGCCAGCCCAGGGCGAGCCTCTTGCCCGGCGTGTAAGTCAGAGTATCCGTGGCCCGGTCGTAGGCGAACGCCGTCCGTGCAACCCAAACTCCGTCCAGGTACAAGGAGATGTCATCTTTGGTCAGGTCCGTCTCCGCGTCGCTCACCGTCGCCCGAATAGTCGGTGTTCTGTCCCTGATCGAGGAGTCCGGCCTTGGGACAACGCTCGTGATCTTGGGGGCGATCGTGTAAGTAGCAGTGTAGGTGCTCGCCGAGCTTCCGGCGACGATTTCGTGACTCTGACCCTTGCCATCCGACCAGGAGACGAATCTGTAGACCTGACCGTTGACCTCCTGTGGCGTCGGTGCGCTGAGCAAGTTCTTCGAGCCCACGATCGTGGTGCGGGAAAATGGTGCTGTCCCGCTGTCGCTACCGAAGATCAGCCCCAACCCCGTGGGCGAGGTCCGGAAGTTCAGCGTTACGGTCTGTGGATCCAGTCTCATACTCCTGATGTCAGACAAGCCACCTGAATCCGTGGCGGTGAGACGTAGCTCCAGATGGCTCGGATACTCGTGGTCGGGGGCGATGAACGAACCGCTTGAGACCCCATCAAACTCTTGCAAGGGATGCTCGTGGCAGGACCCTTCCGAGGAGCAGTGATGCATGATCAGAAACCACGAGAGCGATGAGGCAGGCAGGGTTTCTTCGTTGTCGCTTGCCGAACCGGAGAAGGTGATCTCGTCGCCGACCCGCCAGGTCAAGGGCGAAACGTCCATGACTGCTGTAGGAGGAGTGTTGCCTGCGCTTACCGTGATGGGTGTGTCGAGGGTGTCCGACGCCCCGTGGTTGTCGGTTACACGAAGCTGCACGTCGTAGTTGTCTTGTGTAGCGTACGTGTAACTAGGCTGTGGCGAATCAGCGTCGTCGAACCCCCCGTCACCATCGAGATCCCAGGCGTAGGTCAGGGTGTCGCCGGAGTCGAGGTCGCTGGAGGCAGTGCCATCGAAGCTGACGGTCAGGGGTGTAGCACCGTTGGTCTGGTTGGCCTTCGCCACGGCCTTCGGCGGCCGGTTCCCCCCGAAGTACTGGACGCGCCTGACCGTGCCACCACCGAAGTCGACGTAGAAGAGGTTCCCGCTGGGCCCGATCTCCAGGTCGACGGGGTTGGCGGCCCCGGCGACGAAGGTCTCTAGCTTCGCCGGGCTGGGCAATCCATTGGTCCCTTCGAACATTACCCAGATGCAGCCCCTGACGTAGTCGCCGAAGATGAGGCTGCCGTCGTATCGGTCGGGGTAGGAGCCGCCTTCGTAGAAGGTCGGGCCCGCGATCGACGCGCCCGTCAGTGGACATGTATCCCCGGGGAACACAGGAGAGTTGTGACCGTAGGCGAAGTAGGGCGGCTTCACGGCGTTCGACGCCCCGTAGAGGTTCTCGCAGATTTTGAGGTTCGTGGCGTCGAAGTTCGCCTGGCGTTCGGTACCCTCGTAGCAGGGCCAGCCGAAGTTCTCGACGACGGCGTCTGTGGGGTTGATGATGCGGTTGATCTCCTCCCACTTGTTGAACCCGACGTTGCCGATCCAGACCTCATTCGTGCTCGGTCTTATAGCGAAGCGGAAGGGGTTGCGGAGGCCGTAGGCGATGATGCGACTGGCGTTCGGTCCTGCGCTGCCGTAGAAGGGGTTGCCCGGCGCCGCGGCACCGGTCGCAGGGTCGACGCGCAGGATCGCACCGTTCAGGGCGACCCAGTCCCCGCCTGTGCGGAGGTCCTGGCTGCGCAGCGCCCCGCCCTCGGCGGTAGGAGGGGTCTGCGTGCCTCCTACCCCGGTGGGCGGGTCCCCGCACGGGTTCTTGGGCGTAGGGCTGCCTTGCATGCTGCCGCCGCCCTGGCCGTAGTCGGCGCCGAAGTGTGCGGCACCATCGCCCCCGCTGACATACAGCTTGCCGTCAGGGCCGAAGGCAAGTTCGCCCACGGAGTGGCTGGGATACTGCTGGCACCAGTCCTCGATCAGGACCTTTTCGTCGCCGGTCATCGTGTTCGTGGCGACGTCCGCTTTCAGGCGAGAGAGGCGTCCGCTGACAACGCAACCATCGGCGGTTGGACCTGGCGGGGTGGGGCATGGGTCCGAGGTCGCACCGGGCGCGCCCCAGCGTGGTGCTGTTCCGTGGATCGGCGCGTCGTGGGTGTACAGCGCGTACACGTAGGGCTTGGCCGGAAAGCCCGGGTCCAGGGAAAGCCCGAGCAAGCCGCGGTCCCAATAGTTGTGTACCTCGGTGCGCAGATCGGCAAATATCGTTGGTTGCTTATCCGAGAGGTCGTCGTAGGCCTTGATCAGACCGCTCTTCTCGGCGACGAAGACCCGGCCATCCTCGGAGAACTCCACGTTCGTGGGTTGATTCAGCCCGGAAAGGACCACCGACTCCTCGAAGCCGGAAGGGAGCGCAGCCTCGGCGTCCACAGTAGTGACGGACCCCAGGGTCACCAAACTTGCGGCAAAGACGGCGATCGCTATTACCAGAACGCTGGCATTTGCCATGCCCCAATACTTTCTTGTGGGCATGTTTGTCTCCCCACCCTATGGTCCTCGACGACACCAGCTTACTACAAAATGGGGTGTCGACGCATCATGCGCACGAAATGAGAGTCGCCGGCCGCAATGGTGGTAGCCGTCGCCTCGTGTGTTACATGTAATTTACGCCAGACCGGGGGCTGGTAAGCGGGTTTCGAAGGTCGGCGCCAAAGGGGTATGATGCACGGCTATGGTTCGATGTGATTTTAGAGTCGGGATCTAGGAGTGCGGCGGGGCGCTAGGCGCAAGCTTTGGGATGTGGTCCTGGCCTGGACGGCACTCGGTGTCTTGCTCATTGCGCTTGGGCTCGATGTTCACTTCGGACCGGGCATCCTGAAGACGATCTCGACCGACTCGGTGAAGGCCCACGGAGACTTCAATACGTTCTGGCACTCTGCGTCAGCGCTCTGGAAAGGCGAGGACATTTACGACACGGGAGCCGAAGCGGAGAACCGCAACCCGCCCTTCTGGACCGTGCTGATCTCGCCGCTCGGGCTCTTGAAGCCGCTTTTGGCCTACCGTATCTTCTCGATCGTCAGCGTGATCCTGACGGTGGGTTACCTTACCTGGATGGCCGGAGAGGTGCGCTTGAGTCCCCGATGGGCTGTCGCCGGCACGGTGCTGTTGCTTCTCTCTTCGCCCCTACTCAAGACGCTGGCCCTCGGCCAGATATATCCGGTTTTGACCACGGGGCTGGTGGCGGCCTGGATCTCGGACCGCCGCGGTAGGACACTCATCTCCGGCGGCGCCCTGGGTCTGGTGGTAGCGCTAAAGCCCTCGCTCGCTCCCATAGTCCTCTGGCCCATCGTGAGGCGCCGATGGAAGGCTTTGTCGGCGACGCTAGCCACCGCGGCCACGGCGACGTTAGTCGGGGCGGTCGTGGTGGGGCCCGGAGCGACCCTCGACTGGTTGGGGCTGCTCTCCGACGACACCGTGAACCCTTTCTGGGATAATGCTTCGCTCTCCTCGGCGGCGGCCCGGCTGTTCACGGAGAACGAGTCTGCCAAGCCCATCGCGACACTGCCGTGGATGGTACCCGTCGCGTACGCGCTAGGCATCGTGGCAGTCGTATTTACAGCCGTGAGAATCAGGTACGGTCCCGAGGTAGCGTTGTGGGCGCTGGTCGCGGCCTCGCTCCTGGCCTCGCCCATCGCCTGGCACAACTATCTGGTGCTGCTAGGTCCTGGCGTCTTGCTGCTCCTGGCCCGAGGGTGGGGGGCGGCTGGGTTCTTGCTGCTCGCGTTGCAGGCAATCCATCCGTATTGGCCTGCGCTCTGGGCCGGTAAGGACACGGTCCTGGCGACCCTGGCGCTTACGCTGTACTTCTATATCCTGGTAGCCCACTGGATCGTATTTGTAGTTGCCGCCCGGCAGCCGGAAGGCGACAAAGAGCCCAGGATATCGGGTCAGGCCTGAGACCCGCTTCGTGATTCCAGTCCCTAGCTCTGTGGAGTGCGAGACAACAAGGCCGCGCCGGGTTTCGCGCTTTGCGTATGACCGGAAGGATCACCCCTATGGACAGTGGTGTCATCGCTACCGTGCGGCAGCGGGGCACACTGCCCGTGGCCTCACGGCGGTTGCTGATCCGAGGTCTTGTCGAGCAAAAGGAGCAACAGGGCCCAGAGAACGAGGAGTAGGACGTTGCGGGCGAGGAGCAGTTCGGGACCGGGGAAACGGAGGAAGACGAGGTCATTGTAATGGATGAGTACAAGCCGGGTTGCCCCGCAGGCGGCGAGGAAGACCGCAGAGATGCCGATCCTTACGAATCCCCTGCCGGCCAGAGGCACCAGCGGCAGGAGCCAGAGCATGTACTGTGGCGAGAGGACCCTGGAGCCGAGCATGTACGCGAGTATGAGCGCCGCGGCATAGCGCGGGTAATGCTCCACGCCGAGTCGCCCCAGACGATACTCTCTGTACATCATCAGCGCCGTGATCAGTAACAAGACGGCGGTGACGGGGAAACTGAGCGAGCTCGCGAACTCGACTCCGCGACCGCGTACCTCGATGGCGCCGTAGTCAAAGGTGGTGCGACTGACCCAACCCAGCTTAAGGAGTACGGAAGCAGCGAGACTCTCGACCTGCAACCCCCGGTCCGCCTGGTACGCAAAGCTCTTGATAAACCCGTCACTGGCGAGCAGCAGCGGGGGCGCGAAGAAGAGCGCCAGGACTCCGAAAAAGGCGACGTACCCGCGCGCCGCTCCCCTTCGCAGCATCGCCAGCGGCAAGGTCGCGAGGGCAGGGACGAGCTTGGCGGCGGCGCCGAAGCCGAGTGAGGCATAGGCCAAGAGTACGAAGCGGCCGCCGAGCGCCACGCAAAGGGCGGAGAGCGCCAGCGTCAGGGTGACGACTGCATCGTAGCGGGCCAGGATCAGGCCGTAGAGTAGGAGCGCCGCCGCCGTGAACGTTGCGGCGGGGATCATGTATGCCCACGGTCCCCACAACTTCCTGGCGGCGAGCGCCGTCAGAACCAGTGCCGCCACCGCGACCAGGGCCATTTCTATCGCGAAGAGCCCCGTGTAGACTACCCTATTCGAACTGAAGAGGGCCGGTGGCACGAAGGCGAGCAGGCTGCCTGGTGGGTACTCGATGAAGAAATCGCGGTAAGGGATCTTGCCGCGCAGTATGGCTTCTCCTGCATGATGGTAGATCTTGAGGCCTGCGGATCCTTGCTTGTTAGTCGCAGGAAGCTGCGCATACATGGCGAACATCCGCCAGTAGAGGAACGCCCCCAACACAGTGAGCGACGCCCAGAAGAGAAGCGTCTGCGGGTTCTCCCCGTTCGCTCTCCTGGCTGCTCTAACCCCCGTGCGAAGTGTCCATAGCTGCCTTGCCACATCCGGACTGTGGCAGATGTAGCCAAATCTGTAAATAGTGCGGACGGACCCTTCGACGGTCTTAGCTTGCGTCTGGCTCGTCGAGACTGTTGGCCAGTCTCGACGAGCCAGAATGGCTTTCTTAATCAGACATCTCGCCGTTGCTAATGCTTGCGAGTGTAGACTTTGATGTCACCTTCGAAGTTACTGAGTTCGACTCGGTCATCGCGGTCTATGGCCGTGTAAGCAAGCTCGAATTTGTTCTTGTTGGTCTCCAGATAGCTCTCGACCAAGGGATCAGGACTGCGTCTAGAGACGCTGCTATCTACAATTACCACCTTGATCCTCTCTTTCTGGTTACCTTCGGGTCTCATGATCGGAGCCTCGGGCAGGTACGCTTGGGCTAGCCCCGTGTGGCCCCATACGGCCACGGGGCCTCGATCCTGGTCGGAATCTTCCAAGTACTCTGCGACGGCGGCGTAGGTGCCGGGCTCGACTTGGCTTGCCGCCTTGACGGCTTGGACGCCAAGATAACCGAAGGGGATGAGGAGCAAGATGGCGAGGACAATCCCTGGCCTCCCTCGTCGAGCCAGAGTTCCCGCGGTCAGGGCCAGGAGCAGGATAAGGGGTGGTTGCCAGTCGTAGATATAGTGGTAGATCTTGACCCGGACGCAAAAGGAGAGAAATAGGAAGGGAACCAGGGTAGCGGCGAACAGGTAGAGTTCGGCCGGCCGGCGCTGCCAGTAGACGCTAACAACTGCTACGCCCAGCGAAAGCGTTGCGAGCGCGCCGTAGAAATCCCACTGCCACCACAGGAAAGTCCACCATGGAGGAAAAGCGTAAGGAATGCCGTTGACGTCTACCCAATGTCCTCCAGCGTTATGAGCGCTCTGAAGCGCGAGCATGTTTTGAACGACTCGCAGAGTTCGGCCTCCACCAAGAGGAGCGTAGGTAACGAGTACCGTAGCTGCCGCAGCCAGCCCGATCATTGCGCTCTGCAGGATGAAGATGCGAGAGAGACCGATCTTGAGTAGGCCAACGAATAGGATCGCCGGCAAGAATAGGATGCCGACCAGTTTCGATGCTGTGGCAAGCCCGATTGCGACTCCGGCGAACACCGCAAGTCCCCAGCTACGAGCTTCCGCCCATCGCCACCCAACGTACAGTGCAAGAGAAGTGAAGAAAGCCAGAAATACTTCTAGGATCGCAAGCCGTCCAATGGACAGGGTGAGGGGAGACACGACCCACAATGCCAGCGCCAGAACGCCAGTCCAGTATCCTGTTACTCGCTTGGCGAAGGCAAACAACACGACGCCGGTCAAAAGCGCCGCCGTCGCCGCAGGAATTCGAACTGCTTCCGCTGCAGAGGAGCCCAGCACGAGCTGGGTCACGCCCAAGATGTACTTGACCAGGAACGGATGTTCCTGGTTGGAACCGAAGTCGTTGTGCTTGACGTATTCGAGACCGGCATCGCGATATACCAGTTCGTCTGGGTGCCACTCGTTGACACCCAGGCGGAAGAATGCTACGTAAGCTCCAAGGAGAAAGACCGTGAGGAACACCGTAGCCCGTAAGGTGCGGTGGTCGTACCTCTCGGGGTCGAAGCGCTCAGGATCGTCTGCGTCGATAAGCTACCCTCCGTCATCAGATTTTTCCGTCTGCTGACTTCTCGCTCACCTATTTTCTCAGAAGGCGTCGCCGAATTTTGGACGCGGGATCTCTCGGGGATCTGACGGACCCGGCAGAAATGTATCGAAGCTTCCTCACCGAGACCCCGATTCAATAGCCTGCGCACGCAGAGGCGACAACCGGTCGCTGACGAGTAGCGTGGCCGACTTGCATTACATCGCTACGCACACCGATAATTAGGTTTGACAGAATGTCGCGGGTTCGGATATCCGGGAGATGGATTTGAACTCCTCCCGACAGGCGAAGATTTGAGGGTAAGTTTGGATTTGTCTAGATTTATGTGCGACGGAAGGAAGAGATCTTACAGGTGAGCATTAATCTGACCGCAGGCGCGGGCTGCACCGGATCCGCCACCAAGACGGGGGAGCGGGCTGCACCTGGAAGGGTCGCAGCGTCTACTCGCCAATGGTTCGGTGTTTACGCAAGCCGCCTTCCACTTACTTGGCAAGATGCTTAGGGACACGAAGCACGTCCATCTCATCAATCCCTTGTGGAACACTGCTGGGGGAAGCGAGTGGCGGACCCTGACCCTTTTCGATGAGCTAGTGGATTTCTGCAAGGTAACCCTGTGGAGTGAACACGAACCAGACCCGGAAATCGCGCAGAGGTACCCGGTGAAGCGGATCGATCCTAAGCTCTTGCGGTTCCCGAAGACTGGAACGTTCGTTTTTGTTGGCGTCTATTTTCCTGTGGGAGGGTGGATAAATTATGCTCATCCGAGAAGAACAATTCTCATCCTCAACACGCTCAACTTGGCCAGATTTACACAGAGGCGACGCCAGCTGGCTATCAAAGGCCGTCGAGATGTAGAGGTCGTTTATGCCTCCGAGCTAGTCAGGAGGTTAGCCAACCATCCTGGTGTGGTCGAGGTTTCTCCCATCGACATCGATAGGTTTGTCCCTTCTGCAATCAGGCCTTCTGACCATATGCCTGACGGTTTCACAATAGGACGTTTGAGTAGAGCTTCTCGGGAAAAACATCACCCCGCTGATCCAGCCCTCTATCGACGGTTGGTGAACCACGGTTTTTACGTAAAGATCATGGGCGCAACACCGGCCTTGGTAAAGAAACTCGGCCATTCACGATCCGTCACACTGCTACCGGCCCGGGCGCACGAACCGCAGCTCTTTCTCCAAAGCCTCGATTGCTTCTTTTATCGTACCTCGCGGAAATGGCTTGAACCGTGGGGGCGGGTCGTCACCGAAGCGATGGCCTGCGGGCTCCCTGTTGTTTGTCACAACCGTGGAGGGTACGTCGACATAATAGATCATGGCCGGAACGGGTTTTTGTTCGATACGCAGCAAGAGGCTCTGGACATACTGTTGAGGCTCAAGGAGAATCAGGAGCTACGTGAATCAATCGGTAAGGCGGCCCGAAAGACTTCGGAAGAGTTGTTCACTCCTGCTCGCCGGCGAGAAACAGTTCAATTCTACCTGCAATGAGCTCGTTCCTTGCTCGATGGGCGTAGCCCATGTCTACAGCACTGTCCGTGAGAACGCAGTCACTTTCACCTACACTAGGACGAGGTGATTAGAGTCACATAACGGAAGAGGCTGGTTTGCCGGCCGGTTCAACGCCAGTCCATCGGGGGTCCACCAATTGAGGCGAGAGGATGCGGCTAGGGTGAGGTCCAAGGGAGCGATCAAAACATCGTCCTTCCTGCAAGCGCCGTTGTCGCGCCTGGTGGTTCTAGGTGTTCTATTCGTAGCGGCCTTCTGCCTCAGGCTCTATCGTATCGGCGAGCCGCTCTTCGACTTCTCGCCTGTTCGCCAATATCACTCTGCTCTACTCGCACGGGGTTTCTACGAGTGGCTGCTAACCGGCGACCTGAAGACCTTCCCTCCCGACGGGGTCATAGAGCCCCCTGTCCTCGAGCTCTTGGCCTCCCTTGCTTACGTGATTATGGGGGGGGAACACCTCATGATCCCGCGGCTTCTGTCCGCCTCATTCTGGATGGTCGGCGGCGTTTTTCTGTACCTGTTGGCGATGAGGATCGCTTCTCCCAACGCCGCCCTCTTTTCGGTCGCCTTCTTTCTGTTGTATCCAGCCGTGGTCCTCCCCAGCAGGGCCTTTATGCCAGACCCGCTGATGATAATGATGCTGCTTGTCAGCGTGTTCACCGTATTGCGTTACCACGATCGCCCCACTACGGGCAGGCTCCTCGTCACGGCGGCAGCCTCGTCGATGGCCTTGTTCGTCAAGCCGGGCATCTGTTTGTTTCAGATATTCGGTGTGTTTGTGGCGCTGATGGTATACAGGAAGGGACCACTGAGATCCCTGACCAGCACGCACCTGCTGCTGTTCAGCGTATTGAGCCTATTGCCCATGGCTCTATACTATGTGTACGGGTCGGCGGTCCGGGGATTCCTGCAGGGACAGGTACAAGGGAAGATCGTGCCACGATATTTGTTGGAGAGCTACTTCTGGAGTGGTTGGCTCGAGCAGATCGGTTCTACGGTGGGACTCATCGCCTTCCTTGGCGCGGTTATCGGGCTTCTGTTGATCCGGCCGGGAACACCTAGGGTCATGATGGCGGGCTTGTGGAGCGGATACATCCTCTTCGGGCTCGTTTTCACCTATCATATCCATACCCACGGATACTATTCCTTGCAGTTGGTTCCGGTGGTTGCCCTCTCTTTGGGTCCCATGTGGGACGCCGCAACGAGCTACGTCGGGCGCAGAGATCGACGGTCTTACAGGCGAACCATCGTCTACGCCTTGATGGTTCTCGCGCTGGTCTTCTCTGTGCTCGAGCAACGCACTACTATTCTCGGCATTGCACAGCAAGCGGGGGGCGCTAAGCCTTTTCCAGGCAGGTACCTGGGGTCGGCCCTCATCGCCGACTACGAGGGTCGGGCGAAGGCCTATGGGGAGATAGGGGAGGCCGTCGGTCACAGTTCTAGTACCATCTTCTCGGCTCCCGATTTTGGTTACCCTCTCCTTTACTACGGGCGGATCGACGGGGAGTATTGGCCATCTCCCGCCATGATGGCCTGGTGGCGAAGCCTCGGGAGGGCGGAGTCGGACCTCGGCGGCGCTACCAGTAGGAGAGAACTCTTCGATAGTTTGTATTCGGAGGCCTCAGCCGAATACTTCATCGTCATCAAGTCGGAGGGGTGGAAGGACGACAGACCGCTGAGAAGATTACTTACCCGCCATTTTCCCCTGGTGGCGAGGGGCCACGGGTATTTGGTGTTCGATCTACGCAGCGGCGATTACCGGCCCCGTACTAAATAATGTTCCTCCGTATCGGATGGGGTCACCGAAAGGTAGCGCGGGAAAGAGGTGGTTCAAAAGGTGGCAGGCGAGGGTCCGCAGGGCCCGGTGTCGGGTTCTCTTATAGGCTACCTAGCGCGAACCCGGTAAGGCCGGACTTTCCGGTAGGGCGCTATCTCTGATAAGTTGTCGGACAAGATGAAACGGCGCGCGACACCTCGAGCACTTCTCGCATCTCCGAGTGGGTATACTTTGGCCTTCTTTGCGATCTTCGTAGTGGGGTTGGTCCTCAGGCTCTACGCCCTAGGGTCTGAGAGCCTGTGGTGGGACGAGGTATACGCTATCAGTGAGATGGCACACCCCGGACCACTGGAGATCGTCCGCCTGAGTTCCACCGACAATAACCCGCCCCTATTGTACTTGATCCTTCACTACTGGATTCTTCTCGCCGGGAGCTCCGAGTTCTCGGTCAGGCTTCCTTCAGCGTTGGCTGGCGCCCTTGCCGTTCTGGTGATTTACCGGATCGGTACGCTGCTTTTCGACAGAGGCGCGGGCCTACTGGCAGCATTGATCCTGGCTCTCTCTGCTTACCACGTGCGCTATGCTCAGGAGGCCCGCGCGTACGGACTGATGGTTTTCCTGACGCTACTCTCTTTCTACTTCTTCTTGAGGCTCACAAAGGGCGGCGTCTCTCGCTACTCGAGCGTCGGGTACATCATCTCCACCGCCCTGCTGATGTACACGCACATCTACGGCGTCTTTCTCGTCGCCTCCCAGATCATCTACTTGCTGGTGAGCAGGGAAGACTTGCGGAGGTGGATCGTACCTGCGGGAGCCCTATCCCTACTGTACATACCATGGGTGGTGTTGCTGGCGATCACCGTTTTGTCGCCCGAGGGTGCCTGGCAAAGCGGCACGACATGGATACCCGACCCCACCCTCGCAGACGTAATTCAGATCCTCTGGGCCTATTCCGGCTCGATACCCCTTACGATAGTCTTTACCTTGCTCGCCGGTTACGGAACGGTAAGGACGATCAGGAGGCAGAGGCCCGCCGCTTATCTGCTTCTGGCATGGCTCTTGGTGCCGATCGTCGTGCCCTTCCTCATCTCGCACCTTTACAGGCCGATGCTGGCCGATCGTTTCACCATCGCCGCCTCGCCGGCCTTCTACCTGCTGGTCACCCAGGGATTCGCGGGTCTCAAAGGCTTTGCCTACAGGGAGAGGAGCTACGCGCCAGTGCTGGTACTCGGGGTCGTAACAGCGCTCTTTGTGCTGAGCATTACGGGTTACTACAGCGACATTACCAAGCAGCCCTGGAGGGGCGTTGCGGGTTACGTAGACGAGCATGCCCGAGCAGGTGATGTCGTCGTATTCTACTGGGCGGGAGGCTTGCTTCCTTTCGATTACTATTCTGAAAGGCCGCACATAGAGAGGGAGCCCTTCGTCGTAGGCAACAACGCGGGCATATGGAAAACGACCACTAACGCAGTAAGCGGGCATGATAGGGTTTGGCTCGTGATGGTTTGGGAATCAGGCCGGGCGAAAAAAGTGCTCCCGAGAAGGCTTACAAGGCTGTACGGTGAGGCGACCTACAACGAGGTCTACGCCGTGACCGACACGTACAATAGCGAAGTGGCGACGGTCCCTTATCAAGGAGACGGAGTAGACTTATTGCTTTTCGAGGGTCTCAGAACGAACCATAAACGGGGCCACGGGGGCGTGTAGACGGGCGAACTGTGTACTCTGGTGGCCGCGCTTTCGCTCCGTAGGGGCGCGGAGTCTCTGGGAGATCTCAGGCGAGGGCTCCGCTCTGTACTCGACCCGCTCTCGGGTAAGCCGAGCTGCGGGGAGAGCTGAGGTTTTTCCACTCCTTCCACAACCACGAGTTCCACAAGGGGTATGGGATCTCCTCATGGGGGGGGGCATTGGTTAGCCTTTCCGCGCAGTACAGCCAGAATGATGCGTAGCCCCCGAAGCGCTCGCTCAGGAGCCCGAGGTCTTTGTGGTAGCGGCGTGCCAGGTGGGTTGCCGCGCTCGCCGGCATGTGCTTCGGAGACCTGGCGTTGACCTTGCCCTTCAGGGCTTTGTGGGCGTAAGAGGGGTCGACACCGAGGAACCTGTAGATGTGACGTAGCAGCCTGACCGGATGGAAGTGGATGTCTTCTATGAAACCGACGAAGATCTGCTCGTTGGGGTAGAACCGTTGCCACTTCTTGAGGATCTGGAGGTAGGCTGCACGGTGGGATCGACTCCCATGATCAAAGTGTGCAGAGACATATTCGTCGGTCGCCGCATTCCCATTAGTACCCACGTGACGGAGGTGCTTTACTACGCCGGAGTAATCCCTTTCGATCGGGTTACGTATGAGGAAGAGGATCTTGGCGTCGGGCATAAGGCCATGGATCTGGGCGACGACTTCCTCATCGAGAATCGAATACTCGGGTGTGATCTCACCGGCGACCTTCCCTCTTGCTTGCTGAAACAGTGAGGCGTACCACTCGTCGGACGGAGAACGCGCGAAGAACCTAAAATCCCACACAGCGATATGAGGATCGAAGTTGTTACGATGAGCTCGTACGCGCCTCTTGAGTTCATGCCTCCAGAAAGAAGCGTACCAGCGACCTGTATGCTCGGAGTATTCTCTGCCGAGAAGCCTGGCTATAGGGGCACCGAACGAAGGCTCGTTGCGCCTTTGGTCAAAGTAGTGAAGCTCTTTTAGCGGCGGCGTCCAAACCTCGGGATGCCTGGATAGGTTCCTGGCCAACCAGGTTGTGCCGGCCCTTTGCGCTCCTATGCCCAAGAAGTCCGGTAATGGCAACACTAGCTCCTTATCAATTCATGACACGGTTTGTTGCGCAAATTGTAACAGTGGTCAGCTCATCTTCCGAGGATGCGCGGGTGAGCAGTTTCAGATTGGGGTGCAAGTTAAGAAGTCGGACGGCTTCTCAGGTTGTGGGCCGGACCTTGCAGACAGAGGAAGTAACGGATCGGAAGTCGCTCCCAAGCGAGGTCCCTGAATCACGATAAGTCCACTTACATCATGGCGCAAAGGCAGTACAAGAGGAAAGTGCCACAAGGGAGGAGTGGTTCGTCGTAGTTAAGGGCGTGATGATCGATCATCTGCGGGCGTGCAGGTAAAGACTGCTAGGATAAGAAGCGTCAGCGCACTGGAGTATATGCTTGAGGATTACGGAAAGGTCGGTTGCCTCGATGAGTTGGACACTATGTAGGAAGATTTAAAGTGCCAGGTACTAGCAAGATCCCAAAGAGCCGTCGCGGTGGGGAGGTGGGGTTAGCTAGCGTGGTGATCCCCTGCTACAACCAGGCTCACTTCCTCGCCGAGGCCATACAGAGCGCCCTCTCCCAGAGCTACCCTGATTTCGAGGTCATCGTCGTAGACGACGGCTCCACTGATAATAC
>Ga0126305_10000364_pt1 | contig 19820 bp, 10 predicted proteins | sample Plot26_FD_92536 | JGI IMG/M metagenome (GOLD analysis project Ga0126305, IMG submission 92536) | Serpentine soil microbial communities from UC McLaughlin Reserve, CA, USA - Plot26 | ecosystem: Environmental > Terrestrial > Soil > Grasslands | place: USA: UC McLaughlin Reserve, Lake County... | reverse complement strand
GCGGCCGCTTCGCCGAGCTCGCCCGCCGGCTCGGCATCCATCTCCTGCTCGGCTCGTTCAACGAGAAGAGCGACGAGGAGGCGCGCTGCTACAACACCAGCGTCTTCTTCTCGCCCGAGGGGGAGATCCTCGCCACCTACCGCAAGATCCACCTGTTCGACGTCGACGTGCCGAACGGCGTGCGTTTCGCCGAGTCGGCGACCTGCAAGCCGGGCGAGGCCACGGCCGTGGTCGAGACGCCGCTCGGCCGCTTCGGGCTGACCATCTGCTACGACCTGCGCTTCGCGGAGCTCTATCGCCGGCTGGCGGACGACGGCGCCGAGATCCTCATGATCCCCTCCGCCTTCACGCTGGCCACCGGCAAGGACCACTGGGAGCCGCTGCTGCGCGCCCGCGCCATCGAAACCCAGTGCTACGTCATCGCCCCGGCCCAGCATGGCCGGCACGACGACGGCGGCCTGGCCCAAACCTGGGGGCACGCGATGATCGTCGATCCGTGGGGGATCCCTGCCGCCACCGCCTCCGACGGCCCCGGCCTCGTCCTGGCCGAGATCGACCTCGAGCGGGTGGCGAAGGTGCGGCAGGCGATTCCGGTGGCGCGGCACCGGCGGTTGTAGGCCCCTGGGCGGGTGACCGGCCCGCCCCGTTTACGATACGCTCTCACTGCCGTATGAAATCCAACTACCAGCTCCTGAAGCTCTGGATCCTCGCCGTACTGCCGTTGACGAAGGACGCGATCCACGTCTACATCGGCTTCCTCTGCCTGCTGATCGCCCTGATCGTCTTCCGGCGGCGGCTGACGTCCTACTGGGCCCTGGTGCCGGGCCTCCTGGTGTCGTTGACGATGGAGATCTTCGATCTGCGGGATGGCTACGGCGTGGCCGCCAGCGTCCACGACCTCATCAACACCAACCTCCTGCCGTTCGTCCTGGTGACCCTGGCCCGCTTTCAGACTTTCAACTTCTAGCCTGCGGCGGCCTGGCGCGGCTCGCCGCGGTGGTGGGCCTCGTTGATGAGCTGCGAGAGGATGGCGGGGTCGACCGGCTTCACCAGGTAGCGGTCGAAACCGGCCTGCAGGGCGCGCCGGCGGTCCTCGGGCTGGCCGTAGCCGGTCATCGCGATCAGGCAGATCTCGTTGCCGCCGAGGAGCGCGCGGATGCGGCGGGCGACCTCGTTGCCGTCCAGCCCGGGCAGGCCGATGTCGATCAAGGCCACCTCCGGGTGGACGCTGGAGGCCACCTCCACCCCCTCGGGGCCGCTCTCGGCCACCGACACCTTGTGCCCCCAGATCTCCAGCAGCTCGCGCAGCGACTCGCGGCCGTCGTGGTTGTCCTCCACCACCAGCACGTGAAGCCCGCTTGCCGGCTCGGCGGCGCGCACCCGGGCCGGCGGCTTGCGGAAGGCCGTCGGCTGGACGTTCTCCGCGGCCAGCGGCAGGCGGACGGTGAACTCGCTGCCGCGTCCGGGGCCGTCGCTCTCGGCCTCCACCCGCCCGCCGTGCATCGCCACCAGGTTGCGCACCAGCGGCAGCCCGATCCCCAGGCCGCCCTCGGAGCGCTGCCGCGAGCTCTCGACCTGGGAGAAGGGCTCGAAGATCGTCTGCAACGCCTCCGGCGACAGGCCGATGCCGGTATCGCCGACGCAGATGCAGGCCTCGCCCTCCCTCTCCTCGACGACCAGGGAGAGCCGGCCGCCGCGGGGCGTGTACTTGATGGCGTTCTGGATCAGGTTGCACAGCACCTGCTCGAGCCGCACCGAGTCGCCCAGGACGATCACCCGCTGGGTATGGACCTCCAGCTCGAGGCCATTGCTCTCGGCGAGTGCGGCCAGGCCCATCTCGGAGAGGCAGCGCTCGGCCATGTCCTGGAGATCGACCGGCAGGTGCTTGAGGATGATCTTGCCCAGCGTCACCCGGGAGACGTCCAGCAGGTCGTCCACCATGCGCACCAGGTGCCGGGTCTGGCGCATGATGACCTCCCGCTGGCGGACCTCCTGCTCGTCCTGCGAGCCGATCTCGTCGAGCACCCAGAGGGCGTTGCGGATGGCCGCCATGGGATTGCGCAGCTCGTGGCCGAGCATGGCCAGGAACTCGTCCTTGCGGCGGTCCGCCTCCCCCTGCCGGCGCAGCAGGTCGCGCACCTCGTACTGCCGGCGGCGGGCGCGCAGGGCCGCCTTGACGGCGCTGACCAGGGTGCTCAGCCGCACCGGCCGCTCGAGGATGGTGGCGTTGCCGAGGGGCACCAGCTTGCCGAGGATCCGCTCGCTGTCCTCCCCGGTGCGGGTGAACACGATGAGCGGCAGGTCCGACCAGGGCGGCTGGCCGGCGAGGGTTTTCAGCAGGCCGTCGGCGACGTCCGGGTGGAGCGCCTCGTCGGCCAGGATCACGGCTCCCGCCCCGGCCTCGATCTCCTGGAACAGCTCGGCGGCATCGCCGCAGGCGAGGCTCGGCACGTCCATCGAGGAGAGGAGCTGGCAGGCCAGGATGGCATCGCGGCCGGTGGGCGCCAGCACCAGGGCCCGCTGCTCCAACTGCTCCACGGGCTGCTCCTCAGAAGGCATCTGCTTCTCCTAGCGGGTCCTGGTCGGTCATCAGCGGCTCGGCGCCGCCGATGTACTCGAGCCGGCCGGTGAGCACGCCCTGGAAGTCCTTGATCTCCTGGCCGATGCGCAACCCCTCCTCGGAGATGCGCAGCTCGCGCACGGAGCTCTCGTGGACGCCCGTCCGCCGCTTCATCAGCGAGATGGCTTTGCGGACCTCGCCGAAGGCTTCGAAGTAGCGCATCAGGACGACCGTGTCGGCCAGATAGGAGAGGTCCAGCGGCGACCTCAGGGACTCGCCCAGGAGGCCCGCCTGGGCCATGACCATCATGGTCACCACCCCCTGCTGGTTGAGGTAGGAGAGCAGCTCGTGCATGTGCAGCAGGAGGAAGCGTTCGTCGGGCATGGCGTGCTGGTAGCCGTTCAGGCTGTCGATCACCACGATCCGGGTGCCCCCTTCGACCGTGCTGCGGACGTCCTCGGCGAACTCGCCGGGCGACAGCTCGGCGGGGTCGACCTGGCGGATCGAGACCCGGCCCTCTTCCACGTGGGCCTTGAGGCCGAGGCCCAGCCTTTCGGCGCGGCCGAGCCAGTGAGTCGGAGCTTCCTCGAACGAGTAGACCCGGGAGCGCTCGCCACGGGCCGCGGCCTCCGAGACGTACTGGGCCGCCAGGGTCGACTTGCCGACCCCGGCGGGCCCGAGGACCAGGATGCTGGTGCCGCGGTCGATGCTGCCGCCCATGACCGAGTCGAGCTCCGGGATGCCGCTCGCGATCTGCCCGGGAGCGAAGCTCCAGGGGTGATCCGCGGCCACCAGGCGCGGGTAGATCCGCAGGCCGCCGGTCTCGATGGTGTAGTCGTGGTAGCCGTCATGGAACGGAATGCCGCGCACCTTCTGGAGGCGCATGCGCCGCCGCTGCTTGCCGTAGCCCGGCGCGAGCTGCTCCAGCCTCACCACGCCATGGGTGAGGCTCTGGAGCTGGAAGTCCCCCGTGGCGTCGTTGGAGTAGTCGAGCAGCAGCACCGTGCAGCTCTGGCCGGTGAAGTAGTGCTTGAGCGCCAGGATCTGGCGCCGGTAGCGCAGCGAGTCGCGGGCCAGCAGGCGCATCTCGGAGAGCGAGTCGAAGACGACCCGCATCGGCTTCACCCGTTCGACCGTGTCCAGCACCGCCCGGGTGGTCTCCGAGAGCTCGACCTCGGAAGGGTGGAACAGGGTGTACTGCGAGTCGGCCTTCAGGCTCTCCTCGGCGGTCTGCAGCTCGCAGATGGTGATGCCGTCGAGCGACCAGCCATGGGACCCGGCCACGTCGCGCAGCTCTTCCTCGGTCTCGGAGAGGGTGGCATAAACGCCGGGCTCGCCTCTGCGCGCTCCTTCGAGAAGGAACTGCAGGGCCATGGTGGTCTTGCCGGCGCCCGGATCGCCCTCGATCAGGTACATCCGGTTGATGGGGAACCCGCCACCCAGGAGGTAATCCATTCCTTCGATCCCGGTCGACGCCCGGGGAGGCGTTGAGAAGTCCTCTTTCGTCATGACGCCAACCCTATAAGAAAAAGGTCTTTGGACCTGTTTGGTTTCAGCTCGTATCCTTCGATTCACCTCGAAAAGCAAATTCAATGCCAGAGGGGGAGGACTGGCGGCTGCTCCCCCTCCGTTACGTTTCCGTCACCCATTCGGCCACCGTTGCGGTTAAACTACTCCTGATCCAGATGATGATTCCGTTTCGCCGCTCGCCCGAGCCGGCGGCAGCTCGACTCCCGGAGGGTTCCTGATGCGCTTTGTCTCCCGCTTCCCGCTCGTGCTCCTGACTGCGCTCGCGCTCTGCCTGCCGGCCGCGCAGCCCGCCCTCGCACAATGCGTCAGCCTGACCACCCTGGGGTCGGCGTCGACCCAGAATTTCGACACGCTCTCGAACGTGGCGGCGAGCACCACCAACAACCTGACGATCACCGGTTGGTTCCTGACCGAGTCGGGCGGTGGCGCCCGGGACAACGAGCAGTACGCCGTCGACACCGGCGGCAGCACCACGGGCGACATGTACAGCTACGGCGCGGCGGCGAGCACGGAGCGCGCACTGGGCGAGCTGCGCAGCGGCACCCTCATCCCGATCTTCGGCGCCTGCTACACCAACAACACGGGCGCGACGATCGCCCGGCTCGACGTCGCCTACACCGGCGAGGAGTGGCGGCTCGGCACGGCGGCGCGCACCGACCAGATCAGCTTCGAGTACAGCACCAACGCCACGGATCTGGTGACCGGCACCTGGACCAACCACGCCGCGCTCAACTTCGTCACGCCGGACACCGTCACGGCCGGAGCCAAGAACGGCAACGCCGCGGCCGACCGCACGGCGCTCTCCTCGATGATCCCGGGCTTCAGCATCGCCAACGGCGCCACGTTCTGGATCCGCTGGACCGATACCGACGCCACTGGCGCCGACGACGGCCTGGCGGTCGACGACTTCTCGCTGACCCCCCAGGGCGCCGTCGTCCAGCCCAACCTGACGATCAACGACGTCTCCCTCAACGAAGGGAACGCCGGCACCACCTCCTTCACCTTCACGGTCAGCCTCTCCGCGCCGGCCGGCGCGGGCGGGGTGACGTTCGACATCGCGACGGCGGACGGCACGGCTGTGCAGCCCGGTGATTACACCCAGAAGTCGCTCACCGGCCAGACGATCCCGGCCGGGAGCTCGACCTACAGCTTCACCGTCCTGGTCAACGGCGACACCACGCCCGAGGCCAACGAGACCTTCCTCGTCAACGTCACCAACGTCACCGGCGCCGCCGTCACCGACGGCCAGGGGCAGGGGACGATCCAGAACGACGACGCGGCGCCCAACCTGACGATCAACGACGTCTCCCTCAACGAGGGCAACGCCGGCACGACGACCTTCACCTTCACGGTGAGCCTCTCGGCGCCGGCGCCGGCCGGCGGCGTGACGTTCGACATCGCCACGGCCAACAGCTCGGCGGTGGCGCCCGGCGACTACACCACCAAGTCGCTCACCGGCCAGACGATCCCGGCGGGCAGCTCGACCTACACCTTCGACGTGCTGGTCAACGGCGACACCACGCCGGAGACCGACGAGATCTTCTTCGTCAACGTCACCAACATCACCAATGCCATCGGGGTCGACACGCAGGGGCAGGGGACGATCGTCAACGACGACATCACGTTCATCCACGACGTCCAGGGCAACGGCGCCGCGACCCCCATTCCGGGCGCCACGGTCACGGTCGAGGGCGTCGTCGTCGGCGACTTCCAGGCGGGCGACCAGCTTCAGGGCTTCTTCCTCCAGGAGGAGGACGCCGACGCCGACGCCGATCCGGCGACCTCGGAAGGCATCTTCGTGTTCTGCAACACCTGCCCGACCCCCGTGGCCGAGGGGCAGCGGGTGCGGGTCACCGGCGTCGTCTCGGAGTTCAACGGCATGACCGAGATCACGTCGAGCACGGCGCCCTCGGTGGTCGTCACCAACGCCGGCAACAACCTCGCCCAGGCGACCCCGGCGCCGATCGATCTGCCGGTCGTGGGCGACGTCAACGCCTTCTACGAGGCCCGCGAGGGCATGCGCGTGACCTTCGTCGACACGCTCACCGTCGCGGAGTACTTCGAGATGGCGCGCTTCGGCCACATCGAGCTGTTCGAGGGCGGGCGGCCGCGGCAGTTCACCGAGATGTCACCGCCGAACGCGGCGGGCCTCACCGCCCACCTCGACAACCTCGACCGGCGGCGGGTCGTCCTCGACGACGACGACAACAACCAGAACTCGTCCCTGACGCCGTTCCAGCCCGACGGCCTCCAGTTCGTCTTCCATCCGCAGGCGAACGGCGGCCTCTCGGTCGGCACCCAGGGCACCGACTTCTTCCGTGGCGGCGACTTGGTCAACGGCCTGACGGGCGTCCTGCACTGGTCCTTCCCGGGCGTCGTCCCCGACACCTGGCGGATCCGCCCCACGGCCGCGACCCCGGCGGCGTTCACCGTCGCCAATCCGCGGCCGGCCGCGCCGCCGGCGGTGGGCGGCGCCATCCGGGCCGTGGGCATGAACCTCCTGAACTACTTCACGACCATCGACACGACCTCGAGCAACAACGCGGGGCCGTGCGGTCCGTCGGGCACCCTGGACTGCCGCGGCGCCGACAGCGTCGCGGAGCTCAACCGCCAGCGCGAGCGGGCCTCGATCGTGATCTGCACCCTCAACGCCCACGTCTACGGCTTCATGGAGCTCGAGAACACGACGGCCACGGGCGCCATCACCGACCTCCTCGGCGCGGTCAACGCCCGCTGCGGCGGCGCCAACCCCTACGCCTTCGTGAACACCGGCGGCACGCTGGGCACGGACGCCATCCGGGTCGCCATCATCTACCGCTCGGGTATCCTCTCGCCGGTCGGGCCGGCGCTCGTCGACCTCGATCCGGTCCACAACCGGCCGCCCACGGCCCAGACGTTCGACGTCGTCGATCCGGCGAACCCGGCCTTCGGCGAGCGCTTCACCGTCGTCGCCAACCACTCGAAGTCGAAGGGCTGCCCCGGCACCGGCGCTGACGCCGACGCGGGGGACGGCGCGAGCTGCTTCAATGGCACGCGGACGGCCCAGGCCAGCCGCCTGCTCACCTGGGTCAACGGCACCGTGGTGCCGGCGGCGGGCGATCCCGACGTGCTGATGGTCGGCGACTTCAACGCCTACGCCATGGAGACTCCGACCACGACGCTGACGGCCGGCGGTTACACGGACCTGGAGAGCGCGCTCCTCGGCCCGAGCGCCTACTCCTACCTCTTCGACGGCCAGCTCGGCCACCTGGACTACGCCTTCTCCAGCGCCAGCCTGACCCCCCAGGTCACCGGCGTCGCACCCTGGCACATCAATGCCGACGAGAACCCCCTGTTCGACTACAACGACGAGGTCAGGGACACCGGCGAGGCGGCCTTCGAGGAGAAGCCCGACGGCTCGGCCCTCGTGCCGCCGCGGGTCCTGTTCCAGCCGGCCTCGCCCTACCGGGCCTCCGACCATGACCCCGTGCTCGTCGGGCTGTTCCAGATCGCCGACCTGTCGGTGACCAAGGTGGACACCCCCGACCCGGTGACGGCGGGGACGAACCTGACCTACACCATCACGGTGAGCAACGCCGGTCCGGACGCCGCCACCAGCGCCTCCTGGAGCGACACGCTGCCGGCGGGCACGGCGTTCGTCTCGCTGCCGGCCGTGGCGGGCTGGTCGTGCACCACCCCGGCGGTGGGCGCGGGCGGCACGGTGTCGTGCTCCAACCCCTCGTTCGGCGTCGGCAGCGCGGTCTTCACCCTGACCGTGGCCGTGGCCCCGACCGTGACGGCGGGCACCGTCCTCACCAACACGGCCACCGCCACCTCGACCGCCGGCGACGGCAACGCCGGCAACGACAGCGGCACGGCGACCACCACCGTCGGGGCGTCCGCCGACCTGTCGGTGACCAAGGTGGACACGCCCGACCCGGTGACGGCGGGCACCAACCTGACCTACACGATCACCGTGACCAACGCCGGCCCGAGCAACGCCGCGACCGTGAGCCTCTCCGACACGCTGCCGGCGGGCACGGCGTTCGTCTCGCTGTCGTCGCCGGGCGGCTGGTCGTGCATGACCCCGGCGGTCGGGGCGGGCGGCACGGTGTCGTGCTCGTTCGCTTCGCTGCCCGCGGGCAGCGCGGTGTTCACCCTGACCGTGGCGGTCGCGCCCGGCACGGCGGCGGGCTCGGTGCTCAGCAACACGGCCACCGTCTCCTCGGCCACCGCCGACCCGACTCCCGGCAACGACAGCGGCACCGCGACCACCACCGTGGGGGCATCGGCCGACCTGTCGGTGACCAAGACGGACGCCTTCGACCCGACGGCGGGGGGCGTCAACATGACCTACACCATCACGGTCACCAACGCCGGCCCGAGCAACGCCACGACCGTCAGCCTCTCCGACCCGCTGCCGGCGGGCACGACGTTCCTGTCGCTCTCGTCTCCGGGCGGCTGGTCGTGCACGACCCCGGCGGTGGGCGCGGGCGGTACCGTCACCTGCACGAACGCCAGCCTGGCCGTCGGCAGCGCGGTGTTCACGCTGACGGTGGCGGTGGCTCCCTCCACCACGGGCACGATCAGCAACACGGCGACCGTGTCCTCGGCCACCGCCGACCCCGTCCCGGGCAACAACAGCGCCACCGAGACCACCCTCGTGTCCTCGGCCGCGGATATGTCGGTGACCAAGATTGACACCCCGGACCCGGTGACGGCGGGAACGAACCTGGTCTACACCATCACGGTGGGCAACGCCGGTCCGAGCAACGCCCCCATGGCCAGCCTCACCGACACGCTGCCCGCCGGCACGACGTTCGTGTCGCTGTCGTCTCCTGGCGGCTGGTCGTGCACGACCCCGGCGGTGGGCGCGGGCGGCACCGTCACGTGCTCGAACGCTTCGATGCCCCCGGGCAGCGCGGTCTTCACCCTCACCGTCCTGGTCGGCCCCGCGGTGCCAGGCGGCACCGTGCTCTCCAACACCGCCACGGTCACCGCGGCTGCGAGCGACCTCATCCAGGGCAACGAGACCGCCACGGCGACCACCACCGTGACCGGCGCGGCCTCGCCGGCGTCGGTTTCCGGCACCAAGACGGCCTCCGGCACCTTCCAGCCCGGAAGCACCGTCATCTACACGGTGGTGCTGACCAACACCGGCGGCACCGCCACGGGGGACAATCCGGGCAACGAGCTCACCGACGTCCTGCCGGCCGGCCTGACCCTGGTGAGCGCCACGGCGACCGCCGGCACGGCGGTCGCCAACGTGGGCACCAACACGGTGACCTGGAACGGCCCGCTGGCCGCGGGGGCGTCGGTGACGATCACCATCAACGCCACGATCGACGCCGGTGTCGCGCCGGGCACGACGATCTCCAACCAGGGCTCCATCGCCTACGACGCGGACAACAACGGCACCAACGAGGCGTCGGCGGTGACGGACAATCCGTCGACGGGCGCAGGTGGCGACGCGACGCCGATCGTGGTGACGGGCGGGCCGCAGCCGCCGGCGGAGATCCCGACGCTCGACTCGGTGGGGCTGGCGTTGCTGGCTCTGCTGCTGGCGTTCGGCGGGGCGGCCCTGCTGCGGCGCAAGCAGGTTTAGGCAGAGACCAAGGGCGGGGCGCTCCGGCGTCCCGCCCCCCGGATCGGCGTCTTCGCCCCGTGGGCGCCCTCATCACCCCGGCCCTCTTCTCCCCGCCTCCCTCCCATCCGCCGGGAGAAGAGGGAGAAGTTTGTCTGGAGAGCTTCTCTCAGGGAGAAGGGAGAGTGAGGGAGTACCCGCTCACCTCGACCGTCGCGTGCACCGTCCCCTTTCCCGCCACGAAGGGCAGGATGGCGATCCTGCCGTCCGCCCCCACCGGCAGAGTGAAGCTCTCCGTGCGGTTGGTGCGGCGCTGGAAGCGGAGAATGCCCGACGGCGTGGCCGTGGCGTCTCCCGGATAGAACCGCAGGTTTCCCTTGTCCGACGGATTGAGCACCGTTACCTTGGCCAGAACCTGCTTCGCCGTGGCCGGCACGCCGCAGCGGCCGTGGACCTGGACGGCCCGCCGGACGTTCGAGGCCAGGACGGGGCGCTCCGCCCGGCGGCGGGTGTCGAGCAGGCTGCAGGCCGGGAGGGAGACGGGAGGAGGGGGAGGAGGCGGGTCGAGGCTGAAGACGTAGGCGTCCGAGGAGTTGTTGAAGTCCCCTTCCTGGAGATCCTCATCGCTGGAGAAGGCGACCTGCCGGCCGCTGGCGCTCAGGTAGGCCTGCGGGAAGGATCGAGAGTCCCCAACCGTTCTGGGACGGCTGACCCACGTGAGGGTGCCGGAGATCCGGTCGAAAAGAAAGACATGCCCCGTGCTCCTGACGGATTGTCCGGGGGCCAGGTCGGTGGCGTCGCTCGTGAACGCGAGATACCTGCCGTCGGCGTTGAGCACTGGACGGTAGGTGCCGGCGTTGGCGCCGCCGTCCTCATTGCTCTCATGGGGCCCGAGGATCGACCGGGTCACCAGCGTGGCGGCTTTCGAGAGCCTGTCGTAGAGGTAGAGCTGGGAGATGATGGTCGGCTGGCCCTGGGGACTCAGCTCCGCGGTGCTCACGAACGCCAGGAACCGGCCGTCGCCGCTGATCGTCGGGGTGGCCGCGAAAGCAGAGATCCGCTCTAGGCTCCCCGCGGTCCGGTCGTACAGGTAGGCGGCGAAGGGCACGCCGGGCTCGATTCCTTCCAGGGAGTTGGCGAGGGTGATGAAGCGGCCGTCGGAGCTCATGATGGCGAATCGCTCCCCCTCGAACGCGTCGAACGAGCCGGCGGTCAGGGGGTCGGCCAACGTGTGGCTCACCAGGGCCGTCTGGCCCGTCGCGCGGTCGAAGAGAAAGAGGTCGTACTGCCCGTTGGTGTCGATCTGTCCGGGGACGAGGTCGGTGGCCTGGCTCGAGAACGCGACGAAGCGTCCGTCGTCGCTCAGCGAGAGGCCGCGGGAATCCCCGTTGCCGGCGGCCAGGGGTCCGGCGGCCGAGCGGCTCACCAGGGTCGTGCTGCCGGTGATCCGGTCCAACAGGAAGACGTCGTTGGTAGCGAGGGGCCTGGGCTCGTCGTGCTGGCCCGGAACGAGGCCGGGCGCGTCGCTGGAGAAGACGATCCAGCGGCCGTCGGGGCTGATCCGTACCGGCGGGGGAAAGCTGAGCAACCTCCCGGACGTCCGGGCCACGAGAACCGTGTCGCCCGAGAGCCGGTCGAAGAGGAAGACGTCGAGGCTCTCGTCGTTCTGGACGGTGCCAGCCTCCAGGTCCGTGGCGGTGCTGCGGAAGGCGATCCAGCGGCCGTCGGCGCTGATGGCGGGAGAGATGGAGCTGCCGTTGGCGGTCCGGGTGGCGGAGCCGGCGGCATGGCTGACCAGGGTCGTGGTCCGGGTGGCCCGGTCGTAAAGGAAGAGGTCCGACGCGCGGTTGGCGTCGGCCTGACCTTCGAGGATCCGGGGGGACGTGCTCACGAAGACCACCCAGCGGCCATCGGCGCTCACGGCGGCGGCTTCGGTGTAGGGGTGGGAGGTCAGGGACGGCATCTCCGGCGCGCGGCGGGTGACCAGGGCCGTGCTCGCGGCGGCGGTCTCGAAAGTGAAGAGGTCCTGCCCCTGATTGAAATCCGCGACGCCCGCGACGAGGTCGGTGGCCGAGCTGGTGAAGACGATGCGGGAGCCGTCCGCGCTGATCGCCGGGATGACGGAGAGCGCGTCGCCCGTCTTGACCGGCGAGGAATGGGTGTGGCTGACCAGGGTCGTCTGCCCCGAGAGGTGGTCGAACAGGAAGACGTCCCACGAAGAGCTGGTGTCGCTCTGGCCGTCCACCAGGTCCGGATCGCGGCTCATGAAGGTGACGAACCGGCCGTCCGCGCTGAGCGCGGGCGTCGCCGTGAAGCTCCCGGAGTCCGTGGGCGATCCATGCCTCCGGCTCGCCAGGGTGAACCCGGGGATCCTCCGGTCATAGAGGTAGAGCCCTTCGGTGCCCGCTCCTGCCTGAGGCGGGATCAGTTGCCCGGGATCGGCGACGAGGGCGACGAAGCGCCCGTCGAAGCTGATGTCCAGGGTGCGGAAGCGGGGGGAGAGGTCGAAGGGAAAGACCGCCAGTTGCACAGCCGTCCCCGCGGTGCGGGAGTAGAGGTAGACGCCCGTCCTGGAGCGGACGGCGACGAATCCGCCGTCGGCGCTCACCACGGCGTAGGTCGCGGGCCCGATCAGGGTGATCGCTCCGGAATCACGGCCATAGAGGAAGGCATGGTCGCCGCCCGGTAAGCCTGGCACGAGGTCGAGCGACGAGCTGACGAACGCCACGAACCGGCCGTCGGCGCTGATCGAGGGTTTGCTGGAAAAGCCGGTCCCCACGGTGGTGGCCGAGGTCGTGTGGCTGACCAGCCGGAAGGTCTTGGCCAGCCGGTCATGGAGGAACACGTTGAAGAAGCCGAGCTGCTGGCCGGGGACGACCACGCCGTTGGCGACGAACACGACGTACCGGCCGTCGGCGCTGATGGCGGGAGAGAGGATGAAGCCGGAGCCGGGAGGAGAGGCCGACGAGACCGTCCCCGTCGCCCGGTCGTAGAGGAAGAGCTTGCCGGACGGCTCGGGGACCAGGTCGGTCGCGTCGCTGATGAAGGCCACGAACCGGCCGTCGCCGCTGATCACCGCTTCTCCCGAGGCCTGGTTGCCGGTGGTCACGGGCGAGCTCGCCGTCCGGCTCACCAGCGTCACGGTGCCGGTGGCGAAGTCCTGGAGGAAGACGTCCCGCCCGAGCTCCCCCAGGCCCGTGTCCCTCTGCCCCGGCACCAGGTTGGCGGCCGTGCTGACGAAGACGGCATAGCGTCCGTCATCGCTGAGGGAAGGAGCGGGGTACAGCTCGAGGTCCAGGGCGTCGCCCTGCCTGAGATCGAAAGATCCCATGGCGGACTCCGAGAACTGGCTGGGATGGATCCGGGAGACCAGCTCCACCTGTTGAGCGGCGAGGCCGGCGGCACCCGCCATCAACGTCAAACCGAGAGCGAGAGCTCGGCGCATTCAGACCTCCTGGACTTATTGAGAGTACCCGTTCACTTCCACCATCGCATGCACCGTGCCCTTGCCCGCCACGAACGGCAGGATGGCGATCTTCCCGTCCGTCCCGACGGGCAGGGTGAAGCTTTCGGTCCGGGTCTGGGCGCGCTCGAAGCGCAGGATGCCGGACGGAGCGGCCGTGACGGCTCCCGGATAGAACCGCAGGTTGCCCTTGCCCGACGGGTTGAACACCGTCACCTTGACCACCACCTGCTTCGCCGTGGCCGGCACGCCGCAGCGGCCGCGGACCTGGACCTCCCGCCGCACGTTCGAGGACAGGACGGGCCGTTCCGCCCGGCGGCGGGTGTCGAGCAGGCCGCAGGCCGGGAGGGGCGTGGGGCCGCTCGGGATCTCGACGGGGCCGAAGGCGTAGGCATCGGAATGGACGTTGAGGTCCTCCGCCACGAGCTGAGACGAGCTGGTGAAGGCGATCTGCCGTCCGCTGGCGCTCAGGAGCGGCGACTCGGAATAGCCGAACGGCGTCGCGGATACGGGCCGGCTGACGAGCTCCATGGTGCCGGTGACCCGGTCGAAGCGGAAAATGTAGCTCGGGATGCCGAAGGGGTCGAAGGTGTCCGGGACGGGCTGCCCCGGAACCAGGTCCGTGGCGTCGCTCTCGAAGGCTACATACCGGCCGTCGGCGTTGATCGCCAGGGAGATCGCCGCGCCGTTCGCGGCGCCGCCGTCCTCGACCGACCGGGTCACGAGAGTGACGGTTTTCGTGACCCGGTCGTAGAGGTCGACCTGGAGCTCGGGGTCGCTGAGAAAGGCCACGTACCGGCCGTCGCCGCTGATCGTCGGGGAGTAGCCGGCAGCGATCCGCTCGTTCGTCCCCAGCGTCCGGTCGTACAGGTAGAGGCTTTGAGGGGAGTCTTCGTCTTCCCAGCCGCCGAAGGCGACGAACCGGCCGTCGGCGCTGAGGGTCGCCAGCGGGAAGGAGTCGGAGACCGAAGCCGCCGTGACCATGGAGTCCTGGGTATGGCTGACCAGGACCGTCCTCCCCGTCGTCCGATCGTAGAGGAAGAGGTCGAGCGTCTCGTTGGTGTCGATCTGTCCGGGGACCACGTCGGCTGCGAAGCTGGCGAACGCGACGTAGCGCCCGTCGGCGCTGAGCACAGGCCCGGAGGAACTGCCGGCCACCCGCGTGGCGACGCCGGTCGTCCGGTCCCAGAGAAGCACGTCTCCCACCGCCTCGAAGGCGACCCAGCGTCCGTCCTGGCTGATCCGTGGCTGCGCCTTGAAGCTGCTGTCCTGGCTCCGCCTCTCGCTCACGGGAACGATCGTTCCCGCGAGACGGTCGAAGAGGAAGAAGCCGAAGTCTCCTCCTGCCGTGCTCGTGACGGGTGCGAGGTCGAGGGCGTCGCTGTGGAACACGACATAGCGTCCATCCGCGCTGATCGCGGGATTTATGGACCTCCCCGCGGCGGTCCGGGTGGGAGAGCCGGAGGACCGGCTGACCAGGATCGTGCTCCGGGTCGCCCGGTCCTGAAGGAAGACGTCGGTCGTGAAGTTCGAATCGGCCTGCCCGGCCAGGATAAACGGGGATTCACTCTCGAAGGCCACCCAGCGCCCATCCGCGCTCAGGGCCTTGGCCCGGCTGCCGAAGTTGGAAGCGAGGGAGAGCATGCCGGGAGCCCGGCGGGAGACCAGGTCGGTGTTTCCCGAGGCCACCTCGAAGGCGAAGACGTCCGGGTCATCGTTGCGGTCGGTGACGCCCGCGACGAGATTGCGGGCCGCGCTGCCGAAGGCGACGCGGGTGCCGTTCGCGCTGATCGCGGGGGCGCTGGAGCTGTCGTCGCCCGTGGTGGTGGCCGAGGACCCCGTATGACTCGCCAGGGTCGTGTTCCCCGAGCTCCGGTCGAACACGAAGAGGTCCCACGAGCCGTTGATATCGGTCTGGCCGGCCACCACGTGCGGGTCGAGGCTCAGGTAGGCGACGAGCCGGCCATCGGCGCTGATCGAGGGGTAGGCGATGTCGTTCACCGAGTCCACGGGCGAGCCGTGCCTGCGGCTGGCCAAGGTGAAGGCTCTGGCGATCCGGTCGTAGAGGTACAGGCCCCGCGAGGCGCTGCCCGGCTGTGCCGGCACCAGCCTTCCGGGGTCGCTGATCAGGGCGACGAACCGCCCGTCGTCGCTGATGTCGATCGCCAAAGCCTCGTAGGGGTCCTCCGGGGCAGGAACGCTCAGCGGGATCGTGGTCCGGGTGTCGCGCTCGTACAGATAGGTGCTCTCGAGCGACCTGGCGACGAGGTATCTCCCGTCGGCGCTGAGCACCGCCTCGATCGCCGGGCCGACCGCGGTATTCAACCCGGAATCGCGGTCGAACAGGAAGAGGTTCAAGCCGGCCGGCTGCCCGGCCACGAGGTCGCTCGACGAGCTTACGAAGGCCACGTAGCGGCCGTCGGCGCTGATCGAAGGCGGCAACCGGGAGAACCCGTCCCCCGTAGTGAGGGTGGAAGCGGCCGTATGGCTGACCAGCCGCAGGCGATTCTCCGTCCGGTCGTAGAGAAAGACGTTGTACTCGGGGAAGGCGCCGCCCTGCTGGCCCGGAACGAGATCGGGAGCGTCGCTCAGGAAGGTGACGTACCGGCCGTCGGCGTTGAGCGAAACGAACCGGAGCGACGCGAGATGGTGGGCCGCCACCAGCGTCGTCGTATCGGTGGCCCGGTCCCAGAGGAAGAGGTCGCCGTCGGTGTTCAGGACGGGGGGCAAGGGGGGCCGGCCAGGCACCAGGTCCGTGGCCTTGCTGAGGAAGGCCACGTACCGTCCATCGCCGCTGATCACGGCCTCGAGCGAGTCGCCGTTCGCCACTCTGAGCGGTGAGCCCGGGGTATGGCTGACCAGGGCCGTGGTGCCGGCGACGAGGTCGCGGAGGAATACGTCCGTTCCGCCGCCCTCTCTCTCCTGCTGTCCTTGAACCAGGTTGGGGGCTGAGCTGAGGAACACCTGATACCGCCCGTCGTCGCTGATGAAGGCGGTCCGCGGAGAGAAGATGTTGCCGGCGGACTGAGAGGATGACGACCCCATGCCCGTATCCGAAACCTGGCTTGGATCCACCCGGGAGACCAGCTCCGCCGTCTGGGCGGCGAGCCCGTTGACCGAGCCGATCACGCCGGCCGTCATCATCGCCGCCGCCGTGCCCAGCCGCGCCGCTCCCCTCAAGCTTCCCATGCTCCAGATCATGCTGCCTCCTTGCTGTTGTACTCGGGTTTATGCACTCACGACGTGAGTGCCCCGAGGGCGGGTTCGATTTCAGGCCTGCGGCGCGCGGACCTCGCTCATGAGGGCGAGCATGTTGCCTTCGGAATCGCGGAAGAAGGCCATCCAGAGGTCGTGGTCCGGCATGCGGGCAAGCAGGTGAGGCGGTTGTTGGAGATCGACGCCGGCCTCCTTCAGACCTTCCCAGGCCGCCTGGATGTCGTCCACCTTGTAGTAGAGGATCGAGGACGGATGGTCGAATTCGGGCTCCTCGGGCACGCCGAGCATCAGGCGGATGCCGCCGCAGTCGAAGAAGGCCATCTTCGGCGGCGCCTCGAAGAGGAAGGGCATGCCGAGGGTGTCGCGGTAGAAGGCGACCGCCCGGGCCAGGTCGCGGACGGTGAGGGCGATCTGGCCGACGCGGGAGAGCTGGAGGGGCTTGGCCATGTTCGTCGTCCTCAGCGGCGGACCGCCGCGATGTCGTTCTTGGCGGGGCTCTTCCTGGAGGCCAGGGCCTTGGACACGGCCTCCTCCAGGAGAGCGGCGGAGCGGCCGGGGCCCCAGCCCCGCTGCCGGTAGGCGATCCGCCCCTCGGCGTCGAGCACCAGGTAGCTGGGGAAGTCGCCGACGCGGAAGATGCCGGCGGTGACCTCGCCTTCCCGGTCCCAGGCCTGGGGCCAGCTCATGCCGTTGCTGCTGACGAAGCTCTCGATCAGCTTGCGGTCCTCGTCCACGCTGATGCTGACGATGACGAGCGGCTGGCGGGCGTTCTTCTTCTGCAGGTCCTTGAGCTCGGGCAGGGCCTGGCGGCAGGGGCCGCACCAGGTGGCCCAGAAATCGAGCAGCACCACCTTGCCCTTGAGGCCGTCGCGGGTGAGGGTCTTGCCGTCGAGGGTCTGAAGGCTGAAGGCCGGGGCGAGGTCGCCGACCTGGAGGCCGGTCCGGGGTGCTGGGGTGGGCTCCGCGCCGAGGCCGGCGGCTCCGAGGCAGATACCCAGCGCGAAAACGACTCCGATTTGCAGACTCCTGAGGGCTCTCCGCGGCATTCCGGCCTCCTTTAGCCGACAATTCTACCGCGTTGAGGCTCTGAAGGTGGCGGAAGGCGCGGCGGGCTGGGAATCTGCGGCTGGGCTCCGTCCATAGAGGAAACCGACCTGTCTCTCTAGGAGGGCTGAAGATGATCAAGGGGACGCCGCTGGCCACCGTTGTCCTTGCTGCTGCTGTATTGGTTTCCGGGTGCAGCTCTACTGCGGGCACCAAGCAGGCACCTGTTGTCGAAGCCACCGCGGCTAAGGCTGTCGCGGCGCCTGAAAAAGGGGAGATGGAAGCTGCCGACATCTGCGAGAACCTGAGCTTTCCTTCTCAGGCGGCCTCCGCCCCGCCCGCCATCAAGCCTCCCAGCGAGAGTGTGAGGGTGCTCGCTTTCGGTGACTTTGGAGACGGCGGTCCGGGTCAGGAGGAAGTGGCCAAGGCAATGGCCACCTATCATGGAAAACCAGGCCAGCGTTTCGACTTCGGGATTACGCTCGGCGACAACTTCTACGACATGGGACTCCGGACGGCCACGGACCCTCGTTGGGCCACGAACTGGGAAGACAGGTATGGCAAACTTGGAATCCGGCTTTACGCCTCCCTGGGCAACCACGATTACTACGACCCGGCTAGCCCAATCGCCGAGGCACTCTACTCTCAGCACAGCAAGAGCTGGTGCCTCCCGGCCTCCTACTACACCTATACCGCCGGACCGGTACAGTTCTTCGTTCTCGATACTGACTGGATCATGCGGGAATGGAAGAAGGATACGCCGGCCGACAAGCAGAAGGACCCGGTGAAGCTCCAGAGGGAGTGGCTCGAAGCCAAGCTCAAAGCGAGCAAATCCATTTGGAAGGTGGTTTACGGTCATCACCCTGCCTATTCCACGGGAGGGCATGAGGATAACCGGCCGATAATCGACCAGATCCTGCCCGTTCTGAAGGGCCAGGCCGACGTCTATATTGCCGGCCATGATCACGACATGCAGTACCTGAAGCCCGAAGGAGGCGTCCATTTTTTCATCTCCGGTGCAGGAGGGCACGATCTCAGGGATCTAAAGGGGAAGCGTGATCTGCGAATCTGGGGCAAACAAAAAACACCCGGTTTCTCGGTGCTAGAGGCGAATGCGGGATCATTGACGGTGAAGTTCTTGAACACCAAGAACGCTCAACTTTGCTCCGTGAAGCTCATCAAGGGGAAGGCGGAGGAAGTGGACTGCCCGAATACGGATTGAAGCCCTTCCGCTGACGGCCGCGAGGCAGTCTCCAGTGCGTGAAGTGTATTGAGACCGGCCAAGGAGATGAAGCCGTGAAGAATGGGATCCTACTCGGGGTGCTGGTATTCACGAATGCGTGTGAGGTCCGATACGAAATCCCTACCACGTCCCCGGGAATTGAGGCCGCTGCCCAGGGTGACGCCGCGGACATCTGCGCAGCCCTGCAGTCCCCGGGGATGCCGGCAATCAAGTCCGCGGACCAGCCGGTGCGCGTCCTCGCCTTCGGCGACTTCGGAGACGGTGGGCCGGAGCAGATGGCGACGGCCCGGGCGATGGCCGGGCACCACCGGGAACACCCCTTCGATTTCGGGCTCACGCTCGGCGACAACTTCTATCCCAGCGGGCTGTCCAACCCCATGGCCGCGCGCTGGAGCCGGGATTGGGAGACGCCCTACAGCCCGCTCGGCGTCCGCTTCTACGCCACGCTCGGCAACCACGACTACTACAACGCTGCGAGCCCCGCCGGGGAGATCGAGCGGTCGAAGCACAGCCGGAGCTGGTGCCTGCCGCGGCACTTCTACACCTACACGGCCGGTCCGGTGCAGTTCTTCGCCCTGGATACGGACCCCATCGACCGGGACGAGGGGGGCGTCCAGATGCAGCTCGATTGGCTGAGGAGGGCTCTCCGGAGCAGCCGGTCCCCCTGGAAGGTGGTCTACGGCCATCATCCCGTCTACACCAACGGCGAGCACGGCAAGAACCTGGGCTACCTCCCACGGTTGCGAGCGAAGCTGCTGCCGATCCTCAAGGAAGAGAAGGTCGACGTCTACCTCGCCGGGCATGACCATGACCTCGAGGCGCTGAAGCCGGAGGGCGGAGTCTCCTTTTTCGTCTCCGGAGGCGGCGGCAAGGAGAGGCGCCCGCTGCGCACGAACGAGTGCCGGGCCTGGGCCGAGAGCAGCTACGGTTTCACCGTCCTGGAAGCGGAGGGCGAGGAGATGACGGTGCGCTTCCTGGGCTCTGAGGGGCAGGAGCTTTACAAGGTGACTTGGAAGAAGGGGGAGGCTCCCGAGGATTGTCGGCGGGGAGGCTGAAGCGGGGAACGCCGTCCCTAGTCCGACGTGCCCGAAGTTGGTTCCGGGTATCCGGGACTTGTGACGTCGGGAGGTGTTGGTGGGATCCCACGTTTTTCCCGCCGCGGAGACGCCCCGACGTTGTCGATTCCGAAGCGGTATGGGTG
>Ga0126305_10000362_pt1 | contig 19862 bp, 15 predicted proteins | sample Plot26_FD_92536 | JGI IMG/M metagenome (GOLD analysis project Ga0126305, IMG submission 92536) | Serpentine soil microbial communities from UC McLaughlin Reserve, CA, USA - Plot26 | ecosystem: Environmental > Terrestrial > Soil > Grasslands | place: USA: UC McLaughlin Reserve, Lake County... | reverse complement strand
CTTATTTTAATTTTCAAACAGATGCTATTAACATCTTATATTGACATACATCAATAACACCATACAGTTATAGTAAATCTTTGAATTATAAAGGGCCAACTTTCGTTTTGAATAGAAAGATTTACTAACGTAAATTAATTAATTTTTGCCTAAAATCTTCTCCCTGCCTATCTCTGATCTATGATGTTTTGATAATGTCTACAATGACCTAAGCATGAACGGCAAAAATGTAAGAATGATAACTCAAAGATATTTGTCCTACGTGATGAGGAAATTATAAATGATATCCAAAATAACATAACAGTGATGATACATTCTTGAAATAACCTATGAGTATTTCTTCTATTGAAGTACTAAAACAACGAAAATCACAAGACTGCAGATGATCTCCGTAGTAAGAATGATGTCTTTTATTTTTTTAAAGTACCCTTTGGGTTTTACTGTTCTTTCTTGGGCTGCTCTAATCCATTTCTGTTCTCGTATAGTCACTAAAGCATATAACTTCACAAATGCTAGTATAAAATTTACTCCGACGTATACTGGAAGCAACAGTATATCTTTTGGATGTCGTCTCAAATGCGGTATTATTTTTATTCCTCTGCCACAAATCCACAATCCCAAAATAGACAATGTAACAACCCAATCATTAAAATACACTGAAATTGAAAAGAATATAGGGCCAAAGAACAGTGTAAAGATTGTGATAAATCTATCTATCATATAAAAAGCAAGATACGGATTCTTCCATGCCCAACCATCCCATAAGCTGATAATATCAGAATTATGACTATTTCTCGACCAGCGAAGCCTCTGACTCCAGAAGGTCTTAAAGTCCGAAGCTGCCGAGGAGAATACTGTTGCATTGCTTTGATAGTATGTTTTCCAGCCGTCTCTCTGAACTAATCTTGTAAGACATTTATCTTCTCCGGATTCCTTTTTTCTTCCAAAAAGGATCTCATTTAAAAATTCATTTAATTTGGGCAAAATTATTTGCCGCCTATATAAGGAGGTTCTTCCTGAAAGACATGTCAATGCTTTTGCCATTGCTGTTTGGGAAGGCAAATCATAATAATTTCTCATATCCCAAAAGATATCTGTCATCTTTTGCCATACAGTATGACGCTCTATAGGATGCTGTCGTGTGGTTACTCCTCCTATTATAGGATTTTGAAATGGCGCAAGCAATTTATCTCTTATATTATGATCCCATATTGTATCTGAATCTACTAGCGCCAAGATGTCGCATATTGATGCTAAGATCCCATCTGCCAATGCTGGTCTTTTGCCAGCTTTTGAAGTAACTATGAGTTTTGCCCAAGGTTTGTCTTGAGCAAACTCCCGAAATACTCTGATGCAATGCGTATCTTTTTGGTCTATTACTGCAATCAATTCGTCAGGGTTATTTGATTGCCATGAATCCAATGCTGTTCTGAAAACCCTCGGATCTTCATTATAGACCGGCGTTATTATACCCATAGTAAAATTTTCCACTTTATTTTCTGGTTCGATTGGCTTATAATATAATGAACATAATTTCTTAAATATCCATATCCCCCATCTCCAAATGCCGATTATTCCTAAAGGTATATACAGCGAAAATGTTTGAGCACCTCTAAGAATTGTACTACCTAATTCATCGGTGAATGACGTAGCCAAACTTAAAATGTTATTTCCAAGTGAGTAAGAATCAAACCAATAGGGAAGAAATAGAGATAAGGAAATAACAGCTATTATGATAAGTGCCAGAGCAATTGTTGGAAGAAGTATTAGAGAAGAGAAACTTATTCCAAGGCTCATTAAACAAATTTTCTTCATTTCTTCTTTATATATCCATTGCCTATGAAGGATGAACATAGTATTTATCTAATGGAAAAATTCAGTTCTAAATACTTCTCTATCATACATCTAAAAGATATTCTGCTGAGATAAATAGGAACCTTATAAAATAAAAAGATAACGGACAATATATATATCATTTTGACACTCGATAAGAAGGCCTGATTTGGGCCAATGACTAAAAAATATGATTATAAAAAAAATTGGAATCATCGGATCCGGTGTTGTTGGAAGCGCAACAGGTAAGGGTTTTCACAGACTTGGTCATGATGTACTATTTTATGATATCGCTAAACAAAGACTACTTACTCTTAAGGAAGAGGGCTATCAAATTGCATTAAGCGTTAAAGATATTATTGATAAAACGGACATTTCATTTGTTTGTGTAAATACTCCTAATAACAGTACTGGCGAGCAGGATTTATCACAACTCATATCTGTTCTCTATGACATAACAAATGCGCTTCGGGAGATAGATAGACGACATGAGCAGGAGCAGCATCCTCATCTTATTGTTTTCAGAAGTACAATGCTTCCTGGAACCATGAGAAGTGTAGTCATTAATTATTTACAAACAAATTGTTCATCATCAAGGATTGGAAGAGATTATGATGTATGTTATAATCCAGAGTTCTTGAGGCAGAATACCGCTTTTGATGATTTCTTTAGGCCGGATAGAGTAGTTATAGGCGAAGACGGTAAAGGAGTGTCGCAACCTCTCAAGGAGATCTACCAACAATTAACTGAGAATATCATCGTAACTAGTTATGAAGCTGCTGAAATGATAAAGTATACTTCTAATTGCTTCCTTTCACTCAAAATATCCTTCTTTAACGAAATCGGACTTGTATGTAAGCAAATGGGAATTGATGATAAAGCTGTCAGTTTAGGTGTTTCCATGGATAAGAGGATAGGAAACTATGGAACGCAATTCGGCAAACCATTTGAAGGAGCATGTTTACCAAAAGATACTGAAGCACTAGCTGGTTTTATTAGAAATTTGCAATTAAATCCAGATTTGCTTCAGGTAGCCCTTGACATTAACCGAAAGATGGAGGAACTAACATCCTCAAAACCGCCTTTCCAACGAAAATGAGAGCTGCCATCCTTTAGGTGCTCAATTTTTTTACTTTTGCTGACCGATGTTATGTTTTGGGGTCTTATTTATGCGCTTGCGTTTTTTAAAAATAACAAATAAGATTGCTAGCCCTATGACGATAATCGTAAGGAACAATATTGCTGCTAAGGCTGGTTTATTGTTGGCTTCAGCTTCAAATTGCTTTAGAGTATAGTATCCATCATAAAGGAACGTGATGTAACCTGATGAATTAGAAGTATAGGCATTCCAAAACGAACCATTTACGTTGATAGAAATTTGTGTGTTCGGCTCAAATCCACCGATCATATACTTTGTTGTGATAGGTAAAGCAGGTGGAGAAATCTCTGACCATTTTTTATATTTTTCATTAGATTTGAAATCATTAGTAAAAGCAGTTATATTTACATGGTTAGAGGAAGGAATTACACTCATATCATACATATCTAAAATTATACCTTTACTAAATGGCCTTATCAGAAGAGTTGTATTTGTAGGATAAACGGTATTGATTATCGTTTTATTAGAAACTCCAATAATTTTGTTATTAGTATATTGTAATATAAACCTGCTTTGATCATCGAAGAACCTCAACGTAGCATTATTAAATAGAGTATCTATGATCGTGTTAATACTTCCTGACTTTCCGTAATAATTATAGTTGGAGTTATTATAAATTGTATTATCTAGAAGAATATTATTGGAAGCATTAAAAAATTGAATGCCATAGCTTGATCCTTTAGTTACATTATTTTTAATAAAAGTATTATTACTTGTGCCTTTGCCTCGAACAAATATGCCATTGCCAATGGATTCTCTTATATTATTATTTTTGAATGTATTATTACTAGAATTTTCATAAAGATAGATACTATTTAAATGGCTACCTTTGATCATATTATGATGAATCGAATTATCGAAAGAGCTTCGGGTAATTATTACACCAAACGAATTTCCATCTATTGTGTTATTAGCAATTACATTTCTAGGTGAATTGGATAGTCTTATACCCGAACCTCCATTGTGATAGATGGTGTTATTCTCGATCTCCGAGCCTTCTGTCAATCGGTTCAAGAAGATTCCATTACCGGTGTTATTATAAACAGAGTTATTTTTCATCAAAATATTTTTACATAATTCTGAGCAAAAAATACCATGGTTTGCGTTATTGTGAATTGCATTATTGTAGATTTGAAGATTAGTAGAGTTGATATGAGCAACAATTCCGTGTTGATAACTATTATTGATTGTATTATTTACTAACATAATATTTAAAGCATCATTCGATGCGTGAAAGCCTCTATAATTAAAAGAAAAAGAATTATTAGAAATAATACTGCCATCGCCGGCATAGTAGGAGATGCCCCATGTATTTTTCCCGCCACCATATCCTAAGTAACTTAGATTTGAATTAGTTATGTTCATCTGTCCCGTACTATCCCAAGGTACTACCAAATAACCCCTTGGCTGCGTTTTAGAATTCAACAGAGTATCTGACTTATTTGTAAAATTCCATGAAGATATTTTTGTATTATCTATGAGCAAATTTCCTTTTGTTGCTATCGAATATGCTGTTCCTGCTGTTGAATTGATTTTCAACCAGGCTGTATTAGTAGAATTAACAAAAAGGGTTGCGCCTTTTGCTATCAAAATGTTGGCGTTAAGAAACCAATTTTTAGGAGATGTTTGATTCAAAATTTTTGAATTATTTATGGTACTATGAAGTGCTGTCATATCCATCTTCCCTCCACAGATGTTTATTGTCATAGTCCTGTTGTCATAGTTCGCACAAAAAGAATTGCTCTTTGGTATGATCTCCTGTCCACCTGTTCTTGATTGATTAACTGACAAAAAACTAACACTGTGTGTATCGTGCGATAAGTAACGGAGTTTCTCTGATGTTTCGCCTGTGATTGATAGTATTAATGAGGGTGCAGTCGCAATCAATATTAAGAACAAAATCAAAAACAAAAATGTTGGCAATAGTTGTCTCATTAGATTTTCATTTATATAAACAAACAATACATGTGACAGGATCTAATCATTTAACCCTAATGTTATACCTACACCTTTCATAATATAATAAAGTACAATTCTTTTTATAGATTTATCTAGAAGGATTCAATTATTTCTAGTCTAGCATTAAAAAAGGGGAGATCTTGCCAAAGATTTAAGAGCAGATAGACATATAAAAAGAGAGAGTAAAAGAATCGTTGATTGAATCACAAATTGAACAAAAACATTAACTTGCTTTTTTTTCTATTAACAATTATTAGTCTTAGTATAGCCACTATCAATACTGCATCAATAGACGTCGTATTAGCCCAGCAGACTGATGGCGACATAACTTATCTTGGAGTTGATATGAGCGGTTTTCACACTCGCAATCCTCAAGCAAGAAATCCTTCTTATGATTTACCAGCAAACTATTTTGAAGATTCTTTTAGGATACTATCAGAAGCAGGTATGAATCATGTTCGGTTTGTGTTGTTTTGGGAATCATATGTAAAAGATCCTACTTCTTTTATGAATGAATTAAACGCTGCTGCAAATGCAGCTGATAAATGGGGAATAAAAGTGCTCTACGATAATCACCAATTTCACACATCATCTTGGCTGAATCCCCAGAGAGGAACTGGTTTTCCATCCTTTCTCTTTGAAAATAATCCTGCCTATCCTTTAGGTGGTGGAGGTGGAACTCAATTTCCAGCTGCGCAATCATGGTGGACAGACTGGTGGAATAGATCAATAAAGGATGCTAATGGAAGAGATGGTTGGACATTATTAACTGACTTTTTGAAAAAAATAGTAACTACTGTAGATGCTCATCCAAGTACAATAGGCTATGAAATACTAAGTGAACCTCAAGTACATAACGTAGATCAATGGGAAAAGATAGGAAACTTCAATACATTTATTACAAATGAATTGAGAACCTTAACTCAAAAGACAATAGCATACAGTATGAATATACCAGTAGATCTAAGAGGGCCGATAGGTGTAAATCCTGAGAATATGGCAAAAATGGCACCAGATAATAAAACAAATGTAATATTCAAAGTCAGCTTGTATGGCTTACCTTCTCCAGAGACTTATCAGGGAGATAGACTTAATACTTTCATTCAGGCAGGACTACTTGCCGAAGTTCCGTTGTACTTTGGTGAATGGAATAACGTAGTACGTGAGAGAGGTATTAATGAAGAGGGCGAAGTTGTAACCCAGATAAGCCCTGAGCTAAGTAATATAAATCAGACTGAGGCTAACCTCATTGTTAAATCATTCAAGGATGCTGATGCATGGGGAATGGCATACTGGCAATGGAATATTGATGCTCACCCCATAGCAACTTACAACCTCATTAGAGGCACTGATGCCACGGGAGCTCCACAGACAACAAATTACTTTGATATTCTCAAAAATGCATATTCAAGTGTTTATCCTGAAATTACATCGAGAAATTCTACAAATTAGCCTAAGGCATTTGCCAGAGCCTTAACATTTTATAAATATTTTTGTATTTTTGGCTAGTGGTGCTATGCAGAGATATTTTGAAATTTGTATTACTTTACTCATTAAATCAGGGTAAAATATTTGTATGGTTTCAAAAGTAAATCTTTGGATATATACATATACATATATATATATATGCATATACACATATACTACAAATAACATCTACAAGCTTGAAGAAATGAAATTATAAGATAAATTTTTAATTTTATCTATAATAATGTATAACCCATTTATTATACGTCGAGTAATTATTATATTCATCTGCAATAATGTTCTCTTATAGTGCTCGTTGATTTGCTGATTGCTATAATATCTTGAACTTTTGAATGCAATTGCAATAAGTCGTACATGGGAATAAATCATGTGCTGTTTGATAAATTATAGAATTGCCAATTCAATAGATGGAATATTTAGTTGAAGGATTAGCAAGCCATTAATATTAATAAAATTCTGCTGTAAAAGTACAATCAGAAACAATAATCAGAAGAGACCAAGTCTATCCAAGCAACAAAGGTGTGACGAATTATAAAGTATATTACATGATATATATATATCTATTAATGGTTTATAACTTTTTTCCATATGTGTTCAATGTTCTTCCCGAACCCCCATATTTTGGAACTACCCTTTTTCCTAGCTTTCGCCTTTTCTTCAAGAATTTACTGCATACGAAATACTTGCAGAAGATAAACTATTATTTTCTTTCTATCTGCATATACTATGGATTTACTGTGGAGTATAGTTCTTATGCTTCCGCTGTAGATGCTTGTCTGAGATAAAGAGAAATAATGCCTGTGCAATCAGTGCAAGCACGACTGCCAATGCAAGACCGATTACATTCATCGTGCTGCCTAAATAAAAAATTAAGCCGATCTGGAGTGTCAAATAAATTGCAGATCCAAATAGAACGTATTTGGTATCTCCTAGGTTAAGAAACTTTGAATTAAGAGTCCAAACTATCATCATAGGAATGATTCCTATGCTCATAATCCTCATGGAATTGAGAGAAGCCATATAGTGAGGAAATAAATATTGTAATATCCATGGGCTGGACAAAAATAGTATAGCAGTAAGGCCTATTGAAACCAATAAACCGAGAAATCGTACTCTTGTCTTTTTTAGACCGCTTGACTCTTCAGGAATAAGATATTGATAAAAGCTAATAGGTATCATTCCTAGAAATAACAGGAATTGAAAACCTAGCTGGTAATATCCCAGTACAGTATAACCAAATAAAGGCGCAATAATAAGTTTATCAAAATACAATAAGAATGCATTGGACATATTGAAAGAATATATATTTAATGAAAACTTGATTTTACTTTTGACTTCACTAAAATCCCTACTGAACTCTTTCGTAGAAATGAAATATCTCTGGCTAAATATCAGAAACGAAATAATAAAACCAATTGCTATTCCCGTTATTCCTATGAAGTAATACAGTAAAATAGATACAAAAAGTTGCGATGCTCTTGCTCCAATATTGACAAACGCATATTGTTTGTACATTTTTCTTCCAAGAAGTTCATAAGTGCTCATCATCCAGAATGCCATACCTATGACAAAGAAGCCGAGAATCCAGTTGAAGAAAGCAACTATTATGGCAGCAATTCCACTAGAAATTAGAATTAGCTGGTTTGCTTGTACATTTATTTTGCTTGAACCCTTTGCAACAAACGTGGTAACCGTAGTGTTAAGGCCAAGAAGAGCGGCACTTGCTGCTAATGATGCTATAGATATTTCATAGTTAGTTTTTCCATATTCATCTGCATTTTGAATTAAGGCAAGGAGTAGCCAAAATGCGCCAGTGGCTGCAGCACCTAGCAGATTACCTAAAGTTATGTAAATTAAGCCTTTATGAGAACTTAAAAATCGCAATTTCATTTATTCATACATACCTATTGTCTTAGATTTTATTTGTTCTTTTTCTTGGCATATAGAGATATTCATATTTACTTGTTGATTTTTGGCTGAGCAGTTTCGACTACCATTTGATACCATGCTCTCTTGTTACTTTTTATTATCAAACATTTTACTTCTGTCAAAAACTTTTCCAACATGCTTTTCTCTTGTTCTAGTAATTCCTTTGCCGTCTTTCCTCCAATATTGATATGGTGGATCAAATCAGCATAGGGAGGGAACAGAAATGCGTCATCACTATTCTCTATTGCTTTGTTTAATGCAACCTTTGTTGGAACCTCTTCTATTTGCTCATCACCACCTCTTTCCAGAAAATACAAACTTTTAACTCTGGTTTTTTCCTGAATGGTGACTGATTGTAATAGGTTTTCGATCTTAAATTTGGGAGGTTTGATTATTGCTTGTCCTACAGTATTCAGTGTAAATATTGGTACATTATAGTTAGCAAGTTTATGCATAAACTGTCTTCCCTGCTTTGAATGTACTAAACTACGTAATTTATACTGTATTTTATCATGATCATTATCTGCGACTGTGGTAGCTGTTTTGTATGTATGAGCACTGATAGTCATGGCCTTTGGGAAACACATGGCTTCATTTGGCAAACGCACTATTGTCATATCATCAGATAAAAAAGAAAAGCCATTTTTGATGCACTTTAATACGGTCGTAGTCTTCCCCGTATCTGGAGGTGCAGAAAAAAGAAGACCATGTCCCTTAATGTCAATACAGGCAGAATGAAGAAGAACAAAACCCTTTGATATGAGTAAAAAACGCAAGATAGGCTCTACTAAGTTTACGTATATGACATGCCTAGATGAGGTTATCAGTTTATTTACAGCAATAGTAACTTTATCTGTGAATTCGATTGAAAACTGTGCACCAAACCTTCCAAAGTGCTCAGAATACTTTACTTTGTGATACTCTGGATTAGGATCTGGAATTAGTGTTCTTTTAAAATGTAATCCAGAAGGTATAGTGTTTTTTACATTGATGACAAGATCAGGATCTGCGAACTCATTTGATGCAAAATATTCAAGCTCATATAACGATACTTCTGATTTAACTTTAACTATATCATGAATATTATAACAATACAAACAATTTCACATCCTATTGTTTTGGATAACATATAAACTCTTAGCTGATATTTTATATCCATGTACATATAAAATAGATATGTACGGCATTCTTTTCCCATATTTTGTCCTTGACATATTTTCGTAGAGTATAGTATACTAAATATTGCGTACTCGGCAATAACAGTCAATTATGTGAAAGTGCTGATCATCTCTTATTTACTCCGCTTATTTATTAGGCCTAATTACAACGGTTTCTGTTAAATTAGGATGTTACTTCTACCTTATGATGAGTAGTATTGTCGCACTTCGTTTCTGATTCGAAAGAATATTTCTATTTGTTAACCGATGTTTGATTGGTATTTAACACAATTTTATGTACAAATGCATTTACAAGTCTCCAGACAGTAAATCTATTCCTTCTAAAGCATTCCTTTCTGTAAAGTCAATTATTAGCAAAGAAAAACAAGGCAAGTCTCCCAAAGTTGTAAAATAATACGCTCTTATTCTGTCACTTCTTTGTTAAACCCTATCCCGATGTTTTCTTTTCTCCTGCTCCTGATTTCGTAATCACACAACACTTAAAGTTTATTTATTTATTTTTAACACTTAGTTTTTAGGAGGTCGTAAAAAAAGGTGCTAGTGAGTTTATCATGGACTATTCTTATTAGAAGCAGAAGTTAACGGAGTCTAGCACACGATAATTGTATTTATAGTTTAGGATAGTTTAGGATAACACATAAATTAACTAGAGAATTTATGTCAAACTGTTAAATGCAAATATTTAAAAATGGATATTGCGGCGTGCTTTCATTTGAAACGTAATGTTGTAATTCTAGACAGGGTGGTTCATTCTAATAGTAGATATTTATTATTATTGGCCATACCCCTTGTCTTGAGTGCATATACTCATCTTTGGAATCCTACCGGGTTTCCTATTTTCCATATTGATGAAGGGCATTACCTGCGAAAGGCTATGTATGTTTTAGACGGAAATGGCCTTCAAGAGGGACCAGAGGATGTCCTGAGCCATTATGGTAGAATATACACCCATCCGTACTTTAGTCAAATCTTTTTGGCAGGGATATTTGCTATGATAGGTTATCCAGATTCATTAAACCCCACGCCAGGCGATGTCCATTCAATAGAAATGGTTTGGCTTGTTCCAAGAGTGTTAATGGGATTACTCGCAGTTGTAGATACTTTTCTTATTTACAAAATAGCTGAACGTCGCTATAATAGGACTATTGCACTTATTGCATCTATTCTCTTTGCAGTAATGCCGATAAGCTGGATTACAAGAATGGTATTGTTAGATTCTATTCTTCTTCCCTTTCTTTTATCATCAATTTTGTTTGCAGTTTACTTGAAGGATTCAAAATACCAAGAAAATAATAAGAAAAAAATTGCAATAGTTTTACTTTCAGGCATATTTATAGGATTGGCCATTTTTACTAAAGTACCATCATTCACCGCGATTCCATTAGTTGGCGTTCTTATCTATGCAAATAGTAGTAGCCATAAACTGAGGACCCTTGGACTATGGTTTGCTCCTGTTATTTTAATACCACTACTTTGGCCTGCATACAGCTTTGCATCTGGTCAAATAGATGAGTGGTTTAATGGTGTTTTATGGCAGGCAGGAAGAGGAGGTCAATTCAGCCAAGTATTCAAGGCTACAGACAGTTTATTTAAATTCGATCCGGTCTTTATGTCTCTAGGTTTTGCTGGCCTGTTTTTTGCAGCAGTAAAAAGAGATTTCTTTCCTCTACTTTGGGCCATTCCGTTTATGATTTTCATGTATCTATTAGGCTATGTCTCGTATTGGTTCATGATCCCTTTATTGCTGCCACTTTGTATTGCAGCTGCTTCTATGATACAAGATCTATCAAGCAGAATTAGTAAGAAAAAGATGATTCACCAAATATTACCATTTGTTATAATTTCAGTAATTGGAATTTTCGGAATTATAACTACGAGTATGTTGATAACACTGAACGTGAATTCTACTTATTTAGCAGTACAGGCATTTATTACTAAGAATCTGCCGGCCATTAGTGGTTCGGTTGAAGAATCTGATAATAGAGTATACATAATTGGACGACCAACTTATATATGGATACTAAAGTATGTATTTGATGAAGGCAATAACAATTATCAAAGTTATTATAATAAAGGAAAGATTTATAGAACTATTTCTGAAGGTATTGCTGATAAATTTGTATTTATAGTTGATGGCAGATTCAGAAACGATTTGAAGAAAAGTACAACAAAGGAAAACATTCAAGCAATACAGGAGCTCTATGATAATTCAACTACGCTAGCAAAAATAAATGTCAAAAATACAAATAAGTTCGATAGTGACCAGTATCCATATAGTACGAATACGAAGGTGGCTGGTAAAGGAGGAGGCAGAGTTGAAATTAGAGCCAGCCCTTGAGCAGCCTGCAGATATTTTTTAAACTCTAACACTAAAAAAGTAAAATAATAGAAATTATGTAATAACCTTATTTGTTTCTGAATAGTGGTTTGTGCAGCACATTTATTATAATAGATGTTTTTAACAACATGATATATTTTACTAACTATTCTATGATCAATTTTTTCTAATAGTATTCAGCTTTTTTATTGAGAATTAGATAACCATTAATACAGCAATATTTTACAGAAATTTTAATGACTATAATCATAGGAATGACTTATGTGATATTACTAATTATCCTATTGTTATCTCTTGGCATATCAATACCTATAACAACAGTATGGGCACTCAATATCACAGGAACGCAAGGACCTGACATTCTGTATGGCACGCCTGCGGGTGATAATATAAGAGGTCATGGAGCAGACGATATGATATTTGGTCTTGAAGGCGAGGACCAAATAAGCGGTGATAGAGGAAATGACACTATACATGGTGACGGAGGCAATGATACAATTCGAGGTGACGGAGGATATGATTCGATATTTGGTGATGATGGTAATGACACATTATCAGGTGGCTTTGATAATGATACACTGACAGGAGGATCTGGTATAGATGGTTTCAACTGCGGTCGAGGAAGTAATGATACAGTTACAGACTATAATCAGGCAGAAAATGAGACTAAATTAGGCAACTGCGAAAACTTTTAGCCATACCTTCTTCTAAATTTTTAATCATTGATTTGAAAAAAACAGAACAGGACAAATCAAGAGAATCTAATGGAATCATTTGGAAAACATGATGTAATATATATATATATATATATATATATATCTAGTCAGTGTGTTTTGTATATTTTTGTAATAATTGTATTGCTGGTGTAAATTATAAGACTATGATAACACGATATTCATCGCTGTATCTTCTGTCGAATAATTCTGGATTCATCTTTATAGATTATAAAACATAACGTTAGATAAACTCCAAATAAAATATAATGTTGTAGATGTATATGTAAAAATAGCTTTTTATCTGTAAGAAACATAAAAAAATATTTCTAAAAGCTTACCTAAAAAACTAGTCAGAACTCGATATCAACGCAATTATGAACCTATTCATCTCCTCTTCTTCAAAATAAAATAAAATAAAATAAAATTAAAAAATTTTGTTCTTGTTTTCCATACTTTTGATGTTGCATTGTCTGTCTCCATAGCGACGCTATATCAATAGAATCTACTACTGCTATAACCAGATAAAGCAATAATAATATTCGTACTCCTATTTTGTATCTCATTTTTGATAAAAATGAGTATAATTAAGTGCTTTATTTTTATGTCCGAATGCGTTTTTGTTGTTGTTTTTATTTGATTAAAAAAATTATTTTATGATAAGCCTCGCTTATACGGACTTTATTTCATAAAACTTAAAAGGATGATTATAAGTATTTTTAAGGATAAAACATATGTATAGAGATGTATAGAGACAGGAGATTCATAGTTGAATAAATTTTTAGTCATTATTTCTGCTGTTTCTTTGACGATAGTGATTACAATTCTATATGTTGTTTTGCGACCTATCTATGTTGCTCCTTCTGAATTTAATTTTGCAGCTGCAGGAGATTGGGGATGTACAGACGATACAACAGATACTGTAAACAACATAGTAGATAAAAATCCAGAATTAGTACTTGGGTTAGGTGATTACTCATATGATGAAGATCCTGCAGATTGTTGGCTGAAAAAAGTGAAACCTATTAATGATAAAATGAAAATTGCAATAGGCAATCATGACATGGAAAAGTTGAATATATACACAAATCACTTTGGTCTTAGAGAACAGTATTATTCATTCAATTACTATAATGTTCACTTGGTTGCACTGTCAACAGAGCTCGGATACAAACCATTTTCCTCTCAGTATGAATTTGTTGAGAATGATCTTTCAAAGGCAGCATCAGATCCTAATATAGATTGGATTGTTGTGTATTTTCATAAACAGATGTATGCGTCTCCAAGCAACCATGATGATTATCCTACCTTAAGGAGTACATATCATCCGTTATTTAACGAGTATGGAGTAGATCTTGTACTTCAAGCACATAATCACAACTATGAGAGGACATATCCTATCAAATTCAATAGCAATAGTCCGTTCAATCCAATAACAACTACTACAAATACAAATACATATACAGATCCTGATGGGCAGATATTTGCTACAATAGGCACAGGAGGAGTTAGTCTTTACGCTTTTACAGGTAAAGCCGACCACTTTGTTAAACAATATGGAGATTTTGGGATCTTGAATATAGACGTAACAAATGAACCTCAATCATCATCACTAACAGGCAAATTTTATGCTAATAATGGAAAGCTAATAGACCAGTTTATTATTTACAAGTAAGTTAACAATTACACTGAAAAAAGTCGATTTGACATTATAATTGCAATATGATAATCTACTATTTCTTTTTTATAATCCCATCAAAATATGTATTTTTAGAGAATATAAAATTATAAGAATGTTTGATTGTTCATTCAAAATCTTAATAGATGATAATGCAAATCTATTGGTACCGTGGAATTAGAACATAGAGAAGCATTAGCATCGAATGCAAAATTGCCAAGCCTATCTATTATAATACCTACTTATAATGAATCTGAAAATATTCTGAAACTGATAGAAGCAATAAAGAGCAATCTTCCATCCAATATTATTACAGAAATTGTAGTAGTCGATGACAATTCTCCTGATGGAACCGGCAAAATAGTTGAAAACTATGTCAATAATCACATCAGTATAGATGATATACCATTTCAACAGCAATTCCATTTTAAAGTTGATAATAACCAAACCTGTTTGGTTAAAATTATCCATAGGAGAAACAAGACTGGTCTTATTCCGGCTATATTAGAAGGAATAGAATCTTCTAAAGGAGAGGATATCTTGATAATGGATGCTGATTTTTCTCATCCGCCAGAAACGATACCGCGATTAGTAGAAGAGCTAAGGCAAGATCCCAATTGCATAGTGATTGCCTCCCGATATATTAGCCACGGATCGATAGTTGGATGGCCCTATAAACGACGGGTTATTAGCAGAGGAGCAGCTAAAATTGCACGACATGGATTGAATGTACGCAATGTTACTGATCCTATGTCTGGTTTCTTTGCATTTCCTCGACATGTGATTAAGAATGTAAAATTTGATACTAAGGGATTTAAAATACTACTAGAAATATTAGTAAAGTCTAGAGACATTAGAGTAAAAGAAGTCCCCTATACATTTCATGATAGAAAATCTGGCCAAAGCAAGATGAATTTCAACGTTATACTTGATTATGCTGGAGCTGTATGGCAGCTATACAGATACGGACAGAAATCAAAACAGCATATACAAAAGAAAGAAGAGAAACGTAAGTCGGTCCTATTCTTATCAAAGGCAAGCAGATTTTACACCGTTACCGCAAGCGGATTACTAATAAATTATCTGCTATCATTTATGCTAGCTGATAATGTTGCATATTCCGTGAAATCTCTATCTAACCAGTGGTATCTTCAAGCTACCCTTATTGGAATAGTTATATCAATAACTTCCAACTTCTTTCTGAACAAGATATGGACTTTTGAAGACAGAGATTTGTCTGTAGTAAAGACTTTGAAACAGTACGGCTCATTTGCAGGTATCAGCGCCGTGGGTGCTACTATTCAATTATTGCTATTATATCTGTTAGTATTAGAATATGGATTACAATACAGAGTATCATTAATCCTAGCAGTTGCGATTGCATCTATGAGTAACTTTTTACTCAACAAAAAATGGACCTTCCGAGAGAATTTATTGGATTGACTCTATAATGAACTATCCAGAGTAATCTATTGATTCTATTGGATTTTAAAAACATGCTTCAAATTATCGCTTCTTTTAATTAGTTTAATAACATTTAAACAAAGTACATAAAATTGTCCTTTTATTGGGTATGGTATAGGTGAGAGAGAGAGAGAGAGAGAGAGAGAGAGCACTTTATTTATATTATTTAATTCGAACGCTTGAAAGGAAATACCGCGGCGTGTGTGCTTTTCTTTATTGCTTTGTCTTGCCTCATAGGAGCAGTTAGAAGCGAGCAAAATATATCAAAATGTATCTATTATCAAGATCCTTTATCATTTTAGATGTTTAGGCACATAATATTATAATACATCATTCATAGCCATTTTAGATCAGGTTTTTATATTTCAATAGTACCTTCCAGATAAAATGGGTCGGGTAGATAAAGGAGTTAACTGTAGTATTCAGGGCTGTGACCAAACGGCTCAACGATCAATGAGTGGAAGCAAAGCGAGTATGGCATTAAATTTGGATCTCGATTCAACTAGTAAAAGAATTTATCTTTGTAAAGCACACTACAGAGAATGGAAAAAGGCTTCCAAAAACGAACGCGAAAATGAACGAGCACGATGGGATTAAATACAATGCAGAGTTTTTCGTTATATTATTTATTAATCGAAAATAACTATGGTCGTATTGGATATAGAAATGAAAAGAAGATTATTACAATAATAGGAATAATACATTTCATATTCTACTTTGCTTTTTATCAGCAGAGATGAACAGACAGGCTTTTCTGACTATCTCTTCAATAGTTAAATAATCAAAAGCCTTTAATTCGGCTAAACTACTTCCCTGTTCAAGAAATTATATGCGCTTGCTTCATCTTCATTCAGATTTCATTGAATATGAACCCATATCTAAAGAAATTAAAGATGCAGAGGAAAATATCTCTGGATCTAAAGTTCGATTTGAAGATCTTGTTGTTACATTTATTGCTGTGGAACATGGAGATGATGAAAGTATAGCAAAGGCTGCAGTTGATGAAATAAAGAAATATCTTGACACTGTCAAAAGTAAAAAAATACTTATTTATCCGTATGCCCATCTGAGTTCTGACCTTGCCTCTCCTAAATATGCCTATGAACTTTTAAAATTGACAGAGAGAATGGCAAAAGACATGAAACTCCATGTAAATCGGGCACCTTTTGGCTGGACAAAGGCATTTAACATCAAAGTCAAGGGACACCCTTTGGCAGAAAGTGCCAAAGTGTTAACAAAGCAAACTGCTTCTAGTATTATTGCTGGTGGGAGTAGAAGTGAGAAGAAGAATAACACTGCTGATATTGAATATGAAGAGCAACTCTCAACCGCTCTAAATTTAGAAGAAAAACAGCAATCATTTTGGTATATTCTCAACCCTGAAGGGGAATTGTCTCCTATGAGTACATATAGATTCAAAAAGCAAGAACAAAACCTGCACATCCTTGCCAATTATGAGATAGCCAAGAAAAGGACAGTAGAGGAAGTACCTTCCCATGTTAAACTAATGAAAAAGATGGCAATAGCAGATTATGAGCCAGCGTCCGATCTCGGAAATATGAGGTTCTATCCAAAGGGTAGATTAATGAAGTCGCTGATTGAGCAATACGTAACGAAAAAAGTAATGGAATATGGAGGTATAGAAGTTGAGACTCCTATAATGTATGATACTAAACATCCATCTATGCAAAGTTACTTTAACCGATTTCCTGCCCGTCAGTATAATATAATAGCAGATAATAAACAACTTTTTTTGAGATTCGCTGCTTGCTTTGGTCAATTTTTGATGGCAAAAGACTTTCAGATATCATATAAGCATCTTCCATTAAAGCTGTATGAACTTACTAGGTATAGTTTTAGAAGGGAAAAAAGTGGAGAACTAGTTGGTCTAAGACGTTTGAGAGCTTTTAGTATGCCTGATTGTCATGCCATTTGTCGAGACTTAAATCAAGCCAAAGAAGAATTTCTGAAGAGATTAGAATTATCGATTACTGTGATAAATGAATTGGGATTGTCTACAAAAGATGATATAGAGATGGCAATACGATTTACAGAGGATTTTTACAATGAAAATAAGGATTTTATAAATACGATCGTCGCCCGCTTCGGTAAACCCATTATGGTTGAAATGTGGAAAGACCGATTCTTTTATTTCACATTAAAGTGGGAGTTTAATTTCATCGATAACTCAGAGAAGGCTGCTGCGCTATCTACAGATCAGATAGATGTGGAAAATGGCAGTCGCTATAATATTGAGTTTGTTGATGAAGATGGTAGTCACAAGAACCCTATCATATTACATAATTCACCTAGCGGCGCAGTAGAACGAATAATCTACGCATTGCTGGAAAGATCGGCTAAAATTTCAAAAGCTGGTGGAATAGCTTCATTTCCTCTCTGGCTAACCCATACCCAAGTCCGTATAATACCAGTTGGTAAGCAGCATACAGAGCTTTGTGAAAAAATAGCAACAGAGCTTTCAAGTAAACAGATTAGAACAGACATTGACGATAGAGAGGAGTCGGTTGGAAAAAAAATCAGAGAATCAGAGACAGAATGGATTCGTTATACTTTGGTGATTGGTGATAAAGAATTGCAGAGTGAAAAATTTACAGTTAGAGATAGAAATGAAAAAAAACAACGCCAGGATGTCAAATTAGAAGAACTTATTAGCGAAATAAAGAGCCAGACTAATAACAAACCTTATCTCCCATTAAATCTTCCAAGAAATCTCTCAAATAGACCGCAAATTATGGTTTAGCTACTATGGTGCTAGATAATAGAAAAGTTAATAATGCAATATATTTGGTAATTATACTATTAATATTTCTCAACGCGCATGGATGAGCAGATTGTACCATTATGATTACACACTCACAAACATATGTCAGAATGTATAGAAAAGAATATTGTCAATAGAACTATTCACAATCCTTTCTTACAGACGTAAGAATGCTAAAGATGTTTATATATTTAGAGAGAGGGATAGATATTCAAGGTACTTTAACTGTCAGAGCGTATAGTGATATAATATTAAAGAATGAAATGTTAGAAGAAAATTTTGTTCCTAAAGGCATTGCACTAATAACTTTCTAATATGTTAATCTTCTTCCTCTTCATCTTTCTCTTCTGGTATTGATACTCCATTAGTGCCATCTGAATCACCTCCAGGAATTATTCTATATATTGCTCCATTGCCAAATGAAACAACATAGAGGTAACCATCAGCAGGACCAACTTCTATATCAGTAATTGTACCTAAATCATTTGCAAATGTTACATCTTCTAATTCATCATTAGTATCTGCCACTTTATCATCTAGCGGATTATCAAGAACTAATTCTGTCCTGTCATCGTTTAGGTCAAAGTTGAATATTCTTCCTCCCTTAACACTTCCTACAAAGATATCATTTTCATACTGTACACCTAATTTATCTGAATTAAGAAATGTGATTGCGGTAGGAGCAACCGTATCAACCCACTCAAATTCAGGATCACTATATTTTCCTTTTCCTCCAAAATCTACTAAATCATTATTAGGATCAAATCCTTTGTAATCAGAGGCCATTCCCATTAACTGTTTCCATCCGCCATTAAATCCTGGTTCAACGAGATTAATTTCATCGCCATGGTTTGGTCCATTTTCTGTCTCCCATAGGTTACCAGTTACAGGATCAAATCCAATTCCAAAACTATTCCGTATTCCATAGGCATAATATTTGTTTAGAGGATCTTCATTTCCAAGTAAACCTACACCATTACCTCCTCCTACTACTTTACCATTCTGAGTAACACGAAGTATTCCACCTCTTCCATCTGGTGGCGGCCCATCAACAGCATTTTGGGCAAGTGTATATGCTCTTTTATTTCTAATATAGTTAAGGTCACCAACTACAACATATACATTATTATCAGGACCTATTCTGACTACACCACCATTGTGGGAAGGTCCTGGTCTAGTTGGTAAATCTAGAAGCAGTTTAGGGTTTACCAATGTATTATTATTCACCAGTTCATATCTGTAAAGACGATTGCCAACAGGATTACCACCATCTTTTGCTAAAGTTTCACTGTAAAACAAGAAAACATATGTATGATGATCGGTACCTTTAGTTACGTTCTT
>Ga0126305_10000358_pt1 | contig 19926 bp, 15 predicted proteins | sample Plot26_FD_92536 | JGI IMG/M metagenome (GOLD analysis project Ga0126305, IMG submission 92536) | Serpentine soil microbial communities from UC McLaughlin Reserve, CA, USA - Plot26 | ecosystem: Environmental > Terrestrial > Soil > Grasslands | place: USA: UC McLaughlin Reserve, Lake County... | reverse complement strand
CTCTGCACGATCTGCGTCACCTCGACCTCGGCCTTGCGGATCTTGCCGCGGCAGAGGTCGAGGAGCTGGGCGGCGCGGCGCAGCTCCTCGGCGAGGCGGTCGATGTCGATCTCCTCGCCCTCGATGCGCTCGAGGATGCCCTCCAGCTCGTCCATGGCCTCGCGGAAGCTCAAAGTATTTTGTTCTAACGGTTCGCTCATCATTCCTCCACTCGGCTCTTCAAGTCTCCCCCGGCGACCCGGGTGGTGATCAGCTCTCCGGGGCTCACCTGGCCGGGGTCCCGGAGGGTGCGTCCCGCCGCGTCACGGGTCAGGCTGAAGCCCCGCTCCAGGGTGCGCTCCGGGGCGAGCTGAACGGTCAGCCTCTCGATCCCCTGGAGCTTGGCCGCCAGCTCCCGGAGACGGCCCCGGCCAGCGCCGGCGATGCGCTCGCCAACGCGGACGCGGTCGCGCCCGGCCGCTTCGAGCCGCCGCGGCGCCAGCTCGGCGAGACGGCCGCGCACGGTGTCCTGCCGCCGTTCGGCCTCGCGCAGGACGCTCCGCCCCAACCGCCCGAGGGCGCGGGCGTGCTCGTCGATCCGCGAGCCGGCGGCGGCGAGGCGCATCCGCGCCAGGCTCACCCCCCGCTCGGCCCGGCCCAGCGCCTCGCGGCCGGCGCGCAGCGGCTCCAGGGCCTCCCGCACGAGGGTCCGCCGCAGGTCTTCCAGGGCCTGATCGGCGAGGGCCATCCGCTCGATCAGGAATTCGGCCGCCTTGGTGGGCGTCTTGAAAGCGGTGTGGGAGACCAGGTCGGCGATCGCGTGGTCGATCTCGTGCCCGAGACCGGTGAGGACGGGGAACGGCGCTCCGGCGATGGCCTCCGCGATGGCGCGGCTGTCGAACGCCGCGAGGTCCGTGCGCGAGCCGCCGCCGCGGATCAGCACGGCGCAGTCGATGGCCAGACCGCGGAGCGACGCCAGGGCCGACACCACCTCGCGCTCGGCCTCCCGGCCTTGCATCGCGGCGTGAATGAAAATCACCCGGAAGCCGTAGCCGCTCTCGGTGAGGCCGGAGAGGAAGTCGTGGAACGCCGCGCTGCCGTGGGAGGTGATGAGGGCGATCGACAGCGGCAGCTCCGCGAGCGCCAGCCCCCGGTTGCGCTCCAGCAGGCCGCCGGCGGCGAGGGCCGCCAGGGTCTCCCGGCGCCGGCGCTCCAGCAGGCCGAGGGTGAAGGCCGGGTCCACCTCGCGCACGCAGAGCTGCAGCCGGCCGCTCGGCGCGTAGAAGTCCAGGCTGCCCCGGCAGCGCACCTGCACGCCGTCCGTGAGCCGCTGCTCGGAGGCCGAGAGGAGGCGCTGGATCTTGAGGAAGTCCCCCTTCCAGATGACGGCGTCGAGCTTGCCGACGATCTCGTCGCGCTCGCCCTTCTCGATCAGCTCGAAGTAGACGTGGCCGCGGGCGCTGGGGCGCACCCGCTGCGCCTCTCCCACCACCCAGACGGCGGAGAAGGCCTCGCCGAGGAAGTCGCGGACCTCCCCGCAGAGCTGCGAGACGCTGTAGGTGGGCTCTAGGAGAGGAAGAAGGGTCAGGCTCGAGCTCCCGGAACGGCCGGCCGGCGGATCAGCCGGCGCGGCGGCTCAATGATACGACTTCAGATCCTTGGTCGAGGTCAGGGGGATCGACTCCGCCCACTCGATCGCCTTCTTCTCCCCGGCCGTCAGCTTGCTCAGGAACTCGACCGCCTCGTCGCGCTCGCGGAACAGGCGCCAGATGAAGGTGTGACCGGCGGGCGCCGTGAAGTAGGTGTAGTTCTTGGCGCCGTTCGAGAGGTCGAAGCCGAGGTTCGACTCGCCGTTGACGCCGACGCAGGCCACGGCGATGGCGCGGTATGCGAGGGCGAGCGCCCGGATGGCGTCCTCGAAATCGCCCAGCTCCTCGCGGGAGAGCGGCGAATGCCAGACGGAGATCTTCGCTCCGTCCTCCTCGGCCAGGAGGTTGTAGGCGATGTCGTGGCGGTCCATCGCGTCCTTGGTCTCGCTGGTGGTGACGAAGACGTCCTCCGTCCCGGCGACCTTGTAGGTGATCGCGTAGACCTCTTTTTCCAATTGGGTGAACGCTTCCGAGAGCATGCTCTCGTCCTCTATCGTGAAGTAGTAGAGGCGGTTCATCATCCGTCGTGCAGCCATACGAGCAATCCTCCAAGTGTTCCGTCGTGCCCTGTCAGACGGCCGCCATCGGGTGAAACCCGGGACCCTGTCGATCTTTACGAGTGGGACGGGGTGTGCGGGGCAGAGACTTTTTCTACGCCCCGGCGGCTTATTGTATCAAAACGTTACGGCCGCCCCTCATTGTTCCCGTCCAAGGCCCGCCGCCGGACCTCGGCGGGCCGCCGGCTGAGGGCGAGGCCGAGCAGCATGCCGGCCGCGCAGCCCCCCAGGTGGGCGGCGTTGTCGATGCCCGGTATGTTGAAGCCGAGGAAGACGTTGAGGCCCGCCCAGAAGAGAAGCTGCATGAGCAGCGACTTGGCCTGCGGGGTGAGATTTTCACGGTGCCTCAAGAGAAACGCGATCAGGGCGCCCATCAATCCGAAGATGGCTCCCGACGCGCCGGCCGACAGGCCGCCGGTGAAGAACAGGCTGGCGATCGAGCCGGCGGTCCCGCTGACGAAATAGACCAGCAGCATCCGCCGCGAGCCCATCAGGAGCTCGAACAGGCTGCCGAGCTGGTAGAGGGCCCAGCCGTTCACCAGCAGGTGGACGAACCCGATGTGGAGGAACATGCTGGACACCAGGCGCCAGTACTGGCCCTGGAAGACCAGGGGCGCATAGTTGGCCCCGAGCCTCAGCAGCACCCCCTCGTTCTCCGAGCCGCCCAGGAGCGTCTCCGCCACGAACATCGCCGCGATCGCGGCGAGAACGATGGTGGTGACGGGAGTTCGCCGGCCGAGGAGCATGGCCGGCATGGTATCGCGAAACGGGAAAAGCCAAGGACCAAGGACTGCAGGGACTGCAAGGACATCAAGGACAGGGACGCCGCGGTCCCGGGGCTGTGCTTGAAGTCTTTGCAGTCCCTGCAGTCCTTGCAGTCTTTAGTTCCCGGCTAGTTCCCGGCGCTTCCCCGCGACACCCGGGCCTTCAGCCCCTTCCGGATCCGCACCTCCACGGGACGGAACGCCTGCGGATCCGCCGGCCGGTCCGAGCTGTAGGCCAGGAAATAGCGGCTGCGCAGCTCTTCGCCGATCCGGCCGTAGACGCCCGCCAGCTCGTCGGCCCGGTCGACGAAGTAGGCCCTCCCCCCCGTCGCCTCCGCCAGCTCCACCAGCTTGCCGCGGGCTCCCCGCTTCATCTCCGAGAGGCCGAGGCCGATGGTGTAGATCGCCACGCCGCTGCGGCGGGCGTAGGTCAGGGCGTCCTCCCAGGAGGTGCCGCTCGTCGTGTCCTCGCCGTCGGTCAGCAGCACCAGGGCCCGCTGCCCCCGCTCGGCGCGGAAGTAGTAGAGGGAGGTGATGATGGCGTCGTAGAGCGCCGTGCGGCCGAACGACTTCAGACCCTCCAGCGACATCGCCACTGCCTCGGCGTCGTCCACCGGCGGGAGCAGCAGCGTCGGACGGCCGCCGAACTGGAGGGTGAAGCAGCGGTCCTGCGGAGTGAGCAGGTGGCGCGCGAAGCCGATGGCGGCCCGCTGCGCCTCGCCCAGCGAGGAGGCCATGGAGAAGGAGGTGTCGACGGCGATCCCCAGCGACAGCGGCAGGCCCTCCACCTGCTCGAAGCGCACGATTTTCTGCGGCTTGCCGTCCTCGAGCACCTCGAAGTCGGAGGCCGGGAGGCCCTTCACCGGGTGCCCGGAGCCGTCGAGGGCCGTGGCGAAGAGCTCGACCAGGTCCACCTCCACCTCGCCCAGGTTGGCCGGCGCCCGCAGGAAGCGCACGTCCTCCGCCTGGCTGCCGTCGTCCAGCCGCGCCGTCACCGTGAGATAGGCGAGGTCCCCTTCGGCAGGCACCTGGATCTCCCCCTGCCAGGGCGGCTGGGTGAGGGTCGCGACCTTGCGGTCGTTGACCCGCAGCTCGACGCTCTCGACCCGCCGCTCCTCGGGCACCACCACCTCGGCGCGCGCCATCACCTTGCCCGTGGCGCGGCCGCCCCGCTTGGGATCGGTGATCAGCACCCGCAGCCGGCCGCGGGCCTGGTTGAGCACCATCTGGTCCCAGCCGACCAGCTCGCCGCCGGCGTCGTAGCCCTCGACGCGGACCACCTGCTCGCGCGGGACCTCGGCGAGCCGCATCTCGGCCGAGTAGGGCGGGCGGGTGCGCGTGAGCTGCGGCTGGCCATCGAGCAGGAAGACGACCTTGGCGATGCGGGTGCCGGAGACCACGGTCTCGGCCCGCCAGACGCCCAGCACCACCTCCGAGGGAGGCGGCAGCAGCAGCAGGGTGTCCGGTCCGGCGCCGCCCGGGCGCACCGTCTCGCCGCCCACGGCGGTCGCCGTCAGCTCGGCGGGCAGGTGCCGCTCCGGGGCTCCGGGGACCTGGAAGCCGCGGGCGAGGCGGACCTCGGCGCCGCTCGTCTCGTCCTTGATCCGCAGCCGCAGCACGAAGCTCTGCCCCGGGCGCACGGCCCGCTCCAGCAGCAGCGCGGCCGGGGCGCCGGGAGCCGGCGCCGAAACCTGATAGCGCAGGCGGAAATCCTCGAACACCTCGCCCTCGCGCTCCAGCACGCCGTCCACGGCCAGGCGCACCCGCGGCTTGCCCTTGACCTCCGGGTTGACCTCCGAGATGGCCATACCGCCGGTGGAGGGCAGGTTGACGAGGAAGCGGGCGGCGAGGCGCTGGCCCTGGCGGCGGGGGAAGTCGACGTCCGGCGCCGCGGCCTCCAGGCGCTCCGGCTCGGGTGGCAGCACCGTCGCCGCCGCCTCGCGGGACCAGGCGGCGAGGTCGGCGGGCGTCCAGAGCAGGGCCACCCGGTCCTCCGGACGGACCCAGCGGAAATCGCGCGCAGCCGGTGCGGCCGGCGGGTCGGCAGCGGCCGGCGCGTTGGACGGGATTCCTCCCAGGCCGTCGATCCCCGTGGCCGCGTCCACCCGCACCGAGTCCGGGCAGAAGAAGCGGTCGATGCGCTGGCGCATGGGCAGGCGCAGGAGGTCCCACTGGGCGAGCCAGAACTCCATCTCGCTGGTGTAGAGGGCCCGCTTGGAATCGATCGGCAGCCAGAGTCGGAAGGGCTCGCCGGCGGACGGCCGGTAGAGCACCAGGTCCTTCGCGGCCCCATCCGCCCCGCGGTAGCTCCAGATCTCGAGCGGCCGGAAGGCGGCGGCGCAGTCGATCACCAGCCGTTCGGCGGGCCGGCCGCGCAGGAAGAGGAGCTGGCCCCGGGAGTCCCGCGGCGAGGGGAGCTCCCCGGCCACCAGGCGCAGGCGCCGCTCGATCCCCAGCCGCAGCTCGTTCTCCGGCGTCCCCGGGACCGGGTCGCGGTCCAGGATCTCCCGGATCAGACGCTCCCGCCCGGCCTCGTCGAGCCCCAGGAGCTCGTCGCGCTCCTCCGCTTGCAGCAGCAGGCCCGGGCCGTCCTGGAAGAAAGCGCGCTGCGGCTCGGGCCAGAGGGTCGGATCGGTCTGGGCGAGGGCCGGAGCGGCGAGGAGCAGGAGCAGAAGGAAGAGCCCGGCTCCGCCGGGGCCCTCACCTCCCCTACCCCTCCTCTCCCATCCTCCCCCCCATCCGCCGGGCGAGGAGGGGAAAACCGGGAGATGTCTGGTCTTTCTCCCCTCTCTCCCGGCGGTCGGGGGGGAGGCTGGGAGAGAGGGGCCGGGGGAGTGAGGGCCCCTCACGGGAAATACCCTCGCGCCGTCCGCGACTTCAATCCCCCCTTCTTCAATTTCACCTCCACCGGCCGGAACCCGGGCTGGCCGTTGGTCTCGTTCGAGTTGTAGGCCACCAGGTAGCGGCTGCGCAGCTCGGTCTCGATCTGCTTGTAGATACCCGGCAGCTCCTCGGTCTTGGCGAAGAAGGTCCGCCCGCCCGTCGCCTCCGCCAGCTCGTTGAGCTTGCCGCGGATCCCCGGCTCCAGGAGCGGGATGTTGAGGCCGATCGTGTAGATGGCGACGCCGCTGCGCCGGGCGTACTCCATGGCGTCCTTGTAGTTGATGTAGCTCGCGTTGTCGTCGCCGTCCGAGAGCACCACCAGGGCGCGCTGCCCCTGGACGCCCCGGAAGTAATAGAGGCTGTGCACCAGGGCGTCGTGCAGCGCGGTGTCGCCCACGGCCTGGAGCCCCTCGATGGCCTGGGTCACGGCGCCGACGTCGTCGGTCGGCGGCATCACCAGGCTCGGCCGGCGGGCGAAGCTCACCGCGAAAGCCTTGTCCTTGGGCGTGATCACGCTCTCCAGGAAGCCCGCCGCCGCCTTCTCCGTATCCACCATGGAGCCTGCCATGGACCCGGACGTGTCGAGCAGGATGCCGACGACCAGCGGCAGGTTCTGCACCAGCTCGAACTTGGCGATCTCCTGCGGCTTCTCCGACTCGAAGACCTCGAAATCGCCCTGCTTGAGGTCGGTCACGAAGTTGCCCGAGCGGTCGGTCACCGCCACGTACATCTCCACCAGGTTGACCTCCACCTCGGAGACGAACTGCGGCGACTTGAGGTAGCGCACGGCCTCGGCCCGGCTGCCGTCGTCCAGGGTGGCCACCACCGTCAGGTAGACCAGATCGGCGTCGGGCACGGGGACCTCGGCCTCCCAGGGCGGCTGGGCGAGCGAGGACACGGGCGCGTCGTTGACCCGGAACTCCACCGACTTGATGCGCCGGCCGTCCGGCACCACCACCTCGGCCCGGGCCTTGGTGCTGCGGCCCTGGACCTTGGTGCCCTTCGACGGCGAGACGATGCGCACGTTGAGGGAGCCGCGCGGCTGGTTGAGGATCACCTCGTCCGCGGCCACCAGCTTGCCCTCGCCGTCGAACCCCTCGACCCGCACGGTCTGCTCGGTGGGGAAGCGCTCCAGCCGCAGCTCGGCCGAGAACGGCCGCTTCGAGCTGGTGAGCTGCGCCTTGCCGTCCACCAGGAAAGCGACCTTCTTGATGCGCTCGCCGGTGACGATGGCCTCGGCGCGCCAGAGGCCCATCAGGATGTCCTCCGCCGGCGGCAGCAGGAGCAGGCTGTCCGGGCCCGCGGCGGCGGTCGCCGGCACCAGTTGCCCCGCGGCCGCGCTGGCGGGCATGGCCTCGGGCACCGGCTCGGTGGGCACCCGGAAGCCGCGCGAGAGCCACGCCTCCGAGCCGCTCACCTCGTCGCGGATCCTGAGCCGCACCACGTAGTTGGCCTTCGGGCGCAGCGGCTGGTCGATCGCCAGGACGACCGGCTCCGCCCCCTTCGGCGGCGGCACCTGGAAGCGCATCCGGAAGCTCTCGAACTCCTGGCCCTCCTGCTCGATCAGGCCCTCGACGACGAGGCGCAGCAGGCGGTCGCCCCCCTCGGACGGCTTGAAGCCGGCGTCCGGCGGCAGGGCGATCAGGGCGCGGGCGACCAGCCGCTGCCCCGCGCGGGCGGGGAAACGCATCTGCGCCGTCGCGATCTTCAGCGGCGGCGCCAGCGCCGGCATCTCGGTCGCCACGGCCTCGCGGGCCCAGCGGGCGAGGTCGGCCGGGGGCGCGATGAACTTCGAGGCATCCCTGGGCCGGATCCGGTCGCCGCCTCCCTCCAGCGCCCCGGTCAGGCCGGGCACGCCCGTCACCTGGTCGACCTGCTTCGCCTCCTTGCAGTTCTGGAGGTCGAAGCGCACGGCCCGGATCCGCCCCCTGAGCTCCTCCCACTGCTGCAGCCAGTACTCCATGAGCGGCGTGTACAGCGAGCGCTTGGAGTCGCTGGGGATCCACAGGCGGAAGGGCTGGCCCTGGCCGGGGCTGTAGACGAGAAGCTGCCGCTTGAGCAGCTTGCCGTCCGGACCGGTGCCGCCTCCGGGATAGGTCCAGACCTCCAGCGGCTTGAAGACGGCGGCGCAGTCCACCTGCAGACGGTCCTCGGGAAGACCGTTGAGGAACAGGAGCTGGGACCGCACGTCGCGCGGCGACAGGTACTGGTCGGTCGCCAGCCGCTGGCGCAGGGCGACGCCTTCCCGCAGCTCGTTGGCCGGCGTCTCGGGGATCGGATCCTTGTCCAGGAGCTCCTGGATCCAGCGCGCCCGCGCCTCCGGGTTGAAGCCGCGCAGCGCGGTGCGCTGCTCCGGGCTCAAGAGCAGCCCGGGACCGTCCTGATAGAAGGCGCGCTCCGGCTCGGGCCAGAGGGTGGGATCGTTGTCTTCCAGGCCCTGGGCCCCCAGGGGCGAGAGCGGAAGGATGGCGGCGAGGAGGAAGAGGGCGAAGAGCTGAATCCGGTATCTCACGGGGTGCCTCGTTGCATGGCCGGTGCCATTAGGTATCTCCGGGGCCTCCGGTTGGCAGGGCCGGCCGGAGAGACTACTATGGCAGGATCAACGCCATGCCGAAAATCGTCCGCAATCAACCGATCCGTACCTGGGAGGCCGGAGACAGCGTCCAGGGCTTCGCTCTCCTCACCAAGAAGGAAACGAGGCAGGACCGTAACAACAAGAGCTTCCTGGACTTGGAGATGGCGGACGCCAGCGGCTCCATCATCGCCAAGGTCTGGTCCGACAGCCCGGCGCTCAACGGCCGCTTCGAGCCTCACCAGTTCGTGGCCTTCCGCGGCTCGGTGAAGAATTACCGCGATCAGCTCCAGCTCACGGTCGACGATTGCCGCGAGGCCACCGACGGCGACCGCCTCTACGGCTTCGACGAATCGAAGCTCATACCGTCCACCCGGGAGGACATCGACGATCTCTGGATGCGACTCCAGCGCCTCGTCACCGAGGACGTGGAGCGGCCGGTGCTGCGCCGCCTCGCGGCGGAGACGCTGGCCCTCCACGGCAAGGCGCTGCGCGAGCACCCGGCGGCCAAGGCGATGCACCACGCCTACCGCGGTGGCCTGCTCGAGCACGTGGTCTCGATGGCGGAGCTGGGCCGGCTGGTCTGCAGCCACTACCGGGACCTCGACCGCGACCTCGTGCTGATCGGCGTGCTCTTCCACGACCTCGGCAAGCTCCGCGAGCTGGGCGCCATGCCGGCCAACGACTACACCCTCGAAGGGCGCCTCGTCGGCCACGTCGTCATCGGCCGCGACCTCCTGATCGAGCGCTGCGCCGCCATCGAGGACTTCCCCGGCGACCTGCGGATGCTGCTCGAGCACATGGTCCTCTCCCACCAGGGCAAGAAGGAGTTCGCCTCCCCCGTGGAGCCGATGACCCCCGAGGCCCTGGCCCTCCACTTCATCGACGACCTCGACTCCAAGATCAACCAGCTCCGAGCCACCCGCGAAGCCGCCACCGGCATGCAGTTCCACCGCGGCCTCGGACGCTTCGTCTACCTGCCGCCCCTCCCCGTCCCCGAAGACCTCCTCGGGGCAGAGGAGACGGGCGACATCGAGGAGATCTCCGCCGAGCCCCACGGCCTGGAGGTGGCCGAGATGGAGATGCCTCCCGAAGAGCCGGCCGAGGAAGTCCAGGCGCCGTTGTTCCGGGTCGAGTAATTCCGCGGCTCCTACCCCCTTCTCTCCCCGCCTCCCTCCCAGGCCGCCGGGAGAGAAGGGGAATGAAGAAGCAAAGACCACGATCCCCTTCCAAGACTTCTCCAGACAAACCACTCCCTCTTCTCCCGGTCGGGGGGAGGGAGGCGGGGAGAAGAGGGCCGGGGTGATGAGGGCCTACGCCACCGGAAGGCAAGTCGCCTGGATTGGAAATCTCAATCAGGACGCCCACGTCGCCGGTGCTTACGGATCGCCGATGCCTACCGCTTCCCGGCTCGTGGCGGCGTCCGTGCCGCCGGGGCCCTCACTCCCCCGGCCCCTCTCTCCCATCCTCCCACCCTGCCGGCCGGGAGAGAGGGGAGACGGAGCGGTGGCGATGGAGGCGGGCGATGGTCGTGAGGATGGCGTCGAGGTCGTGGTGGACCTGTTGGTTTGTGACTCTCAGGACACGGTAGCCAAGAGCTTTCAGGTTGTCATCGCGGTTCAGGTCGTGGGTCATCTGCGTCGGCTCTTCATGAACGGCGCCATCGAGCTCCAGGACCAATCTCAACTCGTGACAGAAGAAGTCGGCGACGTAGGGACCAATGGGCATCTGCCGCCGGAACTTGAGACCGAGGAGCTGCCGGCCCCGCAGGCGTTCCCACAGCGCTTCTTCGGAAGGGGTCGTTATCTTTCGAAGGTTCTTAGCGCGGACCAACGCACCCTTGTTCGGAGCTCGCATGCCATGATGATACCGCTTCAGGAAACCCCGTCGCCGGAAGAGGCTTTAAGACAAACCACTCCCTCTTCTCCCGGTCGGGGGGAGGGAGGCGGGGAGAAGAGGGCCGGGGTGATGAGGGCGCCCACGGGACGACCCCCTCTATCCATCTGACAAATCCGACAAAGTAAGGTAAGCCCCTTTCCCCCCAAGTCCCCTTTAGGGGACACAAGTTGGCCCGCTTTTCGCAGCAATCCACAGCGCCCTTGGGAGTGGGTTTTCCCAGAAAACCAAATGGAGGAGGGACGCTCATGTCTGAGAACGCCCAGGCTGCGAAGATCGCCGAGATCTGGAGAACCGACCCGCGCTGGCAGGGAGTGAAGCGCACCTACAGCGCCGAAGACGTCCACCGGCTGCGCGGCACCGTCCGCATCGAGCACACCCTGGCCCGCATGGGAGCCGAGCGGCTCTGGGAGCTCCTGCAGACGCGGGACTACGTGGCGGCCCTCGGCGCGATGACGGGGAACCAGGCCATCCAGCAGGTGCAGGCCGGGCTCGAGGCCATCTACATGAGCGGCTGGCAGGTGGCGGGCGATGCCAACGAGGCCGGCGAGATGTACCCCGACCAGAGCCTCTATCCCGCGGACAGCGTGCCCAAGCTCGTCAAGCGCATCAACAACGCCCTGCAGAGGGCCGACCAGATCCAGCACGCCGAGGGCGGCGAGGGGCCGTACTGGTTCGCGCCCATCGTGGCCGACGCCGAGGCCGGCTTCGGCGGCAACCTCAACGCCTTCGAGCTCATGAAAGGCATGATCGAGGCCGGCGCCGCCGGCGTCCACTTCGAGGACCAGCTCTCCTCGGCCAAGAAGTGCGGCCACATGGGCGGCAAGGTCCTGGTGCCCACGGCCGAGTTCGAGCAGAAGCTCGCCGCGGCGCGGCTCGCCGCCGACGTCATGGGCGTGCCGACGATCCTGGTCGCGCGCACCGACGCCAACAGCGCCAAGCTGATCACCAGCGACGTCGACCGGCGCGACCGGCCGTTCATCGGCAAGGACCGGACCCCCGAGGGCTTCTTCGTCTTCGCCGGCGGCATCGAGGCCGCCATCGCCCGCGGCCTGGCCTTCGCCCCCTACGCCGACCTGCTCTGGTGCGAGACCTCGAAGCCCGACCTCGACGAGGCGCGGCAGTTCGCCGAGGCCGTCCACGCGCGCTTCCCGGGCAAGCTCCTGGCCTACAACTGCTCGCCCTCCTTCAACTGGAAGCAGAAGCTCGACGCGGCGACCATCGCCAGGTTCCAGAGCGAGCTGGGCGCCATGGGCTACAAGTTCCAGTTCGTGACGCTCGCCGGCTTCCATGCCCTCAACCTGGGCATGTTCGAGCTGGCGAGGGCCTACCAGGAGAGCGGCATGACAGCCTACTCGCGGCTCCAGGAGCGCGAGTTCGAGAACGAGCGCCTCGCCGGCTACCGCGCCGTCAAGCACCAGCGCTTCGTGGGCGCCGGCTATTTCGACCAGATCGCCCAGACGATCTCGAACGGCGCCGCCTCGACCGGGGCCCTCGCGGGATCGACCGAGGAAGAGCAGTTCGCGGCCGCCCAGGCGAGCTAGAGCGAGGGAGGGAGGAAACCGATGGCGAGCATCCGCACCACCATTCCCATCACCAGGACCCAGGACCGGGTCCTCACCCGGGAAGCCCTGGAATTCGTGGCCGAGCTCCAGGGCCGCCTCGGCGAGGCGCGCGACGATCTCCTGAGGCGGCGGATCCTGCGCATGGAAGACTTCTCCCAGGGGGTCGAGCTGGGCTTCCTGGAGCACTCCGAAGCCATCCGGAGCTCCGAGTGGCAGGTCGCCCCGGCGCCTCCCGACCTCCAGGACCGGCGGGTCGAGATCACCGGCCCGGTCGAGCGCAAGATGATGATCAACGCCCTCAACTCGGGCGCCAGCGTCTTCATGGCCGACTTCGAGGACTCCCTCTCCCCCACCTGGGAGAACGTCGTCGACGGCCAGGCGAACCTCATGGACGCCGTCCGGCGGGAGCTGGCGTTCCGGAGCCCGGAGGGCAAGGAGTACCGGCTGAACGACCGCACGGCGATCCTGCTCGTCCGCCCGCGCGGCTGGCACCTCGTCGAGCGGCACGTGACGGTCGACGACGTCCCCGTCTCCGCCAGCCTCTTCGACTTCGGCCTCTACTTCTTCCACAACGCCGAAGAGCTCGTGAAGCGCGGCAGCGGCCCCTACTTCTACCTCCCCAAGCTCGAAAGCCACCTCGAGGCCCAGCTCTGGAACAGCGCCTTCGAGATCGCCCAGGGCCTGCTCGACATCCCCCGCGGCACCATCCGCGCCACCGTGCTCATCGAGACCATCACCGCCGCCTTCGAGATGGACGAGATCCTCTGGGAGCTGCGCGAGCACGCCGCCGGCCTCAACGCCGGGCGCTGGGACTACATCTTCAGCATCCTCCGCACCTTCCCGGGCAGCGCCGCCGTGCTGCCCGACCGCTCCCAGATCACCATGGGCGTGCCGTTCATGCGGGCCTACACCGACCTCCTGGTCAACACCTGCCACCTGCGCGGCGCCCACGCCATCGGCGGCATGGCGGCCTTCATCCCCAGCCGGAAGGACGAGGAGGTCAACCGCCGGGCCCTCGAAAAGGTGCGCGAGGACAAGGAGCGCGAAGCCCTCCAGGGCTTCGACGGCACCTGGGTGGCCCATCCCGACCTCGTGCCGGTGGCGAAGGAGATCTTCGACCGCGTCCTGGGCGACCGGCCCCATCAGAAGGACAAGCTGCGGAGCTACGAGGACACCACCGCCGCCGCGCTGCTCGACTTCCGCATCGAAGGCGGCCGGATCACCGAGGACGGCGTGCGCTCCAACCTCTCGATCGCCCTCCAGTACCTCGACTCCTGGCTCCAGGGCCAAGGCGCCGCCGGCATCCGCAACCTGATGGAAGACGCCGCGACCGCCGAGATCTCCCGTTCCCAGCTCTGGCAGTGGCTCCACCACGGCGCCGCCCTGGACGACGGGCGCCAGATCACCCCCGACCTCTACCGGCAGCTCCGGGACGAAGAGCTCGACGCGCTGGGCGGCAGCGGTCAGGGACGGCTGCGCGATGCCGTGGAGATCCTCGACAGCCTCGTGCTCAGCCCCGGCTTCGTGCCGTTCCTGACGCTCGTTGCGTACGAATACCTCGACCGCCGGTAGATCCGGGCCCTTTCCATCACATGCGCTCTCCCTTCTCCGCCGCTTCGGAGAAGAGAGAGCGTGGCCCCGATCGCCCAGCTTTTAGCCAGCGTAAGATTCCCGGATGAGCTATCTACTGTTCCTGGACGAGAGCGGCCACGACCACCGGACCATGCCCTACGAGGTTCGCGGCGGTATTGCGCTGCATGCTTCGGAGCTCTGGCCGTTTGTTCAGGCCATGCAGCGCCTTGAGCTCGCCTCCTTTGGAACCCTGCTACATCAGTTCCAGGCCGAATTGAAGGGCTGCAAACTTCTGGATAAGGACCGGTTCAAGTGGGCGGCCCAGGAGTCGCCGATGCCTGACGAGGAGCGTCGCAAACACTGCCGCGGTTTTTTCACCAAGGGGCTGGAGAAGAAAGCTCCGATCCGATTGGAGTTCACCGCTTACGGGCAGGCATGCCTGGAGATGGCGACGGGGATGTTCGAGCTCCTCAGGCAACACAGGGCACGCTTGTTCGCCGCTGCTATCCCGCGCAGCGTCATTAAGCCGGACACGTACGAGGCAGAGGAGTATCTACGGAAAGATCAGGTGTTTCTTCTTGAGCGCTACTTCTACTTCCTGGAGCAAGAGAAGCAGCACGGCTTACTCGTGATGGATGAAATGGAGAAGACCGAAGACCGCCGCTTCGTGCGGCGCCTCGAGGCATACTTCCGGAAGACAAAAACGGGACGTTACCGGTCTGCATGGATCGTCCCAGCGCCGTTTTTCGTCTCATCTGACATGACTTACCCAGTCCAAGCCGCAGACCTGGCGATCTATTGCGTGAACTGGGGCTTTCGTCTGCCGACTCGAGGAATGGACGCACCTGACCGACCGGAGATCGCCAATGACTACGGCCGATGGCTCGCCCAGCTTCAGTTCCATGGGGAGGGGTACCGCGACGGGGCCGTCTACGATTCCTACGGTATCATTTTCGTGCCGGATCCATACGAGGCCAGGCAAGGTGGAGAATGAAAAAGGAGGCAATGCCTTCGGAGCCACCTAAAAGCAGCAGCCCCTGAGCCGAGCCTCCACTAAAAGTATCGGCTGTCGGCTCCTCGGAGTCAAGGCCCTGGGCGCCCTGCCTGGGCGGGATCGTGGAGGGGGTCCGAGGCCTGAGCGGAACGAGCGGCTCGCCGGACCCTAAAGTTCGTTCGCCGGCCGGAACGAGTCGCTCGCCGGTCGGAACGAACGGCTCGCCGGAGTCAAAAGTTGACTCGCCGACCGGAACGAGTCACTCGCCAGTCGGAACGAACGGCTCGCCGGAGTCAAAAGTTGACTCGCCAACCGGAACGAGTCACTCGCCAGTCGGAACGAACGGCTCGCCGGAGTCAAAAGCCGACTCGTCGGCCGGAACGAGTCACCCGCCGGTCGGAACGAACGGCTCGCCGGGGCCAAAAGCTGACTCGCCGGTCGGAACGAGTCGCTCGCCGGCCGGAACGAGTGGGCCGCCGGGCCAAACGGAAGGCTCGCCGGAGCCGGCGGACGGCCCGCCGAGGTAACCGTCAGATCAGCCCCGTAAGGGGCGGCAGAAATTAGCCCGGGGCGTCAGCCCACCCTCTTACACACATCTCGGGTGACTTCTTGGGCAGGCCCTCGCCGCGAGCCCGGAGGGCGCCAGACCCCTAGCCCAGGGCGTGAGCCCTGGGACGAGCGCCCCACCCTCCCCCCAGAGCCCCGTAGGGGTGGCAGGAGATCGGCGTGGCGTCGTCTCCTGACGCCTTTCCGACAGCGGGCTTGTAGATTTCCGCTAGAAACCCCCTTGACAGCCTATCCCATATCCGCTAGTCTTTCCTCAGGGTAGCAGAAATGAGCCCTGGAGGAAAGAGCTTATGGGAACCGAGAAGGATCTCACCGCCCGGCTGTCGGGCGGTCTTCAAACAAACGGAACGACAGAAAAGGAGTAGACAAATGCCTGGAATCACCGCATACGCGAAGATCTTTCGTGACTGGGAAGGGCTGATCGGGTCCTGCATCCAGCACGCGAGCCTGGTCGGAGGGGTGGAGCCCCTGCGGACCGCACTGGAGACGCTCCTCGCCCAGACGAGGGAAGCCAAGGTGCTGCAGGAGAGCCTGACCGGCAGCCGGCAGGCGACGACGCAGCGCTTGCAGGAGATGGTGGTGGACGGCCGGGAGCTGGCGCGCAAGATCCGGTTCTTCGTCCGCGTCCCGCTCGGATCACGGAGCGAGCTGTTGTCGGCGTTCGGCATCACGCCGACGCGGTCGAAGCTCCGCAAGACCCGGCCGGGCGAGGTGCTGCCGCCGTCGGCCGCGCTCCGGGTTCCCGCCGGGCTCGCGGTGCCCGCGCTCACCGCGGGCCCGGCGACGGGGGCCGGAGCCACGGTTCCCGCCTCTCCGGAGACCCCCAAGGAAAGCTCTACGGAAGGGAGGGCGGAATGAACAAGTCCCTCCGTGGTCTCCTCGAAGAGTGGGGGCGCCTGCTGGCGGCGGTGCGGGCGGGCGAGGTGGACCTCCCGGTGCTCACACCCTACAGGGTGGCTCTGGAAGGCCACCTGGAGAACCTCAAGGCTGCAAGAGCCCGGCAGTTGGCGCTCCGGGAGGATTACCGGCAGGCCACCCGGGAGGTCCGGCAGAGGCTCCTCGCCGGCTCGGACGAGGTGAGGCGCCTGCGCAGCCGGGTGAAGGCGGAGCTGGGTCCACGGGATGCGCGGCTGCGCCTCTTCGGGATCAAGCCCCTGGACATCGGAAGCCGGGGGCAAGGCTGCCGCCCCCGGACCCTCGCGCCGGACTGAGCCGTAACCGCGCGAGACGTTGAAGTTAACCGTTGAAGTTCTTTGACAACTGAAGCGATGACCCGGGAGGTGGCCTGGCCCGCCCCTCCCGGCTTTTTTTCTTTTCTCCCCTGGACCGCCGGCCTCCCTGCCGGCCCACGTCCGGCCCGTCTCATCCTCCGGAGCCGAGCGGTCCCGCCGGGGACCACCGTTCATGCTTCGCGGCATCATGCCTGTCGGCTAACACTCCAAATCCTCCTGACCGTTGAAGCCTGAGCCGGCTGTACTGGCTTCAGGAATTCATACGACAAGGGAAATTCCGCGATCTCTGTTGTCCGGCTAAGGCAGACGCATCGCCATCGACCGCGGAGGCTAAGCCGACAAGGTCCTCTTCATTGACGAGCCTTAGAAACCAGCGTAGAATCAGTATATCTCATAGATTGAAGGACATAGGCCACTCTCGCCGGTGCCCCAAGGCGTTACAGCATCTGTCGCCAAGCAATCTGGCGGGGAGACGGTGAAAGTAGACGGCGAGGTTCGCCGTCAAGGGAGCCAAGGAAGGTCACATGGGTGTAATCGAGAAAGTACCGGAATTCAGTAGAGTTCCACAGATGCGTTCACCACAATCGGACGCTCAGTTTTGGCAAGAAGAGAGAGCTTCGGTCTACGCGGCTTGGGTCTCAGATCATCAACATACAAACCGAGGACGTGAGCGTGAATAGGCAGCAAGAGGTAAAACTCATACGCGAGGAAGATATCGAGGACTACAAGCCGGAATTGACCCCATGGATCTTCTTTTCGATTATTGGAGGCGTGACCCTATACTACTCTTTCACGCTCTTTCCAAGTTGGGGAGCAGCAATAGTCGCCGCGCTTACTTTTCGCGTTCTTTGGCAGGCTCTCAAGTCGGAACTGGCCAGTGCAAAGCGCTTCTATTTTAGGGAGATCGTAAGTCACTTGGAGAACTGACGACAGAAATGGGCGAAAGAGAAAAACGGCGAACCCCGCCCCTGCAGCGGACGCCTGAGGCGCCATCAGCGGTGGGGGCCTATGGGTGTTCTTGCCTTCGAGGACCGGCGTCGGCCTTTGACCGGCGCCGCTGAGGGGCATCCCGTTCTACGGCTGGATGGGCTGACCGATAGTGGGAGAGGTGCCAGATGCGACCAGAAGTTAGATTCCATTCGCTTGTAGTAGCGTTGGCCGTCCCGAAGAGGGAGACTAATGCCTACCCGGAAGAGGTGCCATGTGATCAGAGAGAACCAAGCACCGGATTTTGTCAAATACTAAGCTAAAACTATGGCTAGAGGGACTTCTGCCCTGCATTTCGAGGCTCCCTTTCCCAGCGCTCTCATCTCTTGACACTTCGGAGGTCCTTTGGTGATGATGCAGATTGACTTAAATGACCTCCGAGAGGAACACCTTCATGCGCTCCTTGGAACCGCTGAAAACTTCCGCATCGAGTTCAAAAGCGAGCTTCACCTTGACTCTCCTGCGCAGCGCCTGGAAGCCGCGAAGGATATTTCTGCGCTCGCAAACTCAGCGGGAGGACGCATTTTCTACGGAATCAATGAGGGCAAGAAGTCCGATGAACCCGGAAGGGCAGAACGCCTCACGCCCTTAACGGACCCTAGCCTCAAATCGAAGCTCGAAGATGTTGTGGCTGACACCGTACATCCTAGACCTCATTGGCGCATCGTCTCGGTTGAGATTGAAGGAGGACACGTCCTCGTGGCGGAGGTTTACCCATCGCTCGGCCGCGACCTCCACATGGTAAGTGGCGACCGCTTCTACCGGCGTGCGGAGGCCCGGACTATAAAGATGACCGAGCCGGAAATTCGCGAGGCCTACAACCGCATCTCAATTAGTTCTCTATCCTTGGAGCAAGCCCTTGTAACCAAAGTCAGAGAGCAAGAAGAACTCGTCACCAACTATTACCAGTCGGTAATGATCGTGCCTTGGTATGCAAGGCACGGACTCATGGACCCGCGGGCCCTTAGGGATATAGGTAAAGATCTCGTCGATGGCCCGTTCAAAGAATATCGCACTCCTAACTCAGAATACTGGAATGCCCTAAGAAACATCCAAGCTTACGCGGACGGGCTGCGGGCTCATGTATCCGGAGTATTTGATCTTTTCGTGACCCGGGCTGGCATAGTACATCTTTCAGATAAAGCAATCATCACCAAACCTGAACCCCGATATTACATCATGGCTGTAGGCTTGATGGAGAATATCTTAGTGGCACTGCGTTCTGCTCGCCTGATCTTGGATCGTTGCCACTACTGGGGGCCCGTCCACGTTGTACAGGTTCTTAGGGTACCCGAGAATGCCTCTGTGGTTATGGCGCGGAATTCTGTATATCACAACGAGCTCGCCAGGGGCCGCTATGAACAGGTTGTGCCGGAGGTGAACCTCACTGAACTGGGGCAGAACATAGAGCCAATTGCGAGAGATCTCTGCGACCAGCTCTTTCAGGCACTTGGCGCCATTTCATGCCCCTTCTTCAACGAAGACGGAAGTATGCGAGATGAGGTGCGAAAGTGGGCCAGGTTATAGAAGCAAGCCCAGGGAAGCGACACCTATGCGTATTTTGAAATGGACCTGCGGCTCGTTATTAGTCGTCTTCGGCGCCTTTCTCTTATTCGTGGGATTTGTAGCTTACTTACACGACTCGACTCCTCCTGCCGCGAGCCCTCACGCTGGCGTTGAGCGTTCTGCTCCACCGAGACTTTCGAAGAAAAAGCCTGCGAAAGCTTCGGAAAAAGAGAGAACCACCAGTAACGCAGCGCCCCCGCTTCCTGAGCAAAAGGGCTCGTTTAATCTGGCGATTAAGGAGCTATTCTTCCGCCAAGTTCCGGACATAGGTTGGGTACCCCGCTTCAGCCACGCATCGGACGTAGGTAATCCGAGGAAAACGGACGACGGCAACACGATCTACGCCGTCTCGGTAGCGGAAGAAGATGCGACCACGAGCAGCTCGCAGAACGCGGAAATAGAGGTGCTCGCCAGTCGCGACGGAGCCACGATCTACAGCGTGACTGCTACGTTTGGGCTGAATGAAAACAACGGACCGTACTTATTGCCGGATGACATTACGACTTGCTATATGCTGCTCACTAAGCTCATAGGGGCAGTCTCACCCGACTGCGAGGAATTAGGGGGTGAGCCTTATCATCGCTTTACTCAAGCGCCATTCCAAAATAATGAGACCCGCAACCTGCATCTATGCGATGCGGACTTGAGGCTCACGGTGACTCCTCGAATAGTCGGTGCCGAACTCACGGTACGCATCGAGCCGCCCCCAACAGGGTAGAGTCGGGAAGAGGTGGGAAGAGGGAAGAGGTGCCACGTGATCAGAGAGAACCGGAAGAGGTTCCAGGTGATCAGAGAGAACCGAGGCTCAGGCTCGTTGCCGAATCCCTAAAATGATGCGGCGGCGACAAGAATCCAGTCCCTGGGAGCCTTCTGTCCACCCTTTTGAGGCCCTGAGTTCTCGGGAAGAGGTTCCAGGTGATCAGAGAGAACCGAGGCTCAGGCTCGTTGCCGAATCCCTAAAATGATGCGGCGGCGGACAAGAATCCAGTCCCTGGGAGCCTTCTGTCCACCCTTTTGAGGCCCTGAGTTCCGACAACGGAGGCTTTCCGTACGCCCTCCCAGGTCGATTTTGGCGAAATCCGAGTGCACGGATACAACTCTTCCCAAGGCACTCAGAACCTGGAACCCGAGCGCACCCTGACG
>Ga0126305_10000357_pt1 | contig 19966 bp, 17 predicted proteins | sample Plot26_FD_92536 | JGI IMG/M metagenome (GOLD analysis project Ga0126305, IMG submission 92536) | Serpentine soil microbial communities from UC McLaughlin Reserve, CA, USA - Plot26 | ecosystem: Environmental > Terrestrial > Soil > Grasslands | place: USA: UC McLaughlin Reserve, Lake County... | reverse complement strand
TGTTCGTGTGCCACATCCCGCAAATATGGCTGTCCGACCGTATCAGTAGAAACAAAAAAATTCAAGGTATAATCATTTCCCCCTATTTTTGCTTCGCAATGAATAATCGTACGCATAACCATCATCATATCTTACCGGACGGTAGGCCATGATGGTATTATGTGCAACATAAACTTTTTAAGGGCTTACATTAGTAAGCCCTTTTTCTTTTACCCATATCCTGAAGAGCATTATGGAGTAGAAATTAAAAATGGAAAAAATGAATAAGAATAAGGAAGCGATAAACACCCCTTCAGCCGCGGGAGGCAATCTAAAAATTGCGGTGCAGAAAAAAGGAAGGCTTTATGATGGCTCAATGGCTTTACTCAAAGAATGCGGCATTGATATAAGTAATGGTAATAATCAACTAAGGGTGCAAGCTGCTAATTTTCCTTTGGAAGTATTTTTCCTTAGAGATGATGATATTCCGGAATATGTACAGGACGCCGTTGCCGATATAGGATTTGTCGGTGAGAATGTGATCGCTGAAAAAAACAAACAGGTTACTTCAGTTGAAAAATTGGGATTTGGCAAATGCAGGCTATCGATCGCCATTCCAAAAACAGGGCCTATAGAAACTGTTGCTGATCTGAACGGAAAAAAAATTGCTACCAGTTATCCATTGATCCTTTCAAAGTATCTTAATGAAAAAAATATAAACGCTACGATCCAGGAGATCAGCGGCTCTGTAGAAATAGCGCCGAGAATTGGTTTGGCCGAAGCTATTTGTGACCTGGTTAGTTCAGGAAGCACATTATTTAGCAATGAACTTACAGAACTTGAAACAATTTTGAGATCTGAGGCGGTATTAATAAGTAATAAACATTTATCTATTGAAAAACAAAACCTGCTTGATAAATTATTATTCAGAATAAAAGCAGTAAAAAAAGCAAAAAACAATAAATATGTTTTGTTGAATGCGCCGAACAGTAAGTTGGATGCGATCGTTAATATCTTACCTGGAATGAAAAGCCCCACAATTTTACCGTTGGCAGAATCAGGCTGGAGCTCCGTACATTCAGTTATTAGTGAAAATGATTTTTGGGAAGTGATCGAAAGCCTGAAAGCAAATGGAGCCCAGGGGATATTGATAGTGCCCATTGAGAAGATGATCGTTTAGAACGTGAATGACGTTTAATAAGATTTAAAAGGACTATGATGATAAAGGTGATAAAACATCCAAATAAAGAAGATTGGGAGGAACTAATTAAGCGACCTGTTTTTCAAAATGCTTCTTTGGAAAAAGTTGTGAAAAAGATCCTGGAGAAAGTAAAAGACAAAGGAGATAAAGCTGTTCGCAAATACACAAGGGATTTTGATGGAGTAAAATTGAAGAACCTTTCGGTAAGTGAAAAAGAAATTAAAGCTGCTGAAAACTTATTATCGCAAGAATTAAAAACTGCGATCCGGCAAGCGAAAGCAAACATTGAGAAATTTCATCGTTCACAAATTGAAGAGATAAAAGTTATCGAAACAATGCCGGGTATAAATTGCTGGAGAAGATCGGTAGGCATTGAAAAAATTGGTATTTATATTCCCGGTGGCTCCGCCCCTCTTTTCTCAACTGTTTTAATGTTAGCAATTCCTGCTACGATTGCAGGTTGTAAAGAGATCACTCTTTGTACCCCTCCATCGAAAGTCGGCCCGATCGATCCTGCTATATTATACGCAGCCGATCTTTGCGGCGTTACAAAAATTTTTAAAGCAGGCGGCGCGCAGGCGATCGCGGCAATGGCTTATGGAACTGAGAGCATTCCTAAGGTGTTTAAGATATTCGGACCAGGAAATCAATACGTGACTGCTGCAAAGCAATTGATCCAAAAAGAAGGAGCCGCGATCGATATACCTGCGGGTCCATCAGAAGTTCTGGTGATCGCAGATGAAACGGCAGTACCCGAGTTTGTCGCCGCAGATCTATTATCACAAGCCGAGCATGGACCAGATTCGCAGGTGATTTTATTAACTACAAGCGAAAAAGTTCTTGAAAAAACATTGCTGTGTATAAAAGAACAATTGAATGAATTGCCAAGAAAAGAAATTGTGGAAAAAACTTTAGCAAATAGTAAAATTGTTTTATTGACTTCGATCGCTGAGGCCGTTGACCTGTCGAATCTCTATGCACCGGAGCATTTGATCCTTTCCTGCAGCAATGCTGATGAATTAACTGGAAACATTATTTCTGCGGGCTCGGTTTTTATCGGCAATTATTCACCAGAATCAGTTGGCGATTATGCAAGCGGCACCAATCATACGTTACCCACAAATGGTTATGCAGCGATATATAGTGGTGTTTCACTTGATAGTTTTGTAAAAAAGATAACATTCCAGCAACTAACAAAAGAAGGATTAACAAATATTGGAAGTACTGTGATGGCAATGGCGGAAGCAGAAGGATTGGATGCGCATAAAAATGCAGTTGCTTTTAGACTTAAAATGATAACTAATAAAACATAGGACTCTGAGCCCTCTTCTTCGGAGACGGGCTGGGGAGAGGTCAAAAAAATTATATGCAGTTTAATTTAGATAGTTTGGTTCGTGATAATATCAAAAAGATGACCGCTTACTCATCTGCAAGACATGAGTTTACCGGCAATGCTTCTATTTACCTTGATGCGAACGAAAATTCTTTTGGATCGCCATTGCCTGACAATTTTAACCGCTATCCTGACCCGTTGCAAATACAGGTAAAAGAAAAACTGAGTAAGATCAAAGGAGTTCCTGCTCAAAATATTTTCCTTGGCAATGGAAGTGATGAAGCAATTGATCTTTTGTATCGTATCTTTTGTGAGCCGGGACGAGACAATGTGATCATTTTCCCTCCGACTTATGGCATGTACGAGGTTTGTGCCGAAATGAATGATGTGAAAATAAAAAAGGTTAACCTGGCAAATGATTATCAACTGGACATTGATGGAATAGCAAACGCGATTGATCCTTTCACTAAATTAATTTTTATCTGTTCTCCCAATAATCCAACTGGCAATAGTATTAATCGCGCTGACGCAGAGATCATCCTGAATAATTTTGATGGTATTGTTGCAATAGATGAAGCCTATATTAATTATTCCAAACAAATATCTTTTATTGCTGAATTAATGGAATATCCCAATCTTCTTGTTATGCAAACCCTGAGCAAAGCATGGGGACTGGCAGGGTTAAGATTGGGAATGGCGTTTGCTTCGGAAGCCATTATTGAATTAATGAATAAAGTCAAATACCCTTATAATATAAATACCGCTACTCAACTGTTAGCATTAGAAGCGTTGGACAATATTGAGTGGGTAAATGAACATATTGCAACAACTGTAACTGAAAGAGAGAAATTGAAAAGTGAATTATTAAATCTTTCCCATACAGAAACTGTCTTTCCTTCAGATGCGAATTTTTTATTGGTAAAGATGAAAGGTGCAAGAAATATTTATGAGCACCTATGTCAAAAAGGAATAATTGTCCGGGATAGAAGCAAAGTAGTTTTATGTGATGATTGCTTGCGAATAACGATCGGGACCGAATCCGAAAACCAAATTCTAATTGAAGCATTAAAAAAAATGGGCTAAAGCCCAGACGAGAGTTACACATTTTAACCCCATCCGCCGGTGGCGGATTGGGTTATTGAAAACATTATAAAGCGGGGCTTTAGCCCAAAACATTATGATAAAAAAAGTTTTATTTATTGACAGGGATGGCACTATTATAAAAGAAGCTCCACCCACCTACCAGATCGATTCATTTGATAAACTTGAATTTTATCCGGGAATGTTTACCTGGCTCTCCCGGATTTCCAAAGAGTTCGATTATGAACTAGTCATGCCGACCAACCAGGATGGATTAGGAACATCTTCATTCCCTGAAGAAACTTTCTTACCGGTACACAATTTCATTTTGAAACAATTAAGAAGTGAAGGAATAAACTTCAATAAAGTGTTGATCGATAAAACTTTTGCAAAGGAAAATGCTTTGACCCGCAAACCGGGTGTGGGTATGTTTACAAGATGTTTGAGCTCTTCAGAATACGACCTGCCAAATTCATTTGTGATCGGAGACCGAGTTACCGATGTGCAACTTGCAAAAAATCTTGGCTGCAAAGCCATTTGGATCAATAATGATCCAAATCTCGGTGGCGCAGAGCTCAGCGATACGCTGGAAACATTACGATCAACAATTGTATTGGAAACAACTGAATGGAAAAAGATCTATGAGTTTTTAAAGGTGGGTAAACGGGTAATAAACCATGAAAGAAATACGAATGAAACAAAGATCAGCATTGAATTAGATCTTGATGGAAACAGCAAAACAGAAATTCATACAGGTTTAAGCTTTTTTGATCATATGCTTGATCAATTAGGAAGACATAGTGGAGTTGATCTTAAAATCAAAGTGAACGGTGATCTCCATATCGACGAACATCATACGATTGAAGATGCTGCCATTGCATTAGGCGAGGCCTTTGCAAAAGCTTTAGCTAATAAAGCTGGTATCAGCAGATATGGTTTTCTTTTACCAATGGATGATAGCCTTGCACAAGTGGCCGTTGATTTTGGAGGAAGAAGCTGGTTGGTGTGGGACGCAAAATTTTCCAGAGAAAAAATTGGCGATATGCCAACAGAAATGTTCTATCATTTTTTTAAATCATTCAGCGATGCAGCAAAATGTAATTTGAATATAAAAGCGGAAGGCGATAATGAGCATCATAAGATCGAATCTATTTTCAAAGCATTTGCCAGGTCAATAAAGATGGCCATAAAAAGAGATGTGGACAATATGATTCTTCCAACAACAAAAGGAATACTTTGAAGATCGCGATCATAAAATATAATGCAGGAAATATCCAGTCCGTCTTATATGCACTGGAAAGAATTGGTCATACGGCTGTGGTTACCGATAACGCTGATGAAATTACAAATGCCGACAAAGTAATTTTCCCGGGCGTCGGTGAAGCGAGTACTGCAATGAATTATTTAAGGGATAGAAAATTAGATAAGCTCATCTGCTCATTAAGACAGCCTGTACTCGGTATTTGTCTCGGCATGCAATTAATGTGTAAATATTCTGAAGAGAATAATACGGAGTGTTTGGGAATTTTTGACGAAGATGTTAAAAAGTTTGCCCCCAAACCCTCTAAAGGGGGCTTAAAAGTCCCACAGATCGGGTGGAACGCCATCTATGATCTGAAAACTGATCTTTTTAAAAATGTAACAGAGAATAGCTATTGCTATTTTGTCCATGGATATTATGCGGCAAAAGGCGGACATACAATTGCAACAGCGGATTATGTACAACCATACAGCAGTGCGTTGCACAAAAACAATTTTTATGGGGTACAGTTCCATCCTGAAAAGTCAGCAATAACGGGGGAAAGAATTATTTCAAATTTTTTGAGTTTATGAATTCAAAGAAAGATCTATTGGCAAGCGAAAATGCAAAGGTGCCTTCAGGCGGTTGGGGGTTTATCATACCGGCAATAGATATTATTGAAGGGAAATGCGTTCGGCTGACCAAAGGAAATTATGAACAAAAGAAGATTTATAATGAAGATCCTTTGGAAGTGGCCAAAGAATTCGAAGATGCAGGATTTCAAAGGTTGCATCTTGTAGATCTTGATGGAGCCAGGGCAAGCGAGGTTAAAAACTGGAAAGTGCTGGAGCAGATCGCTTCTAAAACCGGACTGGTAATTGATTTTAGCGGTGGCATTAGTACAAAAAAAAGTGTAACCATTTGTTTTGATTCAGGCGCCAGCTTTGCGGCAATTGGAAGCATTGCGGTAAAAGATGAAAAAACATTCACCGGGTGGCTATTGGAGTTTGGAGTTGATAGATTTATGATCGGCGCTGATGTTAAAGAAGGAAAACTTGCTATAAACGGCTGGACGGAAACAACTGACCTGACTGTGTTTGACCTAATAGAAAATTACAAGACAAAAGGAGTGAAACAATTTTTTTGTACGGACATCAGCAAAGACGGGCTATTGCAGGGAACAGGAATTGACCTGTACAAAAAGATATTAAACAGTCATCCTTCAATTGACTTAATTGCCAGTGGTGGTGTTTCATCGATCGACGATCTGTTACAACTCCGGGAAGCCGGATGCAGTGGAGCAATTGTTGGAAAAGCAATTTATGAGAAAAAAATATTGTTGAAAGATCTAAAATTGTTTTTATGATAAGCTCGAATGATTTTCTGTTATTTGCGTTGACCAGCCTGATGCTGAATATTACGCCGGGTAATGATATGCTCTATGTGGCAACAAGAAGTACATCGCAGGGAGTGAAAGCAGGGATCGTTTCTGCATTGGGGATTGCGGGAGGCTGTATTGTCCATTTATTGGCAGCAGTAATTGGTTTGTCAGCTATCATCGCCAATTCAGCTATTGCATTTGATATTATTAAATATGTTGGCGGTGCTTATTTAATTTATCTCGGTATACGATCATTTTTAAGTAAACAAAATAAATTCAGCGTTGATCATGCTATTGAAAAGAAACCACTTTCTAACTTATTTTGGCAGGGAGTTTTTACCAATGTGCTGAATCCAAAAGTGGCTTTATTCTTTCTTGCATTTCTACCACAATTCATTCATCCTGAAAAAGGGAACACTGCTTTGCAAATCCTATTACTGGGCCTATGGTTCAATTTTTCCGGAACAATTGTAAATATAGCCGTGGCCACGTTGTTTGGAAAACTTGGCAACTGGTTAGCGGATAAGCAAACATTTATTAAATGGCAGAATAAGATCACTGGATTGTTATTAGTTGGATTGGGAATTAAAGTAGCGCTCAGTTCAAGAAAATAAATATTCCCTGCCTGCCGGTAGGCAGGAATGCTCAATATTCAATGTTTAATTTTCAATGAAGGAAATTCAAAATAAGACATTTAAGGGGTTGACAAAACGAATTATCCCTTGTCTGGATATTAAAGAGGGGCGAACTGTCAAGGGCACCAATTTTATTAACCTTCGTGATGCGGGTGATCCGGTTGAGCTGGGTGCACTGTATGCAAAAGACGGGGCTGACGAATTGGTTTTTCTTGATATAACTGCAACGATAGAAAAAAGAAAAACATTGAGTGAACTTGTAAATAAGATCGCCCATCATGTAAATATTCCTTTTACAGTGGGCGGTGGGATCAGCAGTGTGGAAGATGTAAATGTATTATTACAAAATGGCGCAGATAAAATTTCAGTCAACACCTCTGCATTTAAAGACGCCCAATTAATAGATGAGCTTTCCAAAGAATTCGGTAGTCAGTGCGTGGTGCTTGCCATTGATACAAAAAAAGAAGAAGACGGTGAATGGTATGTTTATCTGAATGGTGGAAGAACAAAGACGGAAAAAAAATGTTTTGACTGGGCCAGTGAAGGAGTTGACCGTGGCGCAGGAGAAATTTTACTTACCTCTATGAATCATGACGGAACAAAAAATGGTTTTGCAATTGAAATAACAAAACTGCTTTCGGAGACATTATCAGTTCCGGTCATTGCAAGCGGCGGGGCTGGCAATATGGAGCATTTTGTTGCAGTTTTTGAAAAAGCATCAGCGGATGCAGCTTTAGCCGCAAGTATTTTTCATTTTAAAGAAGTAGCAATACCGGATCTAAAATTATATTTAAAAAAGAATGATATTAATGTCAGACTATAAAGCCCCTTTAGGGCCTGACTGCCGGTAGGCAGGGTTGGGGACGATCGAAAACAATTTTTGCATCGACAAAACATACCTGTTCGTTTATGATATACGTCGTCCTGGTAATATTAGTTGCTGCCATCATCCTGAACTCATATATGACGAAGAAGGAAGCCTTAAGAAGAGAAAACGAGCATGAACGCCGGGAAGAAAGATTCGAAAGGTTGATGAATCAGTTGCAAAAGCCGGATAGCGATAAGAACGATGATGCGGATAGTTATCGGGAGAGTGAAACAAAAGACAATGATAAGCCCCGATAGTAATCGGAAATAGGGTCTCGTTGACATCAGAGTTAAATCACGGAGACACAGTGACACTAAGTTACACGGAGATAATCTCTGTGTTTCTCTGGGAACTTAGTGTCTCCGTGGTTAAAAAAGCAAATCGAAACACCACCGAATCAGGACAAAAACTAATAAACAAAAACATTTTTATGAACCCAGACTTTTCGAAGTATGTAGATGGCTTAATGCCCGTTATTATACAAGACAGCATAAGTAATAAAGTACTGATGCTTGGTTTTATGAATGAAAAAGCGTTTGCCAAAACAAATGCTGATGGCAAAGTGACTTTTTTCAGCCGCAGCAAACAACGTATTTGGACAAAAGGGGAAACAAGTAATAATTTTTTACTGGTTAAAGAAATTATCATTGATTGTGATAATGATACATTGCTGATCAAAGCCACTCCCACCGGGCCCGTTTGCCATACCGGCGCCGATACTTGCTTTAATGAGAACAACTCTTCATTTTCATTGGAGAAGCTCGAAGGGATAATTGCCGATAGAAAAAATAATCCTTCCGCCTCATCCTATACTTCGTCGCTTTTTGCAAACGGAATAAATAAGATCGCGCAAAAAGTGGGCGAAGAAGCTGTTGAATTGGTGATCGAAAGCAAAGACGATAATAAAGAAAAATTTTTAGGCGAAGCTGCCGATCTGCTTTACCATTATCTTGTCTTATTAGAGGCAAAGAACCATAAACTGCAGGATGTTATAAATGTTTTGGGCCACAGGCATAAATGATCATTACATCTCATATTGTTCTGTTTTAGTCCAATAATAAAAAATAATTCATTCGCCATGCCTGCTACATATTTAATGATAAGTAGCAGTAAATGTTCCATTCGTAATTGCTAATGCTGCGCCTGCAGCATTTTTAACAGTGCCGGAAAACGTACCTGTCATTGTTTTAGTTGCCGTGTTATGAGTCGTTATTTTGAAAATAACCGATGTACCGGGAGTTTGAGGATCCGCTGTCCAAATATCCCCTGCCGCCGTATTGAAAATAAATGCGCCCGTGTTGCTGGTAGTGGAGTTTGTATTATAAGTTTCGTTATTGTTAATTCCCCCCAAAATATCTATCACCGAAAAAAGGAAGGTCTCATTTGCATTGGCTCCAGCATAATCAAAAATAGTAAAGGTAGGTGGTAAGGATTGTAACTGGGCATCATCAGTTGATCCCTGGTATGTTGTTGCACCTTGTGTAAATTTCCAGTCAATCGTTGCCGGACCACCAACAGTAACAGGAAAGGTACAGGCAGGTGAACCAGGTACTGAAATATTAAATGTACCACCTAATAAAGGTGTGCCAGTCCCTGCTAACGTGATCGTGTGAACACCGGTCGAGCTGAATGTGCCCGAAGCACTAAATGTCATTCCATTATTCAAAGTGGTTGCAATATTATAAGGACCTGCAGTAGTAACATTCACGGCAATGTCCACGGTATTTGTCGCAGGACTAAGCGCCGTCCCTGCATTATATGTTCCATTTACATTTGCGGTTGAACAATTGACCGTATAGGCTCCGCCTGCGGTCGTTGTAATTTGAAAATTACATGTTGATGTGCCTGCAGTAACCGGAATAGAGACGGAACCTGCCGTGCCAGTTGGTGTTCCTGAGCCGATAAGAGTAATTGTTTGCTGACCTGTTGCTGTAAACGCCCCATTCCCGGAAGAAAAGGTCATACCACTTACTGCAGATGTAGTAACATTATAAGTGCCAATCGTGGTAACATTTACGTTAAGCTTTACGGTGTTGCTGCTATTGAGTGCAGTACCTATTAGATAATTACCACTTATTATTGGTGTGGTACAATTTCCACCAGCACCCGCAAGGGCGAATACGGCGGGACCGCCTGCCCCTGCTGGCAATACTGTTACTGTCACATCACATTGCGTACTGTCGAAATAAACTGTAAATACATTATTGCCCAGACTAGTTGGCGTACCACTGCCTTTTAAATTCACTGTTTGCAGCCCTGTTGAGGTGAAATTTCCGGTAGACTTGAAAGAATAACCATTTACAGTATTGGTATAGATTGAATAGGCACCCTTAGCAGCCACATTTACTGTTACATCCATCGTGTTGGTTGATGACAATGCAGTGCCTGCCACATATGTGCCATTAATGGTTTTGGGCAGACATAGCCCGCCGCCATCTTTTTGCAATGAGCCGTCTGAAGTGGTGCCAAGAATATCAGGGTTAATTTCCTTCTGGCATGCAAAAAATAAAACTGTGAAGGATACGATTAGAACGGCAAACAATTTATTCATAATACAGAATTAAAAAGTCTAAAAATAAAACTATTTTTCTAATTCCGTCAGCGGAATTTCCCTCGATAATTTTCTGCAAGTATAAGAGAAGTAAGAATCGTTGATCCGTATTGTATTCTATGTATTTCATTTCCTTATCTCCTGAAACAATAAAGGCCAGTCAGGATGATACCGATGTTCTTTTGAAAACAATTCTTCCATTTTCTTAACAATTTCCGGATTTTGGGAAGCCACATTATTCATCTCCTGCGGGTCCTTATCCAGGTCATATAATTGAACAGCCGGATCGGAAATTTTAGTAACTGCCAGCTTTATTGCTTTCCATTTTCCCCATCGCATGGCCTGGCGGCCCTCATTCTCATGAAACTCCCAATAAAAATATTCGTGGTGCTTTTGTTTCCCTGTTTGAAATAAAGCGGCCACTAATGAAATGCCATCTACCTTTTTCTTAACTGCCACTCCTGCCATTTGAAGAAACGTAGGGTACATATCCCAAAGCGCGGCAGGTTGGTCAACCACTGATGATCTTATTTTTCCTGGCATGTAAGCAATGAAAGGAACTCTTATTCCTCCCTCGTACAGGTCTCTTTTTATTCCTTTGTAGATCCCATTGCTGTTAAAGAACTCCGGATCGCCGCCGCCTTCTTTATGTGGCCCGTTATCACTTGTAAAAATGATCAATGTATTGTTGGCAATTCCTTTTTCTTCTACCAGTTTCACGATGTCGCCAACATATTTATCAAGCCTTGACACCATGGCTGCAAAACTTGCATGCGGATACTCGCCAAGCGGACGGCCATCATACATTCTCTTTGCAGTAACCGGTTGCTCATTAAATTTTTTTATGTAATAATAATACGTGCTGTCGTGAGGAACTATTACTTCACCATGAGGGATAGTATAAGGCAAATAAATAAAGAAAGGTTTTCCCCCGGAGTCTTTAATGTATTGTATTGCCTGCTGATGAATGATATCCGCCGAATAAACGCTGTCCTTAGCAGCGAAATCTATCCGCTCATGATTGTTCCATAAATGATCCGGATAATAATTATGGGCAAGGCTTTGGCAGTTATAACCATAAAAAAGATCGAAACCTTTTTTATTCGGATCACCGCTTGTAGTAATATAACCAAGGCCCCATTTGCCAAATGCAGCAGTTGCATAACCATTTTGCTGAAGCAGGTTTGCAAATGTTATTACCGAATCAGGTATCGGCGTTTGTCCTTCCGGTGGATAAGATACATTTCCTCGTATAGCAGTATGACCTGTATGCAAGCCTGTAAGAAAACTTGATCTTGATGGTGCACAAACCGTAGAACCGGAATAGAATTGGGTAAACTTTATTCCTTTTTGTGCAAGCTTGTCAATATTGGGAGTCTCGATCTTTTGCTGACCATAGCATCCAATATCTCCATAACCCAGGTCATCAGCAAAAATGAAAATGATATTTGGTTTTGTCCGTAAGGACTCCTTCGGAGAAGTTTTTTGGGCATTAACGGAAATAAGAGGCAGCAACAATATGATCGCAATAAAGTATTTCATCTTAACTCAAATGTGGGTAGTGTTTCATTTTGAATCAGGTCGTAGGGAAAAGCTTTTTGAACCACATAGAAACAGTAGAAACATAGGGTCACATAGCCTATGTGTTTTCTATTGTTCCCTATATGCCTATGTGGTTCAATTTTTCAAATCCGATCGCTTCCAACGAGACACTATCAAATATCAATCATTTCAGTTTATATATCTCGGCTCCTGCCAATAAAAAACATCCTAATCCATAATCTTCAAAATCAGGCGTGCTATCGTAAGTTACAGGTTGGCCATCTTTTGGTTCTTTTCCCGTTCCTTGAACATAACCCAATTTACCATCCGGATGAACAGCCTCTTTACTCATCGAATTCCAGCCTTTTGTAATTGCCGGCAAATAGATCTTCTTATCGAGTATATTATTATTTATACCCCATGCAAACCCATAAATAAATAAAGAGGTACCCGATACTTCTTTGCCCCCAAAATTATTCGGATCATTCAAACTTACATTCCAATAACCATCGCCCCTCTGTAATGGCAATAGGGCCGCACACATGTGTTTAAAATCCTGCAGGTATTCCTGGTAATGCGGATCATTCTTTGGTAGTTCACTCAATACTCTTGCCAATGCCGCCACCACCCAACCATTTCCACGAGCCCAATAACAATTTTTTCCGTTTGGCTCTTTATACGGAGGATCAAAATCTTTATCACGCCACCACAAATGTTCTTGCTGGTTATACAATCCATTGTCGCCATGCTTGTTCTTTGTGAATGCGTACATCTCATACATACGATCAAAATACTTTGGTTCATTATAAAGATTACCCAACCTCACAAACACCGGCATGGCCATTTGTAAAGCATCGACCCAGTTCCAGTCATCGATCTTCGTTGTCAATAACATTGAATCAACAGATGCTTTAATATCTCTTACTCGTTCGGGATGCTGCTTGTTATCCAGCAAATACAGTTCGATATAAGTCTGTCCGCAGCACTGGTTATCTGCATTTCTTGTTTTCACTCCGCCGCGCAAGCCCCATTGATGTTTTTCGCCCCATTGTAATGCATAATCATAATATAATTTCTGTTTGTCAATTTTATACAAAGCCATCAGGCCTTCATAATAAACAGCTCTTGTCCAGATATTACCTGGTCTTTCAATATTAGTGAAAATGGTCTTCCCTGCATCGGGCCATTTATCCATAAAATATTTGTTAGTAAGCTGCAGTGTGGCCAGTAGCTTTTTTTTAGCAGGCAGTTTTTGTGAATTTGCTGCTGATAAAATAAAAAATGAAACAAAAAGAATTAAAGCCTTCTTCATAAATTTTATTTAGTCATATACTTTTTGATCTTTCCGGGATTGATCTTTTTCAATGCATGTGCTACGATCTCTGCATTCAATTTTGCGCCATCAAGGTTTGTATGTGTATGATCGACCTGGAAAAATTTATGTGCTTCCTGTTCTCCGATCTTCTCATATTTTGCAGCAATAAGTTCATTCAGGTCGATAAAATATGCTCCTTCCTGTTCGGCAATTTGTTTTGCCCACAGTGCATACGAATCTGCAGAACGAACCACTTTTCCATTGCTCCAGTTATCCCTTGGTATCAACGAACATATAATAGGAATTGCACCACTTGCTTTTGTATCCTTTACAAACCTGCGCATATACCAGCCATAAGAATGCACTACCTCTTTCATCTTTCGAATTGGATTATAAATTTCTGTGCTGTCTTCGCCTATTCCTTTTATAGTACCTCTTGCCCTGGCAGTATCATCCAAAGGACTTGCGTCGTTGTGACCGAATTGCATGATAACATAATCACCTTTCTTTAACATTTTTAAAATTATATCCCATCTTCCATCAGTAATAAAAGTCCTGCTGCTGCGGCCACCTATTGCATGATTGCGGACATCGATCTTTGTAGTATCGAAGAAAGGGGTAAGAACGGACCCCCATCCCATTTGATTATTCTTCCCGGTACCATCACCATTCTTCACTGTGCTGTCACCGATAATATAAAACACCGGTTTTTCTTTCTTAAGGTTCAAAAAAGAAACGGTGATGATAAAAATTGAAAAAAATGTAACCGATCTCCTTGTCATTGAATTGATTTTATTGAAATATTAATTGACTACCGGTTGACTCAACTATACAGATATTTTTACCACATAGGCACATAGGAACATAGATTTTCACATAGAAATCTATGTGTGCCTTTCTATTGTGCCCTATGTGCCTATGTGGTTCATTATAAAATTATTGTTTAAGACGTTCCTGCGCCTCGATCCCTTCTGCTTTCTTTTTCTCTTCCGGTTTTTGAGAAATTGAAGTTGTAAAATTTTTGTATGCCCAGTTTTTGGTAAATACCATTTCACCTAAAACTGCCGCTGTTACAGATGAGTTGGTGAAATTAAAATTTTCGATCTGCGAATTTTCAAGGCCATTTACTTCAAAGGCCTTTTGAGCATTTGTGATCTTTACATTATTGATATAAAAATTCTTTGCATAAGGAATTCCTTTTTCAGGTGGAGTTACTTTTTGTACTAATGCTCTCCAGTGCTGCGGCACTGAATCAATATTATACCCTTTGGGCAATTCACTGTAGCTGTATGCCGGGTACCAATTCAAATTGAACTGGTAGGCAGTACGAATTGAATCTAAAGTTGAGTTTACGAAATAAACATCTTCGACCGTTCCTCCTCTTGTAGTTGCTGACTTGATCCGCAAGCCATTATCCGTATGTTTTGCAAAAAGATCGGTGCAATAAATATGACGAATGCTTCCGCTGGTTTCACTGCCCAACGTAACAAGCCCTGCCCCGCGACGCGCAATACATTTGCGGATCACCACATATTCTGTTGGCTTATTTACACGAAGTCCATCCCAATCCCTCCCTGCTTTCAAACAAAAATTATCATCGTTGCAATCTATATCGCAATTCTCGATTAGGATCCATGTGGAAGAATCTACATCAATACCATCAGTACTCGGGCCGCTACCGTCTTCATTGTTTTTTATGACAACACCATTTACTGTTAAGTATGACGAGTATAATAGTTGTATGGTCCAAAAACCGGCATTCGTAAACGTGAGGTCTTTTATTGTTATTTGCTCTGAGTTTTGAACCAATACCGTTCTTACTCTCTTTGCATCATAGTCAACCACCCAGCGCAATCCTTTCGTATCATATTCCTTTCGCATGTTCCAGTATTTATCCCAGCAAAATTTTCCTCTTGCGTTGACAATTCCTTTTCCGGTCAATGCAGCATTTTTAACACCGACCAGGTTTATCAAAGCCGCCGGCCAGGTGGTTTCAATTCCGGCGATGCGTGTTTTTATCTCCGGGTAATCATCAAAGTTTTGTGAGCCAAGGATCAAAACTTTATCATCGATCCTTAATTCAACATTCGACTTAATAAAAAGACTTCCGGTCACATATACTCCCGGAAGCAATTTTACAACACCTCCACCCGCAGAAGTACATTTATCTATAGCAGCCTGAATTGCTTTTGTGCTTATAAAACTGGTATCACTTTTTGCTCCAAAGTCATTTGCAAGAAAGATCTTTTTAGAAGTTGGAAAAGTTTTGGCACCAACATTTTTTACCCATGCCGGAGCAATAACCTGGGCTTTTGAAGCAATAAATACAAAGAAGAAAGCTATAACACAGATCTTTTTCAAAGGCAAGCCATTTTAATTATCTAAAGTAAACTTATGGCTGTAACAATGCATCCTGTAGTATCCTGAAATCCATTCTTTAATAAAATTGCCTGATAGGGTTTGAATTTCATCAGTCCTCATTTCCAGGTTATTCAATTTGCAAAATAATTTTCTTTACAATTCCCTGATCCTTACATTACGGTAATAGATCTCTGCATATTCGGATTGCAATAATATTCTGCCTTCTTTAACACTTGCTTCTTCTCCCACGTTTACGATTACACCGTTCACTATGTGCACGCATTTCCCTTTGTAAGAAATAATTTCTACTGTATTCCACTCACCATAAGATCTTTCCGCATCTTTTTGCTTAATCATTCTTGTATGATTTGCGGGTATGTTCTGAATTCCATTTACTTTAATGGTGCTGAAACCCAATAACCAGAAGTCACCCACATCTCCTTCCTGCACCTGGCACTCGATCGACTGCGGCCAGATAGAATCCGGCTCACTAACCGGGATATTATAGCAAACTCCGGCATCACGTTTTTCATTTTCACGGGGTGCCCACCTTTTCTCTCCCCATTTAAAATCGACTTTAAAATGAAAATCCTGATAGCCTTTTTCGGTAATAACATAACCAAGATCTTTGCCTGAAACAAATAACTCATTGTTTGCAATCTTAAAATTCTTATTAGGATCAGTGTTGGATCCAATGTTCCGGAGAAACATATTCCAGCCATCCAGGTTTTTTCCATTAAACAATTTCACAAAGGGATCTTTTGTCACAGGAGTTATATTCTTGACTATAAAAACATAATCGTTGTAGTCCCCATTCTTAGCTTCTTCAAAACAGAGGATGTAAGTATTACTGACCGGTTTTCCTGATTTATTTTTTATTGGATAGATCCTTGTTGCATGTACAGCATTCGCAGGAAAATATAGCATATTCCAGACATCTTCAGAATAAGCACTGTGTGTAGGACCGGTGGCATAAAATCCAAAACTGTTCTTTCCGGGATCAAAAAAATTGCTCCCGGTTTCCAATGCAGGGAATAACGTCTGATGTTCAGGGAATGCATCAGCTTTTGCCAATACAGCTACCGGGTGAGTATCGGGCTTCGACCCCTTAATAAAATAATAACCGAAAGGAAGACTAAAATCAGGTGAATACCTTGCAACAGGAATAATTTCAACTTTACCATTACCTGCTTTCTGAAAAAGAGAAGCAGCTAATTCATCACCCTGCAATTCAGGCATGCAGTGATTTGCCAGACTTGTCCATCCAATATTTATGTTGTAACCCAATGCATCAACAATGTCTGAAAGCGGCGCTTCATTTTCACCTTCAAGGCCTTTTGTACAAAGACCTGTAAGATCTATTTCTGATATACGCTTACCTAATCCGTTATTAACCTGCAATTTTGATCTTGCGATCCCTGTAAAATTTGACGGAGGACTAAACCGCAACTGTAGTTTTCGATTTTTAAAAGAAACGATCTTAAAAAATGCAGTGTCTCCCTCTGTCAGCTTAACTGATTTGGCTGTTGCCGGTAATATGATGGAATCAGTTTTGCTGCTGGCGCCTTTGATGGCAGAGAAAATAAAATCTTTTGTAACTGGCGGTGCAGCTGATTGCGCATCTGTGTAAGTAACAAAGGTTAACGAAATAACAATGGCAGAAATTATTTTTTCAAATGTCTTCATAACTATCGTTACCGTATTTATAAATTAAGAAACGAACTTTATCTTTCTTAGGAAGAGGCAACTAAAACATTTTTTTCAATCCTTCCCATTTCACTTTCCAATTCTTCGGGAACCCGATATTAATTTCTTTATCTGCATCAGCACCGGTACACATTAGTGCAACTGCATTCAACACGCCACCATTCCCCGGCAAATAGATCGTTAGACGCTCGTCCTGGTAATTATGTCCATTGATCAAATAGGTGTTTGTTTTGATTGGCATTAGTAATGCATCGACTGCTTTTTCACCGAGATGCAATCTCGCAGCGGTCATCGCGGTCAGCGGAAAATCCCAACCCCATGTATCATTCCATTTCCAAACTTTCCAAACAGTATCGAGGGTATTTTTCATTATGGCAGTATTCAAACCATGCGCGGCAGGCAGACTGCTGTATGCACCAAGAACAGCAGGATGATCAGTTAAATATCTTGAATTGGGCTCATAACAATCAGGAGTACTTTCAGTAGCGAGATAAACATTATTTAGCTGAGGCAATGGTGCAAGGTTATTAATGATCTCGTCCCATTTTTTATCTCTTGGCAAACCTAAACGTTGCTTCCATTGCTGTGCTTTTTGCAAAGCCCAGCTCCAGTACGCCAGCTCATAGGTCGGATTGAATGTAGTAACAGCATCAAAACATTCCTGTGCTGGTATCAATCCCTTTCCGAGATTGTATTTTTTTGTTGTTGGATCATAACTGGGAAATGAAGCCATGAAGTCAGCGGTGGCAAACAAGACGTCTTTATACTTATTCAAAACTTCTTTTGTCGGCTTACTGCGATAAAGCATTTCAGCCATATAAATAAAATGCGGTTGCTGCCAAATAAGAAATGCGCCAACTGACGATGGTGATTCGTCTCCTTCGTTATCGGTCATCTTTTGCCAGCGTAAACCATCAAATCCCTGTCGCTTTGCAATCAGTTTTGCTTTTTCAGCCACTTTAAAATACCAGTCCAAACTTTTTTCCATTAATTCAGGTCTTCCCCATTGCGCAAAATGAACTGCATGCCACCAATGCATTTCCAAATGTGGCTTACCGAACCAACTGTTATAGGTCAATCCGGTTTCTTGTGGAGGATAATCAGATGAGCATTGAATTTTAGTAAGATATTGCGACAACACCACTCTTCTTTCGATTTCAAATGCTCTTGGATCTTTTATAGCTGAAAAATCAACAGCGCCACCGCCTTGCCAGAATTTTTTATACACGGTACGGCTATTGTTTAATGTTTGCGGAAATAGTGGAACAGGTTCATTTAACCTATGATGATTAAATAAACATGTAATTTCAAAACTTGATGTTGCGGGCTGGGGAACAATTACATAATAATTTTGCGCTGGTGATTCCAGTTTTGCCGGAATATTCCATCTTAAATTAAGCATGTAATCAGTAGAGTCAATGCTGGTCGCAATTACACCATTGGTTGGAGTAAATTGAGCAGAAGATGTGAATGACGAATCATCTTTCCAGTTATTACCAACATCTTTCCATTGTCCATTAGGAAAAGGGATCCTGAATCGTATCCGGATCTTATTAATTTTTAACAAGGGCGATTCAATTCTAAATGAAACAGCATCCTGTGATTGGTGACAAACAGTGGTTACTTTGACCGGAACATTTTCAACGGTAAAAGAGCTTGTAATAATGCCCGTCCACACGGCAAGTTGCTGGTTTATATTTTTAATATCGTCTGTTGTTGCAAGCGACCCATCTTTCTTTTTTATTTCCAACCCGATATTTCCTAATTGCAAACGGTGCGGATTGACACGGAAATATTCAACTGCCTGCTTTGTTCTTTCAGGTTCCTTTGGTTGTACTGTATAAGATATCTTTCTTCCCTCCAAGTCATAAACCTTTTGCGCTTCTTCAATTTTCAGGTTTTCAGTATTAGGGAAACTATGCCAGCCCCAAACTGATTCTGTACCCAGCGGAACGCCATTTGCATACGCGTCGGGAAAAGATTGCATACCCGTGGCATCAACTGTAAGCGCAAAATTTCCATTGCCCACTGATAAAGATGAAAGTGAATCAATCTTATTTACATGCACGTTATGTCTTTGCACTACTGCCTGGCGGTTGATCGATTGCGAGGTAGAATATTTACAATGTAATAGCCCTGCAAATGAGAGTACGATACTGAGATATTGAAGTAATGATTTCTTCATTCTATTGAATAAACTTCAAAGGGGTAATAGTTACAGGACCCAATAGCCCCGATGGCCTGGGTTCCCATTTGGCCGCACTGAACAAGCCATCTGGTCCGCGGTTTTCTGGAAGTCTTGCCGACATATTTATATTGTAAAATTTCTTCCATTGCACGCCTCTTTTATCCAGGTCAATGATGCGGTTGGCCATGCCATTGGTAACGATCACCTGTAATATATTATCACCTTTTAGTGCAGAAGCCGGAATTGTAACTGTGTAAGAAGGTCCAATAACGGTTGCGATCTTTTTACCATTTAAAATAACCGAAGCAGATTCTTTGACAATCCCCAGATCCAGCAACCATGATGTTGCATTTACTGATGGTTTTTTAAAACTGGTACTATATTCCGCTGTTCCTGAAAATTCTTTTACACCCATTAAATCAAGACCTGTCCATGATCTTAATTCATTCAAACTTGTTGATACAGGCAACGATGGTCCTCCCGATAAAAATTTCAAGGCCCATTTTCCATTTAACGCTATTGCATCTCCGGCGGGTTCTGTGTAAGGAAATTTTGATCCTGAAAGTTTTATTGCGCTGGTTTGTA